>Ga0137388_10002504_pt1 | contig 11562 bp, 6 predicted proteins | sample 15con2h14AmetaG_FD_104644 | JGI IMG/M metagenome (GOLD analysis project Ga0137388, IMG submission 104644) | Vadose zone soil microbial communities from Angelo Coast Range Reserve, California, USA - 15con2h1.4A metaG | ecosystem: Environmental > Terrestrial > Soil > Vadose zone > Saprolite...
AGGCCGTGGTCGAGAATCTCGAAATCAAACGCGCGCTGCTGAAAAAAGTCGAGGCCGTCCGAAAGCCCGGCACGATTGTCACCACTAACACTAGCGGTCTGCCGGTAAGCAAGATGGCAGAAGGCTTGTCGGACGACTTCCGCCGGGCGTGGTTTGGCACGCACTTTTTCAATCCGCCGCGCTACATGCGCCTGCTCGAGCTTATCCCCACGCCTGAGGCCGACCGCGCTCTGATCGATGCGGTCTCTCACTTCTGCGACGTGCGCCTGGGCAAAGGCGTAGTCCTCGCCAAAGACACGCCCAACTTCATCGCCAACCGCATCGGCACTTTTTCAGTGCTCAACGTGATGCGCCTGATGCAGGAGTTGGACCTCACCATCGAAGACGTCGATGCGCTCACCGGACAAGCTGTCGGCTGGCCCAAGTCCGCGACCTTCCGCACGATTGACCTCGTAGGCCTCGACATCCTAAGCCACGTAGTTGCCAACATGACTGGGCAAGCCGGTGTGGGGCCGGCGTCCTCGCCCGCCGATGCTCGTGTGGGGCGGACACTCCTGTCCGCCACTCTTGACGAACGCAACGATCTCAAACTTCCAGATTTTTACAAGCAAATGCTCGACCGCAAATGGCTCGGAGACAAAACCCAAGGAGGCTTCTACAAAAAAGCGACAGGCGGAGAAGGCAAAGAAGACGAACGTCTTGCTCTCGACTGGAAAACGCTCGAATACCATCCCCGCCAGAAGCCGAAGTTTCCCGCTCTCGACATGGCGAAGAACATCGAACACACGGGCACTCGCCTGCGCGCGCTCCTGGGACTGGAAGGCACCCCGCAAAAGGGCGACAAAGCCGGAGCATTCCTTTGGGCAGCGCTTTCCGATCTTTGGACGTACTCGGCCAATCGCATCCCCGAAATTTCCGATTCCACCCTCGAGCTCGACCGCGCCATGCTTCTCGGCTTCAACTGGGAACTCGGGCCCTTCGAGCTCTGGGACGCCGCCGGAGTCGAAGCCACCGTTGCCCGCATGAAGAAGGAAGGCAAGCCCGTGGCGGCTAATGTCGAAAAGCTTCTCGCCTCGGGCAAGAAATCCTGGTACGCCGACGATCCCAAGACCGCATCTGGCCGCATGTTCTTCGATCTCCCCAGTTCCACCTACAAGCCAGTTCAGGTTCCTGCGGGCGTGTGGTCGGTCACAGTAGCAAAAAAATCCAACGGAGTAGTAAAGAAAAATTCCGGAGCGTCCCTCGTCGATCTCGGCGACGGCGTGGCCTGCATCGAGTTCCACAGCAAGATGAACTCGCTCGGCTCAGACCTCGTCAGCTTGATCACTCAATCCCTCAAGCCCGGAGGCCCCGGTCACAATTTCGACGCCTTCATCATCACAAACGACGCCACGAATTTTTCTGTCGGCGCCAATCTCATGCTGCTGCTCATGAGCGTGCAGGAAGAGGAGTGGGACGAGGTCGACCTCGCCATTCGCCAATTCCAGGGCATGACCCAGGCCATCAAGTTCTCGCCTAAGCCCGTCGTGGTCAGCGCATTCGGACTATGCCTGGGCGGCGGCACGGAAATCTCGCTACACGCCGCAGCCCGCCAACCTCACGCCGAGCTCTATACAGGGCTGGTCGAAGTCGGCGTTGGCTTGCTCCCCGGCGGCGGAGGCTGCAAAGAGATGTTACTGCGCGCCGTTGACAGCGCGCAGTCAATCCGTCCCGGAGGCCGCGGCGAATCCATCGAGCTGATGGAAGCTGTGAAGCGCGCGTTTGAAACCATCGCCACCGCCAAAGTCGCAACCTCCGCGCATGAAGCCCGTGGCCTCGGATTTCTCTCCGATTCCGACAACATCACTATGAACCGCGAACGCCTTCTCTCCGACGCCAAGACCCGTGCCCTCGAACTCGTCCGCGCCGGATACGAACCGCCTGTCCCCCGCATCGACATCCCCGCCCCCGGCGAGAATATTCTTGCCGCGCTCAAAATGGGCGTCCACCTCATGCGTCAGGGGGACTACATCACCGACTACGAAGTGAAGCTAGCCGCCACAATCGCCGAAGTTCTGTGCGGTGGCAATATCACTCCAGGCACGCCGGTAAGCGAGCAGTACATCCTCGACTTGGAACGCGAAGGATTCAAATCACTGTGCGGCGAGAAGAAGACGCAGGAACGAATTCAGTACACCCTGAAGACGGGGAAGACGTTGAGGAATTAGCGAAGGTGACCATTTCACAGTGTTGACCTTGAATCCTAGAAACTGGCCGCTGCTACAATCTATCGCCATGCGAAGACTTGTGGGATGTGCTGCTGTAATGCTGAGGGTCGGAGCAGTAACATGCCTTCTCGGGCTCCCTCTGGCCAACGCTCAGAAAGAATCTCCTCCTGACGTGCCGGAGTCGATCGAAGCGCCCGCGGGTGAAGAGGTTGTTCTCTTCGCGCACGCCACCGGATCGCAGATCTACACCTGCCAAGCCGGGGGGGACGGCAAGTTCACTTGGACCCTTTCGGCTCCTGAAGCCGAGTTGCATGATCGTCAAGACAAGGTGATCGGTCGACACTATGCTGGCCCAACCTGGAAGCTCAAGGATGGCAGCGAAGTCACAGGAAAACGTGTGGCCAGCATCGACTCCATTGATTCCGAATCCATTCCATGGCTGCTGTTAAACGCGGTGGCGCACGCAGGCAAAGGCGTACTCACCACGGTAACGACCATCCAGCGAGTACACACACACGGTGGCCAGCCCCCGACCGAGGGTTGTGATGCGTCTCATCGCGACGCCGAAACGAAAAGCACTTACAGTGCGGATTATTACTTCTACACACGTGCTCGGTGAAGCCAAAAGATTTTTGCAGCGCTTCGTCGAACGCTCCCGTGGCTTTTTCTGCGTCCCCATAGCCGTTGCGCGTGCTGATGAAGCTGACCCGGTCTCCTTGTCCGTAGACGGTTTCCATGGCAATCCATACATCACCTTTGTTTTGACGATTGGCGGCCACGATTTTTCTCGAGACGGCGTCGAACTCTGCCCGTTTTTCCGGTTTCACCTGCACGATGTAGACGTCGAGGTATTGCTCTTGAGCTTGGCCGGCAGCCAGCGCCGCTAGCAACACCACTGCGACTGCGACAAGGCCTTCCCCTTCATAGAAGCCTCCTTATGTCTGAATGGAAATGTCTGATTGGCTTCTTCCGAGCGTGGGCCACGCTACTCCCAGCCGAAGCCTTCGTCAACTGTGAAAGGGACACTGTGAAAGGGAAAACATGCATTATGTAGTCCACAGCGCGATGTCTCGTCCGAGCTTGCGTTCCACTCAAAATCAGCCGATCCTAAGCGAGGGGGGACGCAGCGCAATGAGTTGCGTCTGTAGAGGACCTAAGTCCTATCTGTCCAAGATTTTGGCCTTACCTCTTTCAAATCTGGATTTTGCGAACGAATTCTTGCCAACCCAATGATTCCAATAGACCAAGGGGGGAGAGGATCCGGCCGATTCCCCCGAAAAGATGCGTGCAACCTCGTTGTGCACCAAAAGTAAAAGAGGCTCGGCAGCATTTTTCTTGGTCAGATCACAGGTAGCAGACACCCACTTTGGGCCGAGGTTCGGGATGGACGTCGCGGGCATCTGATACTTTAGACGAGCATAGCGCCGCGCGGCTGAATGCTGACTGCTGAGCGCTAAGTGCTCGCTGAGAACCGAGAATTGCCATGAGAGAAGTCATCATCGCCTCGTCCGTTCGCACGCCCGTGGGACGCGCCTTCAAAGGCACGCTCCGCGCCACCCGTCCCGATGAACTCGCCGCGGCCGCCATCAAGGGTGCGCTTGAACGAGTGCCGCAGGTTGATGCCAAAGAGATTGAGGACGTGATTCTCGGCTGTGCCATGCCCGAAGCCGAGCAAGGGATGAATGTCGCCCGCATTGCCTCGCTCCGTGCCGGCCTGCCGGTCGAGGTCTCAGCGCTCACCATCAACCGTTTTTGCTCTTCCGGCCTGCAGGCGATTGCGATGGCGGCCGAGCGCATCATGAGCGGCGGCGCGGAAATCATTGTCGCCGGTGGCGTCGAGTCGATGTCGATGATCCCCATGGGCGGCCACAAAATTTCGCCGAATCCCTGGCTCGTGGATCACTATCCCGACGCCTACCTGAATATGGGCCTCACCGCCGAACGCCTCGCGCAACGTTTCGGCATCACCCGCGAGGCCGCGGACCAGTTCTCGTTGCGCAGCCACCAAAAAGCCCTGGCTGCGTTACAAGCTGGCAAGTTCGCGGACGAAACCGTCCCCGTGCCCGTGAGCTTCACCACGCCCAACGGCTCGAAGCCAAAGCGCCAGGAAATTATTTTCAAGGTCGATGAGGGACCGCGCTCCGACACCTCCCTCGCAGCTCTCGCTGCGCTCAAGCCCGCGTTCCACGCTAAAGGCACGGTGACTGCAGGCAATTCTTCGCAAACCTCTGATGGTGCGGCCGCCACCGTGGTCATGTCTGCGGAGCGTGCGAAGGCACTCGGCATCAAACCGCTGGCGCGCTACGTTTCGTTCGCAACGGCTGGATACAAGCCGGAAGAGATGGGACTCGGCCCGGTATTCGCGATCCCGAAAGCTCTGAAGATGGCAGGGCTCAAGCTCTCTGACATCGACGTGATCGAGCTGAACGAAGCCTTCGCCGCGCAATCACTCGCGGTGATCAAAGAAGCGGGGTTGGATCCGGAGAAGGTCAATCCTAACGGTGGCGCAATTGCGCTCGGGCATCCGCTCGGCTGCACTGGCGCGAAGTTGACGGCGACCATCATCCGCGAACTCAAGCGTCGTAACGCCCACTACGGTCTCGTCACCATGTGCGTGGGCGGCGGCATGGGCGCTGCCGGCATTTTCGAAAACCTTTAACCACAGAAGACACAGAGGGTCACAGAGGAAAGCCATTTTATTGTTGCCAGCTCTTTCCGTCTACCATCCGTTTAATGCCATCCCGCAAGTGGGCCACGTAGAAGTTAATGAGAAGACCGGGGCTCTTGCCGCTGAGCCGCATGTAGGAAAGCAGCTGTGCGTGATGAACGGGATGTATCGCCTCGACACACTTGATTTCGACCACAGCCTGATCCTCTACCAGCAGATCAACGCGATAACCCAAGTCAAGCTTTTCGCCGTCATAAATTAAAATTATGGGCAAGTCAACCTGGCTGAGAAGCTTTTAGCCCCGGTTTTGGGAGTTCGTGAAAAAGACAGGCCTGATAAGCGCTCTCCAACCATCCTGGTCCCAGAACAGAATGTACCTTCATAGCCGCGGTCACAATGGTTCTAGTAACTTGATTGACCCGCGGATAGAGCACAGTCGCCGGATTGGACATAGTATTTCGCCAGCGTCATTTACAATAACAATGCTTGCGTCCCAAACTCACGGAAACGACCGAAAAGCGTCAGTGTGGACCCGATTCGGGAATTTCCTCTGTGTTCCTCTGTGCCCTGTGTGGTTAAAAAGGGGTTGATGATGGCTACAACAGCAGTTCCCAGCTTCAAGATATCCGGCGGCAGCTTCCTACTCGAAGAGCGCCGCCCTGACGAAGTCTTTACGCCTGAAGCCTTCACTGAGCAGCACCAGCTTGTCGGCCAAACAGCAGAAGAATTTGCTGTCAACGAGATCGTGCCCAATATCGAAAAGATGGAGCACAAGGATTTCTCCATTACTCGCGACCTGCTGAAGAAAGCGGGCGACCTCGGCCTAAGCTCAGCCGAGATCCCGGAGGCCTATGGCGGCCTCGAAATGGACAAGGTCACCGCCGCAGTCATCGCCGACCACATTGCGAAGTACGCCGGCTTCGCCACGACCTGGGGAGGACACACCGGGATCGGCACGCTGCCAATCGTTTATTTCGGCACCGAGGAGCAGAAGAAGAAATACCTGCCGCGTCTCGCTGCTGGCGAGATTGTCGGCGCATATGCATTGTCGGAGGCCTCTTCCGGTTCCGATGCCATGAACTGTCGCGCACGTGCCACGCTCTCACCGGATGGCAAACACTACATCCTGAACGGCGAAAAAATGTGGATCACCAACGCCGGCTTCGCCGACCTGTTCACTGTCTTCGCCAAGATCGACGGCGAAAAGTTCACCGCTTTCCTGGTCGAGAAGTCTTTCCCTGGATTCTCTATCGGTGGTGAAGAGCACAAGATGGGCATTCGCGGATCGTCCACCTGTCCCATCATCCTCAACGACTGCAAAGTTCCGGTCGAAAATCTGCTGGGCGAAATCGGCAAGGGGCATGTGATCGCCTTCAACATTCTCAACGTCGGCCGCTTCAAGCTCGGTGCCATGTGCGTGGGCGGAGGCCGTGTCTCTCTGGAAAACGCCATTGCCTATGCTAAGCAGCGCAAGGCCTTCGGCAAAGTCATCGCCGACTTCGGTCTGGTGCGCGAGAAGCTTGCCAACATGGCGACGCTGATCTATGTCGGCGAGTCGCTGGTCTACCGCACCGTTGGCATGATGGACGTCGCGCTTGCCGATGTCGATAAGTCCGGAGCCGATGCCGCTAAAGAAACGCGCAAGGCCATCGAGGAATACGCTGTCGAGTGCTCCATCATTAAAGTCTGGGGCTCGGAGATGATCGATTACGTCGTCGATGAGACCGTGCAGATCTACGGCGGCTACGGCTTCGTCGAGGAATATCCCGCAGAGCGCGCCTATCGCGACGCCCGCATCAATCGAATCTTCGAAGGCACCAACGAAATCAACCGCCTCATCATCACCGGCTTCTTGCTGAAGCGCGCCACGTCCGGCCAGTTGGCGCTCATGCCCGCCATCAAGAAGCTGATGGACGAAGTGCTGTCCGGCCCGAGCGTGAGCGAAGACCTTGAAGGTTCCCTGGCCGAAGAGCGCAAACTGGTTGGGCAGGCCAAGAAGCTGGGCCTCTTCGCCGCCGGAGCCGCCACTGAGAAATACATGCAAGCGATTCAGGACCAGCAGGAAATCATGGGCGCCATCGCCGACATCACGATTGAAACCTACGCGATGGAGTCGGCTGTGTTGCGCGCACAGAAGATCGCCGAAGCCAGAGGCGAGGCCGCGGCTACCATGCCGATCGCGATGTCGCGGGTCTATCTCTCGCAGGCGATGGAGAAAATCGAAGCGGCGGCGAAGAAAGTCATCGCCGCCGTTGCCGACGGCGACATGCTGCGTACTCAGCTAGCCGTCCTCCGCCGCCTGGCCAAGCACGAGCCGTTCAATACGATTGCGTTGCGGCAACAGATTGCACAGAAGGTGATCGAGCGAGGTAAATACACACTGGCATAAGATCGTGACCACTGAGGGCACAGAGGAATAGTAGAACGACGTACAGGGCTGTGGGTCATCTGCCGCTTAATTCGGAATTAACAGGTAACTGACAAACGCAAGCCGCTTGTTGTCCGGGGACCACGACGGCACATTGATGGTTCCCTGCCCGCCAAATAATTTCGCTAGGACCGTAATTTTCTTGTCACTGAGCGACATCAAGCGCAGCATCACATCTTTGTTTTCTGGATGGCCGGTCACGTCCGTTTCATAAGTAAGAAATACCATCCATTGCCCATCGGGCGAGATGTGCGGGAACCAGTTGTTGAGATCGTCGGAAAATACCTGCTTCTGGTCGCTTCCGTCCGGCTTCATTCGCCAGATCTGCATATGGCCTGTGCGCTCGGAGTTGAAGTAAATGTATTTCTCGTCGGGAGAGTATTCAGGACCGTCATCAAGGCCTTTGGCTGTAGTCAGTCGGGTCTCTTCGCCGCCAGCTGCGGGTATCGTGTAGATGTCGAACTCGCCGTTGCGTTGGCCAACGAATGCGAGCGTCTTTCCATCCGGCGACCAACCATGCCAATACGAAGGAGACTTTTGCGTGATGCGGCGCGGCGTTCCGCCGCCGATGGGAACAATGTAAACGATGGAGTTGTGGTCTTCCTGCGAGTTATCGCTAATCGCTAATTGCGTTTCATCCGGCGAAATGCCGTGATCGTTGTTGCAGCGGATGGCAAAGCCGGTGTCAATCACTTCAGGCGTCCCCCCGCTTTCCGGCAATCGCTCGACACGACCATTGCGGTTAAAAAGAAACGCTCTGCCATCCCGCGTCCAGTTCGGTGCCTCGAAGCGTCCCGGCGCAAGATACTCTACTCTTCTGCCGGTGCCGTCAATTGCGATTGTCTGGAGTGCGCTAAAGAGTGCAGCCTTCTCCAATTGCGCGGCAGCGGGCGAGTCCAGCGAGACGTTGGAGAATATGACCTTGGCCACCGCGTCCTTGTCATGTGAGCAAACTCCCAGGCCGACGTAAAAGCTCCCGTGCAATGGAATTCGCAGCCATCCTCCCGCTACGTTCGGCTCTCCCGTGCCGCCGGAAAGCGCCATGTAAACGTAGTCTCCGCGCTTGGCGATACGCAAACGTTTCGGCGCCGAGATATTCGACTGCACCTCGCGTGTGACCGCGCCTTGCTCGTCTCGAAACTGCAGCGATGTCAGCCCACTAGCATGCAGCGCCACATCCGCGTAGGCGGAATCTGGGTCGAGACTCTGGCGCAAGATCAGAACTGCCTTCTTGTGCTCGTTTCCCCGTGTCTCGGCAAACGAAAGGTCCGCAGTCAGCGTCACATCGCCCGATATTTTCTTCCACACAAACTGAAACGCATCCGCCACGGACCACATATTCTCGCCGCTGCCGGTAATCGTGTACGTTTGCTTCGAAGCGTCGTAATCAACTGATCCCGCGTGCAGAACTGTGCCGACGTCGCCGTGGCCGTCAAACACTCCACTTCGGGTCCCCTCCTCCTGTGCGGCGGAAAGATCCGGGCTTTGCGTTAAGAAGAGAAAACAAGTCAAGACCAGCCAAAATGAACTCAGCGGTTTCGGCACGAAGGTCCCTCCGTCGTACTCCGAGAAGCAAGGTCGTCAATCGGAAGATTGTAAATCGAGTTGTGGAACAGCGCTCCATTTCTGAACCGCCACAACATCTCAGTGCAATGCCGCAGGATTTCTGGTAAAACGCTTCCATGAAAATCAACCGGCACGTGGTTGCTGCGACCTTTAGCATTTTTCTCCCCGCCAGTTTTCTGGCTTCGCAGGAAACGCACGCTCCATTCAGCGGTCTTGCCCTCACTCCTCCCATGGGCTGGAACTCCTGGAATAAGTTCGCTTGCAACGTCAGCGAAGACCTTATCAAGGGAACAGCCGACGCGATGGTTAAGTCTGGGATGAAAAACGCAGGCTATGAGTACATCGTGATCGACGATTGCTGGCAAGTGAGCCGCGACACGAACAGCAACATCGTCGCTGATGCGCAGCGGTTCCCTCACGGGATGAAAGCTGTCGGGGATTACATTCACTCGGTCGGCCTGAAGTTCGGCATTTACTCCGACGCCGGATCGAAGACCTGCGAAGGCCGTCCGGGCGGCCTTGGCCACGAGTATGAGGACGCCATCCAGTACGCCGCCTGGGGCGTCGACTATCTCAAATACGACTGGTGCAATACCACCACGCAGGATGCCAAGGCTTCTTACGCCAACATTCGCGCAGCTCTCGACGCATCGGGACGGCCGATTGTATTGAGCATCTGCGAATGGGGAACGGCCAAGCCCTGGCTCTGGGGGAAAGAAGTTGGCGGCAACCTGTGGCGCACCACTGGCGACATCTCTGATAAGTGGGAAGGTTCAACCAAATGGCCGGACGGCAGTTGCTGCTCCAATGGCATGCTTGCCAATCTGGATCTGCAAGTCGGCCTCGCCAGTTACGCTGGGCCCGGCCACTGGAATGATCCTGACATGCTGGAAGTCGGTAACGGCGGCATGACCGACACAGAATATCGCTCCCACTTCAGCCTGTGGTCAATCCTCGCAGCGCCACTGATCGCCGGCAATGATCTGCGCAACATGCGCCGTGAAATTCAGGACATTCTCACCAACCAAGAAGTGATTGCCGTGGATCAGGACTCGCTCGGCCGTGAAGGTGAGCGCGTGGGGAAGGACGGTAATCTGGAAGTGTGGGCGAAACAGCTAAAAGATGGAAGCCGTGCTGTGGTGCTGTTCAATCGGGGCGGCACCGAGGAGAAGATCACTGCAGCTTGGGACGCCTTGGGATATCCGGATCATCTCGCTGCATCGGTCCGCGATCTGTGGCAGCACAAAGACCTGGGCAAATTCACCGGCAAGTTTTCTTCGTCGGTCGCATCTCATAGTGTGGTGATGATGACCGTCAAACCGTAGCAGAGCTGACTCGCCCGTGGTCTAGACCTGCAGTGGGCGGCCGCAGACGTCCAATTCAAATTCGCGACACTGTCCCCACGTGCGGCAACCGCAAGCGTGTGCCAAACAACTAACTGGCAGCGGTATGATGGCTTTGCTCAACCAAAGTACCAGATGGCGTGGGCAGCATGCGACGGTAAGGAATGGACCTTTCTCGTGTCTCTATTTCGGGCAGAACCCTAAGAACGTGGGGCTTAACTGTTCCCTTGCTGGCAGCATTTTTGTACCAGGCAGCATGCGGTGGAAACCATTCCACGAGCATTGTTCCCGTTAACCCAACTCCTACCCCATCTCCAGGTCAAACCGACGTGGTCACTTACCACTACGACAATGCGCGAACCGGCGCAAATCTGAGTGAAACGGTTCTCACTCCCGCTAACGTGAATGCGACGAAGTTCGGAAAGATCGGCTTCTACTCCGTGGACGGCAAGGTGGATGGCCAGCCTGTCTACCTTTCTCAAGTCAGCATTTCCGGTCAAGGAACTCACAACGTTCTGTATGTGGTGAGCGAGCACGCCAGCGTCTACGCCTTCGACGCCGATAGCGGAACCACTCTGTGGCAGGTTTCGTTGTTGGGTTCCGGTGAAACCCCCAGCGATCCGCAAAACTGTTCCCAGATCGCGCCAGAGATCGGTATCACATCTACTCCCGTGATCGACCGCTCTCGCACCCCCCACGGTGCCCTCTACACCGTAGCCATGTCCAAGAACGCAACTGGCAATTACTTCCAGCGAATTCACGCTTTAGACATCACCACTGGAGCTGAACTATTCGGCGGTCCCGCGACTGTCACCGCAGCCTATCCTGGAACCGGCGACAACAGTACGGGTGGCAGCGTGATTTTCGATGCCAGGCAGTACGCCGAGCGCGCGGGATTACTCCTGCTCAACGGCACGGTGTACACCACCTGGACTTCACACTGCGATCAGCGGCCATACACGGGCTGGATCATCGGATATGACGCGAACACTCTCACCCAGACGAAGGTCTTGAATGTGACTCCCAACGGCAGTGAAGGCTCTATCTGGATGTCAGGTACCGCTCCCGCTGCCGACTCGAATGGCAACATCTATTTTCTCGATGCCAACGGAACCTTTGATACCACGCTCGACGCTAAGGGATTTCCGAGTCAACATGATTTCGGCAACTCATTCCTGAAACTCTCCACGTCTGCGAGCTTGACCGTCGCCGACTATTTCGCCATGTCGGGTACGGTGGCGGAGTCGAATGCCGATGTGGATTTGGGCTCCGGCGGTGCCATCGTATTACCCGACCTCACTGATAACGGAGGACAGACTCACCAGCTCGCAGTCGGTGCCGGAAAAGATC
>Ga0137388_10002506_pt1 | contig 11557 bp, 10 predicted proteins | sample 15con2h14AmetaG_FD_104644 | JGI IMG/M metagenome (GOLD analysis project Ga0137388, IMG submission 104644) | Vadose zone soil microbial communities from Angelo Coast Range Reserve, California, USA - 15con2h1.4A metaG | ecosystem: Environmental > Terrestrial > Soil > Vadose zone > Saprolite...
GCTCGGCCGGAGCGCAGTTCGGCTCCCAAGACGCGGACCTTGTTGCAGTGGATATTCTGCCGGGCCCACTTTCGCTCATTGCCAGGCTGCTTCCCGGCGCGGTTGGAGTCGCCGATTGGCGCCTCGAGCATCCGGCCAAGGGCGAACTCCGCGCCAGTACCTCGGCGGGGAAGGTGTCTGCCTCGATGCTGATCTCCTTGAACGGCCGCCCGACCGTTAACGCCCTGCGCTTGATCGGCCAGCGCGGCTCTGTTCAGGTTGATCTCTTTCACGGTTTCTGCGTCCTCGAACACGGCACCGTTTCTCGGGCGCACAAAATCGCGCATCCTTTCGTGCAGAGTGGCGCGACTCTATTCTCCGCCGCCACAAATCTGCTTTCGCGTGCCGTCAGAAGCGAGTCTGCGTACCCGGGTTTGCGCGAACTGATCCGCAGGTTCTACGAAGCTCTCTCCACGAGAGGAGAACCTCCCATCAGCGCTTCGGAGGCTCTCGAGGTGGCGGCAGCCCGCGACAACATTCTCGCGGAAATACGGAGGAAAGCCTGAACTTTCCACTCCGGGACGCACCTGCCGGACGCTTTCAGCTTCATCGGCAACCGCCATGATGAATCCCACCTGCGCCATTCGCCCAGCCGTCGCGCCCGTTACGCCTGACCTCGATCATTGCTGCGCCTCTTCGCCTGAACCAGAAGCGCAGGCGATATGGCCGTCAGGAGCCATCGAAAAAGCGGTGCATTGCTGAAGAAACGAAAAACACGCGCGCCCCGCTTTTCCATCCAGCTTCGGCCCTTAAGATCCTCTTCCGTCACAGAAGGCAGCGAGAATGCAAACGAATCGTATCGTGCTCTCTTCAGCTTTCGCCTCAGTTCAAAGCGGGAAAGCAAATATTGCCTGTAGGGCAAGCCGCGGCGCCATTTCACGTAGGCCGGCATCCAGCGGCGGGGGAGAAAGCCAACTCCCCAGATGTGGACATGCGGTTCGGGCGCTAAGGAGAACCGATTGGTGGTCCAGACGAACAGCCGGCCACCTGCGTGTTGCACTCGAGAGCATTCCCCGATTACCGCTTGCGCATCCTGCACATGTTCGAGTAACGAGATGGCCGTAACCAAATCAAAGGATTCCGCCGGAAACGGCAGATAATCGGCGCAGCAACAAACGAGGTTTGCAGTTTCCCCAGCCTCCTGCAAGCGCTTGCGCGCCAGAACCAACCAGCGAAACGCTACGTCACAGCCAATCACTACTCCAAAGCTGCGTCTCGCCGCGCCAATCAAAGAACCTGCGCCACAGCCTACGTCAAGGCAGGCGTTCCCTGAGCCCAACTGGTTTGCAAAGCTTTCGACCCTGGCCTGATCGGAGAGCACATGCCGAATAAACCCTTCTCGCAGATCAACGGGCGTGGGAGGCAAGGAGATATTTTCCCAGTAGAATCGCAGCAGTTCCGCGAAATTCATTCTCTCCGCTTGTTCCTGGACCAATTCACCTTTGCGATGATCCTGTTCGATCGTGATGTATGGATCGGAATAGACTCGCAGGTCGGGAATTCCCAGCACCACTGGATAGGTTCGGCCGCAAGAGGAGCAAGAGAACGCCTGCTTCTGTGGCTCCAGATCTTGTTTACACAGCGGACAGCGCAGCCAGCTCGAAAGAGCGGGGTCGCAGCCGGATGAGGGCCACACGACATTCGCGAGGTTATGATGAGCTATGTCGCTCACGTGCTTGTACCATTTTAACGTGAATTACCAACAATTCAGGCGGAACTGCCCGCACGAGAGAAGTTTCGAAGCGGCTTCCGGATTGCCGCACGTGTTGCTCGATGGCATCGGTGGTTAGGCGGCCGTTCTCTTTGGCGCCAGCGGGGGTACATCTGGTAAGGAGATCACGCTTGGGCTGTTCCGACCCACGGATATTAGGCGTCACCGCGCATTTCCCCCTCGTCGTGTCACACGCTCTCCTCGTAGCTCGGCTCTGTTCCGAAGAACTCAGACCGGGTGATCGAATGTGATTGACGGATCGCTATCAGAACCGAGACGGATCACTGAAGCGCGCAAATCATTAGGTGGCTTCCATCCCTCCTTTCCATTGTGCTCGCGCACGCATAGTTGCTCTGCAAATAATCTAGCACGTCTGCAGGCCAGTAATCGCCGATGCTTCTTTGCCAGTCGAGCGTGTTCTTAAACACTGCATAGGGAGCCTGACGCTGTCTGAGCAGCCGCATAAGAGGGTCGCTGCTGATGATGTGGTTCTTTACCATCAACGTGTACTGGAAACTATCGTTCACGACCGGCCGCCAACCCGCTTCGACCACGTCGGAGGCATAGAACACGTCGGACAGAACGTATTCACCAGGCTTGGTCGCCACTTGTGACAGCCGCTGCATGACCTCGGCATGTTCTTTGCGGTCATCCTGGGAAAACACTACCAGCTCCGATAATCCGCCCGGTACGCTAGCGAGCACGGTGGGAAGGGCAGCCACGATCATAAAAGTCATTGGAATCCAACTCCTTCCCTCAACCGCTCCTAGTATCACCGTACCAAACACGAGCGAGCCACTTATCACAGCATCGAAAAAATAGCTGTATGAGCTACCAGGACGTCCTGCGGCGACAATGAACCACGCCACAGAGATAAGGAAATACAATGCGCCCGCGACAGGTTCCTTTTGACTCCTTTCGATTAGAAGAATGGCACACGCGCCGATCGCAAGGGCAACGAATCCACTGGTCATATACTGCTGTATCGCAAAACTGAAGATCTTTCTAAGGTCCAAGTGCGCCGCATTCCCGGAGATCGTCATAACCCAGATACCACCGTCAGTCCGCCCAAACAACACAGCGTAGACCACCAACGGTAGCACCATAGTGGCTGCGACCAGGCGGATCAGATCCCCGAATCGCTTGAGGCAGAAAAGGTGGAGGCATATCGCTGCAAATACAGGAAACGACGTCGGCTTTGTTAGGAGGGCAATCCCGCACAGAATTCCTGCAAATGGAATCCAAAGACGGCGGTGTGTTTCAAGGCCGCACCGAAGGTAAATGACAAACCCGGCAAAGGAGAAGCACCCTGCTAGGAATTCGGGCTTCACCAAGCTTCCGTGGTTCCAGGCCAGTGCGGGGAATACTGATAGAAATAAAACAGGGGCCAGCAGCCTTGCAGCGATTCTTGCTCCTGGTCGCGACGCCGTCACCAGCAGGAGGGCTACGGCGAAAATGGCCGCTACACTAATCCACCGCCCGACCGCAATGGAAGAACCGAGCACCTTTAACGTTGCTAAATACACTGGAGGATAGATGCAGATTCGAAATGGTGCAGCGTACAGGTGGTTTATCGAGTACAAGTCCTCGATACCGTGCGATTGCGCCGCCGAGAGCGCTATGACCTGTTCGGACCACGTGGGGGGCACACGCAGTATCGCCCGGTTCACCAGAGCGATGCACGTGAGGGTCGCAATCGGTACCGATACCGCAAGGAAAACACGAAGAAACACCACTTCGACCTTGCGCAGGTTTCCGTCCACTCGCCCTCCTCTATCCCAAAGCTTAACTTCAAGCCGCCCCCTTGCGCACGACTTTGTCCTGCAGGTGCTCAGCTAGAATTGTATCCACGTCGCGCGGAACGTAATCGAAGATTTTGCGAGCTTTGTCGAAATCAAAATATTGGTATCAGTTGGCACGGTAGCGGATCATCCGCATCTTTGCTCCTGGCTGTCTTTACCATTTCTCACGGCGCGTTGCCGCCTGTGGAAGCGTACTGCCTTCAATCGCGTTCTAAAGAAAGAAGATACGAATCGGACGTGATTATTTCGAACGGCGCGGAGTTTGCGCTTATCGACCAATAACCCGGTCGAGCGGTCTTCTCGTCGCACGAGATACACGTTCAGCTCGGGCAACAGTCCGCATAGATCGCGGACGAAATTGTGACGCCGCCAGTTCTCGCGTAGGAAGACGTATCGGTTCGAGATCACCACCATGTTGCGGAGGAATTCCCGATGCCGGTCGTGCATCACCACGGCGTTGGAGTACACGAAGTCCACTCGCCGTGCGCCCGTGACGTTTGGGATCGTCAGGTCGAAAACTTAAAGCGCTGCATCTTTGAGCGACGGGTTGCGCTCGAGAGCGAATTCCTTTTGTGTCTCGCCGGATGCGGAGAATTACAGGTCCATCATATCCAGGCCAGAGGTCAACTGGGCGACGACAACGAGAGGAACCTGATCACGCTTTGTGCCAATGCCATCGAAGGGAGTTCGACATCAGTAAGGGGGTGCACCTCTCTGTGCGGCGGGCTCAGCGGAAAGAACCGCGGGCAGGAGGAACCACTGGATTCAGGCCCCCGTACGGTGTAAGACAGTGGCTAAAAGCCTTCGTCACTTGAACCACTTATGATTAAATTACTTGGGGTGGAGTCAGGATCGGCGGATGTAGATCAACATTGGAGTTCGGAATTGGGGTAACTATGGCCACCATATCGATTCGACCATGAAGGAGTATGGGTCACTCTTTCAAGAGAGCGGAATCCTGTCACAAGGGACCTTTCCGAAGGCGTTAATCGTCCTAATAACGAGTGCAGTGGTGCTAGGCCCAGGCGCTGTCGGCGCAATCCGATCGAGAGTGTTATGGGCACTGAGTTTCGCGGTGCTGCTGCCCTGCTGTTTACATGCACTAGGTCGGAATTCGCACCCCTTGGCAAAGAAGTTTGCTCTTTCTGTCTTAACCGTGTGTTTCACGATAACTGTGTTCGATCTAGTGTTACGCTCTCCTCTCCTTACGCCATTGTACTATCAATCTCCTCCCCGTCCGGCCCCCTGGCCATTGATGCCTTTAGTCCACCGTTATGCTGCCAATGTTAGATATCGAGGATCGAATTTTGGTGATCTTACGGCGCTATTGGGAAGCAGGGGCTATGCGGAGTACAGCGACCTCGAGTTTGTGACCGATCAGTTCGGTTTCAGAAACAAGACTTCGGAGAACGAAAGTACGAGCCGGGGCCTTGACCTCATTCTTCTTGGAGATTCGTTCGCGGTTGGAGAGGCCACCACTCAGAACAATACATGGGGCAGTGTCCTGTCTAAGGACCATGGACTTCAAGTATACAATTTGTCCGTGGCGGGGGTTGGCCCCTGGGAGGAGTACGTCAATCTGGCTGTAGAGGTGGACAGACTGAAGATAACACCACGAGGTACGGTTGTTGTTTGGACCATCTTCACAGGCAACGATTTGGAAGACCCTTGCTACTCCACTCTGGAACTGACGAAGCTACCATGGAATAACTGGCTCCGCTCCCTGGTAGTGTCGTACGGAGTATTTAGGTACGGTTCCCCGGTCTTTACCGTAGTAAGCCGTGGCCTAAGGCTGTCCGGAGGGGGTGAGAGTCGGGTTCTTGTCAGAGATTTCCTGGACGGAAGCAAGCTTCTTTTCTTTTCCGAATTCGCGGACCGAAAGGATCGCAAACTGGACGAAATCCGAAGCAATCCCCAATACAGGTGTGTTGAGGCAACGGTAGAAGCAATGAGCAAATTTGCCGCTTCAAGACATTTGACTGTTGCCGTCGTTCTGATGCCTACGAAGGAGGAGGTTTACTCTTGGGTTGTGGATCGAGGGCGGCCCTGGTCTACAAACTCGGAGCCATCCGGCTTCGCGGCTGCCTTCAAGGATATTTGCCAGCGGAATGGTGTGCAGTTTTTGGATTTAAAGCTATTCCTAGTTGACGCCTCAAAACGAGCGTGGGAAGACTCGCACAGCTTGGTTTGGTACCGCGACGATATTCATTGGAATGCTCGGGGAAACAAGGAAGTCGCGTCCGCCGTTTACAACAACTTGTTGCGCTCTCTTCTGTCGGATCACTGAGCCCGGGCGAGATGCCATTATTAGGAGGGACCGAATCACGTGTAAGCTGAGAAACCGCCACCGCCAGATCGGGGAGCCTGCCGGGTGTCCACGACGCGGATCGGAACGCAAACGGCGCACCGGTCGAGGTGACCGCTGGCGGAGCGCTCGCGGGCTTGTTTACTAGGCTTAAGTCCGACCTCTACACCTACCTTTCCCACCACACCAGATTGACCGCGGGCAAGGGGGGTACCGACGCAAAAATAATGCGGGAGAGGAATTGAATTATTTTCTTAGGCATCGTTGTGGCAGTCCTCTTCTAAAGTCTTAAAGTCCGCGCTCTTCGAGTCTCCTGCCAGGAACCTCCGCTGTCCACGTGCGAGGCGAATTCCGCGGCAATCGAAACAAAGTCCCTGGGCAGGTAGCCGAGATCCCGTTGGGCTTTTCTCGAGCTATAGAATTGATGGCAGAAGCGGCGGTCGTAGTCCGGGAGGAGGCTTACGCCCAAGATTCGTCGGAAAAGACTGGCGATCTTGGCTTTATACTCCACAAGCAGACTCGGTACGGGAATAAGCAATCGGGTCAGATGGAGCCGCTCTCGCACCGCGTTACTCATGTCATGGAAGGAAACGTTGCTTCCCCCCAGGATATACCGATTGCCGCTTTGTCCTTTGCGCAAAGCCAAGAGAATGCCATCCAAGACGTCTTCCACATGCACCAAACATTGTCCGCCCGGCGAGTAGGGGATTATCCAATTGGCGAGTGCCCTTTGCATCGGTCGAGGCACTCGATAGCCGCTCGCTGTTGTTCCGCAAATTAGGGCCGGGTTAACGATGACCGCGTCCAATCCACACCGGACCTCCGCGAGGACTTCCTGCTCCGCGCGATGCTTTGAAATATGGTAGTTCAGACCAGTATTCTCGGCATTAAAGCGAAAATCTTCGTCGGCGGGCTGCGCGTTAGTTGGAATGCCAATAGCCCCCACAGAGCTAATCTGTAAGAACCGCTGAACTCCTTCCGTGCGCGCGGCTCGCGCGGCGTTGCGCGTGCCCTCCACATTGACCCGCATCTGCTCCTGTCGCGCTCCGGGCTGGTGACCGACGTTGGCCGCCGCATGGATGACGCACTGGCAACCCTGCACAGCCGCCAGAACACTGTCGGCGTCGGTAATATCTCCGAGCGCTTTTTCGAGAGGGACCGCCGCGACAGCAGCCAGGTTGGAGGTCTCGCGGCAAAGGATGCGAACCTGATAACCCTCTGCCAGCATCCGTTGACAGAGCCGGGCCCCCAAAAATCCCGTGGCCCCGGTTATGAGAACTTTCATGGGAGAGATACGCCGTAGAGACTGGGCTTCAGGAGGCGTCAGGAGCCCTGCGCATACGCCCGCTGGAAACCCCTGCGGCCGATGATAAACAAAGTCCGCGCGGAAACTGTGGAGGCGAAATCAGCCAACTTCTTGGCTCCGATGTAGAGCGTGCCTTTGCGGTTGTCATCCTTCAGGATACCCGCACGATTGATTAGATAGCGCTCAAAGATTTGCGCGAAACGCAGCAACGCAGCCACTTGTCCCTTGGTGAGATTTTCGTTTCCGATCATCGCTTCATGGCTGCTGTTGTAGGAGTATTCGTCGTGCGTTGTCAATCCACGGGCCACGGCCCAATCCCGGAGCTTGGTACCGATTAGCGGAGAGGCCGCGGTGAACTGTATCCAGTTGGCGCCCACGCGCACCGCAAAGCCGATGGTCTCCAGCACCGTCTGTACAGTGTCTCCCGGTAGGCCGATAATAAAGAAGCAAAATGTCTTGATGCCGTGCTTGCGGCAGATCGCCGTCATCTCGACAATCTTTTCGCGGGAGATGGGTTTCCGGCCCACGTTTTTCTGAATTGCCACTTCCGCGCTCTCCACCCCAAAATTGATTCCATCACAACCCGCCGCAGCCATCGCCCGGATCGTTTCTTCCGTGAGGCAGTCGGGGCGCGTTTCACACTTCCATTTGAACACCAGGCCGCGCCGCGTAATTTCCTTGCAAATCTCGATGACCCGGTCCTGGCGCAGAGAAAACATGGGATCGCGGAAAAGAATGTACTGAATCCCCAGATCCTTAACCAGATGCTCGATTTCATTCACAACATTCTGTGGCGTGCGGTAGCGCCACGGCAGGCCTTGGCCAACCGGATACGGGCAGTAGTTACATCCGAAGGGGCAGCCCCTCGAAGTCAACATCGGCAAGAATGGAACGGGTACGGTGGCTGACGACTTCGGCAGGGAATACTTCTTGTAAGGAAGGCGCTCCCATTTGGGAAATGGAAGTGTATCCAGCTCCTTCAAAAAAGGGCGCGACGCGGTCTCCTGCCATCCTCCGCTGGAACGATAGTTCAGACCTAGAATCTCGTTCGCCGGCCGCCCGCTCATCAGCTCGCAAACCGTCGCATCCGGTTCGTCACGCAGCACGTAATCGACGCACGGCTCTCGCAACACACGATGAAGGACGTGACTTACGATCGAGCCATAAACCGCGATGGAAATATTTGGCGCCGCGGACTTCATCGTATTGCAAACGGAAAGATCCCAGTCCAGACTCGGTAGCGCCGTTCTGACCACAACCAGGATTCGCTCCGATGGATCGCTGCCTGCAATGCGGGTAATCTCTCCGGCCAATTGCTCGCGAGACAGACCTAGACCCTGCGCTTCCAGCACCTCGAAAGGCACGTTCTTGCTCTCCAGATAGCCCACTAGGTAAGGAACATCCAGCGGCGGCAGGATGGGCGCGCCAATCGGGTATAGCTGCCCGTAGCCACCCATGGAGTCCCGGTTGGCAACGTAGCCCGGAGGACTCGGAGGATTAACGACGATGACTGTCTTGAACCGCATCGGTGCGACCACCGAGCTCAGAACCGAATTTGCGATCCCCGTCAGGGAATTCATTTAGTCTCAATCCTCTGTTTTCGCTTCGGCCAGCGCACCTCGCCGGCGATTGGGACCACACTCCCACAGCCCCTTTGGAGCAATTTGCCCACCAAGCCAGCCCCGGGGACGAGGAGGCGGTTAGCGACTAACTACCTTTATCGTCAGTAGAATAGAGCCCGATCTGCCTGACCGAGACGACGGAGATGGAGCAAATTCGCCCGCTTAACTTCCCTTTTTGCGAAAATCTTTTCACCGTCGAATTTGGCAATGCACACCGCAACCCTCACAATTTCAAAGATTTGGCACGCCTTCAACGCATCGAGAGAGCCTCGGCATACAACCCCTGAAGGCGCTGGCCGACCGACTCCAAGCCAAATCGCTCCAAAGCGTAGGCCCGCAATTTCGCGGGATCGTAATCGCCGCGCCGATCCAATACTTGTGCAATTCCTGCCGCGAGTGCTGCGGGATCCTCCGGCGGAACGAGGATACCAACTTCCTCGTTCACAATGTCCTCCGGGCCCCCACACCGCGTCGCCACGACCGGAGTGCCGCATGCCAAGGCTTCCACGAGCACCATCCCAAAACTCTCGGCGCGGCTGGGCAAAATCAACACAGCACTTTCCTGAATGGAGCGCACCAACTCTGGAGGTCGGCGTTTACCCACAAAATTGACCCGGCTTCCCAACCGCAAATCCTCTACCATTTGACGCAGCCGATCATACTCGCGTTGGTAGCTCTTGAAGTAGCTCTCCCCAACGAGCACCAGACTGACATCTTGACCGGAGTCGGCCAGAAGACGCACCGCCCGGAGGAGTATGTCAACGCCCTTGACCGGGCGGATCGCGCCGACGAAGAGTAGCTGATTAGGAAGAAGAGGCTGTCCCCCTTCCTCGCTCCTATTGAAAATGGTTCCGTCCACTCCCACCGGAATCACGCGCAACTTCTCCGGTGCGCCAACCACACGCGCGACCGATTCGCGCACTGGCCCGCTTACCGCAATGTGGAATGCACACTCCTCCACTGCTCTCACTGATTCCCGCCGCACGAACGCATTGTGGTATGTCCAAGGCCCCCAGGGAACATGTTCGGTAATGACGACCGGAACGCCGAATTGCTTCCCTAGGCGCACTGCCGCAACTCCATCAGGATATGTAAAATGCGCGTGGATCAGGTCAAAGGGAAAGTCGCGCCGCAATCGCTTTGCCATGCGACGCGACGCCCAATAGTAGGTTCTCGATTCAAGAGAGTATAGCGAGTCTCCAGGACCTACTAACATTCGGGGGTGGAATACTTCGATGTCATTGGTAAGACAGCGACGCGGAATGCCCCGTAACCGCGCGTAGTACTCGGGCATACCAGGAATCGGAGGACAGTACGGTACAGGCGAGATGACCTTTGGTTGACAAAACCTGGCGGAATATCGCACTAGGTTCTCGACCCAAAGTCCCAGCACATCAAACACTTCGTTTGGATAGCTCTTTGAAAGAATCAGAACTTTGGGGTGATTCGGAATGCTGGATGTTGGCGCGAGCGACACTATCCTACCGCCGGATTGCGTTGCGAATCTCTTCCACCGGCTGTTTTCCGCGCTTTCAGGATGAAGCCCGCGGCGAGCCAATCCGGCTTGCCGCCACGCGCGTCCTCCAATCTTCGGCTCGGCCAAAGCGTCCCCGCCGGCCAGATCTCATCAATGCCATCGTTGGCATTCCCGTAGATTCCACGGTTCGCCCTCTGCCGATGGTACTTCACGCGCTCTCCGTACGCGGCAGCCACCATGCCCGTCCCATCCGTCGACGCGTCATCCAGCACCAAAATCTCGGTGCGCGGATAAGTCTGGGCAAGAATCGAGTCGAAACTCTCGCGCAGGTATCGTTCCCCGTTGAACACCGGTACGATGACCGATACCAGCGCTTGCGTTTTCGCCTCGCCACTCATGCTTGGCTCGCTTGCCGAAAAGAAATTCTCCCCAGTGCCGTGCAGTGAATCCCCAGCCTTTTATAAAGCAGCATCACCATCAAGACATTCCACAGAACGGTTGTGCATGCCGTCGCGATAGCCGTGCCTTCCAAGCCCCATCTAGGTATCAATAACAAATTCAGAAGAATTGTTACGATCGCACTGATGCCGATTCCCAAGGCGGCGTCGCGTTCGTGACCCGTCATGATCAGTATCATACCGGGCTCGCCCATTGCCGTCGTAAGGATCTTGCCCACAGCCAAAATGGTCAGGGCCTGACGCCCGGGCGTGAACGCAACACCGTAGAAGAACTTTAGATACCAATACCCGAATCCGATAAACGCTAACGCGACGGGAAGCGAAAGAAGAAAAGTCGCGCGCGCAAATTTTATGACAAGGCGCTCCAAGCGCTGGATATCTAATGAAGCATACAAGCTGGCGATAGTGGGAGTCAGCGCCGAAGTGACAACCATCAGGAATATCAGCACCAAATCGGATCCCCTGTCGGCTACGCCATATATTCCTACAGCTTTGGCACCCTTGATAGCGCCCAGCATGAGGTTGTCCGTCTGACCATAAATCACGCCTATGCTTGCCAGGAACATCAACGACAGCGAACTTTTTCCCCAATTCCAATGTCGATGCTTGGGTGCTGCTTCTTCAACCGCTTTGGGTAAATTCCTCAGTAATAATCCTGCGCCAATCAAAAACGTGATTAGGCAAGACAAGACGTTCAATCCCATTGCTCGCGGCGCGGTCAACTGACTCTCTCCGAACCGGAACGCGATCCCCAAGAAAGCAACCAAAACGACCGGCTGAACAACCATTTCCGGCAATGCCGCCAGAACCACGCGATGGAGCCCCTGCAGCGCGCAC
>Ga0137388_10002514_pt1 | contig 11539 bp, 12 predicted proteins | sample 15con2h14AmetaG_FD_104644 | JGI IMG/M metagenome (GOLD analysis project Ga0137388, IMG submission 104644) | Vadose zone soil microbial communities from Angelo Coast Range Reserve, California, USA - 15con2h1.4A metaG | ecosystem: Environmental > Terrestrial > Soil > Vadose zone > Saprolite...
ATCAATCCCGCCGATGCGTCGGAAACTTCTGGGTGCCCGGAATGCGAAGGCATGAGGTGCTAATCATTGAAAATCAAGCGAGTACGGGCCGTCAAATATTGTTTCGATCCTTGAAGATTGAGTCGCGGAACCCGAGTATCGGACCCGTTTTTGAATGGTTTCCACAGTATCTTGCATGACTTCACAGCTTGTGCACAGCTCATTTTTGATTTTCGCTTTATATTCGCTTATGCTGGACGAGCAGATGCGACAAAGTGCCGTTACAGAGCCATGGCGACTTCCAATTACACGATCAGCAGTCTTCCCGCGAACGTAGAAGCAGAACGCTCCATCCTGGGCGCGATCCTCCTCGACAACTTTGCCTACAACCAGGCGGCCGAGCATCTCCGCACAGAAGACTTCTCGCTCGACTCCCACCGCCGTATCTATTCGCGCATGGTCGATCTGGCCGAGTCTTCGCGCCCGATCGACATGATCACGCTGATCGAGGAGCTCGATCGCCACAAAGACCTGCAGGCCATCGGAGACGTTGCCTACGTATCGAGCCTGGTCGACGGCGTTCCCGACCGTCCCAGCATCGAGCATTACGTCAAGATTGTCCGCGACAAGGCGTTGCTCCGCGGGCTGATTCACGCCGCCAATTCCGCCATTGCGCGTGCCTCCGACCAGTCTGACGCCGCCGAAGATGTTCTCAGCGATGCCGAGGCTGCCATTTTTCAGCTTTCCGAGAAACGCATTGGCCGAGGGTTCATGGGCGTGCAGGAGATCGTCCGCGAATCCTTTGGCTCGGTCGACGCGCTGTTGCAACGCGGCCAGCGCATCACGGGATTGGCCACGCACTACACCGATCTCGACGAAATGACAAGCGGCCTGCAACGTTCCGATCTCGTCATCATTGCGGCGCGTCCGTCGATGGGCAAGACTGCATTCGCCATGAATATCGCGGAGAATGCCGCCATCGAAGATCAGCAAGTGGTTGGCGTCTTCTCCCTGGAAATGTCCCGCGAGGCGCTCCTCTTACGTCTGCTGTGCTCGCAAGCTCGAGTCGACGCCCACAAGATGCGCACCGGCTCCCTGTGGCAGGACGACACCAGAAAAGTCGTCCGCGCCATGGAACAACTCGCCCACGCACCCATCTACATCGACGACACCCCCGGCATTTCTCTTAGCGAGATGCGCGCCAAGGCGCGCCGCCTGAAGCAATCTGCGGGCAAACTGGACTTGATCATTGTCGACTACCTGCAGTTGATGTCTGGCGGCGGCAAGCGCTACGAGAATCGCACGCAGGAAGTCTCCGCGATTTCCCGCGGATTGAAAGCTCTAGCGAAGGAACTCAGCGTCCCCGTGATTGCGCTTTCGCAGCTGAGTCGCGCTCCGGAGAGCCGCGGCGGTGATCACCGTCCTCAACTGGCCGATTTGCGTGAGTCCGGCTCCATCGAGCAGGACGCCGACGTTGTCATGTTCATTTTTCGAGAAGAGGTTTACAAGCAGGACGATCCCGAATTACAGGGCCGCGCTGAAATCATTATTGGCAAACAGCGCAACGGACCTACCGGCAGGCTACATCTCGCTTTTCTGAAGAGTTGCACCAGGTTTGAGTCTCTGGCGGAGGCGGGCTTGCCTCCTGAAGATTAATGCCGAATACTACACGAATTCCTGTATCTCTCCTACGGTAAGTACCTTACAGGCCTTAAGTTGCGCCAGATCGCTCTCGGCGAGCCCAGCCTGTGGAAAAGCTTGTGGAATTGAATACCCACTCCCCAGACCTCTCGAAGAAAAGACCACTTGGTCGGTTGACCGCCCCCTGGCCGTTCATGCTTTAAATGCCTGAATAGTAACCAGTTATGCAATTCATTGGACAGCAACATATTCGCCGCGGGGAATCATCGGAATGGAGGCGGGTTTTTGAGATTTGCACATTTCCCGTTCTAGCCCTACTGAATTTGGGGCTATTTGCTATCGAAAAATCGCGGTTCCGACCGCATGTTTCGTGAATGCAGGGTAAGCGTTTGCCACTTGTCCGAATGTCTGACTAAGATCCCATAGTTTGTCAAATAGTTAACACGGATTAGTCGCTGCCCTCGCCGACCTTGAGGACCGCCAGAAAGGCTTCCTGCGGGATGTCCACGCGGCCAATGCGCTTCATCCGCTTCTTGCCTTCTTTTTGCTTCTCCAGCAGCTTCCGTTTCCGAGTGATGTCGCCCCCATAGCACTTGGCCAGGACGTTCTTACGGATGGCGGAAACGGTTTCGCGCGCAATGATTTTCGCGCCGATGGAAGCCTGGATCGGCACTTCGAACATTTGCCGGGGAATGAGTTCCCTCATTTTGGAAACCAGCGCTTTGCCGCGCTCGTAGGCGAAGTCCCGATGCACAATGACCGAGAGTGCATCGACGGACTCTCCCGCAACCAGGATATCGAGCTTCACCATGGGAGACTCCCAATAATCCGCCAGGTGATAGTCCAGCGACGCGTAGCCCCGTGAAACTGACTTCAGCCGATCATAGAAATCCAGCACGATTTCATTGAGCGGCAACTCGTAGTGCAGCATCACGCGCGAGGAACTGACGTACTCGAAGGTTTTCTGCTTCCCGCGCTTGTCCTCGACCAGCTTCAGAATCCCGCCGACGTACTCTTCGTTGGTCAGAATCGTCGCCAGAATCACGGGCTCTTCCACCTTGGCAATCTCGCTCGGGTCGGGCCAGCGCGAGGGATTGTCAACCTCAATCAACGCGCCGTCGGTCTTGGTAATTTTGTAGCGGACGCCGGGCGCGGTGGTGATGAGTTCCAGTGCAAACTCGCGCTCCAGACGCTCCTGAATAATCTCCATGTGCAGCAGCCCGAGGAAACCACATCGGAAACCGAATCCAAGAGCAACGGAGCTCTCCGGCTCGAAAAAGAACGACGAATCATTCAGCCGCAGTTTTTCCAACGCCTCGCGCAGCCGGGTATGCTCGTGCGAGTCTACGGTGTAGAGGCCGGCAAACACCATTGGCTTGATCTCTTCAAAACCAGGTAAGGCTTCGAACGCCGGGTTTGTGTCATCCGTAATGGTGTCGCCGATTTTCGTGTCGGCGACGTTCTTGATGTTCGCGATTAGAAAGCCGACCTCGCCCGCCTTCAGTTCGTCGACTTCCACCGGCTTGGGCGTGAGCACGCCGAGGGTTTCCGCGTCGAAGGTGGTTCCGTTCCACCACAGGCGAATTCTCTGGCCCTTGCGCAGCGTACCCTGGAAGACACGCGTCAAAACTACGACGCCGCGATAGGGATCAAACCAGGAATCGAAAACCAGCGCCTGCAGCCGGTTGTCCGGATTCCCCTTCGGCGGCGGCACCCGCTTCACAATCGCTTCCAGAACGTCCGGCACGCCCTGGCCCGTCTTCGCGCTGATCAGGACGGCATCCGACGCATCCAGCCCGACCGCGCCTTCGATCATCTCCTTCGTGCGCGGAATGTCCGCACTCTGCAGATCGATCTTGTTGATGACCGGAATAATCTCCAGCCCGTGATTGATCGCAAGATACGAGTTCGCCAGTGTCTGCGCCTCGACGCCCTGCGACGCGTCGACTACCAGCAACGCACCTTCACACGAAGCCAGCGAGCGCGAAACTTCATAGGAAAAATCCACATGGCCGGGCGTGTCGATCAGGTTGAGCTGGTAGGTCTGGCCATCTTGGGCGGTGTACGCCATACGCACCGCATGAGCTTTGATGGTAATACCGCGCTCGCGTTCCAGGTCCATGGAATCGAGCACCTGCGCCTGCATCTCGCGGGCTGTGAGCGACCCAGTCAACTCCAGCAGTCGATCGGCCAGCGTCGACTTGCCGTGGTCGATGTGCGCGATGATCGCGAAATTGCGGATGTTAGCAGCGTCCATGGAATGTGGGCTAATCTTTGATTCTAGCAGGCGGTTTCGGACATCAGACCAGCGCTTCGGATTGACGCGTTGCAGCGGAAGTCCCCCATCTCGGATACAATCCTGCGGAAAGTTTCGCTGGAGGCACCTCGATGCGAAGAGTCCCAATCGTCGCGCTGTTTGCTGTGTGCACTTGTTTGAACTGGGCACAGTCCTTTTCCCCGCAGGTACAGCCGTTCGTCAAAGTGAACGCTCCCGTAGTCGCCCTGACCCACGTGCGCGTGATTGCGGGCACGGGCGAGGCTGCGCTTGAAGATCAAACTATCGTTATCAGCAAGGGCAAGATCCAGAACGTCACCAATGCTTCCGCGGCGAATGTCCCCAGCGATGCCCAAGTCCTCGACCTCCATGGTTACAGCGTCATTCCCGGCCTCGTTGGAATGCACGACCACATGTTTTATCCAATGGGCAACGTCATTTTCGGAGAAATGGGCTTCAGCTTCCCGCGTCTTTATCTCGCCGGAGGTGTAACTACGATTCGCACCACCGGTTCGCTAGAGCCTTATACCGACCTCGAACTCAAGAAGGCGATTGATGCCGGCAAAATTCCCGGCCCCAGGATGCATGTCACCGGGCCGTATCTCGAAGGCGCCGGCTCCTGGGCTCTCCAACTACATCAGCTCAGTGGTCCCGAGGACGCCACGAAAACCGTGAATTACTGGTTGGACGAGGGCGTCGACAATTTCAAGGCTTATATGTTCATCACCCCGGCCGAGCTTTCCGCCGCGATCGCCGCGGCTCACAAACGCGGCGCCAAAGTCACCGGGCATCTGTGCTCCATCGGTTTTCGTGAGGCCGCCGAACTCGGCATTGACAACCTCGAGCACGGCCTGCTGGTGGATACGGAATTCCTTCCCGGGAAAAAACCCGGCGTGTGCCCGGATGAACCCGAGAACCCCGATCTGATCTCCAAGCTGGACGTGAACGCGGGCCCGTTACACGACATGATTCTCGACCTTGTGCACCATCACGTCGCGGTCACCTCCACTCTGCCCGTATTCGAGATGGGGAGCTTCCCCGGACGCCCAACCCTGCAGAAACGAGTCCTCGACGCGCTCTCTCCGGATGCGCGCAGCGCAATCCTGGAAAGAAGAGTCCGATCCAGCGATGCAAGCAGCATCCGACAGCAATATGGGACCGACGTTTCCCCCTGGCCGGCGGCCTTCAAGAAGGAAATGGAATTCGAGCACGCCTTCTCGCAAGCCGGCGGACTATTGCTCGCAGGACTCGATCCGACGGGCATGGGCGGAGTGATCGCGGGTTTCGGCGATCAGCGCGAAGTCGAACTGCTGGTCGAGGCGGGATTTACCCCGGTCGAGGCGATCCACATCGCGACCGCGAATGGCGCACAGTTTCTGGGAGAGCTCGACCGCATCGGCACGATCGCACCCGGCAAACAAGCGGACCTGGTCGTGATTAAGGGCGACCCTTCGACAAAGATCGAAGACATCGAGAATGTTGAGACCGTATTCAAAGACGGCATCGGCTACGATTCCGCGAAGCTGATCGAATCAGTACGAGGAGTTGTAGGCAGCCGTTAGGCCGTTCGCCGAAATCTATCCCATGCTGATTCTCGCCTCCGCCTCGCCGCGCCGCCAGGAGCTTCTACGCAACGCGGGAATTTCTTTCGAGGTCCAGCCTGCTGATATCGATGAAACTCCGATCGACGGCGAAGCTCCACGCGAATGTGCCGTGCGGCTGGCTCGTGAAAAAGCTTTGGCGGTCTCCTACGCTCGCCCTCGCGAATACGTTCTCGGGGCCGACACAATTGTTGTGGTCGACGGGACTATCCTCGGCAAGCCATGTGACGCTGCCGATGCCGCCCGCATGCTGCGTCTGCTGTCGGGGCGCACCCATGAAGTGATTACAGGGGTTTGCCTGGTGGGACCCGTGGCTCATGGTTTCGAAGATGCGCGGTGCGAAACTACGCTGGTAACGATGTCCGAGTTGTCCGACGAGGAAATTCGCGAATACGTCTCGACCGGCGAGCCCATGGACAAGGCGGGCGCCTACGCGATCCAGGGAATGGCTTCACGCTGGATTCCGCGAATCGAAGGTGACTACAGCAATGTGGTGGGACTGCCTGTAGCGCTGGTCTACCGGATGCTGCGCGAGCGGGGACAACTCTAGGGTTGGATTACGACTTTTTTGCTTCTTCTTCCTTCTTTTGTTCGTCCTTCTTCTCTTCCTCGCCCTCTTTCATCGCAGACTTGAAGTTTCGCAGCCCATCCCCAAGGCTCTTCCCAAGATTGGCGAACTTGCTTGGTCCGAACAACAGAAGCGCAATGCCGACGATGAGAACGATTTCCGTCAATCCCAATTTACCGCCCATGTTCAAGGCCTCCCAATCGATGCGGACTCTGAGTTGACGCTCCAACTCAACCTGTTAAATTCTAGGCCGCTGCCCGACGGGAGTCAAAGAAACCGCGTCGCTGTGGGGCCAATCTCGCATCTCTGCAACTTGCTAACTCAGGCACGCCGGCGGAGTCTATCCTGAGAAGAGCAGTTTTTCGGAGGTTCGATTCATCATGCTGAGGCGTCACGTTTTTGCGCTGGTACTCGTGTTCGCTCTTTGCAGTCAAAGGTGGGTCTACTCCCAAAGTTCTACGCAGACCCCACCCCCGGTCACTGGCGAGCACCGCAAAACGAGCGAACCGTATACCGGAGATCTTTCAATTTTCGAATCCGAAGGACGCGACCAGAGACTGCAAATCAACCGTGTGATGGACATCCTTGGCATTACGTCGGGCAAGAACGTGGCCGACATCGGAGCAGGCTCGGGCTGGTTCACAGTGCGCGCCGCCCAGAAAACGGGAGCAAACGGAGTCGTGTATGCCGTCGACATCAATCCTGAGGCCATCCGCTACATCGATGATCGATCGCAGAAGGAGCACCTGAGCAACGTGAAGACGATCCTCAGCAAGGCAGACGACCCTTTGCTGCCGCCCGGCTCAGTGGACTCGGTGCTGCTGCTGAAGACCTATCACGAGGTCGCGCAGCCCATCCCTCTCCTGCGCAATCTGAGAGCCGCTCTGCGTCCCGGAGCGAAAGTCGGAATCATCGACCGCAACGGAAATGGCGAGAATCATGGAGTAGGGAAGAATGTTGTGATCCGTGAGGCGAAACAAGCCGGCTACAAGCTGGCCGAACAATTCGATTTCGTAAAGGGCGACAACATGGATTATTTTCTGGTCTTTACTCCAGAACAGTAATCTCGTCGACGGCTGACCACGTTGTCCGCGTCATGTCAACAAAGGCCGGCAGGTCGGCATCCGAAGCCGCACCTTGCGGACTCGCCCATGCCACCTCCATGCTGGACCAATCGTCGAAATGGAGTTCGACTACCGCGTCCCACCCCGGTGGCGTCCGCTTGGGATCAGCACAGACGTAGTTCTGGACGTATTTCCGCAGTCCAGGCAGATTCTTTGCCAAAGTCGCATGAGTTCCTTGTAGATGCCGACGGAACTGTTCCTGGGTCAGGTCCGGACGCTTGTAGATCACAACCATGAACTTGAGCATGTGAGTTCGTTCGGGTCACGCCCTCTCGATCATTCCTGCCAGCAGGAGCGCGCGGCGTGGCAACTCTGAGATCAGAATGTGCTCGTGCACCGCGTGCGCTCCCTCTCCGACACCACCCATGCCATCGAGTGTGGGAATCCCGATGCCCGCAGTGAAATTTCCATCCGAACCTCCGCCGACAGCAGCCTCTTCAAGCTTCCAACCGATTTCTTTCGCAATCCCCTGAGCCTTGCCGTACAGCCCCGCGACCCCAGCGGTGCGCTCCATGGGCATGCGGTTGATGCCGCCGATGATCTCAAGTTGGCAGCGCTTATCGAAAGGCTTAAGAGAACGCATCCGCCGGTCCATCGTGGCGGCTTGCTTCGCTCTCTTGATACGCACATCGATGCCCGCGGTAGCCTGCGCCGCAATCACATTGGTCCGCGTCCCGCCTTGGATCAAACCCACGTTCACCGAGAGGCCTTTCTTCAAATCATTCAGCTTCGATACCGCCGCCACCTGCCGCGCCAGTTCAAGAATGGCGCTGTGCCCCTTCCCCGGATCAAGCCCCGCGTGCGCCGCCACTCCCCTTACCTTCAGCGTGTACTCGCCGACACCCTTGCGCGCTGTTTTCACTGCACGTCCCGCGCCCGGTTCCAGCACCAGCACGGCATCGGATTCCCGTGCCAGAGCCTCCGTGATCTTCCGCGAGGATCTGCTGCCGACCTCTTCGTCCGAGACCAGAAATACAGTGACCGGTCGCGGAAGCTCAGCATGCCAACTCTGCAGCGCTTCGATCGCATAAAACATCAGCGCGATGCCTGACTTCATGTCGAGCACGCCCGGCCCGTGCAGGCGGTCGCCAGCAAGGCCGCACAGCATGGTCTCCAACGTGCCCAACGGGTATACCGTATCGAAATGGCCCAGCAGCAAAACCGGCTTCGCAGAGTTGTTTCCGGGAAAATTGATCTGCAAGTTGTCGCCGTAACGCTCGGCATGATGAAAGCGCACAGTTCCGCCTAACGTCCGGAACTTTTCCGCCAAAAACATCCCCATGCGGTCGGCGGCCGCCTTGTTGTCGCTCGGCGATTCGATCTCGACGAACTCGCGGATCGTCTCCACCATCTGCGACTGGTTCGCTTCGAAGTAGCGCAGCCGTTCACGCCAGTCGGTCCCAGATGCAGCTTTCGTGGAAGGTTTTGATTTCTTGGCAGACACTAAATCTGTTCTCTTTCCGGCAGGATTCTGCAATGCACTCTCCGCACAGTGCCGTACAGTATAATCTTCAGGCCGTTCGAGACGAATTCCATGACTGAGAGCAAGGCCGCGCTGGATATCCACGAGATCCTCAAGATCTTGCCACATCGCTATCCGCTCCTGCTGATCGATCGCGTCCTCGAACTAAAGCGCAGGGAGCGCATCGTTGCCATCAAGAACGTGACCATCAATGAGCCGTTCTTCAACGGCCACTTCCCGGGATTGCCCATCATGCCCGGCGTCCTGGTGGTCGAGGCCATTGCCCAGGCCGGGGGCGCACTACTGCTGACGGAGGTGGAAGACCGCGCCGACAAGGTAATTGTCTTTACAGGGATCGAGCGCGCGCGCTTCCGCCGTCCCGTAAGCCCGGGCGACCAGTTGCGTCTGGAGGTTCAAGTCACCGGGTGGAGACCCTCCGCGCGCATGATTGCCGCCAAGATGTACGGCCAGGCCCTCGTGAATGGAAAGAAAGTGGCCGAGGCCACGGTATCCTGCCAACTGATCGACAGCTCGCGTGGACGCGGTGGCGAGGACCAGGCTACCGAGTGACTCTCGCAGGGGCGGGCGCCCGAGTCCATGACCCAATCATGAATGTTCATCCCACGGCAATCGTTGATCCTGGCGCAAAAATTTCCTCATCCTGCAAGATCGGCCCCTACTGCGTAATCGGTTCGGAGGTGGAACTGGGCGAGCAATGTCACCTGGTCTCCCACGTCACAATCGAAGGCCCCACGAAAATCGGAGCAGACAACGCCTTCTTCCCATTTTGCGCGATCGGGATGGCTCCCCAGGATGTGACCTACAAGGGCGAACCGACACGTCTCGAAATCGGTGATCACAACGAAATCCGCGAGTGCGTGACCATCAACCGCGGCACGGTCAAGGGCGGTGGCCTAACGAAAATTGGCAGCCACATCCTGATCATGGCCTACACCCACATCGGACACGACTCGATCATTGGCGATCACGCCATGCTCGTGAACGGCGCCACGCTTGGGGGACATGTAACGGTAGAAGAATGGGCCGTCGTTGGAGCCCTGTGTCCCGTGCACCAGTTTGTTCGGATCGGCGCTCATGCCTACGTAGGAGGCGGCACCACGATCACGCAAGATGTCCTGCCCTTCTCGATGACGTCCGCCGCACGCGACACGCACGCCTACGGGATGAATAAGGTCGGACTCGAACGCCGCGGCTTTTCCAAAGAGCGCATCAGCAAGATCCAGCACGCCTACAAAGTTCTCTTAGCCTCGAAGATGAATACCTCGCAAGCACTGGAGAAACTGAAGTCCGAAGCCGACCGCGGCGAAGATATAGAGCTGCTGATTCGCTTCATCGAGGCGTCGGAGCGCGGAGTAATCAAGTAAAGTGGCCAGTTGCCGGTTGTCAGTTGCCAGTTAACGCGATTAGCACGTCATGTCAGGAGGCAGACACATGGGCCTCTCATATCAAGATCTTATTGCTTGGCAAAAAGCCATGGACCTCGTCGAAGAGATTTACAAGACTACGCGCGGATTTCCCAAGGATGAGCTGTACGGACTAACTAGCCAGCTTCGCCGTGCCGCTGTCTCCGTGCCGAGCAATATCGCAGAAGGGCAAGGTCGATTGACGCCGGGAGAATTTAAGCAGTTCCTCGGTCACGCTCGCGGTTCTCTCCTTGAGACGGAAACGCAGGTTGCGCTGGCCGGGAGACTGCACTGCATCTCTCCAGAAGACATGAGTCGTCTCCTCAGGCTGTCGGCGGAAGTTGGAAGGATTCTCAACGGCTTGATAGGCTCAATCTAAGCTCGCCTGCTGGATCCTTTTACTGGCAACTGGCAACTGACAACCGACAACCGGCAACTGAATGCAACGCATAGGCCTCATCGCCGGCAACGGCACATTCCCTCTCCTCGTGCTCGACGCCGCGCGCGCACAAGGTTATGAAGTTGTCGTCGCCGCCATCAAAGAAGAAACTTCTCCTGAGATCGAATCCCAGGGCGCGAGCGCGGTGTACTGGCTCTCGCTCGGGGAACTCTCCAAGCTCATCGAAACCTTCAAACGCGAGGGCGTGCAGCGCGCCATCATGGCCGGGCAGGTAAAACACAAGCAGATATTCTCCGCCATTCAGCCGGATTGGCGCCTCGCCAAACTCCTACTGTCGCTCACCACGCGCAACACTGACTCCTTGCTGGGAGCGGTCGCCAAGGTTTTGGCGGACGAAGGTATCACGCTCGAGAATTCCACCTGGCTCCTGGAGCCACTACTGGTCAAACCGGGCATCCTGACCCAGCGCGGCCCAACCGATCAGGAGCGCAAGAATATCGACTATGGCCGCAACGTTGCCCGCCAACTCGCGCAGCACGATATCGGACAGACCGTCGTGATCGCTGAATCGGCATGCGTGGCGGTTGAAGCGATGGAGGGCACCGACGCCACCATCGAACGAGCCGGCCAGATCATGCGCTCGCTGCATGGCGATGCCTCGACGCTGAGCCGCGCCTTAACCGTAGTTAAGATCGCCAAGCCCGCGCAGGACATGCGCTTCGATGTCCCCGTGATTGGAGTGAAGACGATTGAGGTAATGCGAACGGCAGGAGCCACATGCCTGGCGCTCGATGCCGGCAAATGTTTGCTGCTCGAAGCAGAGAAAATTCCCGAAGCCGCCAACGCCGCCGGAATCGCCGTGGTCTCAGACGCGCAGTGAATCTCAGCCGTCCCGCAAGCTAGCGGCATAAATCTACTCGTGTCATCCTGAGCAACGCGAAGGACCTATGGAGTTGCTCTAGTTGACAGCGCAACTGCATAGGTCTTTCGCTTCGCTCAAGATGACAGCCGATGTTAAAGTCGCCAATCTAAGGACAACCGCACGTCAATGCTCGCCGATTCCGA
>Ga0137388_10002515_pt1 | contig 11538 bp, 9 predicted proteins | sample 15con2h14AmetaG_FD_104644 | JGI IMG/M metagenome (GOLD analysis project Ga0137388, IMG submission 104644) | Vadose zone soil microbial communities from Angelo Coast Range Reserve, California, USA - 15con2h1.4A metaG | ecosystem: Environmental > Terrestrial > Soil > Vadose zone > Saprolite...
GGTCACGACGTCGGCGGGCGCGGGCGGAGTGGTCCACGGATGCTCGAGAGTCATGCGGTGCAGTGTACCTTGCGTTCGTCAGTGGAACCTGATCTTCTATGCGCCGCCGGCCCACAACCTGGAGGAAACTCTATGAACCCGCTGCGGCTCGCCGCCGTCGTCGCCCTGCTCGCGGTTCTGGTTTACGTCCCCGTCGCTCACGGGCAGCTGCTCCTGTCGACCAACGACAACAAGGTCGCGCTCGTCAACGGCGTCACGACGGTCGTGAAGAACCCGCCGCCCGACACGTTGACGGTGATCGACATCAAGAGCTGGCCGCCGAAGGTGGTGGCCGAGCTCGACGTCCCCGGCAGCGTGGTCGGGCCGCCGTTCAGCGTGGCCGTCGCGCCCGACGAGTCGTTCGCGCTCGTGACCGCCAACGAGAAGCTCGATCCGAGCGACCCGACCAAGCGGATCCCCAACAACACGATGTCGGTGGTCGATCTCAAGGCGTCGCCGCCGCGGATCATCGCGACGCTCGAGACCGGAAAGGCGCCGGCCGGCGTTTCGATCAACCGAGCCGGCACGCTCGCGCTCGTGGCCAATCGCGGTGAGGGAACGGTGTCGGTCTACACCATCCAGGGCAAGACCGTGACAGCCGCCGGCAAGGTGACGGTCGCCGACGACAAGTCCGGCACGAGCCACGCGACCATCTCGCCCGACGGCAAGCTGGCGCTGGTGACCCGCGACGGCGACGACCGGATCTCCGTCCTCTCCATCGACGGCACCAAGGTGGAATACACGAAGCGCGACATTGCAGCCGGGCTCCGGCCCTACGGCATCGACATCGCGGCGAACGGCGCGTTCGCGGCCGTCGCCAACATCGGCCGGGGCGGCGGCGACGCCGACACCGTCAGCATCATCGATCTGAAGGCCAAGCCGCCGCGGGTGGTGAACACCATGACCGTCGGCCAGACGCCCGAGGGTATCAAGATCTCGCCCGACGGCTCGATGGTCGCGGCGGTCGTCATGAACGGCAGCAACAAGCCGAAGGACTCGCCCTTTTTCAACGACGCCGGCAAGCTCGTGCTGTTGCGGGTGAGCGGCACCGACCTCTCGCGTCTGGCCGAGGCTCCGATCGGGCACTGGTCGCAGGGCGCGGCATTCTCACCCGACGGCAAGCACGTCTTCGTCGGCAACATGGTCGAGAAGGAGATTCAGGTCCTCAGCCTGGACGGCAGCACGCTGCGGGACACCGGCGTGCGCATCGCGGTCAAGGGAGGCCCGGCGGCGCTCCGCACCGCCGACAAGTAGACGTCAGGGGCGCTCCTGGCAGGACGCCGTCGGAAAGAGGAATCGTCGCTTTCCGTCGAGCAGGTGCGCGCAGTGCCCGCGCCACCACGCTGCGGCGGCCGGGTCTTTGGTCTGAAGGGCGTTGACGGCGTCCGACGCGGTCACCGCGTAGCCGGTCTGCGCTCCGTAGCGGCCCAGAACGAGAGCGACAGCCCGCCGCCACCAGTCGCGAGGGGTTGAAAGCACGCCGGAGGTCATCGCGAGTCGACGAGCGGCGCCTCCGGGCGTGAGCGGGAGCTCGAGGCCGACCCACGCCAGCCGCACGGAGAGGGGCGCCTCACCCGGCGGGCACGCGATGATTCGGATTCGAGTCGCGGGCGCCACTCGACCACGATAGCTCGCGTTGAGCGAGCGCCTACCGAACTTTCGGCTGCGCCGCCACTCCTAGCGCGGCTTGACCCAGGTCTCCGACCACGCCAGGCAGGCGCTCGAGGCCTGCCGGTCGCCGCGCGTCTCCGCCCAGGGCTGGCCGGTCGCGAAGCGTCCGTTCCACTCGACCTGAGCCGAGCGCGCAGGGAAGAACGTGCTGAACACGCCGATGGGGCGGTTGTTGAAGCCGGGCGGCGCGTTGAGCACGAAGGGCTCGACGCAGTCGTACCAGGTCAGGCGGATCCGGTCGGCACCCGAGACCACGGTCTCCACCGCGGTGGAGCGCGGGTCGCCCGCGCGTCCGAACTCGGCGGTGATCACCGGCGCGTTTGTGTCGGCGAACGCGGGGAACAGCAGGGTCTCGATCGTGCGCTGGAGCCAACGCGCCACCGCGGCGTTATCGCTGAAGATTCGCAGCTGGCCGGAGCTGAGCTCACTCTGGGCGAAGAGCACGTGGCCGGCGCCGGACGGACACCACAGCACGCGCCAGTGGCTGAAGCGGTCAGACTGGGTCTTGCCGCCGTCGTGGCTCAGGCGGATGAAGGAATTCTCGCCGGTCATCAGGACCGCGTTGGGATCGACGGGTGGAGTCATGGTCTCGTCCTCAGAGGGCCGCCACCTCGACGCGTGCGTCGTTGTAGCAGGCGCCCTCGGAAATGTCGGCGTGGTCGGCCGGACAGAGCGCCGAGACGGTCTGGCCGTTGTCGCTCGTCGCCATCCAGGCGCCCTTCAGCGTGCAGACGACGCCGCGCGGGATCACGTCGGTCACTCGGAGCGGCAGCCGGACCTCGCCGAGGTCGTTCCACACCCGCACCCGCATGCCGTCGCGCAGGTTCCGCGCCCGCGCGTCGTCCGGGTGCATTTCGAGCGGCGGCGGCCCCTCGGCGACGTGGAGTCCGCCGAAGGTCGACGTGATGCGCTGGTCCGAAGCCGGTGAGATCAACATCAGCGGATAGGACGACGTGACCGGCCGCCAGCTCGGCAGGCGCGCGCCGTACTTCCCGTCGAGGTACGGCGACGCGAGCTCGACCTTGCCCGATGCCGTCTTCGGAAATACGTTCTTGAACAGGATCGCTTCCTCGCCGCCGACGGTCATCGGGGTCGCGCGGTCGAGGGGGATCGCGCTCGGCCGTTTGCCGCCGAGCCGCGCGTCGCCGGCATCGAGCGCGTCGTCCATCAGCTCGGCGTCGCTGGCACGGAACGCGGGATCGGTGAACCCGAAGCGCGCCGCGAGTCGGCGGAAGATCTCGGTGTTGGGTAGCGCCTCGCCCTGCGGCGGGATCACCCGATCGGCCCGCTGGAGCCAGTGCGTGCCGTACGCCGCGAAGAGGTCGGCGTGCTCGAAGTGGCTGCAGGCCGGTAGCACGACGTCCGCGTAGGCGAGGCTGTCGGTCATCACCACGTCCGAGCCGACCACGAAGACGTCCTCGCGCTCGAGACCACGCCGAAGGCGGTTCTGTTCTGGATGCACGACGACGGGATTGTGGTTGTAGATGAAGAGCGCCTTGATCGGCGGCGACAAGGTGGCGTCGTTCAGGTGGCGGCCGACGTCGATGATGTTGACCAAGCGCGTGCCGGCCGGCACGAAGTCGGGCCGCGCCAGGCGCGCCGGGGTCTTCGGGAACGCGTACGAGGCGCCGTTGATCAGCCCGCCGCCCGGCACGCCGAATTTCCCCGCGAGCGCGGGGAGCGCGAAGACCGCGCGAATGCCGCTGCCGCCGTTCCGGTTGCGCTCGAGCCCGTTGCCGACGGTGATCACGGCCGGCGTCAAGGTCCGGTACCAGTCGGCGAGCTCGCGCACCTTGCCCTCGTCAACGCCGCAGATCCGCGCCGCGTCCTCCAGGGTGTAGCGGCGCGCCAGCGACATGTAGTCCTCGAAGCCGTCCACGTGCCGCGCGATGAATTCGCGATCGAGACCGCCCCGCCGCTCGAGGTCGGCCGCCACCGCCCACGCGAGCACGACGTCCGTCCCCGGCCGGAGCGCAATGTGGAGATCGGCCTGCTCGGCGATCTTCGTCCGACGCGTGTCCACGACGACGAGCTTGGCGCCCGCCCGGCGCGCCCGGTTGATGATCGGGACGATGTGGAGGTTCGACCACGTCACGTTGCTACCCCAGGCGATGATCAGCCTGGCGTGCTCGGCCTGCTCGGGCCGGATGCCGGGCACCGGACCGAACGTCCCGACCCACGCTTCCGTGCGAATGCCGCCGCAGAGCGGACGTCGGTCGAGCAGGCTGGCGCCGAGCCGGTGGAAGAACCGGAGATCCATCGAGCCGCCGGCGAGCAGCCCGTGCGGCCCGGCATAGTTCAGCGGCAGGATCGCCTGCGCGCCGTGCGCGGCGATCACGGCGGTGAATCGCTCGTGGATGATGTCGAGCGCTTGAGACCACGCGATGCGCTCGAAGCGTCCCTCGCCCTTGGCGCCCGTGCGGCGGAGCGGCGTCTTGAGACGGCCCTCGCCGTGGACGAAGCCCGGATATGCCTCCGGCACCTTTGCGCAGAGGACGCCCGCCGTGTACGGGTTCGCGCGCGAGCCTCGGATCGAGACGATCCGCTCGTCCTCGACCGTGACGGTCAGGCTGCAGGTGTCGGGACAATCCAGCGGGCAGACGCTCGGGTGCTCGGCTCTCATTCGCTCCCTCCCCGCGGGCGCCTGGCTCATCGTTTGCGCCCCACTTCTGTGTACACGGTGTCGCCGACAGGGGGAAGAGCCATTGGACTCGGCGCCGACAGAGCCAATCGGCGCCTACTGCGAGGGCGCCGGGGGCAGGGTCACCATAAAGTGCGCCAGGTTCTCGATGTCCGTCTCGCTCAGGGGCTGCGCCGCCGTGGTCATCGTGCCGTCGAGATCCCCCGCCGTCTGCGCCTTGAAGCCGCGCAGGAGCTTCACGAGATAGGCGAGGTCCTGACCGGCCAGGCGCGGCACCTGCTCGTGACCGGTCAGGCCGAGCCGGTGGCAGGAAACGCAGTGATGCTGCTCGGCGAGCTGCCGGCCGGCCGCGACCTTCGGCGGCTCGGTGACGGCCGGCCGCGGCAGCGGGCGCTGCGCGGCGTAGTAAGCGGCCAGGTCAGCCATGTCGGTGTCGCTGAGGTTCGCGGCGAAGGGCGACATCTGAGGATCCTTCCGCCGGCCGTCGCGGTACTTGATGAGCTGCCAGTGCGTGAAGAAGGTCGGTTGTCCGGCGATCGACGGCGTGCCCGGGATCGTCGCGTTGCCGTCGGCGCCGTGGCAGGTCTTGCACGGCTCGGATTTTTGCCGGCCGGCCTCAGGGTCGGCGGCCCGCGCCGGCGCCCCAGCAGTCACCGCCAGAGCGGCGGCGACGACCGAGGCGCCGGCGAGCGCGCGGAGTCGCCTCAGCGCTGGTAGGTGACGCGGTAGATCGCGCCCGCGTAGTCGTCGGAAATCAGGAGCGAGCCGTCCTTCATCTGCTGCGTGTAGACCGGACGGCCCCAGACCTGGTCGCCCTGCAGCCAACCCTCGGCGAACGGCTCGTACTTGGGCACGTCACCCGGGCGGAGCGTCACCATCATCACCCGGAAGCCGATCTTCGCAGTTCGGTTCCAGGAGCCCCGCTGGGCGAGGAACGCGCGGTTCTGGTACTCCTGCGGGAACATCGAGCCCGTGTAGAACATGACGCCGTTGCCGGCCACGTGCGGGCCCGTCTTCAGGAGCGGCGGCGCGAACTCGCCACACGAGCGGCCCTTGCCGAACTCGGGATCGAGGATGTCGCCCTGGTGGCAGTAGGGGAAGCCGAAGTGCAGGCCCTTCTTCGACGCGACGTCGAATCGATCGCTCGGCACGTCATCGCCCAGCCAGTCGCGGCCGTGGGTGGTGAAGTAGAGCTCTTTCGTCACGGGGTGCCAGTCGAAGCCTACGCTGTTGCGGACGCCGTGCGCGACGTATTCGAAGCCCGTCCCGTCGGGATTGACGCGCGAGAGGTTGGCGTGGGTGTCCGGCGGGATGCAGATGTTGCACGGCGCCCCGATGTTGAAGTAGAGCTTGCCGTCCGGTCCGAAGGCCAGGTACTTCCAGCCGTGCGGCAGATCGCGCGGCAGGATGTCGTACACGACTTCCATCGCCGGCGGATTGTCGAGCTTGTCCTCGATCCCCACCATCTTGGTGATCCGCGAGACCTCGGCAATGTAGAGCGTGCCGTTCTTGAACGCGAGGCCGTTGGGCAGGTTGAGCCCCTTGGCGATCACCTTCACCTCGCGCGCGTTGCCCTTATCGAGGATCGCGTAGACGTTGCCCGCCACGCGGCTCGAGACGAACAGCGTGCCCTTGTCGCCCCAGGTCATCACTCGAGCGTTGTTGATCCCGTGCGCCCAGAGCGAGACTTTGAATCCGGCCGGGACCTTGATCTTGTCGACCGGGATCTCGCCCGGCGCCTTCGGTCCCGGCGGCTGCGCGATGGGTGCCAGGCCCGAGTCCGCCATCGACGATGGCTGGCCTTGCTTCCAGGACGGCGGCGGCTGCGGCGGCTGCTGAGCCTGGACGAGGGGCCCGAACGCGAACATGAGGGCCACGGCGACCACGACCAACCTCAGGGTGATGCGCAGCATGACGGGCCTCCCTTTGGGTCGAGAACGGTCGGCAACAGGATTCGACTTCGCGGCCGGACGATACGTCTCGGGCCGTGCCTTGTCAAGACCGCGTCGCGTGTGTAGCATGCTCGCCCGACGATGCCGATAAAGCCCTCGACGCTCGTGCTCGAAGCCCGGTGACGCGGCGGCTCGCGGCGCTGCTCCTGGGCTTCCTCGCCGCCTCGCCGGCCGCGGCTCAGGCGCCCGACGATGCCACCCGGCTCGAGCCCGTGGTGGTCACGGTGACCCGGATGGAGCAGAAGGCTGGCGATGCTCCGGCGAGCGTGACGGTCCTCACGCGCGATGACATCCACCAGTCGGCCAGCCAGACCATCGACGACCTCCTCCGTCAGGTACCCGGCTTCAGCCTGTTCCGCCGCTCGTCGAGCCTCGTCACGCACCCGACCACGCAGGGGCTCTCGCTCCGCGGCATCGGACCGAGCGGCACCAGCCGCGCGCTCGTGCTGGTGGACGGTGTGCCCGCCAACGACCCGTTCGGAGGCTGGGTCTACTGGAGCCGCATCCCGATGCAAGGCATCGATCAGATCGAAGTCGTCCGGGGCGGCGGCTCGAGCGCCTGGGGCAACTACGCCCTCGGCGGCGTCGTGCAGATCCTCACGCGCCGGCCCACGGAGCGCGCGCTCTTCTTCGAGGCGAGCTACGGCACCCACGAGACGATGAACTTCGATCTCCTGCTCCAGGAGGCTCAGGGGCCGTTCCGGATCTCGCTCGAGGGCAACTACTTCAGCACCGGCGGCTACGACGTCGTCAAGCAGTCGCGCCGAGGGTCGATCGACATCGAAGCCGATTCGACCCATTCGACCTTCAACGGGCGGGTCGAGCTGCTGGCCACGCCCGAGGCGTCGGTCTTCGTGTCCGGCAGTTACTTCTACGAGGCGCGCAACAACGGCACGCCGCTCCAGATCAACCACACGAGCACCGGCTCCGGGGCGATCGGCGGCCGGCTCGGCACGCCGGACGACGGCGAGTGGCGCCTCGTGGTCTTCGCCGACACGCAGGAGTTTTGCAGCACGTTCTCCACCCAGGCCGCCGACCGGAACTCGGAGACCTTGGCTCTCGATCAGCGGGTGCCGACGACCTCGGCGGGCGGCTGGCTCCAGTGGAGCCACCGCTTCGGCGCCCACCTCGTCTCCGCCGGCGGCGATGCGCGCTGGGTGAAGGGCGAGACCGACGAGCGCGTTTACAACGGGGGCGCCTTCACCCGCACCCGCGAGGCCAGCGGCCAGCAATTCATCGCCGGCGTCTTCGTCCAGGACGTGTACACGCCCCACCCGTCGCTGGAGCTCGTCGGCGGTATCCGCGGCGATTACTGGTACAGCTACGACGCCACGCGGCACGATACCCCGCCCGCGGCCGGCGTCCCCGCCGAGCAGACCTTCAACAACGTCGAGCGCATCATCCCGAGTGGACGCGTGGCCGCGCTCTTCCACGCGACGCCCACCACCGACCTGCGCGCCTCCGCGTATCAGGGCTTCCGGGTGCCGACGCTCAACGAGCAGTACCGGGTCTTCCGTGTGCGCAACGACGTGACCGTCGCCAACGAGTCGCTCCGTCCCGAGCAGCTCACGGGGGGCGAGCTGGGCGTGCAGCAGCGGTGGGGACCCTTCCAGGGGCGGGTCACGGGCTACTGGAACGAGGTGCAAGACCTTGTCGCGAACGTGACGCTCAGCTCGCGCCTCTCCGATTGCCCGGTTGGAACGACGTGCCGGCAACGCCAGAACCTCGACCTCGCGCGCATCCGCGGCATCGAGACCGAGCTCGAGCTGCGCCCCGCCCGGGACTGGCGGTTCCTGGTGAGCTACCTCTTCGCGGACGCGCGCGTGGTGAATGCCCCGCAGCAGCCGGGCCTCGAGGGTAAGCGGCTGGCGCAGGTCCCCGAGCACAGCGCGACCGCGACGCTGCGCTTCTCTCGCCCGTCCTGGTTCGACGCGTCGGTGACGGCGCGCTACGTCGGAGACCAGTACGAGGACGACGTGAATTCGCTGCCGCTCGGGGGCTATATCGTCGTGGACGTCGCCGTGTCGCGCGCGATCACCCGCAATATCGAGCTCTACGCCGCCGCCGAGAACATCTTTGACCGGACCTACTCGACCGGGCGGACCACCGACGGTGTTATCTCGATCGGCGAGCCGTTCATCGCCCGCGGTGGTGTGCGGCTGCGCTTCTGAGCGAACCGCCTCCCGCGGTCAGGAGATGAGGTCGAGCCCGAGCAGCGGTCCAAGCTCGCGGAGCGCCTGATCCGGGTCGTCAACCTTGATCGTCGCCATCCCGAGCGCCCGCGCCGGCTTGAGGTTGCGCCCGATGTCGTCGAGAAACGCGACGCGCGGCGGCGGCACTCCGAGCTTCTCGCAGACCAGCGCGTAGATCCGCGGATCGGGCTTGCGAAGACCGACGACCGCGGACTCCACGAAGATGTCGAAGTGCGCATCGAGGCGCGATCGCGGCGTCTCGTCACCCGGGCGGCCGAGGGGCGGCGCGTGGCTCGGCACATCGGTCACCCAGTTGTTCGTGAGGGCGGCGACGCGGAGACCACCCGCGCGGATTCGCCGGATGGCTTCGAGCATGCGCGGGCGCGGGACGCCCACCTCGGCGATCCTGGCCATGAGGTGCCGGCCGTCCACCGTGATGCCCTGCGCGCGAGAGTCGGCCTCGAAGGGCGAGTAGAACGTCTGGACCGTCAGCTCGCCGCGCTCGAGCCGCGCCCAGGCGCCCTGCTCACCCGCGGCGACGACCGCGCGGTTGATCGCGTTGGCCTCGATTCCCCGCTCGCGCTCGTACCGTGCGATGGCGTGGAGTGGCGAGTCCTGCACGACGCCGCCGATGTCGAAGACCACCGCCGCGATCGCATTCATGACCAGGCCCCTTGGAACATAGCAAATTCACGGCTACGCTACCGCGCCATGGACAACGTGCGACCGTTCGCCGGCATCGAGGTCGTCGAGTTCGGCCAGTTCATCGCCGTCCCCTTCTGCGCGCAGGTCCTCTCGGAGGGCGGCGCTCACGTCATCAAGGTGGAGTCGGTCGAGGGCGATCCCGTGCGTCAGCTGGCGCCGCTGGCCCCCGGCGAGACCCGTCACTTCCTCTCCCGGAACCGCGGCAAGCATTCGCTTCCGCTCGATCTCCGTCATCCCGCGGCCGCGCGCGTCGTCGACCGCCTCCTGGCCCGGGCGGACGTCGTGCTCACGAACTTCCGTCCCGGATTGGCCGCCGAGCTCGGCCTCGACTGGCCGAGTCTCGCCCCGCGCTTTCCACGCCTCGTGGTCGGCAACGTCAGCGCGTTCGGCCGCCGCGGGCCGGCCGCTCGGCTGGCCGGCATGGACCTCGTCGTGCAGGCGCGCAGCGGACTGCTGGCGGCGGGCGGAAATGTGAATGACGGGGTGCCGACCGGCGGCGAAAATCCGGTCGTCGACTACATGTGCGCGATGACGCTCGCGTTCGGTATCGCCGCCGCGCTCCTGCGCCGGGCGAACACGGGCCGCGGCGGCGAAGTGGACGCTTCGCTCCTGATGGCCGCGCTCGTCATCCAGAACAACAACATGGTGCGCATCGACTCAGCGGACGGCGCGGCGCACGCTGCCATCCGCGCCCGGCTCACGGGGCTCAGAGCCACCGGGCGGCCGTATGCGGAGCAGGCGGCGCTCACGCCCCAGATCCGTCCGCCCGGCACGGTCAACGTCTACTACCGCACCTACGCGACCCGAGATGCCGCCCTCGCCGTCGCGTGCGGAAGCCCGGCGCTCCGGCGCGCCTTCATCCGAGCGGTGGGGCTGAGCGACGAGGCGCTGGACCGGCCGATCACCGACCGGGCGAAGGAGGTCGAGCACTACGTGGCGCTTCGCCGGCGCGTCGAGGCGATCGTGGCCACGCGCACCACGGCCGAATGGCAGGCGACCCTGGAGGCGGCGGGCGTGCCGGCCGCCGGAGTCAAGCTGCCGCTCGAGCTCCTGGACGACGAGCAGCCGCTCGCCAACGGGATGCTCCACGACCTGACCCATCCGGTCCTCGGCCCCGTGCGTGTCCTGGCCCCGCCCCTCGCGTTGGACGGCGGCGGGTTCGTCGCGGCGCCGGCGACCGCGCCGTTCGGCTCCGAGACGCGCGCGATCCTCGGCGAGCTCGGCTTTTCGAGCGAGGACGTGGAGGCGCTGTTGACCGAGGGAGTCACCCGGGACCGGCTCAGGCCGCGGGGCTGAGCGCGCGCCCCGCTCGCCGGCCGTCAGTTGCGCGAGGGGTCGGACGCCGCGGGCTGGAGGTCGCCGAGAGTGATGCGCCGATCGATCCGCGGATTGTGCAGGTCGATGGTGACCCGGAGCGCGCGGAGCCCGTGCACGCCCTGCAGCTCCTCGAGCTCGACGTCCTCGACCTCGCCGCTGAAGTACCCGAGCGACTGGAGATATTCGATGTAGCCGCGGTACTCGTGCGCCTCGGCGGGATGCGAGTAGACGATCGCGATCGTCCCGGGCTGCGTGACCCGCTCGGCGGTGCCCTTGATGACGGCCTTGTCGATCCGCTTCTTGACGATCTCGTACCGGATGTCGTAGGCGCCGTCCACGTCGAAGCGCTTCTCGTCGAAGCGGAAGCGGATCGAGAGCGGCGCGTGCTGGACGAGCACCAGGTGCGTCACCTCGAGCGGGATCGGGAGCTTCTCCTTGAGCCGGTTGACGCGCGTGGCGACGCCGCACGTCACCATGAGCTGCCACAGCCGGAGACTCTTCAGATAGAGCGGGTCGAACCGCCCGTCCTCGAGCAGCGAGGCGCCGATGTAGATTTGATGATCCACGCCATCCGTCTTCTGCTTCTCGAAGTAGTGCGGGAACATCGTCTGGGCGGTCTGGTCCTCGAGGTCGAGGTAGGCCGAGATCCCGTCGGCGAGGCGCGTCACGCTCTCCTCGAACAACTGGCGCCGGTCGTACACGGTGCCGATCCGGGGGTCGAGCGCGGCCCGGTATGCCTCGATCCGCTCGCGCACCCCCGGCCCGAACGTCTGGAGGTGGTCGAACAGCGACTCGACGTCGGATCGGAGAAACGCGATGATGGACACCTCGTCGCCCGAGTTGAGGTTCGTCTGGATCTTCGTCGCGTGCTTGTCCACGCGGTAGAGCAACTCGTGGAGTCCGGGTAGCGGCCGCGCGTCGTGGGCCCAGCGGATCACGTCGCGGGCGAGCCGGAGCTGCGTCAGCAGATCCGCCTGGATCGCGAGGCTTCGCTGCGTGGAGGAGCCGCGGATGTCGGACA
>Ga0137388_10002523_pt1 | contig 11524 bp, 8 predicted proteins | sample 15con2h14AmetaG_FD_104644 | JGI IMG/M metagenome (GOLD analysis project Ga0137388, IMG submission 104644) | Vadose zone soil microbial communities from Angelo Coast Range Reserve, California, USA - 15con2h1.4A metaG | ecosystem: Environmental > Terrestrial > Soil > Vadose zone > Saprolite...
CGCCATCCCCGCAGGAGCCATAGCGGCGGCGGCCACCCTGACCGCTTATGCACTCGCCCGCCAGCTCGACCCCGCTCATCTCGACGTGGCTCGAACGGTAGCGACGATCACGCTCACCGCCAGCGGGCTGTCCATCCTGGCTCTGCTTGCGCCGCCCCGCGAGCACCGCCACTACCTGCTCCTCGCCGGGCTTGCGGCGAGTCTTGTGGCGTGCCAGGTCATCCCCGGGCTCAGGATGTTCTTTGCCCTTCGGCTCCCCTCCCCTGCGGTCTGGGTCGCGGTGGTGGTGGTGATCGCAGCGGCTCACGTCTTTCTGCAGATCAGCGCGCGGAGTGGACTCCGGAGCGGACAGGAGTCCTCCGAGCACGCCAGGACCGACGGGGACGTCACCTGATTGGTGTAACTCGGCAAGTGGCTCGATGGGTAATGGTCGGCTTGTCCCGACGGGATACTCACGAGGCTCTGCCACTGAGGTTTGCAGGCCGATTTGAGGTATTTTGAGCGTGAACAAATCCGTGAACAAACAAGCACGTCAAGGCCTCGGGGCCGCTCCGAGAATCTAAAACCTGCCCTTGACCTGGTGTTTCGCGAGTGGGCCGCCGGGGGCTCGAACCCCGCTCCACGGATTAAGAGGCAGGTGAATCCTCGCTATGGGAAGCCTGCTTGACTCCCCCCCCGGGGTGAGGCCGTAGCATCCCTTTAGATGGCCACGACCGAGACCGACTCTAGCGCTGATGGCACCCGCTCGCCGGTGATCGCTCCGTCGCGCGATGCACCGGATGGATCCGCATGCCCGGGCCGGGCCCCAGTTGGGGTGGCCGCCCCTGCCAGTTGCTGCGGCCCCGGCGCCCTGTGGGGCTGGTCACCGCCACTACTGCCTGCCGACTCCACGTTGAAGTGCCGGATCGATCGTCTCATGCCTCGAACCGGGGTCCCCGTCGTCCTCTACTACGGGGCCGTGGTCGCTTTGCTCGCCCTTGCGGGGATCCTGCCCATGCGGCCAGGCTTGGCGGTCGATGCACTGGCAGCGATGGCTGCCGGGAGCTGGTGTGCGCTCAACTTCTGGCGTTGCCGCCACGCGCACTGCGCGGTCAGCGGTGCCGGATGGCTCGGGCTCGCCCTTCTCAGCTTCGTGGAGGCCGGGCTTGGCCGCAGCGTGATCGGTGGCAACGAACAGCCGGTGTTCCTCGGGGTACTCGGCGCCGCCCTGGCATTCGAAAGCATCTGGTGCCTTACGCGTGGCACAAACGCCATCGGACTCCTGCGGCGCCAGGCCAATCCAACCTGAGGGAGCCGAGCGTTCTGCCGCTTGGAGCACGCACGAAATGACCAGTTGGAACACAGACGCGCCACCGGATACCTTCGCGCCTGCAGCCGTGCCGAGCGCTGATCTTTCCCCCCGTGTCGAGGGCCTTTGGCCTATCTGGCCGACCCGCGCGTCAGCATGCAAGCCGCGATCCCTCGAGCGCGTCTCCTCTCAGATGTAGCTACGGCATTGGTAGCACCATGTGAAGCCACGTGGACCGAGGGGAAGCGACTTGATCACCGGATGCCCGCTCTGGCGGTAGTGGGCGGCGTTGTGGCCCCGCTGCGATTCGCAACACCCAACATGACCACATTCCGTGCAGACCCTGAGATTGAACGTGCTCCCGCACTCCTCGCAGGCAGCACCCCGGAGCTGGGCGACATGATCGCCCGCGTGCACACAGTCGACCTTCTCCCTCGAGAACAATCCCACGACGAACCCCCGATCCTGGCCGCGTCGACGTTGGCGGTTTGCTCTTCAAGGAGTAGAACTGGGCACGCCCGGAATGCGTTTGTGGAATGTCGGATTCCGGACTGAGAAGCACCCGCTAAGGTGATGCAGCGAGCATGCGAACTCTTGCCATCGAGTCGGTCCCGTCGCTGACAACCGACCAGATGCGCGAGGTCGATCGAATCATGATCGAGGACCTCCACATCGAGTTGATCCAGATGATGGAGAACGCCGGGCGGGGCCTCGCTGACCTGGCGATGCGACGCTTCGCCCCGGCCAGCGTTGTTGTGCTCGCTGGGCCGGGAGGCAACGGGGGTGGGGGACTGGTCGCCGCCCGTCATCTGGCCAACCGGGGCGCTGTCCTCTCGGTCGTCGCCTCGAGTGCCGACCACGAGATGACTCCGGCGGCCGCCCACCAGCTCGACATATTGCGGCGCATGGGCCTCAAGATCGCAGACGATCCTGGTCCTGCGGAACTCGTCGTCGACGCACTCATAGGCTACAGCTTTCGTGGCGATCCTGTCGGAAGGGTGGCGAAGCTCATCGAGTGGGCCAATGCCGCCAACGAGCCGGTTCTCGCCCTGGATGTGCCCAGCGGTCTCGATGCTACGAGCGGCCGGGCGGCCACTCCGAGCATTGCCGCAACGGCCACCCTGACCCTCGCGCTCCCCAAGGTCGGCCTCCTCTCGGCGCATGAGGTGGGGGAGCTCTACCTGGCCGACATCTCAGTCCCGCCGCTGGTGTACGAGAGGATCGGCATCCCGGTCCCTAAGCTCTTCACAGAGGACGGCCTGGTCGAGCTTCGACGCGGTCCACTGCCTTAGAGCTTCGCCGGGCGGTGGCGAGTGGGGAGACCGCCGGGTTCGTCAAGCTCATTGCCGGGCCACGACACCTTCTGCGCAATGTTCGGCTTGATCTCCCGGCGCTGCTCCAGGGTGAACACCGGCGGGCGGCCTCACTGGTAGCGGGGGTAGAGCGATTCGAGGCCATCGGCGTTGAAGTTGTGGATCATGGCCCGCACCCGGTCCTCGCTGGTGAAGGTCACCTTGGCGATGGCGGGGACATCCATTCGCTGCGCCGACAGCAGGACCATCTGCGCCCGCCGCCAGGTGACCACCGACCCGGAGCTGCGCCGCACGATCCGCAGCAGCCGGTTGCCCTCGTCATTGGTGATCTCCCGTACCTGAACCCGTTCAGCCATGACACCTCCCCTAGATCGAACTGGTCGATGGAGGGATCGTCGCTCTCAGCGGCCTTCAGATCGGGGATTTGGGAGCAGCAACCGGGCAAAGGTTGCCGGGAGCGGCACTAGGCCGTGGGGCCCTGGAGGCGAACTGGGCCGCCGCGCCTTCTCCGGGCTCTGGTACAGAAATACGCTGTATCCCTGCCCGCGGAAGCTTCTAAGCCCACGGTCGTTGGGAAGCGGCGTTCAGTTCCGGGAGCGACCGCTGAATTCGGCGCTACCCGGCGTCCGCCAGGCGCTGGTCCAGCTCGGCCACGGGCCGGGTCCGGGTCCAGGGCTCGAGCTGGATCCGGATGGCGCCGATCTGCTTGCGGATCCGCACCGAGCCCGTCTCCATCGCAATGGTGAGCGCTTCCTGAGCCAGTTCGCAAGCGTCGTCGGCCTTGCCCAGCCGGGTGCAGACCCGGGACAGGTGCACCAGATAGGACCCGCGTTCCCGGATCCGGTCCGGGCTGAGCGACGCCAGTGCCAACTCCCAGGTGTCGCGGGCCAGGATGAGTGCTTCGATCCGCTCGAAGCAACGGCCCTCGAAGGCCAGGAGCTGGGCACGGTCGAAGGTCGGCAACCACCGGGGCAAGTCGGCGTTCGACGCCTTGGCAAACCACCGCTGCGATCGCTCCAGCGCCAGGCGGCAGCCTGCAGCGTCCCCGGCGACTGCGCGCACATTCGCTTCGACGGCGGCCAGCCAGGAACGGGTCCACGGGGCGGGGACGGGTGGCGCGGGGTCAACCTGGGAGTCGACCACCGACAAGGCCTCCGTCACCTTGCCCTCGGCTTGCGCCAGCCACGCGACATGGCCCAGGACAAAGCGGGGCAGGTCGGCGTCCACACCGTCGCGAGCTGACCGCAGCGCCTCGTGGTAGTAGCCGCGCGCCGTGGAGTTGTCGGCGGCGTCGAAGGCCAGCCAGCCCAGGAACAGGCTCGCCTCCGCGGCAACCGAGCGCAGTCGTGATCGGGTCTCCGGCGACGCCGGGCGCGCCGCCAGCCGCTCGGCAAGGCTCCTCAGTTCGAGCGCCGGCCCAACGACGGCGGGCCCGCCGAGTCGTTCCTGCAGCATCCGCAGCGACCCGAGGTTCGTTGCGATCAGATCCGCGGACGTCGAATCCACTCCCCGTGCGGTGCTGGGCTGTGCCAGGCCCCGTCCCCGGGCCCGCGGCCCGTCCTCGATGAGAGGGAAGGCGAGCCCGTGGCCCAGGGCACTCAGAAGGGCTTCCCGGCCAAGCGGTCGGGGCGCGGCGGAAAGGAGGGTGCCCGGCGGACCGGTCGCGAGCCCGAGCTCTTCGGCCGAGCGCATGAACACGATGCACAGCAGTTTTGGATAGGGAGCCCGGGGGCAGCTCTCGCCGCGTTCCCAGCGACCCACCGTCTTGGCGGTCAGGCCGAGACTTCCCTCGCCGACCTGCCGGCCCGCCTCGACGACGGCCCCCGCAAGATCCTCGAGGGACCACCCCCGCAGCAAGCGCTGCCGGCGCAGCTCCCGGTTAGGTGGGTAACCAGGCATCGCGCCGCCCCCGCCGTCTTGAGTTCACCGCCCGTCCTGACCGTCGCCGCTCCACGCCTGGCTGTTCTCTGGTCCCGCCGCCGGGGCTCCGTCCTGCCCGGCAGGCTAAGCCCGACGGCTGAGGCCGGCGGGCTAAGGGCAAGCAGAGCATAGCGGGATCCCCTGCGGCGCACGAGTCCTGCTGGGGACCCCGGCTGTCCCCTGACAGGCCCCCCGCTGTCCCCAGTTCTTGAAGCCGATACCTGGAGCTGTGCCGACCGGTTGCGGGGGGCCCCTGGGAGGGGTCTGCAGTCACAGGTGCGGAGCCACCGGCGGGTGTAAAGAAGCGTTGCTGAGCGCCCCATCGCCCTCCGACCGGTCGCTCGGGAGGCAGCCCCGCGTCACTGAGGCCCGCAGCCGGCACCGGCGTAGGAGGGGCCCTGGAGGGACTTGGGGGATGTCGCTTTCGCCGCCTGGGGGCCCGAGTATCTAGCCACCCGGTGGCGCGGCACGCCGCGCTGCCACCTAGGCCAGGCAACGGACTTCCAGCGAGGGCGCAGATGGGGCAATGGGATGCCAGCTCGTACACCTCCTTCCCTGGAGGGCGGGACCCCCGCACTCCTGGCGCCGGGGCACGCGACGGTGTCGTCGACCCCGTGGAGGTGCTGCAGGCCGGCCAGAGCTTCGTCGACATCCCGCTGCGCGACGCGGTTCTGGAGTTGCACCCGTACCTGCGACGGGTCGCCGCGTACCACCTCGGGTTGACGCTGAACGCTCGTGCCCGGAGCTGGGAACTCACTATCCACCCAACGATGGCACTTCTTGCCGCGGAGGCCACCGGGGGCGACCCGTTGCCGGCACTTCCCGTCGCGGTGGCGGCGGAGCTCGCCCAAGGGTTCTGGTTGCTCCATGAGGACGCCGCCGACGGCATCCTCACCCGGAATCAGCGCCCGGCGGCGTGGGTTGCCTTCGGCCTGCGGGCCACCCTCTTGGCGGCGCAGTCCCTGAGCGCTCTGGCGGTCGAGACCCTGACCACCGCGGCCGACCCGAGGTGCGCGGTGGCCGTGAAGCGCCTCGCCCAAGCCCAGTCCGAGCTGGTCCGGGGCAAGGCACAAGGCTCCTGGCTCGACACCCGGGCCGACGTCAGTGTGGAGGAGTATCTGGAGATGGCGGCCCACCAGGCCGCGCTGTTCGGCTACTCCGCCGCCACAGGTGCCCTGATGGGCAGCGGGCATGTCCCGACGGCAGACGCCCTGGGGGGCCTGGGCCGCCAGCTCTGCCTGATCCACCAGCTTGCGGTCGGGCTGCGGGCAGCGGCCCGCCAGCCGCGCGAACCGGGTGCTGGAGGCGCCAGCGCCCGCATCTGCGCCCGCCTGCCGGTCGGGCGGGCTTGGGCCCGCGGGGAGATCCGCCGCCGTCGCAGCGCTGCCCTGGATGTCCTCGAGCGCATCGACATGCCCGCCAGGACCAGAGACGAGCTGGCCAGCCTGACCCGGTATGTGGCCGGGGGCGCGTCCGAACCGGCGTCCAGCAGCAGCCAGCGTGATTGAGCCGACGTGAATGAACAGACGGATTCGACAACCCAGGGACGTTCAGCCAACAGGAGGTGAGGCATGCCAGATTCAGATGGTTTCGAAGCAGCCAGAGAGCAGCTCAGCCTTGGCACCGAGGCGGCTCGCAAGCTGGCGACCACAACCAAGTCGGTTCCCCAGATGCAGGAGATTTCGTCGCGGTGGCTGCTCCGGGTCCTCCCGTGGACCCAGGTCCAAGGCGGTGTCTTCCGGCTCAACCGCCGCCTCAGCTATGCAGCAGCAGACGGGCGCGTCATGTTCTTCACCACGGGCGCTCAGGCGAGTGTTGTCCCGCAATCGCTCTGTGAGCTCCCGCTCTTCGCCGAGTACGACGACGTCGAAGTGCTCACCGCCCTGGCCGGCCTGTTCGTCCAGAGGGAGTACGAACCCGGTGAGGTGATCGTCTCCTGGGGCCAGCCTGCCGATCAGATGGTCCTGATCGCCCACGGCAAGGTGGAAAAGCACGGGCCCGGCAAATACGGCGACGACGCCCTGCTGGGTGTGCTCGCAGACGGCGACTACTTCACCTACCAGCCCGCTCTGGAGAGCCAGGACCTGTGGGAATTCACCGCCAAGGCGGCCACCAAGACCACGGTACTGACGTTGTCCCAGGACGTGTTCCAGGAGCTGGTCGGCCGCTCCCCGACACTGCAGGGTCACCTGGCAGCCGTCCGGGCGCGGACGCCGCGGCGGCAGAACGTGCTGGGGGAAGCTGAGATCGCCTTGTCATCTGGGCACGTCGGGGAGGCCGACATCCCCGGCACCTACGTGGACTACGACGCCGCGCCCCGGGAGTACCACCTCAGCGTGGCGCAGACCGTGCTGCGCGTCCACAGCCGGGTCGCCGACCTCTACAACGACCCGATGAACCAGACTGAGCAACAGCTACGGCTCACCATCGAGGCGCTGCGGGAGCGCCAGGAGCAGGAGCTGGTCAACAACCCCGAGTTCGGGTTGCTGCACAACGCTCACCTCCGCCAGCGCATCCCCACCCGCGGCGGCCCGCCCACGCCAGACGACCTCGACGAGCTGATCTCGCTGGTATGGAAGGAGCCGACGGCCTTCTTCGCCCACCCCCGGGCGATCGCCGCCTTCGGCGTCGAATGCAACAAGCGCGGGATCACCCCCACCTCGGTCGACATTATGGGCAGACAGATGCCTGCTTGGCGTGGGATCCCCATCCTCTCCTGCAACAAGATCCCGATCAGCAACGACCGGACCACGTCGTTCATGCTGATGCGTACCGGAATGGAGAAGCAGGGGGTCATCGGCCTACACCAGACCGGCATCCCGAACGAAGTGCAGCCCAGCCTGTCGGTGCGCTTCATGGGCGTCAACGAGAAGGCGATCATTTCCTCCCTGGTCACGGCGTACTTCTCCGTGGCAGTCCTGGTCCCGGACGCCCTTGGGATCCTGGAGCACGTGGAGCTTGGCCGCTAGCGGCCGGCCGGACCCCAGGCAACAGAAAGGTTCCCCCGCTCATGCAAACGTTCGCTCTGCCGGCCTTCTACCTGCCCTGGCCCGGCCGCCGCAACCCGCACCTTGCCGGCACCCGTGCTGCCTGCAAGGCCTGGTCGTATGAGATGGGGATCCTCGGGGGAGGCCGTGACGACCCGGGCGAACCTGTGTGGGACGAAGCGTCGTTCGATGCCATGGACATCGCGGCCCTGGCCGCGTACGGGCACCCCGATGCCGCTCCCGCCGATCTCGACCTGATCGCCGAGTGGTACGTCTGGGGCTTCTATGTGGACGACTTCCTGCTCCACGTCTACAAGCGGCCCAACGATCGCGCCGGAGCGACGACCTACCTGGCGGGGCTTCCGCGGTTCATGCCGGCCGATCCATCCGCCGCGGCCCCCGAGCCCGCCGACCCCGTGCAACGCGGCCTCACCGATCTCTGGGCGCGTACCACGCCGAATCGGAGCCCGGTGTGGCGCCAGCGCTTTCGTTGCCGTACCAACGACACGCTCCAGGACACGCTGTGGGAGATGACCAACATCGAGACCGGTAGCGTACCCAACCCCATCGAGTGCTTCGACAGCCGCCGCAAGCTGTTCGGGGGCGGGTGGGCGGCCATGCTCGTCGAGTATGCGGCGGGGATTGACCTGGCAGCACCGACCGTCGCTTCCCGGGCCTGCAGGGTCCTCACCGAGACCTTCGCCGATGGCGCGTTCCTGCGGAACGACCTGTTCTCCTACCAGCGGGAGATCAATGAAGAGGGGGAGCTGGACAACATGGTCCTGGCCCTCGAGTGCTTCTTGGGCATCAGCCCGCAAGAGGCCGCCGAGGTGACCAACGACGTGTTGACCTCTCGGATGTACCTTTTCGAGCACACCTTGGTCACCGAGGTGGAGCCGATGTTCGAGGAGCTGGGCCTCGATACCCAGTCACGGGGCGAAGTCCTGCGCTACGCCGCAGCCCTCCAGGACGCCCAGGCGGGGCTGCACGAGTGGAGCCTGCATTCGACCCGGTACCGGGCGGCACAACAGGGCACGCCCAGGGACTCCGCGCCTTGTCCCGTCTTTCCCTTTCACTTGCCGGGACTCCAACACGCGGCCGCCCGGATCGGGCTGTCACAGCGCAGCACTGGCCTGCGCCGGCGGATGTACGGCCACGCCCCCTTCTCCTCCGTCGGGCCCGTCACCCCGGGCCCGGTACACATGCCCTTCGCCGTAGGGGTCAATCAGCATCTCGATGCCTCACGCCGAGACATCCTTGATTGGTGCCGGGCCATGGGCATGCTGGCCGCTGTTCCCGGCCCGGTCCCCATCGGGGTGTGGAACGAGCGGCAGTTGTCGGGCGACGACTTCGCGTTGTGGGCAGCCGCCAGCCAACCGGACGTCCCGTTGGACACACTCAACCTGGCGGCGCAGTGGTTGGCATGGCGAGCCTACGCCGACGATGCCCTGGCGTACGTGCTGGGCGCCGGCTGGAACCTTCCCGCCTCCCGCCGATTCCCGGACCGGCTGGCCCAGTTCATGCCGGCCGACGGGGTCCAGCGAACGCCCCCGACCAATCCCGTCGAACGGGGTCTTGCCGACCTGTGGGGCCGCACCGGGGCACGACTGTCCCGGGCCGGTCGCGACCTGCTGGGTGCCGCGGTGCTCTCCCTTGCCGAAGGCTGGGCGTGGGAGCTGGCCAACCAGGCCTACAATCGGGTGCCCGACCTGGCCGACTACCTCGAGATGCGCCGCCACACCAGCGGGTCGGGGATCCAGCTCGCCCTGATCCAGGCGTCGCTCGTCGACCAGGTGCCGGCCGAGGCCCTCGCGGCCCGACCGGTGCGCGCCCTGATGGCGGCGACCCAGGACGTCGTCGGCCTCGTGAACGATCTGTTCTCCTATCCGCGGGAGATCGAGTACGAGGGCGACCTGAACAATGCGGTCCTGGCGGTGGAGACGCTGCTGGGGTGCAGCCGCGAACGGTCCGCAGCGATCATCGCCAACCTGGCTTGTGCCCGGGTGCTGGAGTTCGAGCGCCTCCTGGAGCTGGAACTGCCCGCGCTGCTCGAAGACCTGCGCCTCGCTCCGGAGCGCCAGGACTGCCTGACCGGCGCCATCAGCCGGCTGAAGAGCTGGATGTCGGGGACGCTTCACTGGCACGAGACGACCCGTCGCTACGGGGAGCCCACGCTGATCAACTCGCTGGCGCTGTGCCGCCGGGTGCGCGGCCCGTTCCCGCACGGCGCCGGCGCGTCGGAGTGGCTGGAAGGGATCATGGGCGGCCCGGTATCGGTGGGGGTGGGCTGCCGTGGCTGAGCCCATGCCGTCCGACCCCCGCGGCGCCGCCGATGGGCGGGGCCTCAGCCTCGGCGTGGAGGCCGCCCGCATGCTCGCCTCCACCACCAAGTCTCCCCCGCAGATGCAGCAGGTCAGTCCCCGGTGGCTGCTCAGGATGCTGCCCTGGGAGGATGTCCCGGGCGGGGTGTTCCGGGTCAACCTACGCCGGACCTATCCCGTAGAGGACGTCCGGGTTAGCTTTTCCCACGGCCCCGACGGCGGCATCCAGGTCACGCCCGAGAGCCTGCGCGAGCTGCCATTCCTGTGGCAGTTCGAGGATCTCGGCGTCCTGCGCGAGGTCTCGGCGCGCTTCGCCCTGAAGCGGGTCCGGCAGGGTGAGCTGATCGTGCCGGTGGGGGTCGAGGCGGAAGAGATCGTGCTGGTCGCCGCTGGCAAAGTGGCGCAGGTGCAGCCCGGCTTCTTCGGCGACGAGATCGTCACCGGGGCCTTGATCGAGGGCCACTTCTTCAGCTACCGGGTCGAACGGGAGGGAGCGGGCCAGTGGCCCTTCAGCGCCCGAGCAGTGACCGATGGCGCGGTCTTGTCGCTGCCGCGGGCGGGATTCGAGGACGTGGCGAGCCGCTCGCCGCGCCTGAGTGAGCACCTGGCGCGATTCCGGGCCGAGTCGTCGCTGCCGCGCAACAAGTGGGGAGAGGCAGCCGTGGCCATCGCGGCGGCGCCTGGCCACGAGGACGATCTCCCGGGGACCTTCGTTGACTACACGACTACGCCGAAGGAGTACTCGCTGAGCGTCACGCAAACGGTCCTCCGGATCCACACCAGGGTCTCCGACCTATACAACAACCCCTTCGACCAGCACCGGGAGCAGCTCCGCCTATCGATCGAGGCAATGAAGGAGCGGCAGGAGTACGAGCTGATCAACAATCCGGAGTTCGGGCTGCTGCGCGCAGTCCATCCCCGGCGGCGCATCCCCACGCGCTCGGGCCCACCGACGCCCGGGGATCTTGACGAGCTGATCCGGCGCCGCAATCCCAGGATGCTCCTCGCCCACCCCCGTGCGATCGCGGCATTCTCCCGTGAGTGCACCAAGTGGCACGTCGCCCCCCAGCGCGTGGAAGTCGACGGGGTGGGCCTCATCTCCTGGCGAGGTGTGCCGATCTTCCCCTGCGACAAGATCCCCATTTCGCCGCATCAGACCACCTCGATCATCGTCCTACGGACGGCCAGCAGCGACCGTGGCGTGGTGGGCCTCCGCCAGACGAACATCCCGGACGAGTACGAGCCGGGCTTGTCGGTGCGCTTCATGGACATCGACGAAAAGGCCATCGCGTCTTACCTGATCACCAGCTACTACTCGGTGGCAGTGCTCGTGCCGGATGCTCTGGGGGTCCTCGAGGACGTTGAAGTCGGCCGGTAAAGCCGCAGAGGAAGGCCTGGTAAGTTGCTGGATCCAGCGCGGACGTCCGCTACGCCTGGATGATCCGATTAGGTTTGACAGTGGTTTGCGCCTGCATCGGGCTCGAAGCAGCTCGACGGGCACGCACCCACGGCGCCGAGGTCATTCTCACGGGACGCAACCCCGGGCGACTCCAAGATGCCGCGCTCGAGCTCGAAGCGCTCAGCACCGCTGTCTTCGACGCTACCGACCCGGCTCAGGTCCAAGGGTTCTTCGGAGAGCTGCCGGCACCGATCGACCACGTAATGGTGACCGCTGGCCGTCCCCATTACGGGCGA
>Ga0137388_10002524_pt1 | contig 11524 bp, 18 predicted proteins | sample 15con2h14AmetaG_FD_104644 | JGI IMG/M metagenome (GOLD analysis project Ga0137388, IMG submission 104644) | Vadose zone soil microbial communities from Angelo Coast Range Reserve, California, USA - 15con2h1.4A metaG | ecosystem: Environmental > Terrestrial > Soil > Vadose zone > Saprolite...
TCTGATCGTTATGACTGCTGAGACTCCCAGCCCAGAAATGGGCCAAAATATGTCGATTTCCTGCCAAACGGGCTTGGTCGCGATGTGCCCACGTCGATTCTGCTGCGAGGTGATCGAATGAGGACTATCCAACTTCCACACATGGCACTTATGGGACCTTCCCGACGGCGGACGAAAGGCCGGTATTAGCCCGAAACCGAACATCGTGCTCGTTTATCAGTTCACGCTCTAATGGATGCTTTCTCCGGCCCCGCGTCGATAGTTCCGAAGAAATTTGTCAAAAGGGTTCTTCGCCTCCACAAACTCCCGGAAGCTTAGTCGTTCCTCGTTCCTGATGTACTGCTTGTCCGCAATCTGACGGTGAAGCTCTACCCGTTGCCACCCGCCACCCCCAGCCCTGCGCCACTGAACCCGCGCCACCCGTTTCGCCGCCTTCACGATTGTCCGCCTTTGCTTGCGGTGGCGGGCCTTTTCCAGGGTGTCAAAAATCTCTTCCAGGCGGGATCGTGATTGTTCGACCACTTGCTTTTGGAGGGTGTTGATTGCACCTGATTCTTCCTCGTTGAGACCGTATATCTGGCTTTTCTCTGCCACCGCCTGAACCAAGTCATCCACCGCAGTCAACCGTTGCTCCAGCTCACTAAAGGCTTCATGGAGATAATTGTCCAATTGATCGACCAACTCCTCCGTCACCTGTTCTTTCATAAATGTCAGGGATGAGGCGAGTTCCTGCATCACCTGCTCATCCACGGCACAGCGAAAATGGGCGGCAATTTCCTCCATCCTCTCGTCCGTCAAGCCCGCATCCTCGAATAGCTTTTTGATATGGTCAGTCATAGAGTTCCCTTTTCCCCTTTTTGGTTCTTAGTCGTCGTCATGGTAGTTCGCATTAGGTTTGGCCGCCGATATGATCCCGCCTATCGTACTGTGGCCCCCTGAAGTCCTCTCGGCCCCGCACTAACACCCTGAGGATGGCCGTATATTGCCGGTGAAGGGGGTTGTCGTAGCCTGTTACGCGACTATCCAATTGCTCGACAACCGCCCCCGCATCTTCCGCCCTGACCAGTTGCGTAATTGCTGCAACGACCTCGCTAATTTGATTCGGCTGTAGGGCGTTATAGGTCGGGAGATTGGCACCGGACTTACTGACCTCGACAGCGAACCCGACTCCTGGTGCCCGCTGGAGAACGCGAAATCCTGCCGCCTTGCTCCTGCACACCACGGCGATCTTGTCGATGAGCCCTTGCATATAATCCTCGGGCCTCTGTCGGCTGCCATCCGGAACCTCCAGAACCGGTTTCGGAGCCCCAGTCCTATCGCCACTGAAATTACGCATCACCGGGGCTACTTCATAATTCGCCTCGCTGAGTTGCTCCTTGCCAGTCCTAAGATGTTTGTGGAGGCGCATCGCAAGGTTATCATTAAAGTGATTATCGACCGCCTGAATTGGATGTACCCCGGCTTTCAAATCGTCATGAACCCGGTCGGCGGCAGCAAGATAATGTCCGAGGGCGTAGATGTTGTGCTTCTGGCCCTTGCGCTCGGCCCTGGCTTCGTTCTGCCGGTCATACTGAGTCATGGAATGGACCATACGGAGCTTGTGGCTATCGGGCGTATCATCCAGGTGCGGGAACAACTTGGCTTCAGTCAATTTCATGTGCTTGTGCTTCCAATTCTTTCAGGGCAGCTAAAGCGCGAAAATCATCGGCCGTACTGCGTTCCAACACGATAGATTGTTGCAGTCGGGCCCGTTCTCGCCTTTTTTCCCATCCCCTCCGGCAATTCTCTATATTGTTAGGAGAACGACGGGTGTTTTTGGGCCAACCTCGGATGCCTTTGTGGGGATTTGAGCCTGCCATAGCGATATTTATCTTTGGCGTTCCTTCATTCTTTAAATAATGAGGGTCATTCGTTGAATAAATACGGACGAGGGAGCGACGCATGTTTTTGGAAAGTATGGTCCGGGATGAGGAGGGGCGTGATGATGGTGGGTTGGTCGGAAAATATGAAAGGCTTGAGTGATGACCAGGAAGAACCCAGCCACCCTGACAAGCTCGGAAATGCTGGCCCGGATTGGCGCTAAGGACTCAGGCACTCCACCCCCTCCCAATAAGGACGAACAACTCGAATTTCAACTGAGTGCTATTGATGAGGTGCTTGGAAGCCTGAATCAACGAACCCAGGAGATGCAACAACAACTGGGAAGGATGCAAAGGGGAATAGATGGATTGGAGGAAAAACTCGATCAGGCCCTGGAGCTAATCAAACAAAACGGCGGGGATGGTCAGCAACACCAGGAGTGGCCCGATGGTGGTAGAGGATGGAACGATTGAGGGCTGTTTCTCATTAAATACTAGGTGGCAAAACGAAACAGAACCGCCTACACCAAACAACAGGATAACCTTAGAGGCAGAAAACGTCGGGATAGAATAAGAGGCCGATCCCCCAGACATTACGGCACCAAGCCTTTAGTGGACAATTCATTCAAACTCAAGATACAAGCTCTCCTGAACCATGCCTTCTATCATAATACTTCGCAATGGCTTGAACCTACACCTAATGGCAACAAGATCAAAATTCAGATAGACGCGGCTTATTTCCAACCCATTGATTCGAATTATTGGCATCCCCCGCACTGGATTGCTATTGGGGGTGTGCAGTTCCCATTACAGCGATATTTGGCACTTCACCAGATTGATCGTTGGCTGATTGTGGATGGGCAGAGGCGGTTTTCCAAGATTTGTGTTTTGAAGGATGGCACGGTTGGAACGAGACACAGCCTGGGACTTATCTATAGAACCGAGCAATTAACCCAGAAAAGTAAGAGACTCAGAACCCGGCATAAGTTGGTCAATCAGATACGGGGGGGACAGGTTTTGGATGTTGAGTATGTAAAGGCCCACCCCGACTACATTCCCGAAAGACGTAGGAATATGTGGAGAAAACGCTATTGGCACCTTCAACAACTGCTTCTCCATCCCGACTATCGCCAACAAAGAAAACAGGCTGTGGAGGGGTTATGTGAGCGGTTTCATCCCAAGTAGCAGAAAAGAAGGCCGGAAAGAGGGGTTCGTGTGATGCTGTGGTTTAACGAGAATTGCCGCCGATATTCCGAGCAACATGACCGCCACCATCAACACCGCCACCATCACCTACGCCCACCAGCCCCGTCAAACCATCTCCCCCTGATCTACTCCGCCCCCCACCTGCCACATGAACTTGATGACCAACTGGACCTGCCCCGACAATTAGAACGGAGTGTGGCCTGATGTGGGAATGGTTTGTCGTCGTCCCGGGGTTGGTCATGTTGTTGTCGCTGGTGTTAGTGGTTTGACATTCTCGGAGGCAGGATTAGAGCGCCGTTGTTTGCGTTGTTGCTTGCTCGGTGGGTTGGCTAAGTCCCGTTGAAGCCGTTGTTCCCGTTGCCTTTGGATTTGCTGTTCGATGAGCCGTTCCTGATCCTGCACATATTGACGAGTTGGAAAATCCTCGGCCGGGTGTTTGCGAGGGGCCACGTTGGTGAATACCTTGTCGGCAGTGGCTTTGATTGTTCTGTTTGTGTGGCTGGTGGTGGAACGTTGATACACGAGCAATGATATTTATAATTCCTCCAGGTTGTCCATCAGATAATCGGTCAAGGCTTCGTCGTGGTCAACAATCAGCCGCTTAATGAATGCTTGCGCCTGTTCCATCGAGTCCATTTCCAGCGACAGCCCATCTCCTTCAACCCAGATAGAGCCGTCGTTGCACTTCTCAATGTGGTAGGGCGGGCTCACATCAATTCGCCAATTCAAATCGTCGCTGCGCTGGTCGGTCATTGAATAGAGGCTAGTCCCGGGGTGGATAAGCGGCAAGCTCGGGGGAGGGGCAGCGGCAGCATGGCGATGGTGGAGCCCTGGGGGCGGTTTCGAGCCCTAGACAGACTGCCCTTTGCCAAAGCCCCTGCCCAGATCGCCCCTGGAACCGCTCGACAGGGAGGCCCAGGACGGCAGTGGGGAACCGGACTGCCACCGATAACCCCCCTCGCGCGAGCCCCCCTGGAAACGCTCCCTACAGCCCTGGCAAGCCCCCTGGAAAGCTCGCGCCGGGAGGGACATTCCGAGGCGCTTAGAACAGCCATTCCCCGCCATACCGAAAACCCCTTTCCCGTTGCCGTTCCGAGCCTTGTAATCGTTGGGGTTTTTCGGTGGTTTTATGCTCTTTCTGCCCATACCGCATTGTGCTGATTGCGGAATGGGGGGATGGTGCTTATTTTTCGGGGGCAGGGAGGGGCAAACCTTAGCGATGTGAGCACCACCACCATGATGACCGCCACCACCAAGAAGCGACGATCCAGGGCCAAGGCGATGCAGCCGAGCCCTCAGACCCGACGCCCACCACCGCCAGCATTCCGCCCGGCGTCCAAGGCCCGTAAGCTGACCCGCAATGAACTCAATCAAATGCTGGCGGATGCGGTGCGGAGGACGGCTGCTATGGGGCGGAAAGCATCATGAGCCCCCACCGTCATCGTAGAGCCGCCCTGTATCTTCGCGTGAGCACCAGGGAACAGACCACCGAGAACCAGGAACGGGAACTGCGGGAGGTTGCCGGTCGGATGGGCTGCGACATCGTCAAGGTCTACCAGGATCACGGCATCTCCGGAGCCAAGGGCAGGGATAAGCGCCCTCAGTTCGATGCTCTCTTGAAAGCAGCGACCCGGCATGAATTCGAGATGATCATGGCGTGGTCGGTGGATCGGCTCGGTAGGTCGCTCCAGGACTTGGCATCGTTCCTGACAGAAATCCACGCCCTCCAGACCGACCTGTATCTTCATCAACAGGGCCTCGACACCAGGACACCCGCAGGCAAGGCGATGTATCAGATGATGGGGGTGTTTGCCGAGTTTGAACGGGCCATGATCCAGGAGAGGGTTCGGGCTGGGCTGGCAAGAACTCGGGCTGCGGGAACTCGACTCGGTCGGCCGTTCTTACCCGAGAGAAAAGCCGCAGCCATCCGGGCCCATCTCAAATCAGGCACCGGCATCCTCAAGACGGCAAGGTTGGTCGGCTGCGGCGTGTCGGCTGTGCAAAGGATCAAGGCGGAAGGGCGGGCGAGGGCATCAACGGCGGCTCATTAGGATGTGATTGAATTATTGGTAGATTGGGCAGGCACGACGGCGGGTGATGGGCCGGGAGTCAGGAGTCCTGGGACAAAGCGGCTATGTGGAGCATAACGGGTGAATTGGGTCCGGATCGTGGAAGGTGACGAGCTACTCGAATCGCAGCAAGATCGGATCAGTTTCGGCAATTTCGGCGCAGTAGATTTTAGAGACCTGACCTACATCCAATGTCGGATGAAGTCCTCCGTAGCGGACCCCATCCGTGCCCTCAAACGCGAGCATGGAATATCACCGCGAAGTGACTGGATTTGAACGAGAGCGACTTGATCCAAAGCATCCCTGATCACCACGTCAAAGCTCACCACAACTCGAAAGTAGCAGCCATGAAAACTCATCGTATCAGAACCTTCACGCTCGGCTCAGGTATCGCCATTGGACTCGTGATGCTGGCCTTGAGCCCTTCCCCATCACTGGCGCAGACCCACCCTCGACACCACGCGCATCACTCATCGGTGCAGCCCCGGCCTTCCGGCTACGGGTTTGCCCCTGGCCCGGTGCAAGAAGACCCGGAAGCCTATGCAATGAGGAACGCGAAACGATCTTGGCCGAACGTGCCCCTGTGCGATGATGGTGGCTACCGAATCGTTCCGTGCGATCTTGCGCGGGGACGCGGCGGATAAAGCCGACTCGCTTCGACCCGCCTTGCGCTTCCCCGATTGCCGACCGTCAACCCCCGGGCCATATTTCAGGTCCGGGGGTTAGTTGGTCATTTCTTGATCCAGTATCCATACACGCACCTCGACCCACCCCGCGAGCAGTCGGAGGTGTCGTGGATATCCTAGTAACGGGCCTTGGCGGGGTTCCTCGGGCGGTCAGAGGGCATGTGCAGGGGCGGGGGGAAAAGGTGGCGGAGGCGGGCCGAATCAACGGGCCATGGCGTTACTGGCTTCATCGGCGGGCTGACTGTTCCCTTCCCCCCGACTCGCATCACCGTGTTGGGGGAGTCCTTTTTTTCGGGGGGCAGGGGTGTTGTGACGCTGAGGGCCTGTGCTATGAGCGAGCCGGGGCAAGAACTCAACCCACAATCCGGCCCGGTGCTCGTCCGAATCGAAGAAAGCGGACATGCCAGGAAACCGAGTTGCCTCACAAAAGAATGGAATGGGAAGCATCGCAAATGGCAGCGCCGAAAACCAAAAAGAAGCGCAAAATTGAGAACTATACCCACCCGAAAAAGAAGCGGATCAACAACCCGCCCGTGGGGCTCGTTACTCCTGAAACAGACCGGGACACGGGCAAGAAGAGTTACACATACGATCCCCACCTCGATCCGTCGCTTCAGTGGGCCGGAAAAGCAGAGCGAACTTCGTTCCAAGTCCCTACGGTTTCTCTCCACGTTCATGAGCGGATTGACCCACGCTCGATCACTGAAGCCGTGCGCAATAAGAACGGGGAGGATTTTGTCCAAGGATCGTTGTTTAGCCTGCTTGAGGAAAACCCGCCGCTTAGGGAAGCAATCGATTTCTACAAACATAAGCACAACTGGTCGAACCGCCTGATTGCAGGTGATAGCTTGCTCGTGATGAATTCCCTGTTGGAGAAGGAGGGCATGGGGGGCAAGGTCCAGATGATTTATATCGATCCTCCCTATGGCATCAGGTACGGCTCTAATTTCCAACCTTTCGTCAACAACCGTGACGTCAAAGACGGCAAAGATGAAGACCTTACCGCCGAGCCGGAAATGATAAAAGCTTTTCGTGATACCTGGGAACTCGGCCTTCATTCCTATCTAAGTTATTTGCGAGACCGACTCTTGCTGTCGCGTGAACTTCTAAGCGATTCTGGCTCCATTTTTGTGCAAATATCCGATGAGAATGTGCACCACATTCGCGAAATTTTGGATGAGTTGTTCGGAGCAAAGAACTTCTGCTCGCTGATCACGGTCGTAAAAACAAGTGCCCAAGAGGCAGACATTCTTTCGAGTGTTTGTGATTATCTGATTTGGTATGCAAAGGATATTAACAATGTAAAATTTCGAAAGCTCCGCATCCATAGGGCGATTGGTGAAGCTGGGACGGCTGAATATAACCGGGTCGAACTGGAAGATGGAACTCGACGTGTCATGACTGAGGAAGAGCGGGAGGATTGGAGCAGACTCCCGTCCGGCGGTCGGCCCTACCGGCAGGACAACATTGTGTCTCAGCGTCCACCCGGAGACTTTCCGGTGGAGTTTGAGGGAAAGACATACCGCCCAATCACCGGCTATTGGAAAACCGGGGTTGAAGGCATGGCTAGGCTGATTGCTGCGAAGAGAATCGAGCGACGCGGAAGTATGCTTTCTTACGTTCGTTTTTACGATGATTTCCCCTACAAGCCGATATCCAACTTTTGGGGGGATGTTCGTTTTTCAAGTCGTTCTGAACAGAAGCAATACGTGGTTCAAACCGCTGCCCGAGCAATTGAACGCTGCCTGCTAATGACGACGGACCCCGGCGACCTAGTTCTGGATATTACGTGCGGCAGTGGCACGACGGCATTCGTGGCCGAGCAATGGGGTCGCCGCTGGATGACTTGCGACACTTCTCGCGTTGCCCTTACGCTCGCCAAGCAGCGGTTAATGACTGCGGTGTTCTTGTACTACCATTTGGCACATATGGAGGAGGGAGTTGATAGCGGTTTCGTCTACAAGACGGTGCCGCATGTCATGCTCAAGAACATCGCCAACGACGAACCGCCGAAACCGGAGACGCTTTACGACCAACCGATGGTAGACACGGGAAAAACGCGGGTAACCGGGCCTTTCACCGTGGAGGCGGTGCCTGCCCCCGCCGTAAAGGCTCTTGGCGAACTTGAGGAGGGGAATCTTCCCGCCGACGACAGCATTGCGCGTACCGGCGAAACGCAGCGCCAGGGGGATTGGAGAGATGAGCTACTGAAGACAGGCATTCGCGGGAAAGGCGGTCAGCGGATCGGTTTCTCTCGCGTAGAACCTTTCCCTGGGGCTAAGTGGCTTCATGCCGAGGCGGAGACGAAAGAGGATAAGCCGCAGCGGGTAAACGTGATAGCCGAAGGAACTACTCGTACCTGCTCTCGGAGAGGACATGTGAATCGAGGCAATTGGCTGACCTCCTCTGCACGGTCGAAACCCTTGGCGGATTTTGGGAGCGCTTTGGGGGTGGTCTATTGCTTGTTAGCATGGCTGCCGATTCAACATACGATCCGACTGCGGAGGTGAATGCACTCCCCTAGCGGCAATTGAATTTCCGCAAGGTCAACTCCACCGACCAGGGGATCAGCCCTCGGTGTTGGTCGTCTACCGGGGGCCACTATTTCCGATGGAGGCACCTTTGCCCCGGGGCCGTGGAGGGCTAGTCCGGACGAACGATCCGTCCATCCTGCCAGCGGTAATTGACGGGATCGGAGGATTCAACGATGCGAGTGGTCCGCCCCAAGGACAATCTGGCCACGTATGCTTCGGCTTCTTCCCTGGTGGCGAACCGCAAGCCGTTGCCAACCCATTGACCGAGTTCTGTCGTTGTTTGAGGTGCCCAGGACATCATTCATCGTTCCATGGCGTCGGAATTACGGGCCGAACCTCCCCATGCTACCGGCTGTTGGGAGGGGACTGTGCTTTGGGGCTCTGTGGGCTATGCCCGGTCCTTGAAAGGGTTGGGCGGGTGCTTTCTGGGGCATGGGAAGGCGATGTGGGCGGGGCGGGCCTGTCGGGAATTGGGCGAGGGGAGGCTCGGAGGGTGTGAGGAGGGTCACAGGTCGGAAGAATCGAGTCCTGCTAGAGTGCTTCATAGGACGTGGAGGGCACCCATGCGTAACATCATCATCTTGATCGTCGCAACCGGCCTACTCCTTTGCAGCGTGGACGTATGGGCTGGTGGTTCATGGACTGACACCGCCGACAATGCAGCGGTGTTCGTCATATGCAACGCACTCTGAGGACTGACTGAAGCTGGTAACCCTGCCCTTATAACCGGGTCGGGACACTCTCCAACTGACCTTGATCGATGGAAGCCAATTAGGCTAGGAACTGCCTGCCTTTCTTCACCGAAAGGCACGGTCCCGGTTGTGTCCCCGAACCCCCCGTTCGCAACGACCGGGACCGTCCCCTTCTTGGCACCACGATTCTCGATGGCATAAAGGCAAAGCCAAGGCACAGCGTCAGTTGGTGCCCTGAACTGGTGCTGGGCTGCCACGTTCACTTAGTCTGAGCATACGCAAGGATTGGTCTAATGCGCTCCTGTGAACCGATGCCAGTAAGTGCGAATCATGTGCCGTTCTTTACCTTAATTGAAGGGGTTCCAAATTCCTGGCTTGCCCATGACCTTAGCTGCCGAGCGAATGCAATTCAACTCCCCCGCATCTCAGATAGCACCTTCTTGCATTCCTCGTCGCACAGTCGGTCTACCTCCTGCCAGTCGTCAATGGCGGCTGCACGAATCAGGCTGGTTACATATGCCTCGCGTGGGTATTCGCGGATGTCGGGTTGTCGGACTGATTTCTTCCAGCCAACGTGCTTCGTCCAGGTATACTGGACTTGTTCGGCGCCGAGGATTGGCAGGAGAAAACAGCGATCATACTTGGATTGCTGTAGGTCATCGTCGGTCGCACGGTTCATATCTATCGCTGACAACCAGGGTGTCATCAGAAAGGTTGAGGCAACAGCACCATGTTCCGGTATACCTGCGCAGGCGAGAAGCCATACCGTATCCACTTGCTCAAAGGGATGGGGTTCCGCAATGGCAATTTTCCTTTGTATCGCCCGCTTCAGCGAATCAAGAACAATTTGAAGGTCATTTTGCGCCCAATCACAATAGACCGCGTTTGTGTTCTGTCCCGCGACTTTCTTTTCGAGGGCCCGGGCTTTTCCCGGATTGGGGAACGGGTCAATTTCGGTGACCTGGACACCAACCCGCAAGCCATCGGGCAAGCGCATAATGGCATCAAGGCCGGTTTCTGAATCAGAGGTGTTAGGGTCAGATATATCATTCCGAGTGATGCCTAAACCCAACCGCCCTGCCAAATGCAGAACGAAGGATGTCTCTCGCTCGAATTTAGTCAACAGATTGCCCTCCCTACTTCAAAAGACTCGCTCAGGTGTGGATTTAGTTGCATCCATAGCAACTGCGGCAATTGCCCTGGCCTGTTCGAAGAATCTTGCGGCATAGTCCCTGATATCTCTCGGGCCTAATTCTATTCCTTGCTCGTTTAGTTCCGAAAGGACAAAGTCAAAGTAGAAATATGCAGACTCAAGAGCCACGTCAAAGTGAGGATATCTGGGAATTGCTTTTCGTCTCCGGTCATGGTGAGCCACCCCCCAATCGCGATACCGTTTCATTTCCAGCCAGTAAGCATTGAACTCTTCGGGCGACAAATGAAGATGAGCGAACAATTCTTGGCGAAATGTTTCTATATCCGGGACCACGTTCTTCCAATGGATCGTTTGGTGCTGTTCATCGTCGGAGCCAAAGAGCTTGCACCATTCCAGAACAGCGAAGTCGGTAAGGTCTCCACGGATAACGCGCCAAAAGTTTAGTTGCGGTTCGGGGCAGACATGACGCAACGCCCGCCTCACATGGATTGTGCGAATGAGACTGGCGATGAGTTCCAACACGTCTTGGAGTAATTCCCGTCTGTTGTCTTCGTTCATTTGAGCCATGACCACCACATGCGCTACCGCTTGAAATACCCTGGTGCGCTGGTCTGGGAAGTCACACCTATCCCCGGCTGGGTGCTACCGCATTTCTGGCACTTGAAACCGATGTTGCCGATGAAGCTGTCTCGGGTGACGCCTCTGCGCTGTAGAAGCAGGGGGAGGGGGTAGTCTGTGATCCGGCCGCAAGCACAGGTCAGGCGCAGGAATGCATACCCTTGGTCGATGGCTTCCCCAGCAGAGCGGGTGCGCCAGTAGTCGTTTTCCAGGGGGCTCGGGATCATGGCGGAAACCTATCCCGTTTTGCCCGCTGCTGGAGAGGACTGGGCGGCGTCGGGCATGTCGGGGTGCGTCGGGGGCTGTGGATCGGGCTGGTGCGGCTGTATCGAGCTTGGCAGGCGTGTTTTCGGGGGGAATGGGGCCGGACAGAGACTCGGACAGGCGCGGGTGGAGTTTGGGAGGCAGGGTGGATTGGGTTTTCCACAGGGCAGACGAGGCGCGAATCGGGAACGCGCAGTGAACGGAGGCGAGTGAGGGGTGTTCCTGCTGTGCCCGTTTTTGTGCCCACCCTAGACCGCTCTGTTCGCGTTCCGTGCGTTCCCTGCGTTTTGGTCAGTGTAGTGAAAGTGCCGATTCTATAAGGGTTTCCTTGGTGCCGGGTGAGGGATTCGAACCCCCGACCAGCGGTTTACAAAACCGCTGCTCTACCCCTGAGCTAACCCGGCTACCGCTCGGTTATCTGCCGGCCCGAGTCCAGGCAAGCA
>Ga0137388_10002526_pt1 | contig 11520 bp, 8 predicted proteins | sample 15con2h14AmetaG_FD_104644 | JGI IMG/M metagenome (GOLD analysis project Ga0137388, IMG submission 104644) | Vadose zone soil microbial communities from Angelo Coast Range Reserve, California, USA - 15con2h1.4A metaG | ecosystem: Environmental > Terrestrial > Soil > Vadose zone > Saprolite...
CCAATCACGGCGAGCGTGTGGTGACGGGGCAGCGCATGCTGCAATCGGCGAGCGACGTGTTCCTCGGGTGGACGCGCGAAGAGAACGGCCGCGACTATTATTTCCGCCAGCTTCGCGACATGAAAATGAAAATTGATCTAGAAAACATGACGAAAGGCGACTGGCTCGAGTACGTTGAGATGGCGGCTGGACATTGGCTCGCGCACACGCGCGGACAGGCGACGCAGCACTGATTGGCGGGTATCTTGGGACGAACGATGCATTCGATTCAGCCCTCGCAAAATTTGCGGCCTCCTATGCCGACCAAGCCGAGCGCGACCATACGACCTTGGTGAAAGCGATTCGCGCCGGGCGGCTGAAAGCCCGAGACACAACAGACAGTTAGCCGATCTTAAGCGACGGTGATTTAGCATTTTGGTCGCTAACGAGCAAGCCGGAACAGTCAATACCGTGGACGGCTACTGTAACCAGACCGGAGGGAAGATTTTCATCGTACCGCTAATTCGTTGCATAACGCTAATTCGTTGCATACGCGCTACGGGCACAGCACGAGACGGCCGATCGCTGACGGCGTTTGTACCGGAGGCAATCGGACGTCCGCTTCTTCGCGGTCGAGTTTCTCGGCGGCCTGCTAAGTCGTTGCTGCTGGCCGCGAAGCGTGGTAAAGCTGCCAGGCAAATGCTCCCAAACCAAGGCAAATGACCCCGAAGCGCATTAAGCCACCAACGAAGGGGATGAATCCGGCCACCGTGATGATCAACAGGCCTATCAGCAGACCAAGTAGCCAGTCGCGCGTTGTTGCGGTGGCCCGCTTCAAGAGTATCTTCCCCAGGAACGCCCCAACCCACACCTTGGCCAGGTAGATCGCGACAAGGTACAAAGCGAGCAGCATGAGCACCACCGGGATCCCCACCAGCGTGGCGACGCCTAGGATCATGGCCACAGGCGCACCCACCAGTACAGCAAAACCCAGCCCAACGCTCCGCCACCCCGCGCCAACCGCCTGCGTCGTGCCTTGGAAGAATCCAGGGAAGAGAACCAGGCCCAACCACCCCACCAGCATTGCCGCCAGCAGCCAGACGGCCTGGAAGAAATAGAACTTGGGCTGCGCGAAACGGGTCTTCGTCACGTGTACCTGGATGTCGCGCTTACCCCCGATAATCGCCCCGTCCGCGATGTGTACTTCTTTTTGTCGGCGCACGCGAGCGGTCAGGTTGCCGCCGACCCGGGCGGAGTTGGCCAGCGTGAGGTTGCCTCCGGTCACGGTCAGATCACGACCGATATTGCCGCTCACATCGACACTGCCCGCGAAGACGGTGACGCTGCGCATCACATCGCCTTCCAAGCCGACATCAGCGGCCCCAGCCACGATGCCATCGCCCACGTGGCCCTTGTCGTCGACGCGCAGCGATTGCACCCAAGCGTAGATACTGTGTCCCACTTGCCCACCGACGTCGAGCGATTGGGAGAAGGTGTAGATGTGGCCCTCCACGGTGCCGTGGACCTCCGTCCTCTGGGCCCAGCTCAGCAGGTCACCCTTGACCGTGCCAGACACTTCCACTGTCCGGCCGAACGCCAGGAGGTCTCCGTTCACCACGCCCTCGATGCGCACCGTGTTGCCCGCGGCTACCAGGCTGTCGTCCACGGTCTCGTTCGCCGCCACGGTCACGAACTCACTGTGGCGCCGCTCCAGAGCAACGCTGGGCAACGACAGGGCGAGCAGTACGGTCAGCAAGCACAGGCCCGACCGGGACCGGCGCCACCGACGTCCCAGCAGCAGTCCGCTGCTTCCCAGCAAGCCGAGTAAAGATAGCCATCCCACGATGTCAGCATAATGTGTCAGCACGGCAGCACCTCCGTGTCCAAAGTAGTAAGAAAGGTTGAAGATCAGGTTCATGCCACCGGCAGAGCTGAAGGGATTCAACCATTCGAGCATTTCCGGGACCCGCTGCTGATCGAACCACTGCAAAACCGCGGCACCGAGGGCCAGCATCGCGGCCACTATGGCCAAGTCGCCCCACACCCAAGACCGGCGGAGCCAGGGTAGGCCCGCCCACTCGCCTGCTTCTTGCGGAAGCTCGCGCAAGACTTCTTTCAGGACCCGGTTCTCGGCGCGCAAGGTCTCCACCAGTTGCTGGCAGCGCGAGCATGCCGCCAGATGATTTCGCACCTGGCGTGCCTCTTCCCCGGCGAGTTCACCGTCCACTAAGATGGCGTAGGTCAGTTCCGAAAAACAGTCCATGGTTACTCTCTCCCACGGGCCACCCGACGCAGCTCCCGCTTGGCGCGAAAGAGCAGGACAGCCACGTGATCCCGCTTCAAGCCCAACCGGTGGGCGATCTCGTCATAGCTCAGGTCGCTGTAGTAGCGCAGAACCAACGGCACACGATAGTTCTCCGGCAGGCGGGCAATGGCCCGCCGAATTGCCGCCTGCCGCTCTGCGCTGATGACTTCGCTGAGCGGCGACGGCCCTGGGCCGGCTACCTCGAGCGACGCGGCGTCTGCTTCGGCTTCCCCGATCACTTGCCGCTCCCGCCGCTTGCCCCGCAGCGCATCAATGCAGTGGTTGCTAGCCACGCGCAGCAGCCAACTTGGGAAGGGAACCGAGCCGTCGTAACTGTCGATGGAGCGCTGCAGCTTGAGGAAGACTTCGCTGGTCGCATCCTCGGCCGTCTCCGTCGATCCCAGCAGGTAACGGCACAAACCGAAGACCCGCCGGGCATAGCGACGATAGAGCTCCGCCAAGGCGTCCGCATCATGGCCACGGGCGAGCTCGAGTACGCTCTCCAGTTCCAGCTCCTCCATCCGGCTTCCTTGCCTTTCGCCGGGCCGCGGTCCCCTTGCCTTATTGCTCGTGGGTTCCATAAAGCAGTACGCTGGGCGGTGGGAGAAAGTTACACAGATCCGAGCATCCCACTGCGATCCCTGTGTCCCCGGCTCTTACGTTCTTGGGCCAGATGCGCGAGAAGTAGAGTGGCGGCCTGGCCAGAAACGCGAAAGGTTCGCGGGGAGTAGTAGTCCTAACCTGTTTCGTAAAAACTCCATCACCTCGGCTGGAGGGCATCTCCCCACCTCTCTGATTCGGCGTCCCACCGCCCCCCAATCGACGTCGGTCTTGAGTCTTGATCGACTTGACTTTGCCATTTCTATAGAAATGAAATACTTTTGCAGAATTTAATCGCAGGCTATCCCCGAAGAAGGAGAGGCAATGAAAAATGCTCGATACACTGTCGAGTATCAACCTCCGATTTCTTCGTCAGCTATGCACTCACATTACCGCAGCTGGCGCGTGTACCAGACGTTGCCGGGTGTGAGCCAGTTGAAGCCTTCAGCCCAGGCGGTCTGAGTGTGCGAGTGATTGTCGATATCCATGTCGAAGTAGTCGCCAAACGGAAACCGGAAGCCATCTGCAAAGATGTAGCTGTAGCCAGTCACGTAGGTCGATAACACCGTTTCGCTCGACCAATTGGAACCGCCGTTGGTCGAGGTCCGGTAATAAACGTTCCAGTGCGGCTTATCGCGCTGATCCATCCACGCAATGCGGATATCGCCGGCTGCGCTTGCCGCGACCGACGGGAATGCATGGTCAACCCCGGAAGGGGCAAGCGAAACGTCCGCCTTTGGACTCCAGGTGTTGCCCTGATCAACAGAAGTTGAAAAAAAGATCCGCTCAGGACCACCATCGATGGTACCTGAGTTCCACAGCACATAAAGCTGGCCGGCCGTGTCAGAAGTCATGGCAATGCCGGGGCCAAGAAACGCCCACCCGCAGCTGTAGGCGGAGCAATCCGGCGGCGATCCTGATACGTCGAGCAAGGTAGGAGTCCAGGTCTGGCCGCCATCGGACGATTTGGTCACATACAGGTTCGCCGGACCTTTGGCTCCGCCATTCTGTGTGTAACCGTCCCAGGAGAAGTAAACGTTACCAGCAGGATCGACGGTGCCGCCGCCGGTGAGAGACCATCCGAATTGCGCGTTGGCATTCACCTTCACCGAAGTCCAGGTCTGGCCTCCATCATGTGACGATGAGCACCACACAGTCTGCGCGTGATCGTAGGCGACGTACACATCATTACCGCGCACTGCGAGAATGTCTTTGTCAGTACCGGCTTTGGTCGAGTTGGCAATTTCGGTGGTCCAAGTCTGGCCAAAGTCGGTGGACTTGGCGACTTCGATCAGACTCTTGTTGTTCTGCAACCATGAACCATAAACGGTGCGGCCGTCGACGGGATCGACCTTGAGCTGCACGTCAATCTGGCCGGAGCCTGGGTCTGCGATTTGCCGCGGTGCTGACCACGTTTTGCCGTTGTCGCTCGAGACAACGAGATAGGCGATAGAGCTTGGACAACCTTTGCAGCTCGGAGGAAAGTCAGGAATCAGCGCATAGACGTGACCGTAGCGGTCGGCTGCGATGGCCGGCTCCCAGGTATCGCCGGGGAGGCTTGCACCGAGGCGTGTTTGCGACTGAAATGTTTGGGCGGCCAGCAACGGGCCGGTTGCAAAGAAGAAAAGCAACAATAGTGCCGAGAGACGACGGGCAGTGTCGGTCATTCGGAAGCCTCCTGCTACGCAGCGAGCGAGGGTAGACGGACTGCGGAGCGCAAGTATACACCCCTCGGTTTCATTGAAATTTGGGGAAGCACATCACTTTTGGGAGTAGGAACTATGGTGGGGTTGATGCGCTTCACGTGATGAGTTAGCATTCTTTCCTCCCTGAACTTCTACGGATGTTCACCAGGAGGTCCCAATGAAGCGAGCGATTCTGCTCCTTTTACTAGGTATGTTCTTGCTAGTTTTTGTCCTTCTTGCTCAGCCAGCTGGCGCCACACAGCCGTTGGTAACAGGAGCGGCCAGGCACGATACTTCGGCCCCGCTGCGCCACATGATTTTCGTGGGCACGCAAACACCGAGCGCTTCCCAGCAGCAGATCGAACCTTTGCCCACCCGGGCGCCTTTTAGCAGCAAGATCTCGGACTCGGTGGCGCAGCCGCTTATCGCAGGGCTGCAAGGTGTGACTACGGGCCTGAACTTCGAGGGCCAGGGAGCCCAGGATACGCGTAATGTCTTTGGTTTCGCCTTTGTGCCTCCGGATACAAACGGCGCGCCTGGCGAAACCCAGTTCGTACAAATCGTGAATGTAACGATTGCGGTGTATGACAAACGAACCGGCGCGCAGGTAATGGGACCTGCTGCCATCCACACGCTTTGGACGGGCTTTGGCGGGCCTTGTGAGTTCCAATCGCCGGACGGCGGAGATCCGGTGGTGCTCTACGACCACCTGGCGAACCGCTGGCTGATCAGCCAATTGCAATTCAACAGCACATTCACGCAAAACGAGGAATGCGTCGCTGTCTCAACCAGTTCGGATGCCACCGGCAGTTACAACCGCTATGAGTTCGATTTTGGCGCAAACTTCCCCGACTATCCGAAGTATGGAATCTGGCCAGATGCCTACTACAACACCGTGAACGTCTTTCCGGGCCACGGCTTTGCCGGAGCGGAAGCTTGTGCCTTTGACCGCAGCGCGATGCTGGCAGGTTTGGCGGCAAATGCGATCTGCTTCCAGCAGCCATCCAGCGTCTCCAGTCTGCTGCCTGCAGACCTCGATGGCCGTACGCTGCCACCAGCAGACAGCCCCAACTATTTCGTGGGTCTGGCCGACTCCACTCATCTGAATCTGTTTAAGTTTCATGCGGACTTCTCCAATCCTGCCAACTCAGCCTTCACGGGCCCGAGTCTTGTCTCAGTTGCGCCTTTCAGCGAGATCTGTGCCCGCGCCACTACGGTGGCGTGTATCCCAGAACCTAATCCGGGGGAGAAGGTGGACGGTCTTAGCGACCGCGTGATGTTTCGGCTGGCCTACCGCAATTTCGGGGACCACGAATCGCTTGTAGTGAATCACACGGTTGCCGGAGGAGCGTTGGCTGGTGTCCGCTGGTACGAGATACGGAACCCGGGAGGCGCGCCCGCGGTCTTCCAGCAGGGCACGATCGTGGATCCGGACGTAGATTACTGGCTGGGAAGCGTGGCGATGGATAAGATAGGCAACCTCGCTCTAGGATTCAGCGCTTCTGGAAGGCAATTGCCGCCCAGCATCTATGTCGCGGGGAGAGCTCCGGGGGACACGCTGGGGGTGCTCTCTGGTCCATTGGTAATTGCGGGGGGAATCGGCGTGCAGGTGCAGTCGTTTAAGCGCTGGGGAGACTACAGCAGCATGGAGATAGACCCAACCGATGATTGCACGTTCTGGTACACCAACGAGTACTATCCTGTGACTGGCAGCATCGCCTGGAGCACCAGGATCGGTTCATTTAAATTCAATTCGTGTAAAGCAACTGGAAAATAGACATCTGGAAAGTCGTTAAATAGAGGGGCTTGTGACCGAAGTTTTGGCACAGCCTCTCTTGCTTCTGGCTGGGTCGCAGCCAGGTTTTAAACCACACAAAAATGATTGATGTGGACAAGCTCAATCGTATGCTCAGTGCTCAGGGCGCTGACCCAGGCTCAGGATCTGGCCATCAACGCCAACCGTCATCGGCTTGACGCCTATGAAGCGCGCAGGCGAGTCGAGCTTCATGACGATACCTTGTCGAACACCGCGGAAAACGGGCGCCCTATCACAACTGCTTGCCGGGCGTTGCGCGCGTAGAGACGTCGAAACCTGAATGCGCGTGGATGTCCAGAAAGTGCTTTCTCCGGCATTTGTGCGCATCTCATCTGTTTGAAAACATGACTATTTGTTGGCTTCGTTTCGCAAAATGTGGGCTCGGAAACAGTTAACCCTCCCGTGATTGGCGGGGCACCAATTTCGCTTGATGTCCCTTTCTGCTAGGCCGGCTTCCTCTCGGCCAAGACTTCGCGGCCTGTAGAACCCGACGGTCATGAACACAATAGCCGATCCCTCGCAGGCTGACCGGACCTTCTCAGTTTGGCTAGTGCTAGTTCCCCTTCTCCTCGCAATATCCAGGGACGCCAAGCCCTCGAAGAAAAGAAGCCCCGATGCCAGATCGGGGCTTTTAACCATTATGTTGACTCCCGATCCTTCTCGGCGCAGACTTTGGCCGAATCACCCTTCCTAAAGAGGGCGCGCTCGTATCGCCCACCACTTCGTGACCGCGATTCCGAGATACGCGCCGTCAGTCTGCCGCCACGTTCGATCTCCTCGAGAATCTCCTGCCGCTCAATGGCTGATTGCAGGACACGCTTACGCAACCGCGTAGGTAAACGCTCGCCGACATCAGCTCCTTAGTCAGACTTGCACCAACTCCCAGCTGAACCGGGAAGAATCAGGGGAAGTTTTCCGACCACCATCTTCTATGAATCCGGCTACACCCATTGCACACCTTGCGGCAGGCCAGCAGGTAGTTGTCGGTTTCTCTCACCTGTTCACAGTCCGCGATGTGGTCCCTTTTTGGCGATGCGTCCCTATCACTCCTGTACTCCTGTGCCGACGTGCGCCGAACTCAGGCGGATCGCTTACTTGAGGCGATGGTGAACAGAGCGTAGAGCGCGTCTCGGATTCTTACCCAGCCACGTCGTCCCACGGCGAGGGAACCCAACTGCCTGCACCAACGGCTTAGCAGACCACTCGCCACGATTACCTTAGTCACCTTTAATTCCCCCGAGCCTTATGTGAACCTGAATTTAAGCTTGATTTCCTAGCGGGCGGGACCGGACGCCAAATCAATCAAAGCACGATTCATCGGGAGAACCGTCGAGAACTATGAAGCCGCGGAAGGCTCTCCGGGCAATGGGCTCAGTGAGCTCCAAACTGATGGCCGGCATCTCGATATTCTGCTCCCTCGTCTGGGGTCAGCAGATGGCTGTCCGCTGGCAGGACGAAGTGCAACGGTATACAAATGCGCAGGATTGGACAGCGGCGATGAGCATTGTCGATCGTGAGATCGCCCGCGCTCCGCGAGACTTGGATGTGCGGGCATGGCGCGCGCGCATTCTGATGTGGTCGGGACAACTTGTCGAAGCCGAGCGCGAATATCTCGAGATTCTTGCTGTTGCCTCGAACGATCCCGATAACTGGCTGGGGCTGGGGAGCATATATTCACACGAAGGCAAAACGGAGGAGGCGCTGTGCGCGCTTGATCGCGCAGTGGAACTCGATCCGCAGCGCTCAGACCTTCGCACTGCGCGCGGCCGAGTGCTGCGGACGGCAAATCACAAGAAGGCAGCCAAGCTGGAATTTCAGAGAGCGCTGGAACTGGACCCCAGGAGCGCGGAGGCGCGCAGCGGGTTGCTTTCGTTGAGAGGCGATCCGAAGCATGAGTTGCGCGTGGGAGTAGACACCGACCTGCTGAGCTTCGCCAACCCGAACCACGACCAGGGAGTGAGCCTCACTTCCCAGTGGACACCCCACTGGAGAACGAGTGTGGCTGGGGACCTTTACCAGCGGGCGGGAACCGATGCGGGGAAGTTCGTGGCGAGCTTGACGGGAAAGTTGTCAAGGTGGGGAGCATTCACTGCGGGTGGGGCAACGGCCGGCGACAACGGCGTCATCCCGAAAGGCGAAGCGTTTTTTGACTACGACCATGGATGGAGCGTGGGCGAGAGCGGACTGGTGCGCGGATTGGAGATCGTTTACGGGCAGCACTGGTATTGGTACACGACGGCGCGGATTCTGACTATCAATGGGACGACGATCTTCTACTTGCCGCATGAGTGGACGTGGTCTTTGGGCCTGATCGAAGCACGGAGTCATTTTTTGGCAACGGGTGCGGAATGGCGTCCCTCGGGAGCGACAAAATTCGGGTTTCCGATAGCCCGTTGGGACGAGCGCCGGCTTAGCGGCAACGTCTTCTTTGCGTCCGGCACGGAAAATTTCGCGCAGCTGGATCAGATCGGACGATTTTCTTCACAGACGTACGGTGGTGGTTTGCGCTTCCAATTCGCTGCGCGACAGGACGTGACCGGCTTCGTAGCGTATCAGAAGCGAACCCAGGACCGGAGACAGACAAGTTTTGGATTTAGCTATGGCATCCGTTTTTGAAGTCTTTCGAAGGCTGGGTTCGGCCTCCTTCGTGCTGCAAGCAATCCTTGCCGCGATCGCCGCGGATGTATTGCTGCTGGCGTACATCCTGCTCCGACGAACCTACCGGAAACGATATTTCACTAGACGCGATGCACGACTGTTGGAAATGCGCCACAGATGGGACGCGCTGATTTCCGGAGAGATTCCCTACGAAACCTGGCGCACGAAACCATCGGATCGCCGGCTTGTCGAAACAATGGTGCTGGACGCATTCGAGATTGCGGGACCGCAAGAATCGGCACGCTTGCTGGGATTCCTGCGGGCCAGCGGGCTTATCGAAAAACTCGCCTTCGACGCAAGGCACCACCGCGGGTGGCGACGGCACCGGGCGCTGGTAGCACTCGGGCGAACCCGGGCGCCGGAGGGTATTCCGGCTTTGGCCGAGGGACTGCGCGATCGTGCCCTGGAAACGAGACTTGCAGCGTTGCGGGGACTGGCGCGCATGGCTTGTCCCGAGGCGGCTGACGAAATCTTGGATTGGTTGGGTGAAGCTGGACTCGTAGTGCCAGAACTGCCCTTGCAAACCGCGCTGATCCAGTGCTGTGCCGAGCGACCGCAGGTGTTGTTGCCGTATCTGCAACATGCGCAAGGAGGCGTGCGCGAAGTGCTCGGACGAGTATTGGGAGAAGTGGCTACACCGTCCCTGGGGCCAGAAGCCCTGCAGTTTGTAGACGACGACCTCGACGAACTGCGAGCCGCGGCCGCGCGAGCGCTGTCGCATGCGGACCCCGGCATGGCGGTCGAGGTCTTGAGCGAATTGACACAAGATCCGGTGTGGTTTGTCCGGCTGCGTGCCATTGTGAGCCTTGGGAAGCTGAGCCACCCGGATGCAATCCCTCTGTTGCTGCGCGGATTGACGGACTCGAACCGGCTGGTGCGTTTGCGGGCGGCCGAAGGGCTCATCGATTTCAAGACGGACACGGTCTCGATATTCGAAAAGGTAGTTGCGACGAAAGACCGATACGGGTTCTATGGATATCTGACAGCGCTTGAGAATGCTGGCTTACAGGGGAAGCTCGAGGCGGAACTCAAAGCGACCACCCAAATCAGCGCGCAAAAGCAGGCCATCCTGCTGGAAGTAATGCGCAAAGGGGCGCTGCCTGCGGAACAACCCGTGTACGAGGAGACTGCGGCGGCAGCGGCGTCCCGGTCATGATTCATTTTTTAGAAATTTCGAACCAGACACTTTTCTACTACTACCTGGTTTGCAATCTCGTATACCTGACTATGCTTCTGGTTGCGCTGAAGGCCAGCGTGGCACACCAGCGGCAGTTGGAAAGCCTCAGACCCGCCTGGATCAAGAGATCCCCGTTGACCCCTCCGATCACAATCCTGGTGCCGGCGCACAACGAAGAAAAGTCCATCTGCGTAGCTTTGCGGAACCTACTTGACCTGGACTATCCAGAACTCGAAGTCATCGCCATTAACGACGGGTCGACAGACAGAACACTCGAAGTAGTTCAGCAGGAGTTTGCGCTACGGCGGGTGCGAGTGGTGTACGTTCCGCAAGCACCGAGCGCGCCGGTGCGAGGGCTGTATCGAAGTAATGCCGACGCACGCCTCATTATCGTGGATAAGGAAGCAGGCGGGAGTAAGGCTGACGCGGTAAATGCCGGCCTGAATGCAGCCACTTCGCCTTATGTGTGCGTTGTCGACGCGGACTCAGTACTTGAGCGTGATGCGCTGCTGCGCATCATGCTACCTGTACTCGCAGACCCCAAGCGTGTCGTCTGCGTCGGCGGAATTGTCCGGGTTCTCAATGGGTCAGAAATCGAAGCGGGGCGGATACGGCGCGTGCGGCTGCCGCGGAAGAGCATCGAAGTCATCCAGGTGGTCGAGTACCTGCGTGCTTTCCTCATTGGAAGAGAAGCCTGGGCACGAGGAAACATGCTGATGATCATCTCCGGAGCCTTCGGAGTCTTCCGAACCGACCTGGTTCACGCCGTCGGGGGCTACCGATCTCGCGCCATTGGGGAAGACTTCGACTTGGTGACGCGTCTGCACCGGCACCTGCGGGAGCAAGGTGCAGACTACAGCATCCAGTTTGTCCCAGACCCCGTGTGCTGGACAGAAGTCCCATCCGATCTAAAGTCGCTCGCGAGACAGCGCGCGCGCTGGCAAAAGGGCCTGTGGGATGTCTTGTGGCCAAACAAGGATATGCTGTTCCGTCCGCGCTACGGGCGTATCGGGTTCCTAGCACTCCCCTATTTATGGCTGTTCGAACTTCTGGCGCCTGTGATCGAGCTGGGTGGCATCGTCACCATTGCCCTGGCAGCCTGTCTTGGCGTGCTGAGCCGGGATTTCTTCGTGCAGTTTCTGCTCTTCGGTTATGCGTTTGCCACCGTAATTTCAATTGGCTCGGTCCTGCAAGAAGAACTGACCTACAAGCGCTATAACGATTGGCAAGATGTCGCGCGGCTCGTGAGCTACTGCTTCCTTGAGCATTTTCCTTACCGCCAACTGCACATGATTTGGCG
>Ga0137388_10002536_pt1 | contig 11497 bp, 9 predicted proteins | sample 15con2h14AmetaG_FD_104644 | JGI IMG/M metagenome (GOLD analysis project Ga0137388, IMG submission 104644) | Vadose zone soil microbial communities from Angelo Coast Range Reserve, California, USA - 15con2h1.4A metaG | ecosystem: Environmental > Terrestrial > Soil > Vadose zone > Saprolite...
GAGAGGATGTGATTGCCGCCTATGAGATTGAACACACCACCTCCATTTCGTCCGGGCTGTTGCGTCTCTATGACCTGGATGCGTTATGTCCCACACGGATCATGCATCTGTGTATTGTCATTCCCAATCCCTCCCTTAAGCGCATTCAAGCCGTTCTTGCCCGTCCGGCCTTTCAGCGCCTTCATATGCAGGAGCGGTGCTTAATCATCCAAGAGGAAACCCTACTCCAGCAAGCCGAGCATATTCTGCGCTGGGCCAGTAGTCCCTCGGTGATCACGCGGCTTGCTTTGACCAGTGAGCAATTATGACAGGAGAGGCTGCATAGTGTACAGCCTTGTCCTGCTAGAAATTTGAGCTGAAGCATGCTGATGCCTGCTTTTGTACCAGAGCCCTACGTACAAGGCGCATCTTTCCGGAAGTGATGAGAGAGTGGAGAGGCTTGAAGATGGTTATCGGGAAGATCGTCAAATCCTACTCTCATATCAATTACGTCTGTCAGATTTATGGTCCGCTGGAGGTTGAGATGCCACCACATCCTGCTGACTACGCCTTTGGTCACTTCGTGCGCGTTGCGGTACGCCCAAGACTTCTTGATGAGTCTTGTGTCAGACGAGACACCAACCTGAGCAGATATGACGAACCTTGCTGCTACACGGTGGGCGTGATTTACGACACCATCTTGCTCAATCCTGCGTATGGCTCTTTGGGACCGCGGCTCACCACCGAGACACAGGTTGAAGTGTTCTCACCCGATTATCTCTCCGAACGAGCGGTACTCGTTTATGTTCTCATGCTGGGGACGATGGAGCAGTGTCGGGTATCAGATGGCACCCCAAAGACCCGCATCGTCCAGGGCATCCCAGCGGACTCCCTCGAGTTGGAGAGCAGTGTGGAGACCATGACCGATGAGGAGGTACAGCTGTTTCATCTCTTTCGCGATCAAGGGGATGCCCAGCACCAAAGCGCATACCTTCACCTGGGCTATCTTCCCTATATGATCACCCAGCAGAACAGCTTACTCCCCTTGGTGGTCCTGCGTATTCTCGACCAACTGGAGCAGCTTTTTCCACAACAACGTTCGCTGCTCTCCATTCTAAAACGTAATTTTGCCTGGAGGATGAAAGTGGAGACAACTGGATAATGTCAGCAGAAAGCGCGAGTATGGGCTATCTGGTGCTAAGCAGCATCACTTTACCCGGCCTCACACCCATATCCACGCTGAACATGCTGAACGCAGTGAAATGTCTAGCATGTCCAAAGAAGCAAGGAGCACTATCATGCAAACATGGGAATACCTCTTCGTTTTCGCAGCCATCACCAGTGATGGCGGTGAGTTTCGTCCGCGTTTTGCCAACGACCAGGAACTCGACGAGTGGCAAAAAGGTCCAACCTTGTACGAATATTCAAACCAACTGGGGGAGAGTGGCTGGGAACTGCTTGCTAGCAATCCGGTCGTATTCACCCAATCAAAATGGCAACCATTACTGGAAACCCAATCGATTGCATCGGAACTGCGTGCCATCGAAATGGTTTTCAAACGACCGAAAAAAGGCGGCGGTAATTTACCTTGCTAGCCGGTTGCTTTCCATTGTGAATGAAAATTGCAAGGTTGGGACTCTCTGAGGAGGCCCTAACCAAATGAGGTCAGATTGATGAATACCGAAGAACGCAATTTGAGAGGGAAGCAGAGACAAGCTATCCAACAGACGACTATTACGCTGCCCTATTTTGACGAAGAGGTACCGGCCATATTCCTTGCAGATGGTACAACCTACCTCCCAGTAAGAGCGCTCTGCCGCATGCTCGGTCTTCGTGCCGAGACCCATATTCCGCGGTGGCGCAAGCTCTTCTTATGGGCCAATGCCTGTAAGTTGCCGCTGCAAACGGCGCGCGGCCAGCGCATGGTATGGTGCCTCCATATGGGTGCATTACCGTTCTGGTGCGTTTGCTTTAACTGGTCATTAGTACCTGCCGAACGACGCGAGCAACTTCGTCTAGCCACCGATGGATGGCAGCAGGATGTAGCACAAGCGCAGCGACTACTGCTGGAGCGCTATCGATCGCTGCGAAGGTACTTGTTTGCGTTCCTCGAGGCGTATAGCAATGCCGAGACCTGGCTCGATCAATGGGCGCTACACCTCTCCTCCTCGCTTGACATGGCTTCTTCCCGCCAGCTCGAGTTACTTCTTTCACAGGGAAAAACGCTCATCGGTCAAGCAACGGTGCAGGCGCGCAAGATGGTACAGGAGCAGGCGATGGCTCCCATTATCGACGTGGTCACGATCGAGGCGAGTGGAGAGGCGACCCAGACAGGTACGCTTCCCCTATTTCCAGTCGTACCTCGCGAAGACCATGAACAGTTCTTTGCATCTGTAAGGAAGCTTGCCCAATGGCATCAGGATATAGCTGCGTTCATAGGCAAGCTCAAAAGTTCACAGAACCGTGATCAGAGCGAGGAAGCGTGACGCCATGGCCAGGCTGCTTTTAAGTGATGGTGCTGAGCGTGGAGGAGTAGCGTGGATTATCTTCAACAAAGTATCGATCTTCGTCGGCAGGACATCGAGCCAGAGATATTTACTATAGCCCTGGCTGTTCGCTACATTCGCGAACTGATTAACCATGGCGGAAGCGATATGAGACGCCCTGACCTTGAATCAGCATTGCCTCCAGAACATCTGGAGTCATTCCTCGCTCGTGCCGTAGAGATACCGTGGAAAGATGCGCGCTTGGCGCAGGAATGGCGCAAGTTGCAGCAGGTACTTCCGCGAGTGAGAGAAGCATGGGAAAAAGGGCAAAATCTGTTCCGGGAAGACCTCGAACGAGCGAAAGGTGATCAGGAAAGTATGGAGTACTTCTCGATGATCGATTTTGCTGTCGGCTGTTATACCGAAGTGGCTGCCTCTCGCGTCTATCTCGATCGCCTTGCACTCCAGGACTGGACGGTCAATGGGTATATGCTCGTATGGCGAGAGTACTTCAACAAGGATCAAGAGGGGGAGGAGCATATGGAAAGGAGTTTCTGATGACATACTATTTTGATGTATTGGCGCTTCATCCAAAACCAGAGTATCTTGAATCGCTTACCAGCTACCTGATGCGCCTTGCTGAGCTCAATGGCATCTCATCCATAGATGGCCTATCAGCCCTCTGTTTTTCATGCCAGGATCGAAGGATTACCAGAGACATAGCTGATTATCCACCCGTATCGTTCGGCGATCTAACAAAAGTAGCTACATGGAGCGAGGAAATACTGCGCACAACGACCTTCTTTCATCTTGCTGCCAAGTTTGGTCGCTCGACGCTTCCCCAACCCATGAGTCGCTTTTTATCTGGTTGCGTAAGTCAGTACTTACGCTATTGTCCAGTGTGCTTTGCTGAACAGCGAGTCAGGTACTACCTGCTCACCTGGAGATTTCTCAAAGTAACTTGCTGTAACAAGCACAAGTGCCGATTGCTGGAAACATGCGGGCACTGCGGCGAATTGATTCCTCTTTTCATATCTCCTTTCACAGTAGGCAACTGTCCCAGGTGTCGGCATAGTCTGAAATTGTGTACCACTGTTTCAGTTTTAGATGAAGGAGAGTTAGAGGTTGCCTCTCATGCTCACAATGATATCGTATTTCTCCTGACTCCGCAGCAGTGGGAAGTCGATAACGCTCGTGTCATTAAGCGGGTGGGTCGATGGCTTTCCCACTTGAGGCAAAGGAAACGACTTACGGCTGTGGAAGTGGCAAGCCAGATTGGAGTCACCCTAACAATCATAGAGGGCATCGAACGCGGAGAGTTCCAGGGTAGAGGGGCAACGCTTCAGTGTTATTTCAAGTACGCTCGCTACTTGTGTCTCGACTTGAGAGAGGTATTCTGTGATGTTATAGATGCGCCTGATCACGTTCCCACAACTCCTCTGCCACTTTGTCCTACGTGTCAACAGAGCCATTATGTTATCCGCGTAGGATATAACCGAAGCGGTTCACAAAGGTATGAATGCCACCATTGTCATCGTAGTTTCACTGCTTCGCCCAAAGCCCGCGAGGTGAAGAGGCCCTGTCAGATTTGAATGGTAAAGACTTAAGGAGGTAGCAAAAAGAAAACGGAGTAACATGTGCACAATTCCATACATATAGGCACGTGGTATATGGAGAGAAAGAAGATCAAATGAAAGACATTTTTTGCGGTAGTAATTATTTTCTCGACAATACTCCGCAAAAATGCATTTCGATGCCGTTTACTTAGGTGAGGATGCACACAAGCTAATCTATCAAAGCATCGTTTGTAGACGAAGCTGTGTGGTAGAAGGGCGATTCCCCGACTCTCCTGAATACCTCATTGAACTTGAACCACTGAGAGTGTTGCTCAAGTCAAAACTTGGGCTGAAGTAGCTGCGTTCCGTAGTTTCGTTGTGTGAGTCGTTCTGGCCTCGGAGTCCTGTTGTGGCCAGATGATGTTTCGGTTACTTTGGAGCATGCATTGTATCAATTGCTTCTTATCAGACTTTTCTATGTTGGAAGAGTCTTTTTGTGTTGGTTAAATAGGAGAGTGTCAATGACATTCAAGCGTAAGCCTCCCGAAGGAGACGTTCGCCGTGTGACCTCAATGGGTTTAAACCTTCCAGGCGTAACGACAAACAAAAATGGTTATACCGTCCAATTTGAGTCCTTCGCCGAACGCATCTTGCTCGTACTTTTTGAGCGCGATAAAACGGTTTTGAGCTACAGAAGTCAACCGGAGACCTTTGAATTTACTGACAAGGATAAAAAATTACGCAGATATACTCCCGATTTCAAGGTTTGGAGAGCCGATGGATCGATAGAAATCCACGAGGTTACACGAACAGAGAGGCAAGAACAACTGCGCATTAGCGAGCGCGAGGCTGGTGCGCGGAAAATCTGTCATGACCGACAATGGAAGTATATCGTGCATACAGAGCAAACTTTGCCGCAAGAAACGGAGGCCACGAACTTGCTTGCGCTGCTTCGCTACCGCTTAAAAACATATGCACACAGTACAGTTATTGCTACTGTTCTGGAGCACCTCAAGCAAAATTCCACCTTACAGTTGCAGAGCTACACAGAATATGTCGCTCATCAGCTAGATATAGCTGAACCAATAGTCTTTACGACACTCTGCCATTTACTCTGGCATGAGGAGCTCTGCGCGGATCTCCAAAAGTTGCTTATCTTTGATAGTGCCTTTGCACCTGGCGCAATAGTCTGGTTACCTAAGAAGGAAAAGAAATAATGGCTCGTCATGAAGGAATACCATCGCTTAGAAAGTGCTTGCGACCTGGTTGGTATATTTACTGGCGAAAGCAAATATACCGCATTCGATCTCTAGACAGTACTGGACTTATTCTCCATGTCGAAGATCATCTCTCGAAAGAGACGACGACACTTCAGGTTCGACACCTCATGCGAGCAGATGGTGAAGATCAGTCTATCCCACTTTATGCACCTACTCTCGAGCAACTCCTTCGGGAGGTCGAGAATTCCCAACCTCAACCAGAGGGAGCCCCTGAAAATGGGTTGCCTCCTGAACTAGTCGAGAGGGCTGACAAGATGATTGACATCGTTCGCTTTGTCGAAGAGGAAGCCAGGGAATTGCAGTGCCAGGAGAAGAATGAGCAGGGTAAGTGTAGCAAAGCGTGTAAGATTGAGAAGTGTAAATGCAGAGAAACGGATACATTACGTTTGGCATGTTCTCTCTTAGATGAACCTATAGGACTGACGACATTTTACGATTACCGTGGACGATGTAGGGAGAATCAATGGGACCGCGTACAACTGGCGGCAGCTTTCAGGCGCAGCACCTATGGTAAGACCAGACTCAACAAAGCCCAACTCCATTTTCTGGATACCATTATCACTGATTATTACCGGGCGGATCGTCCTTCATCGCCGATGATGGTGTATAAGATCGCTCGATCTGCGTTGAAATTTCACTTGCAAAACCGATGGGTCGATCCAGATAAATGTAAAAAAGGCGTTTCTCAAGATCTTCTTGCAAAGTTACACCTGGTACTTGATGAACGATTGCCAATGCAAGCAGTCCTGGAAAATACGGCTGATGAGGAGCTCCTGAGCAAAATAACGATGCCGTCACGTGGTTTCTTTTACCAATATTTGAACTGGTTCGTGTCACAGCCGGATCAAGGGAGGGAGGTGATGAACAAACGCTATGGAAAAGGCACATGGGAACGTATCTACATGGTCTTTGACACATTCGCTCACCGGGCAACTTTCCCATTGCAATATGTCTTTGCCGATCACTACTTGCTTGACGTCTTCATTGTGGATGAAGCAACCCGCAGTATTATTAGCCGCCTCTGGCTCACCGTTCTCATTGACGCCTATTCAAGGTGTATAGTGGGAATGGCACTCCTTGAAGAAGACCCATGTATTGAGTCCATTCAAAGCGCACTGCTTCATGCGATATGGCAAAAATCATCGCATACGGATCTGGGAATCGAGGGCGAATGGGCTTGTTATGGTATTCCACAGCAGCTTTTCCTCGATAATGCATGGGCCCATCATTCGCATAGCCTTGAGAATCTGGCGCGGGCCATTGGACAGAATGGAAAGTTCGACACAATAGATCTCGTATTCCGCCCGCCTTACAAAGCGCGCTATGGAGGACTGATAGAGACATACTTTGAATGGCTTTCTGACCGTATTAAGCAGCTCCTTCCAGGAGCGATCCAATCCAGCGATCCGAAACATGTGCGAGATGCAGCGAAAAAGGCTTGTCTTCTCTATGAAGATATTTACCGTTTCCTTCAGGAAAGCGTTGTCGAGTATAATCACACCCCACACAAAGCCTTGAAAATGACACCACATGAAAAGTGGACGGAGGGTATGAAAATGGGTTTTCCGATCGTGCCCACCTTAACTGACGAGATGAGGCGGCAATTTCTTCACCTCATTCCAGAAACAAGGCAAATCACGGAGAAGGGCATCTGCGTGTTCGGAATGCAATACACTTCGCCGGTTGTGGCAAAGGCTGAGAGAATTGGAATGGACAAAAAACCGATCCAGTATAGTCTGCGCTATGATCCTGCTGATATTAGCAAAATAGCGATGTTTCGAGAGGATCACTGGCTCGGCGATATCGGTGCCAAAGAGCTGCTCCTTCCCGATGGATCCTATAAACCCACAAGCTTATGGGAGGTACAGACAGCGAAAACACTTGCAAAAGACGCAAATGGCGATACCGGCGACTGGCTTGCCTACGTCAACAAAGCTGAAGAATTGAAGAAAATGCGTATGTCTGAAAAAAGAAGAAGACAGAGAGAGCTTCAAAAGGGAGCAAATGACCCTACGCAGTCAACTGCAGTAGTAGAAACTGTGACAAAAAATGGACGAGGTCAACAGATTGACCCCACCGAATTACTTGCAGGCTTTCTGAGCTAATCGAAAGAGAGCGGTGACCGAGGAGATATGCATATGAATGATACGCTCACCTTAGTTGTGAATGATCAGATCAATGTCCGCCAGCGGCTACAGCAACTGTGCGAATGGCAGGAGGAGTGGAAAAAAGAAGATAGCCACCTGGCTCAGCGAATTCAGAAACTGGACGACACACAGTTGGCCTCACAAGAGGGCGCACAGATAGGGTCTCTGCGCCGCAGATTACTCTTAAGGCAGGTACGAAGACCGCTGGAAATTTCTCCGGAACAGGTCATAAAAATAACCTATCCTGTCCTTCGTCAGCACCTTGTCGAGCAATTCGTACGTTTGACGCCAGAGGAGCGCCTTCTTTGGCTTAATAATTTCCTGTTCATCATGACGCCAGATGTTCGTCAATTGAGTGACAAATTCGCGAAGATACGCAGCTACCGGTCGTTTGGCCAGCAGCGAAATTTTCTTTTAGGTGGTGAATCAGGAATGGGTAAGACAACTTATCTGGACTGGTTTACCTCGAACTACCTTCCGGTCGTGGAGAGCGATCGCACACGGGTGCCCGTCATAAAAATTGATGCTCCAGAGGGAAGGAGCCCGAAGCCGCTTTTCCAGCGCATTATCCTGGCCTGTGGAAAGAATTATCTGAAAAAGGATAACGAAGAAGATTTGCTCATGAAGGTGTCGCTCTACTTTCAGAAGTGCGGAGTTGAGGTCCTGATCGTTGACGAAGTAGAGCATATTAAGAGCTATGGAGTCCGTCGTCGACTTCTAGAGGTATCCAATATGACATATGGCATTCCCATCATTTGCGCTTCTTGTGACCCAAATCTATGGACGCTTGGAGATTCAGAAGTAGCAGGCCGCTGGAACGATTACTTCCGCCTCGAACTCTACAAAGAGATGCGCCTCAGGCAATTGCTCGTTTATATTAATCTCCTACTGCCCTTTCCAAAGGATTCGTTCGTGACCTCTGATCAGCACGATTCGAAAAATTCGTCGTATTTTATCGAGGATGGGCTAGTAAAGTCTATCCAGAAGTGGACGAGAGGGAAATTACGCGATGTGATGATCCTTGTCGTTGAGGCAAGTAAGCAGGCTATTCAAGAGTGTCGACCATGCTTGGATGACAAGCTATTAGAGAACACTTGGAAAAGTATTCAAAGTAGGCCATTGGAAGTGGAGGCGCATTAAAAGATAGGTTTGGTAATACCCAAAGTCTTTTCGACTGATAATAGAAAAAAGATATGACTCAATATTACTTCGAAACCCTTCCACTTCATCCACAGCCAGAACGTCTTGAATCTCTAACGAGCTATTTAATGCGACTAGGGGAGGCTAATGGACTGCACGATGTCTATGATCTGGCGCGTCTTTGTTTCCCCCATGAAACGTTTACTTATTTGCGACGTTTGGGAGATTATCCCTTAGCGACGCTGGAAACTTTAAGTAGGGTAGCTGTCTGCCCTGAAGCTACATTACGGGAAACAACGTTCTATCACTTGGGGATAAAATTTGGACGTTCTTCTTCTGCCCAGCCACTATCGGTTTTCTTATCTGGTTGCATTGCTAAATACTTGCGTTATTGCCCGAAATGTCTTGATAGTTGTTCATATTATTCTTTAACATGGCGTTTCCTCCCTCTTCTCGGGTGTTCTAAGCATTCTTGCCTGCTCTTGGATGTATGTGGGCACTGCGGCCATCCTATACCGATTTTCCCTTTTCCATCAAAGGTAGGTATCTGCCCGCGATGCGGTGGGGATTTGCGGGCATGCCATTCTGAAGCGCTCATTGCGGAGGAAAGCCAAAGCGTAAGAGATTTTTCCGAAGACTTGGAATATCTCTTGTCCCCTCAGCCGTGGGAAGACACGTTTTTAGATAAATCTATAAGGCTTGGGCAAGAGTTTCTACGCTTACGTTTGAGTAGGGGAATGAAAGCCATCCAAGTGAGGCATCAGCTGCGGATTCCTGATCAGATACTAACTGCTATAGAGAGGGGATATTCAAGGTATAAGGGGACTAACTTTCGGAGATATTTAGAATATACCGCCTATTTAAAGGTTTCGATACAAGATTTATTTAATTCGATGCTACAGCAGGAAAATGAAGAGGCAATCCAAACTCGGAGTTTTCAAGGACGAACCGCGCCGTGCGAGGAGGAAGTGATCGAGAAAGTAGATGAAGCAATGCGAAGATTGCAGTCCCTGGGAAGGGCAATAACCCAACGAGCCATCAGTGAGCTGGTTGGCGTATCCCTAACACGTCTACGTAGCTATCCTCGAGTTAGGCTACTCCTCAGGAATGTTGCCAATAAGGTGCGTGTCCAACAAGAAGTAGAAAGATCAGATGAAGAGCGTGAGGTATTCGAGCAAGTGCAAGTAGCAAAAGAATATCTAAAAATTCTTGATTGCCCAATTACTTATCGCAGTATTAGTGAGCGAATAGGAGTTCCAGTAACTAGACTTAAGTGTTACCCAAGCGTTAAGGCGCTGCTAGAGCAAGAGTTAAATTACCGTCGGCATCAGATGAAACAAGCTCTTTTACGTGAAGATGTGTTGTTTACCCAAGTTCAATGTGCAGTGGAGGATTTGGAGAATCTGGGAATTCCGGTAACGTACCAAGCCGTTTGCGCAAAAGTTGGAATGTATATTGATAGCTTAAAGGCATATTACCGGATAAGATCTTTTATAGAAGAGAAAATGATTAGCTATCAGCACGATCAAAATAATGACATATCCTCGCGGCAAGAAACGATTCTCCTTCAGTCAAGTGACGCAGCACAACAGATGCTTGGGAGCAACATTAGTAACTGTCAAAAGAATTCGAAAATGCTTCCACTAGAGGTTGTGCAGGAGGAACAAGACCATGACGGTCTTGTTAAAGAGGGACCTCTTTTCTCCAAGGTGGAGGGAGCAATACAATTGTTGCAGGAGACAGGGCGATTGATCTCATACCGTACTGTTGCCCGGCTCGTAGGAGTATCTCCTGACACACTTAGAAGACAGCCGCGAATTAAAGGCCTGCTAGATGGAAAGGCAGTGAACTATAAACTCCATCGGATACAAGAAGTTCGGTTACGGGAGGAAAAGCTCCTTGCACAAGTAAGGATTGCGGTAGCGCAGTTGGAAGACACGGGTAAGCCTGTGACTAAACAAGCTGTTGCTGAAATCGTAGGTAAATATCCATCTACTTTAAATCGGTATGCCCGCATAAATACGTTTTTGAAGCAAAGCATCATCTCAAATAAAGCTAGTGATATGCAATCTTGCTTGGCTGAAGATGAACTAGCCAGCAGGGTAGAGCAAGCCATAGAGTTTTTGAAGAGCCATGAGCTCAGAGTAAACCAGCGAAATATCTGTAAGATAGTCGGGCTAAATGTTGTGAAATTGAAAAGTTATCCAAAGGTAAAGGCCATCTTAACTAAAAGTACTGAGGAGAATCAGCAGAGGAAGGTGCGGAGATCATCTGTACGAGAAGAGGACTTGTTTGCCGCAGCAGAGATAGTTGCACAGCAGTTACTAGAGGAGAACCAGCAATTAACACAACAAACTATTAGCGAAAAGATGGGAATGCCGCTTACTACTTTGTATTATTACCCCAAAGTCATTTCCTTTATACGGCAGTTGGTTGCGGAAAAAAGACAACAGATGATTTCAACACGATTTCAGAAGCGAGAGGAAGATCTGGTGATCAAAGTGATGGATGCAATACAACAACTGCAGCAAGTGAAAATGCCTCTATCAGTGAGCGCAATTACTCGAATCGTTCTACTAGATGCCCGTAGTTTGATGCGGTATCCCAGAGTCAAAGCAATTTTAGAGCCCATTGCAAGGGCATTCTTTCGAGAAGATAGTACCGATTAACGTTTAGCGTTAATTCTAGAGAAGACTGATCAAAAGTCGACTCTACTTCACCTCAAGAATTCCAGAGTTTATTCGGAGATGCGGGGAGAATTTGGATTTTCTTTTCTTACTTTTTTCGGAGTTACGATGGAATCTCGTTTCATTTCGGAGTTACGGTGGAATTCTCATCAACAGCACAAGCGTTCCTGGCAGAGGCGTATGGGAGTCGAACCCACCGGGGACCGCGCTGAGCGACCCCCC
>Ga0137388_10002540_pt1 | contig 11494 bp, 8 predicted proteins | sample 15con2h14AmetaG_FD_104644 | JGI IMG/M metagenome (GOLD analysis project Ga0137388, IMG submission 104644) | Vadose zone soil microbial communities from Angelo Coast Range Reserve, California, USA - 15con2h1.4A metaG | ecosystem: Environmental > Terrestrial > Soil > Vadose zone > Saprolite...
CGGCGAGGAGGAACACCGTGAGCGGGAGGGGAACGAGCGCCGCAGCGTACGGCGCGAGCGTCGCCCCGAGTAACCGCTCGGCCCCCGCCACGCAGAGGACGAACATGGCCGCGCCGAGCACCGCCGCCCTTCCGCCCAGGCGCTCCACGCGGGGCGCGAGCCACATGCCGAGCGCCACGTGCCCCAGGAAGCGCGGCGAGAAGACGAAGTAGTTGAAGAGGTCGACGCCGGCGAGGAGCGCCATCAGCCGGAGCTGGAAGCGCACGCACGCGAGCGTGCAGGCGAGCCCGGCGGCCAGCGCGAGCCCGGTCCCCGCCGCATGCAGGAGCGGGAACACGATGACCAGCTGGATGATCATGGTGATGAACCAGCCCGTGCCGACCTGCGACAGCCACCCGGCGGCGTGCCAGAGCGGCAGCGTGCGCGTGAGCACGACCTCGGCGGGACGGAGCGCGAGCGCCAGCGCCCACCACACCGGGAGCGCCGCCCACATCGGCACGAGGATGCGGCGTATGCGGCTCGCGTACCATTCCGCGAGCGGCCACCCGAGGCGCTGGCGCCACCACAGCTCCGAGTTGAGCCCGAAGAGCACGACGAAGATCGGCACCGCCTGGTTGATGACGTAGAGGAAGGGCGCGTCACGGAGGAAGCTCCCGCGGAGCCCGTCGCCCAGCGCCTGCGAATGGATGAAGAGGACACCGAGGATGGCGCACCCCTTCACCAGGTCGATCGCCGGCACGCGCGGCGAGGTCATGCGCGCGCCAGGGCGAGCAGGTCGTCGCCCAGGTTGAGGGGGATGACAGCGCGAGCGAGCCGGCTGGTGACCGCCGCGCGCAGCGCGCGCTTGACGGCCGGGCGCCGCGCGCGCCCGTGGAGGTGATAGAGGATCTGGCGGACGCGGACCCACTTTCCCACGCGGAAGAACGCGACCCGGGTGAAGCCTTCCTCGCGCAGGAGTCGCCCGAGCGTTGCGCGCGTGAAGAAGGTGAGGTGGTTCGGCGGCGAGAAGAAGTGATAGTGGCGCCCCGAGAGGCGCGCGAAGAGCGATCCCACGTCGCCGGTCTCCACCAGGAGCACGCCGCCGGGCCGCAGCAGGCCGCGCGCGCGGCGCACGTACGCGCGCGGGTCGGCGACGTGCTCGAGCACGTCGAGCATGGTGACCGCGGCGAGACCGGCCGGCGCGAGCGGGGCGGTGAGGAAATCGCCGTGCACCACCCGGACCCCGTGCGCCGCCGCCTCCCCGGCCGCGTACGCGGAACGATCGACGCCGCCGGCGTCCCAGCCGCGCTCGCACGCGACGCGCACGAAGAAGCCGAGCGCGCAGCCCACGTCGAGGAGCGCGCCGGGGGCGACCAGCCGCTCCAGGGCACGCAGCCGGCGAGCGAAGTTCCGCCGCAGGATGGGCTCGTCGTCGGCGTAGCCGCTGTAGCCGGGGATGCCGGCGTCGAGCCCGCCCGCGAAGTAGTGTTCCGCGTAGAGCGACTCGAGGACCTGCTCCTCGACCGGGCGGGCGACGAACATCATGCCGCACGCGCAGCGGGCGATCGGGTAGCCGGCCTTCACCAGGGCCGCCGGAGGCGCGGGGGCGGCGCAGAGCGGACAGCGCACGGGAAGCTTTCCAGCCGAAGACGCGCCCCACGTCAAACGTTTTGACCGCCGGGCGCGCCCCGGTATAGCGTTCGCCCGGGCGCCCATGAACCTGCACGCCGCGCGCTACGTCGACCGCTGGGCGGGCCCACCCGTCCATCTGGCGCTGCACGCCGCCGGGCGGGCGACCGGCCGCCGCCTGGCGCCGCTGGGCGCGACCACGCCGCCAGCGGCCGGCCGCACGTGGGCGCGGCCGCGACGCGTCCTCGCCATCAAATTCTACGGCCTCGGCAACCTGGTCATGATCCTCCCCACGCTCGCCGCGCTGCGCGCCGCCGTCCCGGAGGTCGAGATCGACTTCCTGACCCTCCCCGGGAACGAGGCGCTGCTCGAGCGGAGCGGCCTCGTGACCCGTGTCCTCACCGTCGAGGTCGCGAGCGTGGCGCGTTTCGTGCGCGCCGTGGTACGCCTCGTCCGGGGGCTGCGCGCCCGCGGCTACGACACCGTGCTCGACTTCGAGCAGTTCCTGAAGGTGTCGGGCATCTTCGGCTTCCTCTCCGGCGCGCCGGAGCTGATCGGCTTCGACACCGAGGGGCAGCACCGCGGCTGGCTCTACACGACGCGCGTCGTCTCGACCGACAGCGTCCACACGCGGGAGCTCTTCCTCCGCCTGGCGATCCCCCTCGGCCTGTCGCCCGGGCCCGCGCCCCACTGGCGGCTCCCCATCGCCGTCGAGGACCGCGCGCGCGTGCGCGCTCTCCTGGATGGCGGGGAGCGGCCGCTGGTCGTCATGCACCCCGGGACCGGCGAGAGCTACAACCGCGTGGCGCTCAAGCGCTGGGGCATCGAGCGCTTCGCGGCGGTGGCGGACGCGCTCGTCGCACGGCACGGGGTGCTCGTCGCCTTCACCGGCCAGGGCGAGGGGGAGCGCGCGCTGGTCGCCGACGCCGTGCGACTCATGCGGCACCCGGCGCTCGACGCCTGCGGGCGCCTGGGCGTGGGCGAGCTGGCCGCGCTGCTGGCCGAGGCCACCGTCGTCCTCACCGGCGACACCTCGGTCATGCACCTGGCGGGTGCGGTGGGCGCGCCGGTGGTGGCGCTCCTCGGACCGACGCCGCCGGTACTCTACGGCCCGAGCGGCGCGCGGGACGTGGTTTTCTATAAGGACCTCTACTGCAGCCCTTGCCTCAGCAACTACAACTTCAAGATGAGCGCCTGCACCGACCCGGTGTGCATGCGCTCGATCGGCGCCGACGAGGTGCTGGCCGCGATCGAGGAGCGCTACTTCGCGGAGCCACACGCCCGCCGCCTCGCCACCTAGCTCGTGATCGACCTGGTCACCGGCTCCTCGGGGCTGCTCGGGCGCGTGCTCGTGGCGCGTCTCCGCGCCGCGGGACGGCGCGTTCGCCTCCTCGACGTGCTCCCACCCCCGACGGACCTGCCCGGCGATGGTGTCGAGCCCGTGGTCGCCGACCTGCGCGACGTCGGCGCGGTGCGCGCCGCCGCGTGCGGCGTCGAGGTGATCTACCATCTCGCCGCCGCCCAGCGCATGAAGCCGCAGTTCGCCGCCCTCGGCGAGGACGAGATCCGTGCCATGAACGTGACCGGCGTGGCGAACGTGCTCGCGGCCGCGCGCGTCGAGCGCGTGCGCAAGGTCGTCTTCGTGTCCAGCTCCGGCGTCTACGGCATCCCGACCACGGTACCGGTCGGCGAGGACCACCCGCAGCGCCCGCTCGGCGCCTACGGCCGCTCGAAGATCGAGGCCGAGCGCCTATGCCTCGAGTGGGCGGCCGCCGGCGGCGACGTCACCATCCTGCGTCCCATGAGCCTCTTCGGGCCGCACATGAGCGGCGTCTTCATCCTCCTCTTCGACTGGGTCCGGCGGGGGAAGAACGTCTACCTCCTCGGCCGGGGAGAGAACCGGGTGCAGATGGTGAGCGCCGACGACGTCGCCGAGGCGTGTGTGCGCGCGGCCGCGATGCCGGCCGCGCGCGGGCTGGCGCTGAACCTGGGTGCCGACGGCGTGCCGACGGTCCGCGCCCAGGTGGAGGCGCTCGTCCGGCACGCGCGGAGCCGCTCGCGCGTGGTGCCCGTCCCCGCCGCGCTCGTACGCACCGCCGCGCGCGCGCTCGGCCTCCTCGGCCTCTCGCCCATCGTGCCCGAGCACTACCTCCTCGCCGACGCCACCTTCGTGCTCGACACCACGCGCGCCCGGACCGTGCTCGGCTGGACGCCCCGCCTGGACAACGTCGCACTCACCTGCGCGGCCTACGACTGGTACGCCGCACACGCCGCCGAGGCCGCACCGCGGCGGAGCGCCGTGCTGGCGCTGCTCGACGCCTTCTCGTAAGCTGCCGCTCGCGTGCGGCTCGCACCCTACACCGCGCTCGCCCGGGCGGCGCTCCGCGCGAACCTGGGGCGCCTCGACTTCCCCTTCAAGCTCACCTTCTGCGTCACCTTCTGGTGCAACTACCGCTGCCAGACCTGCAACATCTGGAAGATGGCGCCGCGCGACGAGCTGACGCTGGAAGAGATTCGACGCTTCTTTCAGCGCTCGGGCCGCTTCCTGTGGGTCGATCTCACCGGGGGCGAGGTCACGCTGCGGAAGGACTTCACCGAGATCTGCGAGGCGGTGATCGACGGCTGCCCCGACCTCCTCCTCCTGCACTTCCCCACCAACGGCTACCTGACCGACAAGGTCCTCGAGACCGCCCGCGCCGTCACCACGCGTCCCGGCCGGCGCCCCGAGAAGCTCATCGTCACCGTCTCGACCGACGGCGACGAGGCGACCAACGACCGCATCCGCGGCGTCGCCGGCGGCTGGCGGCGGCAGCTCGACACCTTCCGGGCGCTGCGCGCCATGCCCGGCGTCGAGGCGGTGCTCGGCATGACGCTCTCGGCCGCCAACGTCGACCACTACCCGGCGGCCTTCGCCGCCGCGCAGCGCGAGGTGCCCGACCTCCGGCACGACGAGTTCCACGTGAACATCGTGCACGAGTCGCCGCACTACCTGGGCAACACGGACCTCGGGCTCGGCGCGGCGGTCGACCGCGAGAAGCTCGCCGCCGCGGTCGAGGAGTACGCGCGGCTGCGCGGCGTCCCGCGCTCGCCGGTCGCTTATCTCGAGCGCGCCTACCTCTCGCGCGTGCGGCGCTACCTCGAGTCCGGCCGCACGCCGATGCGCTGCCACGCGCTCAGCGCCTCGTGCTTCGTCGACTCGTGGGGCAACGTCTTCCCCTGCACCATCTACGACCGCAAGATCGGCAGCCTGCGCGACGTCGACTACGATCTGGCGCGCCTGTGGAACACGCCCGAGGCCGACGCGCTCGAACGTGAGATCTTCGACTACCGCTGCCCGCAGTGCTGGACACCGTGCGAAGCGTACCAGAGCATCATGGGGAACTTCGTGACCCGCGGGCGGCGGCCGGCGGCGTAGAGAGGTGAGCCGGGCGCGCGCGGCGCTCGCCGCGACCCTCCTCTTCGCCGCCGCCACGCCCTGGGTGCTGCGCCCGTGGTTCGCGGCGTCCGACGCGCTGCCGCGCGCCGAGGGGTCGATGGGCGGCATGCTCGACGCCGACCTCTACCTGAACGCCTGGATCCTCGGCTGGACGGCGCACGCCGCCGTGCACGAGCCGACCCGCCTCTTCGACGGCAACATCTACTATCCGGCGGAGAACACCCTCGCCGGTTCGGAGAACATGCTGGCGCATCTGCCGGTCACCGTCCCGGCACTGGCGCTCGGGGGGAACGTGCTCGTGGCGCTGAAGGCCATGGCGCTCGAGAGCTTCGTGCTCGCCGGCCTCGCCATGTTCCTGCTCGTCCACCACCACACGCGCGACGCGGGCGCCGCGCTGCTCGCGGGCGCCGCCTACACCTTCGCCCCCTGGCGCGCGCATACGCTGCCGCAGCCGCAGTACCTGGGGACGCAGTACCTCCCGCTGGCGCTCCTCGCAGTCGACTGCTGGCTCGAGCGGCGGCGCCCGAGGGCGCTCCTCGGACTCGCGGCGGCGATGGCGCTCCAGGCCTACGCCTGCGTCTACCTCGGCTACTTCGCCTTCGTCACGGTGCCGCTCTACGCGCTGGTGCGGCTCGCGCGGGCGCCACGGCCGGCGCGCGCCGCCCTCGGCCTGGCGGCGGCCGGCGCGGCCGGCGCGCTCGCGGTGCTTCCGCTCGCGCTGCCCTACCTGCACGCGCGCGCGGAGCACCTGATCCCGCCGCAGGACGTGGGCATGCTCGCCGCCTTCGGCTGGCAGCCGGCGACGTATCTCCGGCCCGCGATCGTGGCCGGCGTGCTCGGCATCGTGCCCGTCGCCGTGCTCGCGTGCGGCCTCCTCGCGCGGCTCCTGCCCGGGCGCGGGGGGGAAGAGCGCCGCGCGCCCGTCGCCGCCACCTGGGCCCTCCTCGCCGCCGGGGTGCTCTGCTCCGCCGGTCCGTACCTCTCCCTGCCCGGCGACCACGCGCTTCCCCTCCCCTACCTGGCGCTCCACCGCCTGGTCCCCGGCTTCGCCAGCCTGCGCGCACCGTCCCGCTTCTTCATCGTCACCGCCGCGGCGCTCTCGGCGCTCGCCGGCTACGAGCTAGCGCGCGCGACGGCGCGCCGCCCGCAGCGTTTCCGGGTCATGACCGGCGCGCTCCTGGCGCTCGCCTGCGTCGTCACCGCCGCGCCCCGGGCGGCCCCCGTCGTCGCGGCGCACCTCGGCGCGGAGGCGCCGCCCGTCTACCGCTGGCTCGCGGAGCGACCGCACGGCGCCGTCCTCGAGGTGCCCGCCTGGCAGGTCGAGGGCGACATCGCCGGGCAGCTACTCAGCGGCCGCTACATGGTCGCCAGCACGCTCCACTGGCACCCGCTGCTGAACGGCTACACGGCCTACCCGCCGCCCACCGCCGAGTTCCTCGCCGCGGCGATCCGTCGCCTGCCCGATCCCGAGGCGCTCGGCGTGCTGGTCGACAGCGTGGACGTGCGCTGGATCGTCGCCCACGGCGTGCGCTGGCCCGAGACACCCGGGCTCGACCCCGTCGCGCGCTTCGGCGACGACCGCGTCTACGCCGTGACGCGCCCGGCCGCGCACCCGTGGCGCGCGGAGCTGCTCCCCCGCGCGCGGGCCCACGCCGGCGACACGCTCGAGGGCGCCCCGACCGCGCCACTCGCGCCCGCGTGCCGCGCGGCGCGGCTCCTCGAGCTGGCGCCGCCGCCGGCGATGCTCCCCGTCCCCTCGCCGATCCCGGTGCGCGTCCGCTTCGTGAACGCGAGCCCGTGCCGCTGGCCGGCGCTCGGCGTGCGCCGCGACGGCCTGGTCGGCCTCACCTACGGCTGGACCGCGCCCTCGGGACGGAGCTTTCCCGACGGCGCCTTCACGCGCCTCCTCCACGACGTGGCGCCGGGCGAGACCGTCGACACCACGATGCTCGTCTTCCCCGGAGGCGAGCTCGGCGCCTGGCGGCTCGAGGCGCGCCTCGGGCAGGAGGGCGTGGCCGAGCCGCTCGCGCGGCAGACGACCACGGTCGAGGTCCGGCCGTTCTACGGGACCAGGGAGAATCCGCCGTAGAGGATGGCGACGGAGAGCGCCGCCCAGACGACGATCGCCGCCAGGAGCGGGCCGTCGCGCACCAGCACGTCGTCCGGGTCCTCGCCCCGCGCCTCGACCATGACCAGCATCAGATAGCGGCCGATGCCGAACACGACGGGCAGGATGGTGAGCAGGAAGGTCTCGTCCGGCTGCACGGAGACGGCGTAGAGCGAGTAGCAGACGATGGCGATGCCCGCGCTCACGCCGAGGAGCACGTCGAGGAGCCCCACCGAGTACGCGCCCAGCGCGCGGCGCCGGGGGCGCACCGTCCCGACCGGCACGTCGATCAGCTCGGCGCGCCGCTTGCCCCAGCCGAGGAAGAGCGCGGCGAAGAACATGCACAGCGCGATCCACGCGCTCTGCGGCGCGGCGAGCGCCTCGATCCCCGCCTGCACGCGCAGCACGAAGCCCAGCGCGATCGCCATCACGTCGACGATCGGGAGGCGCTTCAGACCGAGGCTGTAGGCGAGGTGCAGGGCGAGGTAGCCGCCGAGCACGATGCGCGCCCGCGGGGGGAGGAGGAGCGCCACGCCGAGCGCGCCAGCGGCGAGCACCCCCGCCTCGGCGAGGGCCGCGCCGGCGCCGAGCCGCCCCGCGGCGACCGGGCGCTCGCGCTTCCGCGGATGGGCGCGGTCCTCCTCCCGGTCGCGCACGTCGTTGAACACGTAGACCGCGCTCGAGGCAAGGCAGAACGCGACGAAGGTGAGCAGCGAGAGGCCGATCGCGCGCGGGTCGCGGAGCCGGCCGGCGAAGACCAGCGCCGCCAGGCAGACGGCGTTCTTCGTCCACTGCCAGGGGCGCGCCGCGGCCACGAGATCGCGGAGCGACGGCCGCGCGGGCCCCGGCGTGGCGCTCAGGAGAGGCGCTTCAGTATCCACAGCAGCCCCTCGCGCACGGGTGTCCGGTGCGCCGAGCCCGCCCTGGCCGGGTCGTCGCGGCGGGCGAGGAACGAGTCGTAGGACTCGGCCAGCATCTCGACGTTGCCGTAGCGCGGCCGCCACTCGAGATCGCGCATGGCGCGCGTGATGTCGAAGTAGAAGGCGCGGTGGTAGGTGCGGTAGTGCCAGGGCGCCAGCGGCGAGAGGCGGAGCAGATCGAGCGCGCGGAGCGCGGCGATCGCCAGCCCCGCCGGCGTGCCGACCACGCGCGCCGCCGTCCCCGCATGACGGATGAGCGCCTCCAGGTCCTCGCGCAGGGTCGCGAAGCGCTCGGCGCCCACGTTGTAGGCGCCCGTGCGCCGCCGCTCCGCCAGCCGGAGGAGGAAGTCCACGCAGTCCGCCGCGTGCAGGAGCTGGAAGGGCTTGTTGCCGTCGCCGATCACGTACACGCGGCGCCCCTCGCGCACCCAGGTGAAGAGCATCTGGAAGATGCCGAGCCGCCCCGGGCCGACCAGCGTCCGCGGGCGGACGATGGCACAGGGGAAGCCCTCGCGCGCCGCCGTCGCCACGCGACGCTCCCCTTCGAGCTTGGCTCGCCCGTACGCCTCGAGCGGCCGCGGCGGCGTGTCCTCCGTGATCGGGCAGCGCTCCGGGAGGCCGTAGATGGCGCTCGTCGACACGTGGATGAAGAACTTGACGCCCGCCGCGCGCGCCGCCTGGAGCGCCTGGTGCGTCCCGTCCACGTTGACCCGCCAGAAACGCTCGCCCGCCTTGGTGAGCGGCACCAGCGCCGCGTGGTGGTGCACCACGTCGACGCCGGCCATCGCCTCCGCCACGCGCACCCGGTCGAGGATGTCGGCCGTGACCACCTCGACCGACGCGGGCAGGTCGGGGGCGGGAAGCACGTCGAGCACCCGCACGCGCTCGCCGCGCGCGGCGAGCGCGTGCGCCGTCTGCGAGCCGAGGTAGCCGGCGCCGCCGGTCACGAGATGGGTCGCCATGGCGGCTCAGATCGCCACGCCCTGCTCGAGGCACCAGCGGATCGAGCGGCGCATGCCCTCCTCCAGCTCGACCCGGGGGTCGTAGCCCAGCTCGCGCTCGGCCCGCGCGACCGAGCAGGCGATCGTCTTGTTCATCTCGGAGAGGACATGGAGCTCCTGCTGGTAAAGCCCGACCGCCTGGAGGAGCCGGTCCGCGACACCCGCCACCGCGCTCGCGACGCCGGGCAGACGGAGCCGCTTGTGCGCGACCGGGATGGCGAACTCGCGCTCGAGCAGGCGCTCCACCGTGTCGACGATCTCGTTCATGGTCCAGGGCCGGCGGTCCGCCACCCAGTAGAGCTGCCCGCGCGCCCGCGCGCTCCGCTCCGCCAGGAGGAGCGCCTGGCAGGTGTTGTCGACGTAGGACATCGAGCGGCGCGACTCGCCGCCGCCCACGATCGGCGCGCGCCCCTGCTTGATCATGGTGAAGAAGCGCGTCTGGCGGAGCGGCTGGTCCGGCCCGTAGAACCAGCACGGGCGCAGCACGACGGTCTCGAGCCGTGCCGACGCCTCGCGGACCAATGCCTCCATCTGCCGCTTCGATTCGCCGTAGTGCATGTACGGGTGATCGGGCGCGCTCTCGTCGAAGAGATGATCCGGGCGCGGGTTGCAGCCGGCGGGGCTGTTCGAGGAGACGGCGACCACGCGACGCGCGCCCGCCGCCGTGGCGGCGGCGAGCACGTTTCTGGTACCTTCGACGTTGATCGCGTAGAGCTCGCGGATGCGCCGGGGATGGATGATGCCGCAGAGATGGAAGACGGTCGCCCCCTCGGCGTCGCGGAAGAGCGCGCCTACGGCCGTGGGATCCCGGATGTCGCCGGGCACCAGCTCGACGTCGGGCGCGATCTCGGTGAGCGTGTGCCCGGGTGCCCCGGGCGCCACGAGGCAGCGGATGCGCCGCTCGCGGTCGGGCTCGGCGAGCGCCGGTACGTCGCGGAGCCCGTGCGCCAGCACGCGCACCAGGCGCGTGCCGAGCCAGCCCGGCGCTCCGGTGACCAACGTGAGCGGTCTCGTCACGATGGCGCTCAGCGAGGGCCCGGCGGCGCGGGGATGAGTTGACGGCAGGCGGCGGGCATGGCGGGCTCGCGGCGGGCGACTCTCGCAACCGTGCCCCTCGAAGTCAACCGAGCGCGGCGGCGATCGTCGTCGCGGCCGGGCTCGCCGGCGAGCTGGCATTGCACTTCCTCGAGCCGCGCCTCGCGATCACGTGGAGCTACGCGCACCTCGGCCGGCGCGCCGCGCTCCGCTGGCTGGCCGTGGCGCTCGTCGCGCTGATGCCGCCGGCCACCGCGTGGGCGTGGCGCCGACCGGGCCCGGCGCGCCCGCTCGGCGCCCTCTCCTGGCGGGCGGGCCTCTCTGCGTTCGCCCTCGCCACCACCGTCCTCGCCCTGGGGCGCGCGGCGCCCGCGCCGCCCGTGTCGATCGATCCCTGGTTCCTGGTGAAGAGCGTCGCCGAGGGCACGGGCGAGAACGGACGGTGGTACCTGCTGCTGTGGAGCTACGAGCGCCTCTTCGCGCTCGTGCGTCCCGCGCTCGACGCCGCGGCGTTCATCCGCGCCGCGAGCGGCCTCGCGGCGAGCGTGGCGCTGGTCGCGCTCGCCGCCGCGGCGCGCCGCCTCGGGCGGACGCGCGGCGAGGTCGTGGCGATCACGCTGCTCGCGTGGACGGCCTTCGGCACCGCGCAGCTCGTGCCCGGCTACCTCGACATCTACCCGTTCGCGCTCGCCGTGACGGCGCTCTACCTCGTGACGGCCCTCGGCTCGCTCGCGGGAGACGTGCACCCCGGCTGGCCGCTCACGATCGCGTTCGTCGCTCCCTTCTTCTACATCGGCCTCGCGCTGCTCCTCCCCTCGACCGCGGTGATCGTGGTTGCACTGGCACGCCGTCCGGGCCGCCGCGGGCGGCTCGCGCTCGGCCTTCTCCTGGCCGTGGGCGCGGCCGGCGCCGCCACCCTCCCCGGCTTCGGCGCGCCCTTCGCCTGGGGCGCGTTCGTCGCCCGCGCGCATGCCGACAGCGGCTGGCAGCTCGGCCTCTCGCCGACGTCGAGCCTGCTGCCGCCCGGCTACATGGTGGGCGCCACGCATGCGCGCGAGGTGCTGCACACGCTGCTTCTGGTGGACGGGATCGGGATCCTGCTGCTCGTCGCCTGCGGCGCCTGGCTGCCCCGGAGCCAGCCGGCCGCGCTCCTCGTGGCCGTGGTGCTCCCCTACCTCGCCTACGTGGTCGCCATGGACCCGCTCTTCGGCGCGCTCGCCGACTGGGATCTCTTCAGCTACGGCGCCGCGGCGACGAGTCTCCTCGGCGGGTGGGCGTTCGTCGCCTGGGGGCGGGAGCACCCGCGCGCTTTCGGCTGGCTCCTCGGCCTCGCCCTCGCCACCGCGGGCGTCCACCTCCTCGCGCGCTGGAACGCGCTCGCGGTGGA
>Ga0137388_10002541_pt1 | contig 11492 bp, 4 predicted proteins | sample 15con2h14AmetaG_FD_104644 | JGI IMG/M metagenome (GOLD analysis project Ga0137388, IMG submission 104644) | Vadose zone soil microbial communities from Angelo Coast Range Reserve, California, USA - 15con2h1.4A metaG | ecosystem: Environmental > Terrestrial > Soil > Vadose zone > Saprolite...
ACGTAATGTCGGATCGATGCAGTTCTCGGGGAACAGAAACACTTCGCGATTGGCCTGCCAGAGCCTGTACTGGCTCATCCATTGCCATTGCAGCCAGTCCTGATCGGCTGTGGCGTCCACGGTGACGTTCGGTTCCAGGTTCAGGAAGCAGCGTTGCACGAAGAGTTGCACCGCTGCCGTGGCCTGCACCATGAGCGAGGTTTCCTGGCAAGAGTCCATTTCCACATCGATCAGGTACCAGTCGAAAACGTCGTTGGGATCGAGCCAGCGGGTTGGGCTGACAGGGACAGGAGTTTGGTTATTCGCCTGCAAGTGCACGACTGGGGGCGCCTGGGCGAGCAAGTAAGCCACCAGTGCATCGCGCTGGCTCTCGCGCAGCCCATCCCGCAGTTGTTTGGCGAGCGTGAGCCAGCGATCGCTGGGATAGTTGGCTTTTACGCTCTGTTTGATCGCATCAGCCGCCACCGCGCTGACGGTCGTGCCGATCCACGCGCTCACATCGGCTGGGATCCCAGTGGTTTTGAGTAGCTTGAAGCAGGGAATCAAGCGGGAGAGCGCGCGTTCGGACACGAAGTTGTCGGGATAGACAAGCGAAAGCAGACCATGGTCCGCGGCATGTGCGGGATCGCCACAGAAAGTCGTCAAGGTGTCCGCCGGCCATTGCGTTAGCGCCACCAATTTTGTCAGGTACTGAGCCTTAGGGACGCCCCCACCCGCGAGATCAAAGACCGCCGCAAAACTCGGCGCGGAGGCAGAGATGCGGTCTCGCACATCTCTTGCTGTCACCAGGCGGTTCCAGCTATAGAAGCGCCCCTGCGCTGTCGCGGTAGCGGAGGTGGGAAGGGTGGTCGGATCGAGCCAGCCGAGGCCGACGCCCTTCTCGTGCCACCACTTGCAATCATCGGTGCTCAGGTTGAGGCTGGTGATCAGCAGAGCGGTGCTGGCCAGTTTCGCGTACATGCTGAAATACGGCATGTAGTTCGGATCGGTGGGCGAGATTGGGTCCGCGCTATCGGTCAGCGGAAGAGAAGGAAGCGCCAGGAAGTCATCGATGGCGAACTTCCCCGGATTACTGGCCGACGGGAACCAGTTATTTACCAGGAGGGCTACGCTCGCGGTGGCGATAGTGAGGACCTGCGCCAGCGACTGCACCACCAGGCCAGTCCCAAGCGTTTGGCGTTCATAGGCCAGAATGTTCTGCAACACATACTCGTAGCGGGATTGCCCCGTCTGAAGTGCGCCGGTGCCAAGCAGGTGTGTCTGCGCGGCGGCTGCGTCCATGAATGCGCCAAGTGTGGTCCCGATGAACGTATTCTGCGCGGCCTGGGAGAGTGAACTGGAGCCAGCAAGGATCGCCATGGTCGTGTCCACATCTGGCGGCGCCAGCAGCTTGGCCAGTTCCTTGCGCGTGGCTGTGCCGGTAGGATCGGCGCTGAAGGCTGTCTGTGCGGCAAGCTTGATGAGACCGTTACGCAGCGTCAGGAGCAACGTGCCGACCATTACAGCATCGGGGGCGATGCCGGATTCAGCGGTGTAGACGGCGCGCAGCACATAATCGAGTTGCTCGATAGACAGCCCACTGCTGCTCATGGTGTGGAACATGTCGATAAAGGTGGGCAGCGACTCTGGCCGGGTGCCGTCAAAGGGAGAGACACGCTCGTAAAAAGGAGCGCTGTCGATGGGTGCCTCGATGATCGCGAGCAGGGTGATCAGCTCGGCAAGCGAGACGCCCAGCACATGTGCGAGCTGCAAGGTGCGGTACATGGTTGAGAGGTTCGCTAGCGTCAGGGTGCCGTCGGTAAAGGTGGTGATCGCCAGATTCAGGTCGCTGTTGCTGATTTGGAGCGCGGCTGTCAGGGTAGCGCTGTGCTCGGCGAGCCTGGGATGCTGGTTGATGTGCAAGATCTCCGTGCCGTCAGCATTCAGGGTAAAGACCTGGTCAGTTGGGTTGAGAATCGTGAGATTCTCAAACAAGTCGTGGTAGAGCGAGTTCTGGACGTTCTCTCCTGGCAGGGTGGGAATATCGCGCGTCGGGATCGTCGCGAACGCAGGCGTGGTCAGGAAAAACGTTACCGCCTGGCGCACGGGTATATTGTAACGTTTGCTGATAGTCGCGACCACGGCGAGTTGCCTGAGCAACTGGTCGTTCAGTCTGCCCGGTCCGTCGGGCTTAGCATGCTGCAAGATCCAGATGGCGTCGTCCAGATCGTACACATTCCATCTCAGGCGCCGCCACAGCCGCACAAAGCGATGCATGCGGTCAAGTTTATCCTGCGTCAGCCCCGCGATGGTCATGGTCGCGATATCGCAGGAGTCCGGGGGATCGCAGACAATAGTGACGGTGCCGTCATGGTTGATGAAGAAGGTGTTCAGCAGGTGCGTCAGTTCCTGGTACGTGAGATTCGCGCGCGAAAGCAAGACGCGTGCCTGTGTGAGGACGTCGATCCAGGTACCCGCAATCGTCTTCGTGGGATTCGTGGGATCATACGGATCCACAATGGTGTTGCCGTTCTGTGCCAGCCCCCAGTAATCCCAGGATCGGTTGCTGGCTGCCAGCGTCCCGGCGGTGATAATATCTGCTTCCATTGCCGAGAGACCGAGCGCCTCGACAGCAAGGAACCGCGCCTGCGCCGAGGGATAACCGGCCGGCTTCTGGAAGGTGCGCGCCAGCTGAACCCTATCTAATCTGAGCTGACCCAGATAGGTGCGTGCCTCGGAGAGCGGGAGGTCAAACGGGAGGATCCAGGGGAACACTGCTTGCCCGAGCTTTGTGTAGGCATTGGCATTCACATATTGGGGATTCGCGTTCAGCTCGGGCGTGGTGAGTGTCGTCTGGCGGGCCCGCGCGGCGGCAACAGGATCAGCCGGAGGAGCGACAGCGTCCTCCAGCAATTCGTTGACGAGATCAATGTAGGGGAGCGCGGTGTTGGTGTTGGGACAGCTCAGTTCAATCTGAGCAATATCCAGGCGGCGAGCCAGCAGGACATCGCGTACGGATTGTCCATCGCTTGCCGAGCGGTGGCTGAGGAATTCCAGGATGTCCACCAGGTAGGCGGCGTCTCCCAGGACGGATTGGCAGTCCTGGCAGGCGCAGTATGAGTCGGAACCGAAAAGTGTTTGCAGATTGGGGAATGGCTTGAGTTGCTCCGCGAGTTGCTGCTGATCGATGGAACCGATCGCAGCCGGGCTCCCTGAAGTAAGCGCCTGGTTGAAGCGGGTCAAGAGTGAGAGAGCCATGCCATAGGTCTGCTCAGACCGGTCGTACATGCGCGCGGCCTGGGTAGCACTGATCGCCTGGTTTTTCGCATATTTCGCGAGAAACTGGTCGCGGCCCATAGCGTAGATCTGCCTGGCTGAATGAATACCATCGGCCAGCAGCGTGCTCATCGCGGGGTAGCCAGGATCGAGCTTCGCCAGGCGCTGAGCGGTGAGCAGCGTCGAGCGCACATCCGCAGTGATTGGCGTTGTTTTGGCGTATGCGTCGATATGGGTAATCGTCAGGTCGAAGGCAGGATTCGCATCGAGGAAGGTCGTGACCGCCTGTTTGGCCGCGAAGGGAGATTTCTCGTCGCTGGCTAACCGGGCAGAGAACGCGACAGTGGGATACGCGAGCGTGAAATCACGCTCCAGCATGGTGGCGTACGTCTGGACGGCCAGTTCAGGTGTGGCCGCGGTGATGTTGGCGGGAATGCCGATGGGCTTGCCATTCACAGGTGTTTGTAATAAGGCAGTCCAGTCAGCCGCCGTCAAACGCGCCAGATCGCGGACGTGCTTGATTTTCCCCGCGCTCCGCATCGAAGCGAGTTCCGTGATCAGCGGCAGGTGGCCCTGGGTGAGTCTGCCGAGGGTGACGCCAAAGTGCAGGTCCGCTACCTGCGCCGATGTGAACGCTGGATTCTTGGACAGATCGCTCCAGAATGTCCGCAGGCCAGAAGTCGACACATTGACATACAGTTGAATAAATTTGTGCTGTACATCAGTTGTAACGGTGAGGACGTTCATGACCGACGCAATTGAGGTCTTGCCCATGCCATGGACGGAGTTCAATGCCGCCGTACTGGCAAGGGTACCAAGCTGCGCCAGGTCTTCCTTTGCCTTGCCCGCATATGAGGCTGGAATCACATTGTCGGCGATGGCGCTGTCGAGAGCCTTCTGCAATACTGACGGTGTCGTCGAGAGAATGGCCTCTTGCAGAAGTTGCGCGTTGGCCGCCAGGTCCGTGCCCTGCGTAGAACTGGCTAGCGCGATGGTCTCCGCGTCCGCCGGAATATTGCGGCGGGACAGGGCATAGAACAGTTCAGGAGGCAACTTTGTATTGTTTGCCACATGCGCCGCGATGCTCCAGAGTGCGACTCGCGCTTTATCAATGCCTGTCTCGCCGGAAAGAAAGGTGAGGTCGCGGAATTGCGTGTCTTCCCTCAGGTCCGTACGAGACAGATTGCCGAGCAACGGCATCATGGTCGCGACCAGCGTTGAGTGTTCTGAAGGCTGTTCCCTTTGCGGGCCGCCCAATGCCAGGTCAATGATCGCTTGCCGCGGCGCGTTGAAGGTGATGGGGGACGTAAAGATGACCGTCCTATCTCCGTTGAGCAGTTCGATCTGAAGATCAGCCGCGCTCTGACCTGGCGAGAAGGCATCGGTGGTATAAGAGATGTGGTAAAAGCCTGCCGCATCTGTAGCCGTGCGTTGTAGCTCTTTCGAGCTGCGAAGATTGACGTTGAGCGCGACCACTGTAGCCCTCGGCATCGGCTCTCCGTCGAGATCGGTCACATGCCCTTCAACGCTAAAGTTGTTGTTGATGACGATGGGCGCTCCATTGCTGGAGATGCGCACGCCAAGACGATCAAGGGCTGTGCTGATGACCAGCTTCGTTGGTTCATCCACGGCGCCGCTCTGCGGGAGAGCGCTCAACGCTTGCAGTTTGCGCACGGCTGCCACGGTAGAAATGCCAAACTGCTTCTCATCGCGTTCAGCGGTGTCGATCGGCAGACCAATCATGGTCAGAGACAGGTGTAATGCTCCCACGGCCTCGCCAGTGGCTCCCAGCGCTAGCGCCGACGTTGTACCTCGTACGTCCGGAGCAGCAACCACTCCTCCAGTGAGCGCGGGGATGGGCACACTGGGCTGAAGTGGTTGAGGCGAGTGCGGTTGATGTGGCATTTGGGACGGATGGAAGATAACCGTCTTATCCGACTCATATCTGTTCGCGATAGCCTGCGCCGTCACAGCATCAACAACACCCGTGAAGTGAAGTCCCTCCCGTTGCTGGAAAAGCCGCACAGCCTGCAAGGTGCTCTCCCCGAAGAATTCTTCCAGGATCTCCGTCATGTCGATCGTGTACCCAATGTTACTGAGCCGGCTTTGTAAAAGGGCCACGTCCTTGCCCTGCTGATGAAGCGATAGATTGTTGTTGTGCTGTGTCATAGCAGATGTTCTCCTAATTTCCTATGTTTGGCAGGCTTGTCATGAATCGCTTTGGGCAGATCCTGTGATTGTTGATGCCGGAAACTGCCCCCGAGCTCTGTCTGAAGCCCTTTCAGGACAGCAACTGTGCCGGCACCCAGAACTCGGTCTGCTGTTTCATTAGCCGGAACACCTCTCACGAGCGCCTGAAGCGCCTGCTGAACGCGGGCGCCATCGTCGCTCTGCATGTAGAGCGATAGTTGTGTGGATGAAATCTGCAAAATCATTTCTAGCCTCCTTCAATCAGCTCACGATAGTTCCCGCGCAAGTTGAGCGGAAAATGTGGCAGGCGCCTTTCCGATACTTCTCTGACAAATTCCGACCTCCTAATACAGTCGAGGCTATCATTGCTTGCAGTGGACTTTCGTATTCACTGTCGAGCAGGTCTTCCACACATCGCCGATACTTATTTTTCCCATCCGGAGCTTTCCTGCCGAAATAGCCAAGGATGAAGTCCGTCTTCAGCCACTCAGGCTATGCACCATTGACGTGCCTCGTGATCTGCGAAAGGTTGACCGACGGTGTTTCCAGTAGCAGATGATAATGGTTGCGCATCAGGCGCCAGGTAAGCACTACCGCTCCATACCGCACTACTGCCGATTCCACATATGAGAGAAACTTCTCCGGGTCCTTTGGGCACTTGAAGACGTCCTTTTTTTCGTTTCCTCGCGACGTGACATGGTAGATCGCGCCGGGATATGCGATTCGTAACGGTCTTGCCATGGCTTCCTCCTTTGATATGGGCTCTTCCAAAACATATCAAAGAAGTTCATAGTGTCAAAAGTCGAGACCTGGCTCCTTTCTTTTTCCACATTCGCAGATATCAATCGCCCGGATACCTCTTCGTAATAGACAGATGTATCATATCTGGAGCGGGCGGTTCCGGCTCTGGTGGTGGCTGTTCGACGTGTTCGACGTGTCTGTCAGGATATTCGATTGGTTCCGTTACGGGCAATTCGATGTTCGGAGGAATTTCTGCTTCCGGCCCTTTCCACCATCTATACAGAGCGCGTCCAATTGTTACTCCGATTACTCCCACTCCTACAACACCGCAAGCGATGCCAATTGCAGGGTTAGACGCGCAAAAAAAGATAGTGGCGACTGCGAATCCCGCTTCACCCTCATCTTTTGCCATCGCAACGCCGAGCCACGGGAGAAATTTGCCCCCCATTTTGATCTCCTTCTTACCGATGATGTTTCTAAACCATCTTGAGAATCCCCTCCATCCTTTCCATCCTTCTATATCAATCGCTTCTGGTGGTTCTGTTGGAGCTGGCGGTTCTATTGGAACTGGCGGTTCTGGTACCGCTATCGTCAGCCCATTTGCCGTACCCAGTCTTTGTCTTATTATTCCTTTATATTTCTCTACTACTGCACCTAAGTTGCTGCCAGGCTCAACATCGGCCGGTAGTTGTTCCCCGCCATTGGCCTTAATATCGTCACCAAGCCTTTGCGCTGCACGTTGTTGCTCTTCCAAATCTGCCACATTGTTATCTCTTAGTTTATTGAGGCTCTCATATTCCTCATTTAATTCCGCTACATCTAGGTTCTGTGATTGTAACCTCTTGGCCTCTGCATTGAGATCTCGGAGCCCTCGTTGTATTTCTTCCACGTTCTCACTAAGCTTTTTGATTGCATCCGAAATTTCTCTGGTCCGGAACTGTAGATTAATCTCTCTAGGTGATACCGGGGCCAGACCAGAAGGGTCATCAAAACACAATGGATTATCGAGAGCGTACGAATAAGGACTCCAATCAGGAAATTTCATATGCTTGGGATCAGAGCTCACCCACCGACCCACCCACGGCGCGTAGTACCGTGCCCCGTGGTAATACAACCCGCTCTCCTCATCTCGTTCCTTGCCCGTGTAGCGATAGCGCTTCGGCGTCTCGGTCTGGCTGCGCATCGCTTGATACGACGTACTGCCGTAGGGATAATACTCCTCGTAGGAAATGATCTGCGCCTGGTCGTCCAGTTCCAGACTGGCCGAGCCGAGGTGGTTGCCGAACTGGTAGCGGATGAGCTGCGCCGGTGATCCGTCGTCACCCCGCGTGCGAGTCTCCACCAGGGCGATGCGCTGCTTGTCGTCCATGATGTGCAGCGTCTCGCGCTCCAGCGTCACCGTCGCGCCGCTGCCGTTGTACTCGCGGTACACCTCGAAGCCGCCAAGATAAATGCGCTCCTGCTTGCGCGTTCCGTTCTGGGTCTCGATCACCTTGCGCACACGCTGCCCACCGCCGTCATAGACGTAATAGGCCGTTCCTCCGCCACCCAAATCCACCTGCTGCAACTGGTCTTTCGAGTCCCACACCAGCTTCATGTTGTTGATGGCGGTGATACAGCCATCCACGTCGTTGCCCTGCGCGTCGGTGTAGGTGTAGGTCTCAATGAAGCTAGTTCCATTGCCGATCGTTGTCTTCGTGAGCCGGTTACTCTGCTTGCCGGATTCGAGCAGGCTGGCGGCGTCGTACTTGTAGATGCGCGTCCAACCGCCGCCATTGGCGCTGTGGCGCATAAACTGGAAGTTGCCGACCGCGTCGTATGCGTACCCTTCGGTGTAGTTGCGCATTACCTGCATGTCGTTCGGGTGAGCGATGAAGTCGGCAAGCCCGGCGAAGTCAAAATCGCGCCGGTTGCCGTTCAGCAGATTGAAGTCGTGCGCCGTCTGCCCGATATGCTCGCGCCCTTGGGCCTCGATCAGGCGATAGACCGCGTCGTAGGTGTAGGCGCAGACCGGCTGGACCTGTTCGTTGTTGTGGAAGATGGTTGGTAGCGCGGCGTCTTCGATGCGCGTGATGTTGCCCACCGGATCGTAGGTGTAGCGCAGGTCTTGCACGACTGCTGAGTCCGTGAAGAGCTGGGAAGCGAGCCCATTCAGCCCGACGGGACGCGTCGTCTGGAGCCTGGTCAACCGGAAGGTGAGCGGGTCGTATTCGTAATGGGCCTGCGCGCCGTTGCCGTAGGCGATCAGTTCACGCTGCCCTTTGGCGTCGTAATTGATGTTGATAACGAATGGCGTTGTGACCGCCGCGCCGCGCAGGTTCACCTCCACCTTGTCGAGCAGATTGGCCTCGTTGTAGGTCGGGCGATAGATGCTGTTGTCCGGCGCGGTGAGGGCAGTCGGCCGGTTGAGCGCGTCGTATGTCGTGCTGCTGGTAAATGTGCCGTCGTTCGGCACGGGGTTTTGCTGCCAGTTCACGGCCTGCTGATAGTTGGGCAGCAGTTCGCGCCGACCGCGCAGCAGATTGCCCTTGAAATCATAGGCTTCGCTAGTGACCACGCCCGCCTCGTCGAAGACCTGAAAAACGTGCGTCCGATGGTTGTTTACCGCGCCCTGGCCTTCGCCGTACACCGTGCGCGCGTCCAGCCGTTCGACGCCGTTCTCCGTTACGAACGTTCCCGTCGGGCGGCGCAACGCGTCGTAGGTGATGCGCCGCAGGAAGCCCCGGCTGTCCCAGGCGCGGATCGGCTTGCCCGTTACATCGTTGAGCATCCAACGCTCGCCAGCTTCCATGCTGGCCTGGCGGGTGCGATTGCTGAGCATGTCATAGTCGTAGCGCATGACGATGCGGCCCAACGTGTCACTGTTCTGCGCGATGGCATCGCGCACCTCACGCTGGTTGCCTTCGATGTCCAGTTCGACACGGGCGGCATATTTCTCCTCGACGATGGCGTTGTTGCGCTCTAAGCGGTTATGGGCGATGGTGAGGAAGGTTCGGCCCAGCGTGTCGAGGTGGGCGACGGCTGGCGTTTGACGGTGAACCGCCGCTTTGTCCGCGGCAACCCGCTCGGGATCGTTCGCCGCCAAGGCGATGCGCTGTTCGTACCAGGTGGGCAGGTAGTCTGCGTCAGGCAGCCGCGAGAAGAATCCCTTCACGTCCTCATCTGACTTCGGATCGGTCGAGCCATCAGCATTCAGAACGGTGTCGTTGACATCCCAGCTCTCCTGCCGCCAGGGATCAAAGACGACCTTTTCCCAGGTGTGGTTCGGGTGTAGCGTGGCCACCACGCGCTCCACTGGGTCATAGAACAGGATGGGGCTCACGCCCACCTGGTTGCCGAACTTGAAGTCATGCGTGTCGTCGAAGAAGGGTTCGTATTGGCGAACCGGTTTGCCCTTGTTGTTGAAGATGGTCCAGCCACTGCCGACCCAGCGTGGATTCACCAACTGACCACCTTCACTAGTCGGTCCAGGTTCGGCTTGAATCTTCTTCTGGATTTCACGCCCGAAGCCGTCGGAGTAGCTGAAGCTGATCTGCAGCTTGCTTTGCTGATTGGGCGGTAGGTCGCTCACGTGCGTTTCGCGTGCTACGGTAGCAGCGGACGCCGGTTCCCACTTCGATGAGTCGTTCGGCATGGCAGTCTGGGTACGTTGGAAGCGCTCGACATCATAGAGGATCCGCGTGGTGGCCGTGCCGAGCAGTGGACCCGCCAGACTATGAGGATCGTCAGCGCCGTAGAAGTCGTCGATCTGCTGCTGAGTCAGGTCGGCGACGAAACCCTCTAGGGAGCAATGCCATTTAAATAAGAAGAATGTCGCGGAAGCTCTGCTTTTTGAGGGTAAATCCCTGCTGCCCCGGTCGCTTGCGATGGAACGAGGAATAAGCGCGCTTGACAACACGAGGGTAAAAGCGGAGGCGGCGTGGGGGCAACAGGGTGGCCGGTTCGCGCAGATCCGCCAGCAGGCGCTCCTGCAGCCGAGGGACCTCCTGGCGCGGGACCAGGGCAAACTCATAGCAGGCGGTGTCCAACACCTCAACGGCATGCGTGAAGCTGAGACGATCGGGGTCCAGGTCGGCCTCGCAGGCGGATTGATGCATCCACCAGCGCACGAGGTAATGGGCCAGGAGCAGCCCGTAGAGTTCCTGGCGCACCAGACCAGGATCCTTACTGCGCAGCGGCTGTCCACTCAAACGCAGATGGGATTTCTGCTCATCGATGCAGGCTTCGATCTCCCAGCGCTCATGATAGCAGTTGATGAGTTCAAGGGCCGGAGCTTGCTGCGGGTCGAGCAAGGTCGTCACCAAGCGATGCAGCTGACGGGGATCGGGGTGGTTGCTCGTCTGAGAAGCAGGGAACTCGGCGAGTCGCTCGGCGGTGTGTGGCTCGAGACGATACTCGATCACGCGCACCTGCACATCCGGTAAGCCGACAGGATGCAGGGTGACAAGATAGCTGCCATCGGAGAGGACCTGCTCAGCATGGGTGAACTGGTTGGCCTTCAGGCGCGCCAGGGCCTGAGCCTGGCGCTGATGGACCAGCGTACTCAACACCGGAGCCGAGACCACTCCGCGATCCATCAAGACCAGCATACCCGCCTGCACCGAGCGCAAGAGCACCACTGGGGTGAGGCACTGTTCGGCTACCCGACAGGGAGCCAAGACTGCATCGACGATCGCATGGGTGCCCACTTCTGCCAGGTACAGGCAGCGCACCTGTGGAAAAGGGCTCTGGTTCTTGCCGCTGCTCAGGCGGCCAAAATAGCGCGCATTGGCCTCTGTATCAGCCACCTCATCGAGCGTGCCATCGATGGCCATCAGCCGCAGGCCGAAGCGAAAGGCCCCCCTGGTCTGCTCGCTGGCCATCGGTTGGCAGAGGCGCTGAAACAGGTGGCGCATGACCGGGGTCCCCAGTTGCCTCCGACGATACACCAACGCCGCAGCCGTCGGCAACCGCAGCGACGGGTTCGACCACAGCCAGCGTAACCCTCGTACCAGGTGGGCCAGGACTGCCGCCAGATTAAGCCGGCGAAACAGGGAGAGCGCGATCACGTAATAGACCAGCAGAAGCTGGTTGAGGCTGCGCTCGCGCTCTCCCCAAGCATGGCACCTGGTCAGCAGTTCGCTCACCAACTCACGCGGACACAACTGCTCGAGCACTTCAAAGCGCAGGGCCTGGCTAAACTTGCTGTCATCAGTCAGCTGCTGTATGCTAAAAGCCATAAGAGGTTCCTTTCTTCTTGCGACTACACGATTGCGTTCGTCTTAGTCTATCAGAAGATGAACTCTCTTCTTATTTAAATGGCATTG
>Ga0137388_10002547_pt1 | contig 11483 bp, 10 predicted proteins | sample 15con2h14AmetaG_FD_104644 | JGI IMG/M metagenome (GOLD analysis project Ga0137388, IMG submission 104644) | Vadose zone soil microbial communities from Angelo Coast Range Reserve, California, USA - 15con2h1.4A metaG | ecosystem: Environmental > Terrestrial > Soil > Vadose zone > Saprolite...
CGCCGGCAGCCTGGTTGTTGCAAACGCCCGTGAGAACGCACGCCAGGGTCACGCCGACGTTCGCCCCCTGTGCCTTCTCCATCTGCTTTACCGTGTGGCGCCGCACCACGTGCCCGATCTCGTGACCAAGAACGCCGGCGAGCTCGTCCATCTGGTCGGCGCGCTCGATGAGGCCGCGATTCACGTACACAAAGCCGCCGGGCACCGCGAAGGCGTTCACTTCCTTGGAGTCTACGACGAAGAACTGCCAGTCGAGATCACGCCGGCTTGTCAGCCGCGCAATTGAATCACCGAGCACGTTGATGTAGCGGTTTATCTCCGGATCCTGGATGATCGGTAGTTGCGCGTTGATCTGTTGCGCATATTCCTGTCCCATCTGCACTTCCTGCTGCTGCGAGATGGCGCATGCAGTGAGGGAGGTGGCAATCGCAATACCTACGAGAATTCGCTTCATTGACACTCCAGCAATGGGATTACAGATGAGACGCGGAGGCAAGTCCTATTCCAGCTAAGTCCTGCAAAAACAACGCGTGAAACTCCTTACACTAGCCCGTGATCTCGGTCGCAGAAAGGCCCGCGAGAAGCACTCGCTCTTCCTCGCCGAGGGTGTACGCTCGGTTGAAGAGCTGCTCCGCTCGCCCCTCACGGTTCGCGGCGCACTCGTCGCTCCCCAGCTCGCCGACGCTCCGCGAGGCCAGGCTTTGCGAAAGACTCTCGACGAGTCTGGTGTCGAGGTGACGGAGGTCTCCGAAAAAGACTTCCGATCCGCCGCCGAAACCGAGTCCCCGCAGGGCGTCATCGCGATCGGTGAAGTTCCTGCGCGCTCACTTGATACACTCGATGTAACCGGAGTGTGCCGCTTGATCGTCCTTGATGGGGTGCAGGACCCCGGGAATGCCGGCACCATCGTCCGCACCGCTGCAGCACTCGGAGCCACTGCGACGATCGCGCTCCCGGGCACGGTCGATCTGTGGAATCCAAAGGTGATTCGAAGCTCGATGGGCGCGCAGTTTCAGCATCCGGCGTTTCACTCCGGCATTGATAATTTATTGAGCTTTCTCGAGCGAAAACAGATCGACCTGTGGGCGACGGACGCGAGTGGTAGTCCGCTCGAAAGAGCAGGCGCTCCGGCGAGACTCGCAATCGCAGTTGGAAACGAGGGATCCGGTCTGTCTCCGGGGATCCGCGCGAAAGCAGTGCGAACAGTATCGCTTCCGATTGCCCGCAACGTCGAATCCCTCAACGTCGCGGTTGCAACGGGAATCATTCTCTACGAGCTTCGGTCATGATTGAGATTCTGGAAGGCATCTACGTATTCGCGGTCGGAACTGCGATTGGCTCGTTCCTCAACGTCTGCATCGGACGGTGGCCGGAAGGCCTCTCAGTCGTTAAGCCGAGGTCGAGATGCCCCAAATGCGGCCACCAGATCAAGGCGAGCGAGAACATCCCGATCCTGAGCTGGCTGATGCTCCGCGGCAAATGCAGCAATTGCCGCGAGCGCATCTCGATCCAATATCCGATCGTCGAGCTGCTGGTGGGATTGATCTGGCTCGATGCCTACGGCCACTTCGGAATGTCATTCACCGCCTTCCGCGTGGCGGTGTTCGTCACAGTGCTTCTGGGTATAGCGATAACGGACGCGAAGCACTTTGTAATCCCCGACGGCTTCACGGTTTTCGGGCTGTTCTTCGTTCTCCTGACCTCGTTTATCGCACTGTACCTCAGGGAATCGGAGCCGTTTGCCGGTCCGTGGGACGCGATTCTCGGAATGTGTGTCGGGGCCGGCGCGATTTCGATCGTTGGCTGGCTCGGCGAAGTCTGGTTGAAGCGTCCGGCTATGGGGTTTGGCGACGTGACACTCATGGCGGTCGTGGGCGCGGCAGTCGGCCCGGTGCGTTCACTGCTCACGATCTTCATCGCCGCCGTGCTCGCTCCCATCGTCCTGCTGGGTATCGTATACCCACTCTCCGCGCGAGGACTCGCCGACGACAAGGGACAGACGGAGCTCGCCCTCGAAGTGGGGGGAGGATGGCGCAAGCGTGAGCTTCCGTTCGGCGTCTTTCTTGCGCCCGCTGCCCTGATCGCGCTGATGCATGGAGACGCGATCATCGCGTGGTATCTGCGGGTATCCGGTCTCTGAGGCAGTCGTGACGGCTTGTCGTTCTCCTCTAATCTGCGTGCAATGAAGGTTCAGCTTAAGCGAAGTCTCTCTCTGGCCGGCGGGGCTTTGCTGACGCTGGTGTCCGCCTGCGAGAGGGAAAAACCGAAATACGAAGGTCCGTACGCGGCGGAAATCGCCGAAGCGGTGCCGATGATCGAGAAGGCGGTCGGACTCAAATACAAGACGCCGCCCAAAGTCGAGACGCGCTCGAAGGAGCAGGTGCGCGAATTCGTGACGAAGCAGTTCTCCGACTCGCTAGCCGCGCACGACATCGCGGGCCAGGAGGCGGCGTACAAGCGGCTCGGCATGATTCCCGACACGCTCAAGCTACAGCCCTTTCTCACCGGCCTGCTCGAAGAGCAGATCGTCGGTTACTACGACCCGCACACGAAGGTGCTCTACGTCGTCGACGGCGCTCCGAAGGACATGGTGGCGTTGACGATCACGCACGAGCTCGTGCACGCGCTGCAGGATCAGTACATCAGCCTGGATTCCGTTCAAAAGATCCGGGACGACAATGACCGGCTGGCGGCAGCTCAGTCGGTCTTCGAGGGACAGGCGGTCTACGAGCAGATTTCGATCATGCTCGGCGGCACCAACATCGCGATCAACCTCCCTGGTGGCTGGGACCGGATCAGGGAGATGATACGCGAGACCCAGGCATCGATGCCGATCTTCGCGGCTGCTCCGAAGGTGATTCAGGAGACGTTGATCTTCCCATATCTGAGCGGCGCCGAGTTCTACCGCAACTACAAGGAACGGAAGCCGGGCTCGATCATCTACAAGGACATGCCGGTATCCACCGAGCAGATAATCCATCCCGCCGCGTTCTTCCTGAAGCGCGACAATCCGACGCGCGTCACCCTAGGCACACTCTCCAACGCGACGAAGGTCTACGACAACGACCTCGGAGAGTTCGAAACGCGGTTATTCCTGTTCCAGCAGCTGAACGACCAGAATGAGGCGGTGCGCGGCGCTACCGGATGGGACGGCGATCGCTACGCGGTCGTGAACACTCCGCAGGGTCAGGGGATCGTGTGGCTCACCGTGTGGGACTCGCCGGTCGAAGCAGGGGAGTTTTTCCACCTCGCCGGACAGGCTGTCGAGGCGCGCTATTCGACCAAAGCGGCGAAGGGCTCGACCGATCTCGTCAAGAGTTATTCAGCGTCGGGAAGAACGCTGCAGGTATCGACGATGGAAATCCAGGGTCGTCCGGTCGTGATCTACGTTGACGTTCCCGCGGGAGCAAACCCGAACATCGTCAACCCGGCGCAGGTGACGCTCAAGGAGGAGTAGCCTACAGACCGAGCAGCTTCTGTAGGCCGAAAGTGCAGACCCCGATCAGGCCACCGAGCACGTACCCCGTGGTGATGATCAGATTGAGCTCGTTCTGAATCACGTTGCGCAGGATCTCCTCGACGCGGTCGACGCTGAACGCCATGACTTTACGCTCAACCATTGCCTGAACGTCGAGCTTCTTGATCAGCTCGGGTAGCTGATCGTGCACCCACTCCCAGATCACGGGCGCAGACTGCGCCGCAAGCCTCCTCGGCGCCTCGGGATCTCGCTTGGCTTCGACATCGCCCAGGATATCCGAGATCGGCTGCTGCAGATAGTGGAGGATCGCGTCGTGGATCGCTTTCGAGATCTCTTCCCTGATCTCCGGCTCCTCGAGCAGCCCCACGACTTGCTCGACTCCATCGTTCTCGATCGCGTCGAGCACAGTGTCGAACTTCTTCTCCGTCATCATCAGCTTCGCGAAAATGCGTTCGTGAAACCGCATGTCGTCGACAAAGCGATTGAACATTGCGTGGAGGGCGGAGCGGAGCTTGAGGCGCGTCGTCGGCTGACCAAGGAAAGCGCCGAGCTTTGTCATCGCTACGGGGAGGTACGATGTCATCGCGCCTTCCAGTGCCGTTACCACCCCCGCAGGAACCTTGTCGATCAGCGGGTCCCGCGAAGTGAGGATGGTCGTGATGACGTCTTCGAGTCGCGATTGGAACGCCGCCAGCAGCTCGGGCCGCTCGAGCTCGCGCTGCAGATCGCCTGGTGTGAGCAGTCGCTCGCCGACGGTGCGCCCGAGGCTCTTCGCGAGACGCGCCTGATTCTTGGGGATCGCACCCTGGAACCCGAAACGCTTTTGCTTCGGATTGAAGAGCATCCACACCGCTACGGTGTCGGATAGCCCTCCCGCCATTGTTCCGACGAACACATGGATGCCGAACTGGACCCAGGAATTCTCGAGATTCACCTACTTTGTGACTGCTCCTGCCGACTCCGACCGGTTGATCGACGCGGTAGTCGAATCACCGACCGCATTCTTGGCCGCGACATCGCCGTGCGGCTCGGCGGAGTCTGCCAGGGTTCCCGGCGGCTTGGGGAGAAGCGCGAGGTGAATAATGTCGTCCATGGTCGAGACGAAGGTGAAGGTCATGCTGTTCACGACCTCGTCCGGAATTCCACGCAGATCCTTCTCATTTGCCTTGGGCAGAAGCACCTGCCTCAAGCCAGCGCGGTACGCCGCCATGACTTTCTCCTTTACGCCGCCGATCTCCAGCACCTTTCCCCGGAGCGTCATCTCGCCCGTGAGCGCGATGTCGCGACGAACTGGACGGCGGCTCAGCACGCTTGCGATCGCGAGCGTCACGGCCGCGCCCGCGCTCGGCCCGTCCTTTGGAATCGCGCCGGCGGGGAAGTGCACGTGCAGGTCGACTTCCTTGAACTCGACATCCTGAACACCGAGCGTATGCGCGCGCGACCGAACGTAGGAATACGCCGCATCGACTGATTCGCGCATCACATCGCCGAGCTGTCCCGTGACGGTCAGGCGTCCCGTGCCCGGCATGCGGAGCGCTTCGATGACCATCAAGTCGCCACCAGTGGCGGTCCACGCCATGCCCGTCACCGCGCCGATCTCGGGCTCCTGCTCCGCGTCCTCGAGAGTGTAGGTGGGATTGCCAAGGATTTCGATCACCATCGGATTGTCGACGATCCACGCTCCCTCTTCGCCATCGGCCTTCTTGCGGGCGCGTTTCCGCATCAGCGCCGCGATGTTGCGCTCGAAATTGCGGAGGCCAGCCTCCCGCGAATAACGACTCGAGATGAAACCGAGGACTTCGTCGGTGAACTGAATGTCCTTGTCGGTGATGCCATGCTCCTCCAGCAGACGCGGCAGCATGTAGCGCCACGCAATCTCGACCTTTTCTTCCACCGTATAGCCGAGCACGCGGATGACCTCCATGCGGTCGCGCAGCGGTGCAGGAATGTCGAAGAGATTGTTCGCGGTGCAGATGAAGAGGATGCTCGAGAGGTCGAACGGCAGATTGAGGTAGTGGTCGACGAAGTTCGAGTTTTGCGACGGGTCGAGGACCTCGAGCATCGCCGCGGTGGGGTCACCGGAGGGACCGCCGGACGTCATTTTATCAATTTCGTCGATCATCAGTACTGCGTCCCGCACCTGCACGCGTCGCAGCGCCTGAAGGATCAGGCCCGGCATCGCGCCCACGTAGGTGCGGCGATGTCCACGGACTTCCGCCTCGTCGCGCACGCCGCCTACCGATATGCGGTAGAACGCGCGGGTGATCGACATCGCGATTGCTTCGCCCAGCGATGTCTTTCCCGTGCCGGGCGGCCCGACGAAGCAAAGGATAGGACCGTGCGGATCTCCGCCGCGGAGCTTTCGCACCGCCAGGTATTCGGTGATGCGCTCCTTCGCTTCCTTGAGGCCATAATGTCTCGAGTCGAGCAGTTCTTCGACCTTCTTGAGCTCGATGACTTCGTCCTTCGACGATTTGACGTTCCACGGAAGCGCGAGCATCCAGTCCAGATAGGTGCGAATCACCTGATACTCGCTGGAGGCGGGTGACAGGTTCCGCATCCGCTCGATTTCGCGGCGTCCCTCCTGTGCCGCCTTCTCGGGCAGATTTGCCTCCTCGAGCTTTTTCAGCGTCTCGATCGCTTCTTTTTCTCCAGGATCGCCCTCACCCAGCTCCGACTGGATCGCGCGCAGCTGCTGGCGCAGATAAAACTCGCGCTGGTGCTGCTCGATCTTGATCTCTGTCTGTCGCTTCACATCCTCGGCGACGCGTGCTCGCCCGACTTCACGCTCCACACGCCCGAGCAGAAACTTCAGGCGCTGGCCGATATTCAGCCGCTGAAGAATCTCGTCCTTGTCGGAGACCTTGAAGTTGAGATTCGTGGCGGCGAGATCTGCGAAGCGACCCGGATCGGAGATGTTCATCTTGAGGATGGCCGGCACTTCGTCCGGAATCCGCTCGATCAGCTCGGCAAGCGTTTCGGCTCCGGCCACGATGCGGTTGATCAGATCGTCGACCTCGTTCGGATCGGGCGCGATCTCCTTCGCCGGTTTAACGCGGACGATCGCGAATGGATCGGTCTGGACGACTCCCTCTACGACCAGGCGCCGCAGTCCCTGTAGCGTGATCTGTACAGTCTCGCCGGGGAGATTGATTCGCTCGTGCACGCGAGCCGCGACGCCGACCCTGCCGACGAACCGATCCGGATCCAGGACATCGTCGTGGTCGCCGCTCGCCACGACCAATCCAACGATCAAGCCGGCGTGCTCATTGGCCTTGAGCAGCGCGAGGTTCTCGGGCGCACCCATCTGCACGGCGATCGTGCCGAGGGGATAGACAATCGTAGATCGAAGCGCCATGAGGGGCAGCGTCGATGGTATTTCGGCGTGGAGTATGTCGTCTTTACGCTGGGCGGGCGGCATCCAGTCCCTCTCGAACGGCGTGATGCTTCAGTTGTTTCAGAACTTAACGGCGCCTAAGTTTAAAGGCTATGTTCGAGGATCTGAGCGAAAAGCTCGAGGCCACGTTCGCCCGCCTGCGTGGCCGCGGTGTTCTGACCGAAGCCGATATCAGGGAGGGCCTGCGCGAAGTCCGCCGCGTACTGCTCGAGGCCGACGTCAACTTTCAGTTGACGCGCGAATTTCTCGAGCGCGTGGAGAAGAAAGCGACGGGTGTCAACGCGCTCACTACGGTCTCTCCGGGACAACAGCTAGTCAAGATCGTTCACGAAGAGCTCACCGCCATGCTGGGCGAGCGTCGCGAAGGACTGAAGCTCGGCACCGTGCCTCCGTCGGTTGTGATGATGGTGGGTCTCCAGGGATCCGGTAAGACCACCACTGCCGCCAAGCTCGCGAGAAAGCTGAAAGCGGAAGGTCGTTCGACGCGGCTGGTGGCTGCCGACGTCTACAGACCCGCGGCCATCGACCAGTTGGAGACCCTGGGCCGCGAGCTCTCGATTCCGGTCTACGTCGACCGGAGCACGAACGACGTGGTGAAGATCGCGCGCGCGGGGGTCGCGGAGGCTTTGCGTGAGCGTGATCGCGTCGTGATCATCGACACCGCGGGCCGGCTGCAGATCGACGAAGCGATGATGCAGGAACTTTCGCGCCTCAAGGAAGCGCTTCGTCCCTCCGAGATTCTCCTTGTCGCCGATGGGATGACCGGGCAGGATGCTGTGAAGATCGCGCAGGGCTTCGACGAGGCACTCGACATCACCGGTGTAGTGTTGACCAAGATGGACGGCGATGCCAGGGGCGGAGCGGCCCTCTCGATCTACGGCGTGACGAAGAAGCCCATCAAGTACATCGGTGTAGGTGAGAAATCCGACGCGCTGGAGGAGTTTCATCCCGAGAGAATGGCGGGACGCATCCTTCAGCAGGGCGACATCATCACACTTGTCGAGAAGGCGCAGGCGTCGTTCGATGAGGCCGAGACGAAGAGACTCGAGAAAAAAGTCCGCAAGGAGGGAATGGATCTCAACGATTTCCTCAACAGCATGCGGCAGATCCAGAAGATGGGCCCGCTGGAGGGGATCCTGAAAATGTTGCCGGGTGTGAACACCAAGGCGCTAAAGCAGATGAAGGCCGATCCAAAGCGAATGAAGCACGTCGAAGCGATCGTGCTCTCCATGACACCCGAGGAGCGGAAAAATCCCGGTGTGATCAACGGCTCGAGGCGCGCGCGAATCGCCAAGGGCGCCGGCCGGCCTATCAGCGACGTGAACCGCCTGCTCGATCAGTTCCGCGAGATGCAGAAGATGATGAAGAAGATGGCGGGTGGGGGACGGATGGGGATGCCGTCGATGCCGGGGATGTTCGGAGGGCGTTAACTACAACTGAACGGGTGCCAGACGTCAGTAGCATAGATGCCAGTTTTTGGTTCACGACGCCCGGACCTCACTAGGCGCCATTCACGGCACTGTAACGCCACGGGGATAAGTCTGGGCGTAGTGAACTGCGGAACTGGCACCTCTGCTACTGACTGCTGGCACCAGTTCAGTTGCAGTTCCGACGGCTGGCACCCGTTCAGTTGCATTCCCGACGCCTCTGTGCCCGTCCCCCGTGATCAATTAGATTGCCCAACTCAGTCGTACCGGGTGCGCGCCGGATTTACCGGCGTCGCGAGGAGCCCGGATTGGGACGCCACGAGCGTTCCGCTAAACACCCTTCAGGGAGCAGTACAGATGGTAAAGATTCGTCTCCGCCGCGTCGGGCGGAAAAATGCACCGTTCTACCGCATTCTCATCGCCGATTCGCAGAGTCCGCGCGACGGGAAGTTCATCGAGATCATCGGCCAGTACGCTCCCCGCCGAGTCGAGGGTTCGCTCCAGGTCGACGAAGCGAGAGCCAACCACTGGCTCAACCTTGGCGCTCAGCCCACCGACACCGTACGGTCGCTCCTTCGGCGCGCCGGCGTCCTCAAGCGGCGTCACGAGCAGAGACTCGGCATCGAGCGCAAAGTCGTCGCGGTTCCGGTCGGCGAGAAGTCGGACGAAGGCGCCGCCGGCGCCTAGAGCGCCAGGGTCTCACATGACTGGGCCCGAGTATGCGATCGTCGGGCTGATCCGCAAAGCGCAGGGAATTCGTGGAGAGGTCGTCATCGAGCCTCTCACCGATAAGCCGGACGTGGTCTTCGCGTCCGGCAGTCGTGTTTTTGCGGGAACGTCCGAGGGTGACCTGGCCGTCATTCAGGACGTAAGGGGACAAGAGGAGACTCCGACACTCACGGTCTCGGACTCAAGGCCCTTCAAGAAGGGCCTGATCGTCCAGTTCGAGGAGCTCCAGGACCGCGACAGCGCCGAATTGTGGCGGGGACGCTACCTGCTCGCGCCCTTCAGCGAGCTGCCGCCTCTCCAGGAAGACCAAGTGTATCTCCACGACCTGATCGGGATGAAAGTCGTGAGCGCCACCGGCGATAACGTCGGCACGGTGACCACGTTCTACGAACTGCCGCAAGGACTCATGCTCGACATCAACACTCGGCGCGGAAGCGTCCTGATTCCGTACCGTCCTGAAATCATTGTGCGGACGGATATCGAAGCGCGAACGATTCTGATCAACGACACGCTCGGGCTGATGGATGCTTCAGGCGGTGAGGACTAGCGCGTGCCGCTAAGGATCAACGTCGTAACGATCTTTCCTGAGTTCTTCAGTGGACCGCTCGGTCTGAGCATCCCGTCTCGAGCGGCGGCGGCGGGCAGCGTGCGTTACAACATCGTCGACCTGCGCGACTTCACCCACGACAACCACCGGACCGTCGACGACGCTCCGTACGGTGGCGGCGCTGGCATGGTGATGAAGCCGCAGCCGTTTTTCGAGGCGGTAGAATCGCTGAACACGAAACCGCCGATCGTTCTGTTATCCCCGCGCGGTCGCATTTTTTTGCACGCTGACGCGGAGCGATACGCTGCCGGCGACGAACTGACTCTGCTATGCGGTCACTACAAGGACATCGACCAGCGCGTCGCGGATTATCTCGCGACCGAAGAAATTTCGCTCGGGGATTTCGTCTTGAGTGGTGGCGAGGCCGCTGCGCTCGCCATTATGGATGCGACGGTTCGGCTACTTCCAGGTGCGATGTCGGATTTCGAAAGCGCGCGAACCGATTCTTTCTTCGGTCGCGGTTTGAGCGCGCCGAGTTACACAAGGCCTCCAGAATTTCGGGGCCACCGGGTGCCGGATGTTCTGCTATCGGGTGATCACGCCCGCATCGAACGATGGAGAGCTGACGAGAGCGCTCGGCTGACTGCCGAGCGCGGCGTTGGCCGCGACGAGAGCACTGATACCAAGACGCGGCAGTAAAAAGCTGCACGGGTGGCGTTCGGAGAATGGCGCGTTGATTGCGCGAGGATCGGTCGGGAGGCCCTATCATGCGCGGTAACTTTCTCGATTCCGGCGCGCAGGCGAGGCGGTGGCAGCTGGCCGATTTTGTCGCGATCCTGGTGAGCGTCTCACTTATCGGGACCGCGTTGTACGGCGGCGGAATTGTCTGGGGAGGTGAAGCAAGCGAGATACGGCACCTCCATGACCTCAATGCCGTTTGGATAATCCACTTTCTCACTGGAGCGTTTGGAGTTGCTGCTGTGGGATTGACCCAATCTCCCCGCTGGCGAAGCGCGGGCCGGATCACTCTGCTGGTGTGTGGAATTATCCTCCTCTTGGGATTGGGCGCCTTCTTTCGACTTGGTTGGCGAGCATGGCTAACCCTCGCGCTGCCAGGGATTATCTTGATATTACTGGCGCGCTTTGTCGGGCCACTCGACGAACGGCCACAAAGCTGAACGCTGGCATTAACCCATCCTCTGGTTTAGTTTTCGTGGCTGGTCAGGAATCCCCTAAACAAGTCTTTACCAGGCTGTTAACTCCAGCCCCGAGCGCCATATGCATCCCTTCATCGAAACCCAGAAAGAGTGGCTCCGCGACAACATCCCGCCCTTTAGGGCCGGTGACACGCTCCGCGTCAACGTGCGCGTGCGCGAGGGCGACAAGGAAAGAATCCAGGCTTTCGAGGGTGTCTGCATTGCCAAGCGCGGCAGCGGAGTGAGCGAGACGTTCACCGTCCGGAAGATTTCGAACGGAATCGGCGTCGAGCGCATCTTCCCTGTGCACAGCCCGATGATCGGGGAGATCATCGTGGTCCGCCGCGGACGCGTCCGCCGCGCCAAGCTGTATTACCTGCGCCACCTCACCGGCAAGGCGACACGCATCAGAGAACGGAAAGCCAAGGTGACGGTTCCCGGCTCTGAGACTACGGCCGAGACTGAGACCGAGGCCGGGGTCTAGCGTAGGTTCTCCCGCGCAACCGGGCGTAGAACAGCATGCAGGAAGAGGTCGAACCGGGCACTCCCCAGTCGACCCCCGAAGCTCCAAATCCCGATCCAGAATCAGCCCGCCGCAAGCTTGGTCCGCGGCGGAAGCGTTGGACCACGATCGAGCGTGACCTACGTGTCCAGAAGGGTCCGCTGCTCGCCGGCGTTGACGAAGTAGGTAGAGGTCCGATCGCCGGTC
>Ga0137388_10002550_pt1 | contig 11478 bp, 10 predicted proteins | sample 15con2h14AmetaG_FD_104644 | JGI IMG/M metagenome (GOLD analysis project Ga0137388, IMG submission 104644) | Vadose zone soil microbial communities from Angelo Coast Range Reserve, California, USA - 15con2h1.4A metaG | ecosystem: Environmental > Terrestrial > Soil > Vadose zone > Saprolite...
AAGGTCGCGGATGCTCGAGGCAACCACGTTTGCCTCCTTCGGGCTCATCACAAGCAGCACCCGGCCGGTACGCCAGACGCCGTCCACCGGAAGGAGCTGGCCCCCCAGCACCACCCAGGGCGCCAGTGCCTCGATCTGCTCGGGAGGAATACTCACGTACCGGCGAATCCCGGTGAGCAGGTCGGTGAGCCAGACGCCGGGGGCCGCCTCCGGCGCCGAGCATTGCCACAGCCCGTACAGTCCGTGATCAAGCCAGGCTCCCGCTCGTTTGGTGAGTGCGGTCGGCTCGCTGGGGTTGCCCGCGAAGCATCCCAGGAGGCAGTCGTCTCGTTCGCCGTTCCAGTGGACCGGGAGGTTGGTAAACGCCCACTCGTAGGCGAACGGGGCGAGCACCCGAGCGTCATCTGCCAGCTCGGTTGGGTCGTCCTCAACGCTGGAACCGCCCTCTCCGAACCAGGCTTCAAAGGCGAGGTCGCGCGTGGGCTCGAAATTCGGGTTGTCCAAAAAGTAGTCGAGGAGGTGGTCCCGAAGGCGGTAGAGCGTCTGGCGGTCGCCGAAGTGCCGGAGGGCTCGGCGCTGCCGGCCGAGGCAGCAGCCCCGGTAGGGCCTCCCGCTCCCGCAGCGGCACGCTTCGCCGCCTGGACGGCTTGCGTCGCGATGAGCGAGCTGGATGGCTTCGGCGTAGAGGAGGTGGGTGGACTCGTCGGATGGGTCCTCAAGGGACAGCGCCTGCAGCCCCTCGAGGGCATCGGCGAGTTTGCCCTGATCGAGCAGCGACGCCCCCCGGTCCCTGGCGAAGTCGCGCTCGCTGGTGACGAGGAACGTATGGTGGTCAGGATGGCTTCGGCTGGCTTCGGAATCGTGCCCCGGGTTGCCCTGGCGCAGGTCGCCACCAGAACCGACAGCCCAGGCCAACCCCCGGTTGCGCCGCCTTGCCCGTTTCCCGATCCCGCACCTCCATGATAGACGATCACATCAGGAGCCCGACACCAGGATGCTAAGCGCAACGGCGGCAGAGGTGGCGGATTTCCGAGCCGGTTAACCTTGCCGCCCTGGAAACCCCGCTCGTCCCGACCGGGCCCTGCTCGAGGACTTCACGTCGATGCCCCCAACGCGATCCCCGACCGGGCGGCCGATTGGTCGATTCATTTGAACGCTCAACCCTTGCCGGGGCCCCGGAAGGCCGGACTCCCTGACTGCGGTGTGGGCACTTGTTCTACGGTCGGCCCCCGTGAACAATTCCGTGTGACCACCGACCGGCCCGGCCCGCGCCGGCGCTACCCGCGGCGCGCCCTCATCCGGCCCCGCTCAACAGCCATTCGTCCACTGCGTCGTCGTCGGTCAGGTCGATGCCCTCGCCGAGCATGCGCATCGCCACCTGCTTCGCTGGGCTCCACCGGCTCTGGTCGGAGAGCGCCTCGATGGCCTCCTCGCCAAGTTCAGCGATCATGTCCAACGCTTCTTGCGCCAGGAACTGTGGCAGGCGGGCGCGTGCGGCGGCCCAGGGAACCCACGCTCCGAGCACCTCGGGTGCCCGCCGCAAGAGTGCGTCTGGCCCGATGAGCCGGCGCGGCACCCAAGCGAGGAGGAACAACTCCACGGCGCTGTCGCTCCAACGCAGCGGGTCGGCCCCCGCATCGCAGCGCCATTCGATGAGGGCCTCGAGAAGGAGGCAGGCATCGGGGTCGTGAGCAAACCGCCGCCCCGTTTTGGCCGCAAGGAACTTGCGAGCCAGACGCTCTCGTTCGGCTGCGGCCATGGGGGCCCGCACGCTGACCTCGCCGGCGACCGGGCCCAAGCGCGCGTTGAGAAGGGCGACGGTGTCCGTGTAGTCCTCGGTGACCGGCGCCTCGATCGTGCGGGCCGTGACCGTGACGGCGGCCATCACCCGGCCAGCCGCTTCGGCGATGCCCTCCTCGACCAGATCGAAGTCCGGTCCTTCCCACTGCGCGAGCAGCTCGGCAATGGGTACCACCAGGACTGTGGCGTCCTTGGCGATGCCGCCAAGCAGGTGGTCGACGAGCACCAAGAGGCAATGCTCCGCCCCGTCGGGATACCGGAAGCCCACCATGATGCTGTCCTGGTCCCCACACAGGTCACTCGCCCGCCACGCGGAGGTCGCCCGTGCCGTGCCAATCATCCGCGTCCAGGCCGGCACCTGGTTCACTGCCATCCCCAGGCTGGTCATGGCCTTCTCGGCCCGCCCAGCAAGCCCGCCGTCGGCAACGGCGGCGAGTGCCCGAAGGCACATCTGCGCCTCCGGGGTGCGGCGCTTCTGGGCGACGGAGACGAGGCGGCCCCCGATCGCCCGGGCGGGATCGGACTCGCCGACCAGCGGGAGGTTCGAGAACATCCCGAGGAGGTGGCTCACCCACATCTCCGCCTCCAGCGGGTCACCCGTGGCCAAGACCTCGCGTCCCTCAGAGGTCAGCGTCTTCTGGCACATACCGTCGAAGACAGCGAGTGGCTCGCCGCCTGGGAACGGTGTGCGTGGGCCCCTCCTCGAGGTGCGAGATCGATGCTTGCTGTTGGTTGTCCGTGCCATCACCACCTCCTCGCTCGACCGTTGCCCTGAGGCTACGTCTCCGCTACGAGCCGGGGCTGGATTTCGCCCGCGCTGTTCACGGGAAATCCGGTCCCGGCTCTTCCCGTTCTTGCGGGAGCCTCCAGTGGCAGGAAAAATCCACCTCGCGGTGTACGTGCGTCGATGCGTCAGCTTCCCCGCCAGATCGATCCCGCCTTGCCTTGGACCGGGGCATCAGGGGAGCCGGCGAGGAGAGGGGGGTCTCTTGCGGCCGCATGATGGCGGCGCTCACATCAGGCGCTCACATCAAAGGAGAGGTCACGAGGTGAGCCCGGCCGAACATCGCCCCTTGGGGCGGTCCTTTTCTCCGTGCCCTGGAGGCCCGGCTCGTTGCCCTCGATCCTCCGGCCGGTCGAGCCGCCGTGCTTTCCTTCGCGGGCCAACTGCCCGCCGGCGATCGGGACGCCTTCCTTGATCGCTTTGCGTCCCCATTGCAGACCGATGCTGGCGAATCCACCGCTCAGCGGCCAGCGGACGCCCGTGGGCATCTGCTGGCGGACATCGACCGGTTCCTGGAAACCTTGGCCGACGGGGAGTACGTCGAGGGTTGGGGATGGGACGACGACATCGACGACGACTGGGTCGTAGTCGCGGACTCGTGGGTCCCGGAGATGGAGGATCTCTTCGAGCAGGCGTCCGCTGCGTTCATGGCCGGCGATCTTGCGCTTGCCGCTCAGGCGCTGGGCAAGCTGTTGTATGGCTTCCTGCTGGATGAGGAGGTTGGCGCCTACACAGGAACCAGCCCGGCCTCCGAGAGGGTCGGCACGGATCTGGCCGAGACCAAAGCACGGTACCTTGCGGCGCTCTACGAAACGACACCGCCACCGCAGCGCCCGGGCCGGCTGCGGGATGAACTGAGTGCCCTGCGCTGGATCGGCGGCGACCTCTCCCTTCAGGCCATCCTGGACGCAACGCCGGGCTCGCTGAGCGACTTCAATGCGTTCCTGCCGGCATGGCAGACGAGCTCCGCGGCACGCCAGATCGTGACGGCTTCGGGGCACAAGCTCGCCGGCTCCTTTCGGAGGCTGTCCGGCTCCGCGGCGGCGTGGAAGGTCTGCGAGCGTTGGCCCTCACGGACGGCCCCCAGCACCCAGACCATTTCCAGGTATGGGTGGGGGCTCTGATCCAGGATGGCCGCCTCGAGGCCGCCGCGGAAGCCGCTCGCCAAGCCATCGCGTTGCTGCCTCTCCACGGCACTGCGCAGGGCAGAATCTGCGACGCCCTCGCCTGGTTGGCCACGGAGCTCAAGGATTCAGCGGGCGCCCTGGATGGCCGCCGCCAGGCGTGGCGAGCTGCGCCCACCCGAGAGCGCCTGCTGGCTCTCGTGGCCACGGCCCGAGCCTGCGGCCGGGAAAAGGAGATCCTGGCCGCCGAGGCCGCAGTGGTGGAGCAGGAGCTGCGGCCCCCGGCTCACCCGACGGCTTCTCCGGGAGCCTGCGCCAGGCCTGCGAGCTGCTGCTCCTGGCAGGGATGGTGGAGCCTGCGGTTGAGACCCTGCGGGGCCAGGGCCCGCTGGGCTGGAGCAGCGCCTCCCACCCGGGCGCCGTCGTGGTGCCCTACCTCCTCGTGGCCGGAAGCATCGCAGCGGTCCCCCCAGAAGATCTCCTGCTCTCCGACGTCTTCGACATGATCAACACCGCCTCCTGGAACAAAGGGGTGCCCGACAAGGGCGCGTGGCTCGTTGCCGATGAAAGCGATGTTGTGGCGCCACTGGCGACTGCGTCAGCGGATCCGACCGATCGGCTGCTGCTGTCGTCACTGCTGGGAGATCGACTTGCCCACGTGTCGCCGCCCGCCGACGACCGAGCCAGGTGGCTGAGGATCGGCCGGGACCTGGTCACCCAACGCGTCGATGCCATCGTGACCGCCAAGCACCGGAGCGCCTACCAACGAGCGGCCCTCCCGGCTGGCGGATGCGCCGAGGCCATCGACCTGGCCGATGGCCCCGGAGCGGGGGCGGCCTTTGTGACCGAGATCCGGGATCGCTTCCCCCGCCACGTGGCGTTCCGCAGCGAGGTCGATCGCCTTCTGAAGAGCTCCCCGCTGCTGCCCAACCCGCCACGCTCGACCCGCCGCCGGTGACCAGGAAGCGCAGCTGCGGCCCGACAGCACATGGGATGATCCGGAGGTGAGCTGATCCCGACCTGGGCACCGACACGTAGGGCCAGCCCCCGTCATGAGCATACCCTCGTCGACCGAACCGCCAGGGACTTGGGACGCTTCTGCCTTCCTCGATCGCCCGATCCGGGACCTGCTGAACGAGATGCAAGCCTTGCGAGAACGGGTCGGCGCCCTCGAGGCGGAGAATGCCCGGTTGCGGCCGACCATGAGGCCGTCGGATCAGCCGCCCCCTGGCAGGGAACCCCGCACCGGCTGCTCGGGGGCCGAGTCCGCCCGTGGCTACGACGCCGTCATCGCAGGATCTCGTCGTCAGTCTCATTCATCTTCAATTGCTGCCGGACCTCCCAAAGCGGATCTTGGCGAATACTCAAACCAAGCCCCTCGGTCAGTCCGAACCCCGAGATGATCATGTGCGCGCCTGATTCCGCAAAGACGTGGCGGATAATGCTGACCGCCAAAGGACCACGCTCGCGAGCCGCATACTCTCCCGAAGGGCGTTGGGGTCCATGGGGTCCAGCCTAATTCAGCGGACGGGCGATCCGCGGCGCGCCGCACGGGGCTGTTACGGCACACCAGCATTGGTTTCTGCCCCCTGACCCGCACCTCGTGCGAGGTATCTGAACGCCGGCCTTCCTGCACGGCTCCCCGCCATGGCCCCTCGGGGTCGCCTGTGGACCTGCGGCTGCTCTACCGCGACGGCAAGATAATCAAACGCCCCCGTACAAGGGCCTCCTTTCGGGGCCGGACCGAGGCGACTACACCTCGTCGTCCTCATCAAGACGAGCGACTCGACAACCCGAACATCGGGTCCGGCCCGGGACCGGCGCTGGGCTCCTTTGTGGAGTCGCAGCTTCGTGGGCGAAGGGCGCTGCGCATCCCGACCCACTGAGGCGTCGAGACACTCTTGGACTTCCTGGACTCGCTAGCTCTCTTGAACATGCATAGCTTACAAGGATCGAGGGTTGACACTCTTTAAGATATGCTATATAAGGTAGCTCATTCTTGTTATGTGCTGCTGTTCCCGCAAGAGTGAGGAGGTGACCTGTGACGCTGAGATCAAGACGACAGAAAGGAATGCCGCCCAGGGGAAGGAGCCGGAGCGTCCGGGCACGAGGGAGCGGTATCCGGTACACGATGATCTCGGCGGTCACCGTCTGCCTGCTGCTGCTACTGGGCGGGTGTGCGGGCGGCGGCGGCGTCGGTGCAGGGTGCGCCGGATACGCCGACAACCCGCACATATCGGAGCCCTCACATACGATCGTGGCAAAGTCCCGAACATACTGTGAGGGAGTCAGCGTGGTAACGATCTCGATGCACCTGCAGAGAAAGCAGGGGAATACCTGGTTGAACGTCCAATCCCAGACCGAAACGATCCACAACCCGCAGACAAACGCAAAGAACGTTCGCCAGGTCGTCACACGATGCGTGAACGGGACCTACCGGCATTAGGTTGTAGCCTCGCTCATCATTGGCACTAACGGCTCGCCGATCCCTATTCAGTCCGAGGTCGATCATAGCCAGGAGGTGTCCATCCACTGCTGAGGCTCCGATCCCTGAAGCAAGGAAACGCCGCGGTGGCCCTGGCAGTCGCCGTTCCAGTCGCGTTCTTCGTTCCGAGCCTGCCTCTTGCTCTGAGGCTGTTGGCAGCCAGTGCCCTTGGACTCGCCGTCGTGCGTTTGCTGCGGCCTCCGCTGTCGACTTCTACTCGCATCGCAGCCGCGGCGGCGGTCTCCGGCTACGCGATGACTCCCATTTTGGGTGCTGCTTTGGCCGGCGTGGCTGGCGTGGGCCTTTGGTTGCGCCGCCGTCCGCATGTGAGATCTGCTCTGCGACGCTGGATTGTTGCGGGTCTCGCTTTTGGGATCGCCTCGGGCTCGATAGTAGTCGTCATGGGCGCCGAGCAGCCTACTGGCGGCTTTCGTGCCCATCTGTACGCCTACGCATGGGAACGACCGTTGCTTTCCAACCGTCCCGTGGCGGCCCTGGTCGTCGTGCTGGCCTCTGCGCTGAACGCCGTCGGCGAGGAGTGGCTCTTCCGGGGTCTAATCCTGCAGCAGCTAAAATCGGAAGGCCTTCCGTCGGTACTCGCGATTGCTCTCTCAAGTCTCAGCTTCGGAGTGGCGCACATCCGGAGCGGCCTCCCGGGAGGGCCCCAGGGCTTCCTGCTGACGACGGCTTTCGGCGCTGTGATGGGAATCGCATACGTTGCTCAGTCCGACGGGCGTCCCTTTATCGTCAGTGCGCATTTCGCTGCCGACGTCGTGCTGGTCGGGCGCGCACTAGTGTTGTGACTTATGGACCCCTCCCAATGGCAGCAGTGGCTCATGTCGCCGCGACCAAATGGCTGGCCGACGCGAGTTGGCGAGTTGATGCCCGCCGATCTGGCGTCATGCTTGGCAATCGATAACGGCCCGGGCGTCCGCCATCCGTTGGATGCCACAGGTTTTCTCTCCAAGGAGAGACTTGCCCTCCTGATCGAGGCACTCCTCCACGCCGGATCAGGTGAGTGGATGATCGCCTATTGGGACGGATGGTCGGGCATCGAGCCAACCCTCCGGGAAACGTACGGAGAGCGACCGTTCCGACTCCGGTTGCCGCTCCGCGACTACTGGGCCGTGCAAATCGGCCTTGACGACCTCATCAAGATCGCGGGAATCGGAACCCACCCGGTCTTCATCGGACCTAGCCTCCTGGCGGCTAACGATCGGTCGGTTCTGGTCGCCGGAGATGTCGATTGGCCAACCACCTACGTGGGGTTCGCGAGCGCAGCTGCGAGGGCAGCCTTGATGCGCTCATTGGAAAGCCAAGGCGTTAGCGTCGAAACGTGCGATGCGCTCTCGCCGCTTCCCGGCTACTCATCCACAGCCAACCCTCGCGAAAACCCAGCCTGACCCAGCAACGCATGCCGAGTAGTCCGTTCTGTGCTGCAGCCTGATTCCCGCCCACTGCCCGGCCGCCTCGCATGAGAGGCCCGGCCGTTCCCTCTTCCCATCCGTGCCCTGCTTGTCCAACCCGACGGAGATTTGCCACAGGAGCCTTCGGGCTCCGGCGAGGACGAGGTCGACGGGGCCCCGGTCGGTAGGTGGCCCAGCGGGATGACTCGGGTGCACCGCGCGAAGGCACCGATGTCACCAACTCGTGCCTCGAAGCCGGCCCCCACAAGGAGCCGACCCAACTCTTCAGCCCGATCGAGGGGGTATTCGGCTGTGGCGTCCACGTCGGGCCGTGAGGCGTGGAACACCGTAGAGGATGGCGGCCTGCACGCCGAAGAGATGCCAGCGGATGCCTGCACTCCCCAGCCTTCAACGAGCGCGGGAGGGCCTCAGCGATCACTTGGGGAAGGCGACACTGCGAGCCCTCCACCCGCCCGGACGTGGACGGCCAGATCGGCTTCCTGCTCGGCGGGGCCACGCCAGCGAGGTTGGCGGAGAAGAAACCACTGCCGCAGCCCGTCCGCCATGCGCAGTGCCTTCGGCCGGACCCATGCGCTTTCTGCGCTCGCGCCAAATAAAGCGACTTGAGGACCGCCAAAGGGCGACGCTCCCGGGCCGCATACTCCTCAGGGCGGTGCGGTCCATAGGTCCAGCCTGATCGTCGGGCAGGTGTGCTGGTGGGTGTTCAGCTACGGCAACGTGCTGTACCGCCAGTTCGGTCGGAAACATCCGGTTTGTCGAGGCCCTCGAGTCGGCCACCACAACGGAGAATAGGAGTTCTACACCGAGGCGCCGTTCCCCGCGCCGACAGCTCCCACATCGCGTCCGATCGGTTGGCCGAGAGCTAATCGAGGCCCACCTCGACCTGGTGATCGACTTGGAGGGCGGGGTCCGGATCGAGATTCAGGCGGACCAGGCCGGCGAAAGAAGAGGTCGGCGACGTTCCTCCGAGGGAGCCGAGGCCAAGACCGCCTGCCGGGAGTTGCTGATGCCTGATGTCGAAATCCTGAAAGTTTGGCCCGGAGGCCGCTCGGTCCTACAGCTCAACCACCGCGACTGAAGAATCGAGGGGCTGACACCTCCAAAACCGCTGCAACCCCCGCGGAGTCCAGCCCTCAGGCACTGTGTCGCTCGATGAAGGTCTGGTTGCTGCCGCCCTGATCGTCCAGGCCCGCCGCCCAGAACTGGTCTCCGACCGCAGCCACCCCGCCGAGCACGTTGTTGCCGGACCCGGGGTTGGGGCCGTTGACGACCGTCCAGATGGACGAGTCGCCCCTCAGGGTCAGGGTCTGCTGGTTGCCGCTGGCGGGGTCGAGGAACGTCCCGACGGCCCACACCGAGTCGGCCCCCGCTGCGATGCCCCGGAGGTTGGTCCATATGGAGCCGGCCTCGGGCAGGTTGAGGATGCTCCAGGAGCCGGCGCTGAACCGCTCGACGAGAGGATGCGCCCCACTGAACTCATCGTCGGACTCGCCGGCTGCGAACACGCCGTCCTTGTTGACCGTGACTGAGTACAGGGCGTTCGTCCCTGCCGCCAGCGACGGACCAGGCAGTGCCGTTCCAGTGCTCCACCAACGGCTGGTCAGGCGCGGCACCGGTGAGGCGCTGGTGGGTGACTGCCCAGACATCGTTCGGGTCCCAGGGCTGTCACGCCGTAGAAGTGGTTGCCCTCCGCCCCGGGTTGGCGGCAGGGACCACGGACCATGACGAGCCGTCCCAGTGTTCCACCAGAGTCCCGAAGGTCGCATCCGGTCCCTGCTGGTCGCCCACCGCCCAGACGTCGGACGGGGAATCGGCCGAGGCCGAGTAGAGGATGTCGCGCTTCGAGCCGGGCTGCGAAGCGTTCACGATGCTCCAGGCATGTCCATCCCAGGCCTCGATAAGGCCGCTGGCCTTGTAATCGTTGTCAGAGGGCCGCCCCCACTGCCCAAGCCTTGCCGCCGGCCGCAGCGACCCCGAAGAAGGTATTGAAGTTCGGACCCGAGTTCGGCGTCGGCACCGCCGTCCATGTCCTGCCGTCGTAGTGCGCCGCCAGCGAGAGCGTAGCGTCCTGGTTGCTCGTGGCGGTATCGGGCAGGAAGTTGCCGACCGCCCAGATGTCATTGGGGGCCGACCCGGCGATGGCTCCGAGGTTGTTGTCGCCTGCGCCCAGCAGGGGGCTCGACACCGCGCTCCACCCGCCCGAAGTCGCCGTGGAGGTGGTGAACGACTGCGGTTCGTCGGGGGTGGGGGTGGGGGTCGCGTAGTTCGGGGGAGAGATGTTGGTGGTGGCCACGGCGTCCGACCCCGTGACGGCGAAGAGCTGCGTCAGAGGCTTGACGTGCGCCGTGTCGCAGGTGTTCTGCAGACAGCCCAGCCCGAACGAGTCCTGGATAGTGGCCAGCAAGGAGTAGTGGTCGGACGGCGTCGCGTCCTGGATATGACGGGGGCCGTGGCTCGTCACGACGACTGTGGCCACCTGGCCGCCCCCCGTTCCGTTGGGATCGCCGTTGCCGGCGTCACAGCGGCCGGCGTTGTCGTCGCCCTTGTCGTAGGTGATGGCGATGGCGTTGCTGCCCCTCGCCCTGAAGGAGGAATGGGTGATGGCGCTCACGAGGTGGCCGAGGTAGGCGTCACCCCACGCGACGAGTCGCTGGTCCTGGGGGTCGGCCTGGGAAACGTTGTCGCCGTCGGGGTTCCCGGCGTCGATGCGAAGGGGGAATCGCCGCTGGTCCTTGCACTCCGTCGGGACGATAGCCGAAGGCAGGGACCGACCCGCCTTGCAGGTCACCGGCCAACTGCTGGACCGGCACCTGCCGGCTCCAGTCCGCCGGGTCGCGGGACTGGGTGAAGTTCTGGATGCCGTCGTGCTTGGAAACGTAGAGCGGGTCGCTGTCGGGGGCGCCGTTGCATTTGATCGGGTAGCAGATCCCCTGGTAGCCCGGCTCGGGAAGGCCCTGGAAGTATGCCTTCCAGGGATGTTCGCCGTGTCCAGCTGCTGGATGAGGCTCGGGGCCTTGACGGAATTCATGTAGTAGGGGTCGTCGGCGATCCCGAACGCGCTACCGGCGAGCAGGGCCACATAGTTCGGTTTGCTCGGATGTGATATCCCAAAGGAGTCGGTGGCCAAACCGAACTGGTTGGCAAGAGCATTGAGGTTCGGTGCCGCCGGGTTGCCGATGACGTCGCTGAAGCCAAGGTTCTCTTCCACGACGACGAAGATGTGGTCGTAGCTTGGAACGACTGCGGCCGCACCCGCCGCCGGGGCAGGCACAGACGCGAGTGTGGCGGTAGCGAGGAGGGCCTGGTTTGCGCCTGACTCAAAGCCACACTTCCCGGTTCTTACTAGTCCATGCTCCTGGGGGCCTCCGGCCCGAGGAGGAGGACGTGGACGTGACCGAGAAGGACCAGGGTACCGACAGTGCGGGTCGCCGGCGTAAGCGGTTCCTGACCCCCCAGGAGAAGTACGAGATCTGGCTCAGGCTGCTCCGTAAGGAGGCCACGATCGCGGAGGCAGCCTCGAAGGCGGGAGTGGACCCCGCCACCGTCATGAAGTTGCGGGAGGTGGCCAAGCAGGGGGCGCTCGATGCCTTGGCCGCCTCCCGGCCTGGGATCCGGACCAAGGGGGTCGACCCCGAGCTGGCCCAGGCCCGGGCCGAGATCGAACGGCTCTCCAAGGCGCTCACCGAGATGGGCGTGCGCCTCATGCTGCTGGAGGGAAAAGGGCGCTGGGACTAGGTGAGGCCGCAGAAAGTGGCCTTTTTCGGCAAGCCACGCCGCACAGACGGCTGGCCCTTGGGGGCGACCGTTCGAAGTTTCCGGGTCGCCCGACGGCCTTGGTGGGCCCATATGACCCCTCCA
>Ga0137388_10002551_pt1 | contig 11476 bp, 8 predicted proteins | sample 15con2h14AmetaG_FD_104644 | JGI IMG/M metagenome (GOLD analysis project Ga0137388, IMG submission 104644) | Vadose zone soil microbial communities from Angelo Coast Range Reserve, California, USA - 15con2h1.4A metaG | ecosystem: Environmental > Terrestrial > Soil > Vadose zone > Saprolite...
CGATGGCTCGCAAAAAATATCCAACTCGCTAGGCAATGCCATGGGCATCCAGGAGCCTCCGCTCGAGATGTATGGCAAAGTGATGTTAATCTCCGACGCAATGATGTGTCGTTACTTCGAACTGCTGACGGATGTACAGCTTCCGGAAATTGAAAAGATGAAGCGCGAGTCGCACCCGATGGAAACCAAGAAAGATCTAGCGCGTCGCATCGTGACCGATTTCCACTCCGCAGACGCGGCGACAAAGGCGGCAGAGGATTGGGCAAAGCAATTTCAAAAGGATGAGGTGCCGGCGAATGTTGAGGAAGCAGAAATACCCTTGGCTGCTGTCTGGGGTGCCAGCGACAAGGAGGCCATTTGGGATGTGGTTTCAGAAGGCACGAGCTTGCCCGACTGCCGCATAAAATTGGACAAACTGATCGCTTTGGCAGGCCTAGCTGATTCGATAAGCGATGCCGTTCGAAAACTCAAGCAAAAAGCAGTTAAGGTAGATGGCGAAATCAAGACAGACCCTATAATTTTCTGGAACCCTCGAAATGACATGACGTTGCGAGTGGGAAAGAAAATCAAGAAGATTCACTTCGACCTTCGACCCGACCACGGCAATTAGTTACCCCTCGTCATTGCGCCTTAAGTCGATCGCGCAACTCCTGCCCCAAACCGCGCCGATTTTACATGATTACCACCGTCACTCCCCGCCCGTACTTTCCCCCTAAATTACTGATATATAGAGACAGTTAGGTCAGTTCGGCACCGCTACCGCGTGGAACGCAGACTGCATCATGAATGCATGTTATGAGGCTTTCCGCGCGCTACCTTGTGGCAGGCCTAATTCACAGTTTCGAAGGGGAACCTGACATGAACAGAACCATTGCTTCACTGCTGACCGGAGCTTTGCTCTCGGCCCTGTGTCTGGCCCAGAGTTCCGCCGACATGCAAACGGGCGCATCGGCTTCGCAGGATACTTCGGTTTCTGCCAACAAATCTGGAGTCCAGGCTGGTTCGAATAGCTCGGCCAACGTCTCTCAGGAGACCGCTGTTTCCGGAAAGAACGGACAGGCCGCAACCGCCGGCCAACTGCAGGCCGGCAGCACTGTCCAGGCCGAGTTGACCAAGCCAGTCGATGCCCGCAAGAACAAGAAGGGCGATGAGGTCGTGGCCAGGACCACGCAAGACGTAAAGTCGAACGGCCAGATCGTCCTGCCCAAAGGATCGAAGATCGTCGGCCACGTAACCGACGTGCAGGCACGAGAGAAGGGACAGCAAGAATCTCACGTGGCAATCGCCTTCGAACGCGCTGTGTCGAAAAATGGCACCCAGATGCCGTTGGCGCTCACCTTGCAGGCAATCGGCAGTTCCCAGACGAGTGCGGCCATGGACGATTCGATGGCTGGTTCTTCGATGGCTGGTTCGACGATGGCCGATGAGAACATGCCCAGAACCGCAACCTCCTCCGGATCCGCAACTCGTGGAGCTTTGGGCGGAGTGACTTCCACGCCTGGGCGCGTGGTAAACACCGCCGGAAGCGCAGCGGGAGGCACGCTGAACGGAGTTCAGTCGGCGGGAGCGGGTGTGGCGGGCGGCCTGACCTCAACCAGCCAGGGCGTGGTAGGCCTTCCGGGCCTGACTCTTTCGTCCGCTGCTTCCAATTCAACCAGCGCTGGTTCGGTAATCAGTTCGAACACCAGCAACGTTCATCTGGACAGCGGTACTCGGATGATCCTCCACGCGACCGGTCAGTGAGCTCTCGCACGGACAATGCAGTAGACGGAGGCAGCGCGGCTCTCGCGCTGCCTTTTCTCTGGTCCATACTTGAATTAAGACTAATCGCTACGGCAGCAGCCCGAACACTCCTACGCTGTTGGTCGTCCCTACGTACACCTTCCCATTCACGATCATGGGGGTGATGAACTTGTTGCCGGTTCCGAACTGGTCGCGTCCGCCGCTGGCCTGGTTGCTGTTGTATAGCTCGTGCAGGTTGGTGGCATCGTAGGCGTGCAGGACCGCCGTACCGCCATTCTCCGCCGCCCACACGATGGCGTTGCTGGTGCCGTTAGCGGAGATGCTGGGGGTCGAGCCCGGGTAGGGAAAGCTATTGCTGCTCTGGAAGCTGGGACTGGTTGAGAGCTTGGCGCTGGTAATCTTGAAGGCCTTGATCGCGTCCCCGACCGCTCCGTAGTAGACCGTATTGTTGAAGTAGGCGGGCATGGAAAACACTCCGTTGCCCAGAACTCCCGTCAGATCCTGGTAAATGTTGTTGCTGCTGGAGTTGAATTTGCCCATGGCATCCCGGTTCACCACGTAAATGTGACCGTCTTTGCCGGCGCCAACGGCCAGGTGCCGGACGTTCCCGGAACCATCCGTCAGATCGGGCAGCACGATCGCGCCGCCAGAGCCGAGATCGGCGTCGGAGCCGTTCTCCGCCGCCTGGTTGCTCATCTCAAAATAGTCCGCCACCGCCAGTCCGCCCGAGGTGGACATCTTGAGAAACGCATTGCCGAAGTTGCCATTGCTGGGAAATCCGTTGGCATCCATGGCCGTGCCGAAGTCGCCATTGGCCACCAGCACGTAGATGTTCCCGGCGCTGTCCACGGCCGGGCCGGTATCGGCCATCCAGATCGCGCCTTCACTGCCATTGGGGACAATGTTCAGAACGCTGGTCTGGGCCAGGGTCGTCTGGTTAAATGCCATGATCCAGCCGGTGTAGGGGCGAATGTCGCAGTGCGACGCCCAGGTTGTGTACAGCACTCCATTCAGCAAGAGGAGCGCGGTGCGCTCCTTGTACTGCGCCGGATCGAAGATCACCTTGCCGTTGCTGCTGTTGTCCCCGGTTCCCGTGAACGAAGCCTGAATGTTCTGCGGTCCGCCGAACACTTCCGCGCCGGTGGTTACATCCAGCGCATGCAGGCGCTGGAAATAAGTGGAGCCGGACTTCGACATTGCCACGACGTAGATAACCCCGTGCGGTCCCGCGCTTCGGTCAATGACCGGGGTGGACGTGATCCCGATCTCGGGCACGACCTGGTCGCATCCCCGCGTGTCGCTGGTAGTTTCGCCTGAGCCCAGCAGGGAAACCTTCCATAACTGGGTGCCGCTGTCGGCGTCAAAGACATAAACGCTGTCGTGCTCGGTGGCGACGTAGAGCACATTGTGAGTTCCGCCGGCAATATTCTGCTGGCTGGACAAGTAGAGCGGTTGGGCATCCACCTTGCCATCCACAGGCAAGGAACGGATTTTGCCGAATGTCGTCGAGTTGACATTGGCCGGGGTCAGAATGGTTTCGTTCAGGTTCTGCCCGGTGCGCGCGATATCGTTGTGGTACATCACTACGTCAGCCGTCGATACGTTTGGGGGTGGGTTGTTCACTGTTAGGACTGCTTCATTGCTGGTCGCGCTGCCCGCGGAATTACTGACCAGCACCCGGAACTTGGCGCCGCTATCGCTTATGGTTGCAGGTGGCGTGGTGTAACTCGATGCGGCCGCACCCGAAATCGCAGTTCCGTTTTTCTGCCACTGGTAGGTCAACGGGTCGGTGCCGCTCGCCGCAGCCGAGAACGTCGCCGTCTGACCCAGCGCAATAGCCTGACTCGCGGGGTGGGTCATAATTACGGGAGCCGTTGCCTGTGGAGTTGGCGTTGGAGAGGGCGTAGGGGACGCAACCGTCCCACCACCACAACCCATCAGAGTGACTGCGATACACGTCAACAAACACACAGCTACCCAAGTTCGCCAAAGCATGACTGGAGACTCCCCTTGGAAGTGGCGGGATAATAAGGTGTTAGTGTTGGGCCAGGACAAAAATTATGCCTGTTTTGGCGCATAAATTCAAGGTCGTAAATCACGGTCTAAGTCGGCAATTCCTCTTCGCGGAAGGTGACTGCGTCCCCCTGCATTTCCGCTAATCTGTTTACAAACAACTACTTACAGATTTTTCCCTGGAAAATCGTGACGGGTTACTGCAAAGCTATTTTTTTCTTCCAAGCATTGCACTTTTTGGCCCAAGGGCGGGCGCAAAGCAGTCCAGTACTAGGTTTCATCGATTATCTTTTGTTAATCTCGGGCGGCGAAATGCGAGTTGCCGCCATCCTCGGGTTGGGCTCTTCGAGCAAGCATCTGCATCGGTTCGCACGCAACTCGGATGCGCGCTGGCAGCTTGGGTTGCCTGCAAGTGCGAGTGCAGCGGACGCGATTGTGATCCTGGGAGGCGACGGCACCGTGCACCGACACCTTGCGCAACTGCGCAATCTGCAACTTCCGGTGCTTGTCGTTCCCTGCGGCAGTGGTAACGACTTTGCCCGCGCACTGAAGCTTCGCAGTGTCAGCGACTCGATGCATGCGTGGCGCAGTTTCGCTTCCGGTCAAAACAATGTGCGACAGATCGATCTGGGGGTGATTTCACAGACGGCCACAGAGAACACGGACAGCGGCGCATCGGCATCAACCGAATCGCCTCACTACTTCTGTTGCGTCGGCGGCGTAGGGCTCGATGTCGAAATCGCACGGCGCGCCAATCAACTTCCGCGCTGGATTCGCCGGCACGGCGGCTACCCACTCAGCCTTCTGCCTGCGCTGTGGGGCTTCGAACCTCCTGTCGTACGTCTTGGGGCTTCCCCGCCAGATGCACTGGCCACCTTGGTTACACGCCACGACGGCCCAGCCGTTGTGGCCGCGTTCGCCAACGCTCCGGCCTACGGCGGAGGCATCAGGATCGCCCCCGACGCCCGACTCGACGACGGCAAGCTCGACATCTGCGTGGTGGCAAGCATGGCAAAAACTCGCCTGCTACGACTATTCCCCTCTGTCTATTCGGGCAGCCACCTGGGCATCCCCGAAGTCAAATATTTCCAGGCGGAGCGTTTGCGGGTAGAAACCGAAAAACCGTCAGACGTCTACGCGGACGGAGAGTATGTGTGCCGCACACCGATAGAGGTAACGGTGGAGAGGGCGGCGTTGAAAGTAATCGTTGGTGCAGAAACTGGCAACTAGTAACTGGAAACTGGCAACTGGGTTTCCTACTCTCTTACCAGCTCCACCCGCCGATTCCGCGCCCGCCCCGCCAGCGTGTCATTGGACTCTTTCGGACGGGTCGCGCCAAACCCCTGGGGCGTAAGCCGGCCTGCGGCAATGTGATAGCGGCTCACAAGCGCCAGCTTCACCGCCTCGGCGCGGCGCTGCGAAAGGTCCATATTGTAATCATCACCGCCGATATTGTCAGTGTGCCCTTCGACCCGAAGCTTCCATGCCGGATTGTGGTCGAGCGCGTCGGCGATTTCGCGCAACACGGGCTCGGATTCCGGCTTGATCTTGTCGCTGGCGAAATCGAAATAGATGCCGTAGACCTCCGCCTGTCCCTTCTGCTTGAGCTCCTGCTCAATCTGCTGTCCTCCGCCTCCGCTGCCTGCCGGAGCTGCCTGAGAACTGGCCGGGCTTCCGCTCCCCCGTGGCAACTGAGCCTCAAGCTGGAGAGGATAGGAAATTTTCACTAACTGCAACGTATCCCCTGCCTCACCCAGTTTCCATGCCAGAGCCAAGGGATTGTCGAGGTCGTCGAGAAAATAAAAGTCGGCAACTCCATTGTCAGTAGAGCATTGGGCATGCACCGCCGGGAGCGACACCCGCTGATCGTTGAGCAGCACAGGAAAGGAAGCCAGTCCGTTTCCGGCCCGTTTCAGCGTGCATGCCTCTTTTCCCATGGCAGCCAGGTCCTGCGCTTCTTTCGGCGCCCCGGGGGCTCCACCGCCCGCCATCTGACCCAGCGCGCCCAGCAACGATCCCGCCATCCCTTTCAAACCTCCCGCGCGGAAACTGAATTGGGTTTCGCCCTTATCTTTGAGCTCCGCGAGAACCTCCCGGGAAACGCTGATCGCCGTGGTTCCGGGCATAACCTCAGGCTGATTCGGGCTGAACCATTGCATGTAATCGTGAGCGCTTTGCAAGTCCTGCTTGCGAATCAAACGCTGTCCGGAAATTGAACCGCTGGTTTTCGGTGCTTTTTCGCCCGTGAGTTTCTGCAAACCCTCGAGCGGATTGGGGACGTTGTCGGCGCGATAGGAAAGGCGCATCGAAGTCGCGTTCACCTGCTGAACTTGCTTGATGGACTCGTAGTCGCCGCCAAACTGGGCAACAGCCGTAACGACCGTAAGCCCCTGACGTAGAGGAACCTTGGTTCGAGCTTCAGCGCCCGCGCTCGAGCCCGTCCACACTGGAAAAGAAAGCGGCGCTGAAGTTGTGGATGAAGAGCCCCCGGAACCGGACGATCCGCGTGAGGATCCCGAGTCCGAGCTCGAAGATCCCACGCCCAGCGCTCCGGCTAGCTTGTCCAGGTTGTTTGACTTGTAAGCCTGCGAGATTTCGTCGGCCTTCTTCTTGGCGCGGTAGCCGATATAAACGCAGCTGCCCATCACCGCCAGAACGATCAGCAGAATAAAGACCAGAAACCCCACCAGAACCTTGACGATCACGCTGCTGCCCTGCGAAGCGGGCTGATTCGGTGGTGGAACCGAAGGAGGTGTAACCGTAGGAGGTGCGCCTGGGGAAGGAGGCGGGACGACCCCTGGCACCGCAGCAGTCCCCGGCAAGCGCGCGCCGCACTTGCCGCAGAACTGGACATCCCCGGCCGGAGAGCCACACTGCCCGCAGAATCTGGCCATTGGAAACTCGCTCCTTCGCCACCGTGATGACTACAAGTGACTGGCGATCTTGCGAGCCATCTTCTGGGCAGCATCCGCGCTGATACCGCTTTGACGCAGATCGATGGTGACCATCACGTCGCCCTTGCGCATCAGCAACGAAGAGTTTCCCGCAGCCATGTAGGCTTCGTCGCCGACGCCTTCCAGCGTGGTGAACGTATCCATCCCCGCGACCTGTTTCATGGCGCCATGTGTCAACCCCATGGCGATGCCGCCGCCTTCCCATGCGTAGTCGACATCGAAGTTCTTGCCGCCGCCCGGGCCGTAGGTGTACTCGCAAATGGTGGTTCCGCGCTGCTCGACGGACGCAACCGGTTCGCCCAAAGCTACAGAAGCCTCGCTGGTCGACAGCATGGCGCAGGGCTGCCGCCTGCCTGTGTAAGGCTTTTGGTCCCCGCCCATCGATCTGCTGAACTCGTGGGCCTTTTGCTTGACCCGGTAGCCGATATAAACACAACTTCCAGCCACGACCAGGATCAGGAACATGAAAAATGCCAGCACGCCGATAAGAATTTTCATGCCCGTGCTGCTTCCCGTGGAAGCGGTCGGAACCGGGGCGGGACCTGGCACAGCAGCTGCCTGGGCTGCAGGCTGGGTCGCTCCACACTTCGTACAAAACTTGGCTCCGTCGGTCAGGGGGTTGCCACAACTCACACAGAATGCAGCCATCTGGTTCGCCTCCATCAAGCCGCGCAATGTTACGAAGCCCCAAGGCGCACGTCAAGGGGAGTTGGAACCCGCTGCCGCAGAAACTGCGAACCGGGAACTGGGGAACTGAAAACTGGAGTCTGGAAGCCAGAAACGGGGAGCCGACAGTGGACTACGACTTCGAACCCGTTCCAGTGCTAAACTAAACACTCCGCTATGTCAGAAACTAGACGTTCCCGCACTCTGCTTTGGATCGTAATCGGAGGAGGGGCCTTCTTCCTCTTTGTGATGGCAGTATTTTTTCTGGTCTATCTCACCCTGCACGCCGGAGGAGAAAGCGCCTCTCTGCGCAGCAGCTTTGGCGATAAGATCGGTGTGGTCGAACTCGAAGGCGTCATCCTCGATCCCAGCACGGTGGTACAGCAGGTCAAGAAGTTCGGCGATGACGACTCCATTAAAGCCATCATCATTCATGTAAATTCGCCAGGCGGCGGAGTGGCCGCATCCGAGGAGATCTATCGCGAGGTCAAGCGAGTCCGCGACGAAAAGAAGAAGCGCATTGTGGCCGCGATTGAAACCGTCGGCGCCAGCGGCGCGTATTACGTGTCTTCCGCAACCAATAAGATCTATGCCGACAACGGCAGTGTCGTAGGCTCGATCGGCGTGATTTCCGAGTGGGTCAACTACGGCGACTTGATGCGCTGGGCCCACCTCAAGCCGGAAGTTCTGACCGTGGGCGAATACAAGAGCACCGGCGATCCTTCACGCGATATGACTCCGAAAGAGCGAGCCTACCTGCAGTCGCTGATCGATAACATGTATGGCCAGTTCGTCAGCGCCGTGGCCGAAGGCCGCCATGCCAAGGTGGACGACATCAAATCCATCGCCGATGGCAGGGTCTGGACTGGCGAGCAAGCCCTTTCCATGCACATGATCGATCAGATCGCCGACTTCGAGGCCGCGGTGGACGATACCGCCAAGGCGGTAGGTATCAGCGGCAAACCGGTTCTCGTCCACCCCGAAAAGGACCGTAAGACAGTACTCGATTTGCTCTTCGGGGACGTCTCCGAATGGCTGCCCAGCCGGGAGAAGCTGCTGGATCAGCACACCGGGTTCTATTATTTGTGGAAGTAGGGGCTCGGGCGCCAGAGTCGGCTCCCGGCAAAGCCGCGGAGCGGCGCAAGATTGCAGCCCAGGGCGCAAGCCCTGGGTAGGATTCGGGACGCGATCAAAGCTCCGAAGGAGCGAAAGAAACGCAAGCTGGGATCAGGCCGGAACAGGTTTGCAGGGAAAAGCCGCTTGCACAAAACCCCTGAAATTTGAGAAGTTTATACAGGATTGCGGCCTATAATGCCGCCATCACATATAATCACGACCGACTGAGGGGCGTATGACAAAAGCTGATCTGATCGACGAGGTCTCCAAACTCGCGGAATTAACGCGCAAGGACAGTGAAGTGATCGTCGAGACCATCTTCGACAGCATCGTGCGCTCGCTCCGCGTGGGCGACAAGATTGAGATCCGCGGCTTCGGCAGCTTCCGCACCCGCCAGCGCAAACCACGCGTGGGCCGCAATCCAAAGACCGGCGAACGGGTCGAAGTCCCCGCCAAAAAGATTCCGTTCTTCAAGCCCAGCAAAGAGTTGAAAGACCTGGTAAACACCGGAGGCGGCCACGCTGCAGCACCGCCGGCACCCGCTACTCCGGCTCCCGCGTAGGCTCGAATTTTTGTCACAAACCGCGCAGGGACAGCCGCCCTCGGCTGTCCGGTCGAGCAAAGCTCGGCTACAACTCCAGCAGAAGAAGCTCAATGATCTCCGCGGAGACCTTGCCGCCCTTCACCTTCAGTCGCCCGATCGTTACCGGTAACCGGAATCTTCTGGGCCCGGCGCTGCCGGGATTGAAATAAAGCACCCCATCTCTCGTCTCCTGTTTAGCCACATGACTGTGTCCGTAAACAACGACAGCAAATCCCGCAGCCTCTGGTTTCAAATCCAATTCAGCCAGGTTGTGCAACACATAGATTGAGATGTCGCCAACTTCGAGCACGTTGGTTGCGGGAATTTTCTTCGCCCAGACATCACGATCCACGTTGCCGCGTATGGCAGTCACCGGCGCGATTTCGCCGAGCTTTCTCAAGATAGAAGGATCACCGACGTCCCCGGCATGAATGATGTAGTCAGAGCCGCGCAGCGCGGCCAAAGCCTCAGGACGAAGCAAGCCATGGGTATCGGAAATAACGCCAATGATCCAAGATGCCCGCGTAGGGGCAGGTGTCCTCACCTGCCCAGCCGAGCGAAGCTCGGCTCCGAGACGGACGCCACCCACAACCAGCGATATTGCTCCGAAGAAGCCACCAATTCTTTCCTCACGGGATTATCCAAGATGTACGCGATCTTCTCATCAAGCTTTTCGGAAACACGCAAGACCCGATCAAATGATTCTTCCTGCCATACACGCCCTGGACGACCTAACCGCCGGTTTATCAAATGCGCCGCAGTCCCTTTGATGGCCTTGGTAATTCGTGCGAGTGAGAAGACTTCTGATCTTTCAACATCAATCAGCGGCGTGAAGATCATGTGAACGTGATCGGGCATAACCACTGCCGCGCGAAGATCTATCGTCCACTGGTTCGCCCGTATGCATGTCTCCATGACGGTTGTGCGAGCCCAATCAGGGAGGATCCACCGCCCATATGTGCAGAAAGTCAGGAAATGCGGTTTGCAATCGCGCTGCAGATGCGGCAGATTGCGACGGTAGAAGGGTTGCGACACGAGGCAATTCTACTGCCCGACTGCGTCGGGCCGGGCAGGTGGGACACCTGCCCCTACGTGGGCTGTGCCAATTTGGGATTTCTACAGCCCCGGGCTTTTCTGCTCAATCAGCCCCTTGATCTTCGCAACAAACTCTGCCGCCAGCATGTCTTCAGTCTTCTCTTTCCCGCGGGTGCGGACGTTCACCTTCCCAGCTTCGGCCTCTTTGTCTCCAACCACCAGCAGGAATGGCACCTTCTGCATGGCATGTTCGCGGATTTTGGCATTCATCTTTTCGTTGCGAGAGTCCACATGCACTCGCACGCCAACGGCCTTGAGCTGATCAGCAACTTTGTTGGCGTACTCCGCGTGGCGCTCGGAAATTGGAATCATCACCGCCTGAACCGGCGAGAGCCACACGGGAAACGCCCCGGCGTAGTGCTCGATCAGGACCCCGAAGAAGCGCTCGACTGACCCATATAGCGCCCGGTGCACCATCACCGGCTGCTTGCGCGATCCGTCTTCGGCGACGTATTCGAGGTCGAAGCGCTGCGGCAGATTGAAATCAAACTGCACCGTAGAAAGCTGCCAGAGACGTCCGATGGCGTCCACCAGTTTGATGTCAATCTTCGGCCCGTAAAACGCTGCTTCGCCGGGGATGGTCGTGTATTCGATGTTCAGTTGCTTGAGAACTTTTTCGAGGGAACTGGTCGCCGTGTTCCATTGTTCTTCGCTACCGACGAAATTCTTGCGATCGGCAGGGTTCCAGGTGGAAAGCTCGGTCTGGAATTTGTCGAAGCCAAAGTCCTTGAGCACGTCGCGGGCAAACTCGACGCAATCGGCGATCTCTTTTTCAATCTGCTCCGGCGTACAGAAAATGTGGGCGTCATCCTGGGTGAAGCCGCGCACGCGCAGCAGGCCATGCATTACGCCCGAACGCTCATAGCGATACACCGTGCCCAGTTCGCCCAGGCGTACCGGCAGATCGCGATACGATTTCAGCGAGTCTTTGTAAATCAGAATGTGGAACGGGCAGTTCATGGGCTTCATGCGGTATTCGGCGTCGTCGAGCTCCATGACGTCAAACATGTTCTGCGCGTAATAGCCCTCGTGCCCCGAGGTCTGCCACAACTGCCGCCGCGCCACGTGCGGCGTGTACACCAGCGAGTAGCCGCGCTTCAGATACTCGGCGCGCATCCAGTCTTCCATCTCTTTGCGAATGATCCCGCCTTTGGGATGCCAGAAAATCAGTCCCGGCCCCGCCAGCTCCTGAATGGAAAACAGATCGAGCTGCTGGCCCAGCACCCGATGGTCGCGCTTCTTGGCCTCTTCCTGCTTGTTGAGAAAATCGTCGAGGTCTTTCTTCGAGAAAAACGACGTCCCGTAA
>Ga0137388_10002554_pt1 | contig 11466 bp, 10 predicted proteins | sample 15con2h14AmetaG_FD_104644 | JGI IMG/M metagenome (GOLD analysis project Ga0137388, IMG submission 104644) | Vadose zone soil microbial communities from Angelo Coast Range Reserve, California, USA - 15con2h1.4A metaG | ecosystem: Environmental > Terrestrial > Soil > Vadose zone > Saprolite...
GAGAGTGTCGGACGTTGCTGTGTCGAGAGCGGCCGTTGAGCGCCCCGATGAGCGGAAACCGCCGAGGTTTCCGCTCATAACTTCCTAGATGTCGCGCTGCAGGCCGGATTTACTCCGGCCGTCACATACGCCTCCGCACCGCTCACATGCAGCGTGCGCCAGCCTATTTAGACAATTTCATACCGGGGAAGGTGAGCAGGGCCGCGAATCCGGCTGAGAGAGAGTGTCGGACGTTGCTGTGTCGAGAGCGGCCGTTGAGCGCCCCGATGAGCGGAAACCGCCGAGGTTTCCGCTCATAACTTCCTAGATAAGAAAGCTGCCCAGGTGGATCTCGTACAGATCCGGGTGCGCCCTGATCGCCTGAAAGATCGTCTCGCCGCTGAACACGCGCACGTCGTACTGGCAGAGCGCGACGGTGGGCAAGCGCTTGGATATGGTGTTGAACGCGACCTCGAAATCGATCATCTGGCGGTCTGACTCGAAGCCCTTGCGGGCCGAGCTCATTTCGCCGACGACCCGCAGCACGTTCGGACCTGCCGCCAGGGCGCGGGTCAACGTTTCTTCCCAGAACACAAGCGCGTCCTGCACGGAAGCTCCCGGCCAGGGTGCGGTCGACAACCGGCCTTCGCTGAGCGCTGCGTCGATGTCGGCACCCCTCTTCTGCAGTCCGGCGAGGTACGCATCGAGCGCTTCTCCTTCGGCGACCAGGAAGCAAGGCTGGCCGGCGCCCAGTCCCTCGGACAAGAAGGGAACTGCCAGGCGGAGACGCCCGGCATCGCTGTTGAAGAAGGTCCCCAGGTGCGAATGCAGTGGCACCATGGTGCCGCCCACGCTGACTGCCCCTGGCGGGCCATCTCTCGGGCTTGGGTTCGAGCTGGGTCCGAGGAAGCGCTCGAGGTCTGCCTGTTTGAAGCGGCGCTCCCTACGCCGGCCGACACGCATTGCCGCCAGCAGACCGCCGTCGCTCCATCTCCGGACCGACGCCTGACTGACCCGGAGGAAACGCGCCGCCTCCGCGGTGTTGAGCAGCTTATCGCTCATTGTGACTTTGGTCTCGCGCTGTGACAGTATTGCAGAGATTCGGCTAACCTGACCTTGCATATGGGGAAAGAAAGGCCTGGGTTGAGCCAGCCGCAGAGGTAGCCGTGGAACTCCGCCAGTTGAGAGCGTTTCTCCAGGTCGCGAACGCCCGGCATTTCGGCCAGGCGGCTGCCGCGCTGAAGATCACCCAGCCGGCGCTGACCCAGCGGATCCAGGCCCTCGAACGCGAGCTCGGAGTCCAGTTGCTCACCCGAACCGCGAGAGAGGTTCGGCTGACCGCTGCCGGCGAAGTCTTGCTGCCGTACGCGAACAGCCTCATCCACATCGAGGACCGCGCTTTGCGCGACCTGGCCGACAACGCCGCGGGTCGCGCCGGCAGCCTTCGGATCTCATACCAGTTGCATGCCGACACGGCCGTGATGAGCGCCATCATGGCGACATTTCGGAGCCGCTACCCGAAGGTCGAGGTGCAGGTCGGGTCTGCTTACTCGGTCATGAACGTGGAGCAAATCGTCTCCGGTCACCTGGACGCTGCGTTCGTCCCCATGCCGATCCCTCACCAGGATGTCGTGGCGACGCAGTGGATCGGCGACGACGAAGTCGTGATCGCGGTCGCCGAACGTAACCGCTTCGCTCAGATGGACCGCGTGCAGGTTTCCGAGCTGGCCGGGCAGCCGATGATCCTGTTTCCGAGCTCGGCCAGCCCATTGCTCACCACCGCCTTCAGGCGCTGGTTGACAGGCCATATCGGATCAGAGCTGAACATCGTCGCGGAGGAGCCGTGGGAGCAGGCTGTCCTGGAGGTCGCGAAGTCAGACACCATCGTCACGTTCGGAAGCTCGCGGTGGTCGTCATCGGCTCCGACACCTGGAGTCGTCTACCGACCGATGACGCCGGCGCCGATCACAAGTTTCGGGATCGCATATCGCCGCGACGACGAATCGACTCAGCTGGCCAACCTGCTCAAGATCGTCGACGAGGTGGCGAAACGGTCGAACCTCAAGTCGCCGCCGGAGGGAGAGCTCATCGCCCACGCATAGAGGCATCTGTGCGCGCTCTTGTGATTACCTTCCTGCTAGGTGAAAGCGCTGGTGCTCGGAGCTGGCGGGCTGCTGGGTTCGGAGCTGATGAAGTTGCTCCCCGATTCGGCCGGCCTGACGCACACGCAACTTTCGGTAACAGACCTGGCGGCGCTCAATGCAGCGTTGCCGCACCACAGTCCCGAGGTCGTGTTCAACTGCGCCGCCTTCAACGCCGTCGACGGCGCTGAAACACAGCAGGACGCCGCTTACCAGGCAAACGCGCAAGGAGCTTTTAACGTTGCCTTGGCCTGTGCTCAACGGGATGTGCGGCTGATCCACTTTTCGACCAATTTCGTCTTCGACGGCGCGCTCGAACGTCCGTATGTCGAAACGGATGTAGTGGGCCCTCTCAGCGTCTACGCCAAGTCAAAGCTCGAGGGGGAGAAGCTCACTTCGATGGTCATGCCGCGCGCGCTGATCATCCGAACCGCCGCGCTCTTCGGGGCGGGCTCCGGCCACGGGAAGCTGAGCTTTCCCGAGCGAATCGTCCAACGTGCGACCGCTGGTGAGCGGCTCCGCGTGGTCTCCGACCAGACCATCAACCCCACCTATGCCGCAGACCTGGCGGTAGCCGCCATCGCGCTAGCGTCAAGCGAAATGGAGGGAGTGGTTCACGTCGTGAACGCCGGCTGCACCGCTTGGGATGAGCTGGCGCGCGCAACGCTGGTCGAATTCGGAGTCGCGGGCGAGGTCGAGCCGGTTTCCAGCGCCGACCTCGGGGCCGCGGCGAAGCGGCCGGCCAACGGCTGCCTCGAGTCCACGAGGACGCAGGCCCTGCGCCCGTGGCGCGAAGCTTTGAGCGAGTTCAGGCGGCAGGCGAGCCCATAAGAAAGGCTCGGGCCGGGCGATTACTCGACACCGGCACCGAGCTTGGCTGCGGGGGGTGAGGTTCTATGTGGTTACGGCGGCCCCGGACTCCGTCCTTTCTGAGGGTCCTTCGACCGGAACGCCTCGACCAAAAATTTTGACAGGGAACCCATCGCGGGCTTGGTAGGTCGATGCACGATTTCGACGACAAAATGCCTGCGCCGCTTTGGAAATTCCAAGGGTCAAGCCTGGTTGGACCGGGACCGGCCAGTGCTTAAGATGCGTTCGTCTTCTGGATCGCCGTCCAGCGCTGGATCCTGTTCGTACCGGCGTCGGATGACGTGGAGAGACTGAACTTATGAACAAGTGGATCAGAGGGCTGCTGCAGACGGCTTTCGCGCTCGTCCTGCTGGTCCTGTGGCTGCGCACCGTGTCGCTGGGCGAGGTGCTCAGCCACGCAAGTGTGCACAGCTGGATGGCGGTGTTCCTGATGCTCGTGCTTTTCCTGGTCACCAGCCTGATTCGAGCCCGGCGCTGGCTTCTGCTCCTCCGGCCGCTTGCCCCAGTAGGCATGGTGCGCGCGTTCGCTATGAACGCCGCCGCGGGCTTGCTCAACTACGTCCTGCCGATCCGGTCCGGTGACGCGATGCGCGGCTGGTGGTTATGGCGCCGCCATCGCGTGCCGCCCGGGTCGGCCCTGGCCACCATCGTGATCGACAAGGCCTGTGACCTCGCCGGGGTGGCGGTCGTGCTGGCGGCGCTGGCGTTGATCGCGGCTACAGGTCTCGTGAGGGCGCCGCGCGGACTCCTCGGCGCAGCGGCCCTGGCGGTCGCCCTGCTGGCGGCGGTGCTTGGCACGGCGGTGCTCGGTCCGCGCATCGCACGGTCGGGCCTGGCGCGGCGGCTGCTCCCCGAGCGCATTGCCGCGGGTCTCGCTGGGCAGGCGTTCGCGTTTCGCGCCGGGGCGCGCGGCCTGTGGACGCCGGCGCTCGCCGGCAGACTCGCAGCACTCACGGCGATCGCACTGCTCATCGACGCTTTCAACTTCAGCCTGCTCTTCTGGGCCGTTGGGGTCCCCGTCCCGACACTGAACGCAATGGCCGCTTACCCCGCGCTCCTGCTCGCGTTCGCGGTGCCCGCCGGCCCCGGTTACGTCGGCAGCCTCGAAGTCGCAGGGTCGCTGGTGCTGGGCGGAGGCCTGGGCCTGGGCTCAGCGGTGGCGGCCGGCGCTATCGTTCTGTACCATGCGATCACCGCCGGGTACGCCCTCCTGCTCGGATTCCTCGGCTTCCTGCTCGTCGGCGGCCGGCGTCGCGCGCGCGGTGTGGGCCCGCGACGGATCGCGGTCTTCCATTGCGGATTCACATACTCCGGCGGCGGCGAACGCATCGTCATCGAAGAGGTGCTCGGTCTGCGCAGGCGCGGGTTCGCGGTTGAGTGCTATGCGCCAACGGTCGACGCGTCGCGCTGCTACCCGGACCTCATCGGCGAGGTGCGCGTGCATACGTTCCTTCCGCAGCTGCCGCGCTGGTTTCCATTCCGAGAGGCCGTGCAGATGGCTGCGACCTCGCTCCTCATGCCTCTTTACGCGTGGCGATTCCGTGGCGTCGACGTCATCGTCGGCTGCAATCAGCCAAGCGCATGGATCGCATGGTGGGCGGCGCGCCTGATCGACGTGCCTTATGTCGTCTACCTCAACCAGCCCAACCGGCTGGTCTACCCGCGCAAGATTGACCGGGAGACCGGTTGGGTCGCGAACGCCGACTACCGCCTGCTTGCAGCGATCGTCATGCGCGCGACGAAATTCGTCGCGTGGGCAGATCGCCGCTCGGTCCAGGAGGCCGACCAGCTGTTGGTCAACGGCGATTACATCGGCGACATCATCCGTGGCATCTACCGCCGCGAAGCGATCGACTGCCCGGCCGGGTGCCACGTTGCAGCTTCGGGTTTTCCACTTCCAGTCAACGCTCGATTCTCCGGGGGGTTGACTATCAACGGCTATCCCGTTCGGCGGCCGTACGTGCTGCTGACCAACCGCCACTACCCGCAGAAACGATTCGACCTTGCCATCCGCGCCATGCAGGGGGTGCGCAAGCAACACCCGAAGGCACAGCTCGTGATCCCTGGGCCGTCCACTTCGCACACACCATCGTTGAGGGCCTTGACTGCAGAGCTGAACCTCAGCGACGCCGTGCTGTTCCTGGGCCCGATCACTGAGGACGAGCTGCAGAAGCTGTACGAAGGCGCGGCCGTCTATGTGTATCCGGCGCCTGAAGAGGACTTCGGAATGGGCGTGATCGAATCGATGTCCAAGGGCGTGCCGGTGGTGGCGTGGAACCAGGCCGGCCCGACTGTCACGGTGGGGCCCGGCACCGGCCACCTCGCGGAGCCGCTCGAGGTCAGCGACTACGCCGCCGGGATCGCCTCCTTGCTCGACGACCAGGTGGCCAACCAGGCCACCGGCGAGCGCGCCTTCGAATGGGCGCGGCGATTCGATTGGGAAAGGCACCTCGACACGTTGGAACGCTCGATCCTCGCGGTCGCGCGCTCGCACGAGCAAGTGGCGGCCGAGGCAGCGACCGCATAAGGCACCCGAGCTAGTTAAGCGAGGCGGCCCACGCCACAAGGTCTTTGAGACCCCGGTCGAAAGCGATTTGTGGCTCCCATCCGAGGTCCTGCTTCGCCTTGGAGATGTCGCTCACGTAATAGGTCTGGTCGCCCTCGCGCCAGTCCGAGAAGCTGTACTGCGGCGTCTTCTTGACGAGCTCGCCGATCTGGTCGATGACCTCGAGCAGGTTGCGCTGGTTCGGCTCTCCGCCGCCGACGTTGTAGATCTGGCCGCGCGTCCTGTCGATGTTCTCGATCGCGATCTCGTAGAGCGCGCTTAGGTCCCTCGCATCCAGGAGATCCCGAACCTGAGTGCCATCTCCGTAGATGGTCAGCGGACGATCGTCGAGGATCGAGTGCACGAAGTGTGCGACCCAGCCCTGATCCTCAGTGCCGTACTGGTGCATGCCGTAGATGCAGCTCTGACGGAGCACGACGGTGTTCATGTAGAAGCAGCGCGCATAGTCCCTCACGTACTGGTCCGCGGTTCCCTTGCTGCACCCATACGGGCTGTGGAAGTCGAGCGGCTGCGTCTCCTTGCAGGGACCGCTCTTGTGGTCGAGCTTTCCGTACACCTTGTTCGTCGATGCGAAGACGAGGGGCGCCTCGGGATTGTGCTTGCGGGCCGACTCGAGCACGTTCAGCGTGCCCCTTGCGTTGATGTCGAAGTCGGTTTCGGGGTCGATGAGCGAGGTTGTGACAGCGACCTGCGCGGCCAGGTGTAGGATCGCGTCCTGGTTCTTGACGTGCTCGTCGAGGGCGCCGGCATTCCTCACGTCCTCTTTGATGAAGGTAATTCGTGCCGGGTGCTCCGTGATGAGCCACTTGAGGTTCCTGTCAGTGCCCCCGCGGCTCAGGTTGTCGAGGATCGTCGCGTGCCAGCCGCGCTCGATGAGGTGTGCCGCCGCATTGACGCCGAGAAATCCCGCACCTCCGGTGATGAGGACTCGGCGCGATCGCTCGCTTCGCGCAGCTGTTTTCGTGCGCGGCTCGGTTTGCATCCCGCTCTTTTGCTCCAGGCCCAGCGCACTCAGTGTCATGGCGGGCAACTACGTTAGATCAAGTGCGAGGGAACCCATCCCTACGATAGGCAGGTGGCGCTTCCCTCCCCGGTCCCGGCGCTCTCCGACTCCGACCTGAAGTCGCTCCGATCCAACTGGGCCGCCGAAGCCCGGATGGCGGATGTGTACGAGTCGCTGGCCGAGGTGACATCGAATCCTCGCGCACGGCGGCGCCTCAAGGCGATGGCCGAGACAGAAAGGCGTCATGCGCAAGCGTGGGGCGAGCTGCTTGCTTCCTGCGGGGTCGAGATCTCGAACCGCGGTCCTTACGCGACCGCGCGTCTGCTGGCGATTCTGGCGCGGGTGGTGGGCATCGGTCCCGCGCTGGCTCTCGCGGGCGTCGCCGAGGGACAGGTGATGCGCTCGTATCTGTCCCAGGTGTCGACGGTGTCCAACCAGCAGGCCCAGGGCGTTCTGCGCCGCGTGCTGCCGGAGGAGCTCGATCACCAATCGCCCGACGAGGTCGCCGAGAGACCCGAAGACGAGCGATCGGATGTGGCCGCTGACGAGGAATGGCACGGCGGCGGCGCCGAGAGCATCCGGAACGTGATCTACGGGGTCAACGACGGGCTCACCGCGACCCTCGGCGTGCTCGCTGGTGTAGGGGGCGCGACCGTCGATCCGCGGGTGGTACTCATCGGTGGCCTTTCGGCGATGGTTGCTTCGGGTGTGTCGATGGCCGGTGGCGCCTACCTCGCGACCAAGTCGCAGCGCGAGGTGTTCGAGGGCCAGCTGGCGCGCGAAGCGGCGGAGATCGAAGCGATGCCGGAGCTGGAGAAGGCAGAGCTGGTCGACATCTACCGTTCCAAGGGCCTCACCACTGAAGAGGCAAAGACGATCGTCGACCGCATCACAAAGGACAAGAAGGTATGGCTGGAGACGCAGGCCCGCGAAGAGCTCGGCCTTGATGTCTCGCAGTTCGAGAATCCAACGCGCGAGGGCCTGGTCGCGGGCATCTCGACGCTGATCGGCGGCGCGATCCCGGTGATCGGTTATGTCGTGGGGCGATTGCTCGTTGGCTCGCGGTTCTCGGGCTTGGGCTCGCTGGTGGTGGCGTTCATATTCTGTGGCGTGTTCCTTTTTCTCATCGGCTCCGCGCGCTCGTTCTTCACGGGCAAGGGTGGCGTACGGTCCGGCGTCGAGATGCTGGTCGTCGGCACGGTGGTGGCGACATTGACGTACGTGGTGGGCGTCCTTTTCCGCGTTTCCTAGCGGTCAGCCGGTCGAGATGCCGCGGAGAAACGCGATGGTGACGATCCACGCCGCGCCGGCGAGAATCACAGCCTCTCTGCGCGGCGACCCACTGTGCGCCCACAGATAGGCACCCGGGAGAAAGAGCACGGCGAAGATCCCGTAGACGATGTGCAGCAGCTCGTGCGGTCGCTGTCCCGTCACGAACACGCCGAGGCCGAAGAGCCCCTGGACCACCGAGAGGCCGGCCATGATCAGGTAGCTCGATCGGAAGCCGCCGCTCACGCGCGCGTGCCGGAAGTAGCTGTACGCGCCCCAAGCTCCGAGCACGACAGCAAACGCGACGAGTGCGCGCGCCCCGACTGAGTGGAGGAAGACGAGCGAACCGATCAACTACCGGACGCCAACCCCCCGCACCTGGTTTCGGAAGTACGCGACGGTTTGCGTAAGTCCCTCCTCCAGGCTCACCTTCGGCTCCCAGCCCAGGTCCTGGCGCGCCCGAGCATTGTCGAGCGCGATGCGGTACACATCGCCTTTGCGTGCCGGACCGAATTTCGGCTCGAGCTTGTAGTCGGTGAGGATGGCGAGCTTGCGAAAGAGCTCATTGATCGTGACAGGGGTGCCGGTGCTGATGTGGTACGTGCCCCCGGCTCCGCGATGCAGCGCGGTGATGTTGGCGACAGCGACGTCGGCGACATGCAGCATGTCCCGCGCTTGTTCGCCGTCGCCGTCGATGGTCACCGGCTTTCCGGCCAGCATGCGGCTGGCAAAGACGGCAATCACCCGGCCTTCTTCGGCGTGAAAGTCCTGGCGTGGGCCGTAAATGTTTGCGTAGCGCAACACCGTGTAGTCGAGCCCGAAGGTGCGCTTGAAGGTGCCCAGGTATTGCTCGAACGACACCTTGCTCGTGCCGTATGGCGACAGCGGTCGCACCGGGTGGTCCTCGTCGGCGGGGATCACGTCGGGCTCCCCGTAGAGCGCGCCGCCGGTCGAGATGAAGATGAATTTCCTCACCCCAGCCTCGACGCTCGCCTTCAGCACGTTGAGGCCGCCGACGATATTGATCATCGCGTCGAGACCGGGGTCCGCGACCGACTTGGGCACCTTAGCCTGAGCCGCGTGGTGGTTTACCACGTCGGGGCGGAAAGCGGCGATGGCCGCGGCGACGCCCTCCTTGTTGCGAACGTCGAGCTTGAGCAGCTCCGCCTGCCGGTTTACGTTCGCCAGGATGCCGGTGCTGAAATCATCGAGGACGGCGACCTCATGCCCGGCGGCGACGTAGGCATCGACCACATGAGAGCCGATGAAGCCGGCCCCACCCGTAACCAGAACCCTCATTCCGCGTGAATGTAACCGACACTTAGTCCCCGTGGCAGCGGGCGGCCTCGAGGTCGACGTCGTCAAAGCGGTGCGCGTGCCGGTGCCGGCATCGTTTGTGCGCACCGTGCTCGTCCGCGCCGCATCCATTCCGGAGGTCGCGGCGCGACTGCCGGAAGGCACAGCCACGGTCGCGGTCCGCCTAACCGGCGACAGAGAGCTCCGTCGACTCAACCGCGATTACGCGGGAGAGGACTCCGTCACGGACGTTCTGTCGTTCGCGGGCATAGGTGCGCACGTCGGCGACCTGGCAATCTCGTGGCCCACGGCAGTCCGCCAGTCGCGGGCTTTCGCGCATGAGCCGCATACCGAGCTCGCCTTGCTGGCCGTGCATGGGCTGCTGCACCTGCTCGGCTGGGACCACGCAACCACGTCCGAGCGAAGAGAGATGAACCGCCTGACCCGTGCGGCGCTAAAGCTGGCGGGCGTGAGGATCGCGGCCGGCCGGCTCTGATGTTTCCGTAAACTCAACGGACCGGTCTGCGGCGCTCGCCGCGGGCCTTTCTGTGTTCATTCATGAGTCAAGAGTTGAGTCAGGAAGAGCGGTTGATCGTCGGGCTGGGTAATCCGGATTCCGACTATGCAGACACGCGCCACAACCTCGGGTTCGCGTGCGTCCGGGAGCTGGCGAAACGCATGGGCGTGAAGATCGACCGCAAGCGATGGCAGTCCCTGATTGGCCGCTCGGAGGCACGCGGCGTCTGGTTCGTTCTGCCGCAGACATACATGAACCTTTCAGGCCAGGCGGTCGCGAAGGCGCTTCGCGACACGAACCTCTCGCCGGACCAGCTCTGGGTGGTGCATGACGAGCTCGACCTTCCCCTGTGCCGGATGCGCATCCGGCGCGGCGGGTCCGGCGCCGGCCACAACGGGGTGCTGTCGATAATCAGCGCGCTGGGCACGCCGGACTTCGTGCGCTTTCGGGTGGGCATCGGCAAGCCCGCTCGAAAGGGGTCGCTGGCCGGCCGCGGTTACGTGCTGGGGCGGTTCACGAAGGCCGAGGCGGAGCGCGTGCCGCAAATCGCGGACGGCGTCGCCACCGCGCTTGAGGTGGCCCTCGACGCTGGTATCGAGATGGCGATGGAACGTTTCAACCGACCGGGCTCGCTTGGCTGCGAGGAATTGTCATGAGCACGCTCTGGGAGCGCACCCTCGACGCCTCGCCTGAGCTGCGCCGGTGGACGTCGCAGAGAACCGGCGAGCTCAGCGTCGCGCGCCTGCCCCGGCCCGTGTGGCCGATCGTCGCGGGTGCGGTCGCGCGTGCGCTCGCGGATGCCGGCCGCTCGGTGCTCATCCTGGCGCCTGCGCCGGACCGTTTCTGTGACGAGCTGCGGCCATGGCTGGCGGGCCGTCCCCCCGCATATGTATTCGCGGAGGTCGCGGTCTCGCTCCTTGACCGGCCGCCTGCGTTCGACGAGGCGGTCAACAAACGTCTCGAGGCTCTGAACGCGCTCGCGGACCGCACCTCCGTGAGCCTCGTCGTGTCCTCGCGGCGCGCGATCACGCGCGCGACCATCTCACGAGCCAACCTCGTTCAAGGCACCCTGATGCTTGGCCCCGGCGGCGGACCCGACCCCATCGTCGCCGCCGCCCGGCTGGTCGAGATGGGATATTCGCGCGAGCCGCTGGTCGAGGAGCCCGGCCAGTTCTCACTGCGCGGCGGAATCCTCGATGTGTTTCCCGCGGCGGCCGACTCGCCAGTACGCGCCGAGTGGTCGGGTGATGTCATCGAAACCCTCCGGCTCTTCGACCCCGAGAACCAGCGCTCGGTAATGGAAATCCCACGGATTTCGATCCACCCGGGTCGCGAGCTGCTGTTCGGACCGCGCCGCGGAGCGGCGGCGGCGAACCGCCTCCGGGAAGAGGTGTCGCTAGACGGTTTGCGGGCCGATGTCCGCGCGGACTGGGAGGAGGAGATCGAGCGACTCGAGGCGGGAGGTGCTTTTCCCGGTATCGAGTTTTATGCGGCTTACCTCGACCCCTCGCTGCCATCGCTCCTCGAGCACCTGCCTGAGGGCATGGCGGTCCTCGACTTCGAGCCCGGCCGTCAGCTGGCCGACGCGCGAGTGCTGGTCGAGGAAACCGAGATACTCGCGGCCGCCGAAGCTGGCGGCGGTGAGCTGCCGCGCGGGTTTGCGCTGCCGATGGTCAGCGTGGAGCGGTTACACATCTTGCATGGCCACCCGCGCCTGGAGGTCACGGCCGGAGAGGGCGGCGACCGGTCCATCGATCTCGGTTGGGTGGAGGCAGAACCACTCGTTGGCCGGCCGCGAGCTGCTGCGGAGCTGGCGGAGCTCGCC
>Ga0137388_10002557_pt1 | contig 11460 bp, 13 predicted proteins | sample 15con2h14AmetaG_FD_104644 | JGI IMG/M metagenome (GOLD analysis project Ga0137388, IMG submission 104644) | Vadose zone soil microbial communities from Angelo Coast Range Reserve, California, USA - 15con2h1.4A metaG | ecosystem: Environmental > Terrestrial > Soil > Vadose zone > Saprolite...
AAACAACATGGTCGGCTTACTCCGTGGAGTGGATTGGAATTTACAGAGGGAGATGGAGTTTGAATTTGGGTGTGGACTTGTCGCGGTACAGGGCGCGGTCGGCGGAGATGAGAAGTTCATTGAGGGATTGACCGTCGAAAGGATACATGGCGACGCCGGTGCTGACGGAAAGCGCAGGCTCTTCGGTTTCGTTGCGAAGGCGATCGGAAATGCGTTGTGCCACCAGGAGCGCGGATTTGGTGTTGGTTTCAGGAAGGACCAGGACAAATTCGTCTCCCCCATAGCGGGCGGCGACGTCAATTTCGCGAGAGTGAAGACGAAGAATGTCAGCGAGGCGGCAGAGCGCGCGACTGCCAACAAGGTGACCATGAGTGTCGTTGATTTGTTTCAGGTGATCGAGGTCGAGGAGAATGACCGCGAAAGGCGACTGCGATCGGCCGTATCGCTTGATTTCTGAATCGAGAGCTTCGACCAGACGACGATAGTTTGCCAGGCCGGTGAGGGGATCGCTCTCCGCCAACTGGCGGACGTGTTCCTCGGCGCGCTTGTGGGCGGTGGATTCCGCGGCGAGCACCAGGGTGGTGACGGCGACGATAGCCATAAAGGATTGCAGAAGCAGGAGAGAAGTATTTTGCGAGACCCTGACGAATGGGCCGTAACCGTAGACGGTGCCCCAGGTGGCGACGATCGCGAGGAGGCAAATTGCAGTGGCGGCTTTTCTACGGCCAAAGCGAAACGCGGCCCAAACCAGAAACGGGAAACAAAGGTATTCGAACGGGTAGTTTTTCACGATGGAATGAAAACCGTTGCCGAAGACGAACCAGGCGGTGGTGAAAAGTCCGACGAACAGAAACATGAGTTCGATTAGCTGTTTGCGCGTCCAATCGAAGTTGGGATTTTCGACCCAAACCAGGATGAACGGCGTAAGCACCAGTGCGCCAACGCTGTCGCCCAGCCACCAAGTGAGCCAGATAGAAAAATAATTCGTGGCCTCCGCCAAGTGCCCCAAGACAAGAGTCGCGGAGCCGATGGAAGCGCTGATTGCGGTGCTCATCATGCCCGCCAGCAGAACGAACTTGAAAATATTTTGTGATCGTTGGAATGCGTTGCGGCCGGCAGCAAAACGAGTGACAAGATAGCAGCCGGCGAGTGCTTCGAGGGTGTTGCCGGAGGCGATGCCGAGCGACGTGAGAACCGTTCCCGCCGTAGTGAAATTGACTAAGAAAGCTCCAGCGAAAATGGCGGGCCAGACGCGATAGCCGAAGAGCAGCAGAGCGGCAAGGGCGATGCCGGTGCAGGGCCAGACGGCAGAGGCGCTGGCGTTGAGGAGGGCGAGTTGCAACGCGAGCTTTCCGGCGACGAAATAGACGACGGCCAGCCCCAAGTAGAGGACGGGGCCTTTGGGTTTGAAATTGCGAGGCATGGTCGATCGCCGACGGCAGCAGGAAGAACGAGACGGTTTTCTCGGTCACTTGATGCTTAGCCAAGCGGCGGCAAAGGCTTGGCTAAACATTTATTCTAGTGTACGGAGGCGTACAAAAAAGGGACTGTTAAGAAGGCGTGCGGTTTCGGTAACTAGAGAGTACTGCAATCTTATTGATGAGCTTGGGCCAGCCGTTCTGAGTCTTGACCACGGTCAGAATGTGCGGACTCCAAATAAGAAACGGCGGGCAAAGATTCTGCCCGCCGTTCGTGGGCCTGGCGCATGGCCAGGGCTGTTGTGTCCTTGGGTTACTTACCGGAACTGGAAGTGGTGGCTGGCTGCGACTGACCGTTAGCCTTGGGGATGCTGACGTAGCCGCTGACGGTGTCTTTGCCAAGCTTGTTGATGACCAGCTCTTCAGGGATCTTAGTGCCGCTGATATAGAAGAAGATCGGTTCGTTCATGTTGCGATTCTTCTTTTCGATTCTGCGATCCTCGGCGGTCATGGCAACGGTGAACTGAGAGCGCTTTTCATTGATGCCCTTGAGTTCGACAGTCAAGTTGCCGACCTTCTGTGGCTTGTTTTTGCCAGCGATGGTGAATTCAACGTAATCACGTTCGCCGAGTCGGCGGAGTTGGTCAATTTCATCGTGATTGCGGGCAATGAGCGTGCCCATTTCACTGCGGGCCATTTTCAGGTCCTCGCGAGTAGTGTCGAGGTCGGTGCGAACGCCGCCTACCTTGGTGTCCACGTTCTTCAAGTCATCGTTGGCAGCTTTGGTTGCCAGCTCGGTGTGCACGCTGGTGTCGAGCGCGGAAAGCTTGGTGGTGGTATCTTCAACAGCTTTCGCGGCTTCGAGGCGCGCTTTCTTCAGCTGACCCTGGGTAATCTTGAGCTTGTCGGTGACGACTTTCAGGTCGCCCTGCAAGTCAGCGTTGGTCTTTTCATCTTGCACAACGCGGTCTTTCAGGGAAGTCATGTCCTGATCAACCCCTTGTTTCAGGGTGCTGACCTGGCTAGCAACCTGCTGTTGAGTGGCATCGAGCTTGGAACTTGCGTTCCAGCCGAAAGCCAATCCGCCAATTGCAACCAAACCGAGTACGATAATCGCCGGCAATTGCCAGGAAGCACCGCTCTTGTTTTCCACCACGTATTCGTCGCTCATTGTTGGTAATTCTCCTCTTCTGGGTAGCCGCTCGGCGGCACTGAACCCAAACTGCAATCTCTTTGAAAGTCCCTACTGATACCAGGAAAGGTGCATGTGCGGAGCCAAAGAGGCCAAAGCGCGAAGCTGAGTCAATACAGTAGTAAGCCTATGTGAAAAATGGGGTTAGCGTTGACGGGAGAAAACGCGCCAGCGCAGGGAGGGGTACTAGTCCTGGCAATCTTTACGCGTCCGTAATGTCGGCTTGCAAAATTTGCGGTGTCAGCAAGGTCAAAGACAGAGACCGGGTTCCAACGCGCGTAGGTCGGAACGAAGTTGCTCGGGATTTAAGTACTGGACGCCGTGCAGGCCGAGGGAGCGGGCCGCCTGTACGTATTCCGGGATGTCGTCAATGAATACGGCTTGGTAGGCAGGAGTCTTAACGGCCTTGAGAGCGGCCTGAAAGACGACCGGGGAGGGTTTGCTGGCGCGGACGGAGCACGAATAGATGCGCGTGGGCGGCGGAAAAAACTGGAAAAAGGAAAACGTTGCTTCGAGATGCGCGACATGGATGGGATCGGTGTTTGAGAGCAGAGCGAGTTTATGCTTTTTTGCGATGGAAGCGAATAGATCGTCGGAGTGAATAGGGGCGGGATTGAGACTGCGGTTCCAGGCTTCGCAGAATTCTTCGAACTTGAGGGGGCTTCCCAGGCGCTGGGTGATGTGAAGGTGCCAATCGTGAGGGGAGATTCGACCCTCTTGCCAATCATGCCAGCGGGGATCTTTTTCTATGGCGGACCACAGCTCAGCTGGAGATAACGAGATCCCCTGCGAGAGGCCGGCGATGGCGCGTGCGAGATCCAGTTTGACGAGCACGCGGCCAATATCAAAAATGACAGCGCGAAGCGGAGCGTTGGGCATCAGTTAGTCTCGCACGGAACCAGCAGGTGCTGGCTGCGGCGATGTTTTTTTACTTTTGATAATGCCGACGATTGCCGGAAGAATGGAAACGAGGACCACGACCGCGATGACGTAGTGGATGTATTTGCCGATATTGGGGACGGAGCGGCCAAGCGTAAAGCCGCCGAGAATCATAGCGCCTACCCAGAAGATACCTCCGAAGATGTCGTAGCTGAGATATCTGGCGTAGGGCATGCGAGCGGCGCCAGCTACGGGTGGGCAAAAAGTTCGAACGATGGGAGCAAAGCGCGCGAGGACTACGGCACGGCCACCGTACTTTTCATAAAAATCATGGGCACGTTGCAGATGTTCGCGGCGGAAAAAGAATGAATTCTTGCGTTTATAGAGAGCAGCGCCGGCGGAGCGGCCGATCCAGTATCCGATCTGGTCGCCGGCGATGGCGCAGAGCATGACCGGGAGCAACCATTTAAGTAGCAGCACTTGCAAAGGAATGGCGGCGAAGGCCGCGAATATCCCGGCAGTGATGAGCAAGGAATCTCCCGGGAGGAAAAATCCCACAAAGAAACCGGTCTCAACGAAGACGACGGCACAGATGAGCTGAGGCCCGCCCGCTTGAACGAGTTGTTTCAGTCCTTCGGGGTCGAAAAGCAAATGGAGAAAGTGGAGCAAAGATTGGAGCACGCGACCTGGTCCTTATGAGGGTAGACAAACCCGCCAGCGGAAATAGCTGACTTGATTAGCCGACCGGGGGCGCGGGCGCGAAAAATCGCGCGCGACCCGCTGAGAGAATGTCTACTCCCATACGGTAGCAGAAAATGCCGGGGTCGCCGCCAGCTTCGATGAGCAGAAGCAGCAAAGTAGAAACGGGGAGCCGATGCAAGGCGCGGGGCATTTAGCGGAGTGCCTCTGCGAGCCAGGTTTGCGAAAGAGCGGAATCGCCCAGAACAGTGGCGGAGTGTTCCGCGAGGCTAAGAAGTTTTTGGATGCGCGGTAGCGCTAACTTTGTGGCGGCGGCGCCGGCTTCGATGGCTTGGTTGGCCTTTGCGAAGTCATCCCACGCGAGGCCGTTGACGTCGGGACGAATGACCAGGTCGGCGTGACGCTCCCAGGTATCGAGCTGATGTTTTTGCGCGGCGCTGACGGCACGCGCTACTACCTGGAACATATTCCTGGGCGTTTCGCGATGGCCGTCATGAACGCCGACGGCAACTCCGACCACGATGGTGCCGCCCTGCTGGCGCGCGGCCTGTGTCGGGACAGGCGCGACCAGTCCGCCATCGGCGAGGCAGCGGGTGCCGATCTGGATTGGTTCGAACAAGCCGGGAAAAGCGCAACTGGCACGAATGGCTTCGACTAGCGGACCTTGACGGAAGACGACCGGATCGCCGCTGGCCAGGTCGGTGGCTACGACAGCCAGGGGAATTTTCATGTCTTCAAATTGTTTGGATTCGAACACGCGTTCGATCAAATCTGCCAGGCGATGATTGCTGGCAAGGCCCAAACGGGAAACGCTCCAGCGGGCGATATCGCGAAAACGGATGGTGCGGGCAGTGGCAAGAATACGGGCCAGAGGAGCGCCGCTGGCGTACGCGGCTCCGAAGACGCTGCCAACGCTGGTGCCTGCAATGTGCGAAATCGGAATGTGATGTTGTTCGAGGACCTGCAGCACACCCAGGTGCGCGAAGCCGCGGGCGAATCCGCCACCCAGGGCCAGAGCGATGCCTTGACGCGGGGCGATGTGAAGTTCGGCGGGTTTCGAAATGTGTTCCATTACAAAGGAAGTTTCGCAATTGCGATGGAAAGCCCCAATGGGCCGCGCGTCCCGAAATTCCAGTACTGATGTACTTGTTGAAAAATTGCCCAAAATTAATGCCCAACTCGCAAACAGTACGAAAATACTAGCGCCGTATCCCCGCTGTACCATTGGCGCGCGCAGCCGCCAACGGCATTCTCACTCTCGTAGGAACGCAGTCCTCTGAGGGAGGCTCAATGGACACCGCATATCTGGCGTGGATTGGACAGGCCGTAGTTCTGCAGGTGGCGTTGGGCGACGTGAAAGTGCCGCTGCGCGGAAGATTGCTAAAAGACAGCGGTGAAACCCTTCGGATGAGGATTGGCGACGGTTGGGACGTGGACATATACAAGAACATGGTGCTGGCGGTGGAAGAAGATGCCATGGCTTTGATCCCTGCGTGAGGAGGCGGTCATGAAAAACACCGAACTTCGTTACGTTACACAAGAGCGAGCTGCTGCACTGTTGGGCATTCCTGAAAATGAGCTTTCGCGGATTTCGCAGGAGTCAGGACTCGGCCATAGAGAACGCGCAGGCAACCAGGAAGAGATTTTTTTCACGTACCAAGAGCTGCGGCAAATTTGCCAGATGACGGCTCACGTGCACTGATTTCGATTCGATCAGTTCGATCGACGATTTTCCCCCTAGGCCCCCCTCAGTCGTAGCCCCGCCCCGGGTCGCTTACCCCCAGCGATCCGGGGTTTTTCTTTTGACAGCAAAGAAATTCGCGATAAGACTGGTGCGCTCGCGTTAGCGTCGCTATGCCGAGGTGAATTTCGACATGAGAATTGCCAATTGGGTGATTGCAGTTTCGTTGACTGGCTTGTTGTTGACAGGATCGCTCGTCGCCGCAGATGGCGCTGATGCGCTTTTTGACGTGGTGATTCTCCACGGGCGAGTGATGGATCCGGATACGAATCTTGATGTCGTTCGGAATGTGGGGATTTCGAACGGAAAGATTCGGAAGATTTCAGCGAAAGAGCTACCCGGCAAAGAAACCATCGAGGCGCGGGGATTGATTGTCGCGCCAGGATTCATCGATTTACATGAGCACGGCCAGGAGCCGCGTAATTATCAGTTCCAGGCGCGCGATGGCGTGACCACTTCCTTGGAGCTCGAGGCTGGCACGGATGACGTGGACAAGTGGTACGCCGTGCGGGAAGGAAAGGCGCTAATCAATTTTGGAGTCAGTGTAGGACACATTCCCGTACGCATGAGGGTGATGCATGACCCAGGAACTTTTCTGCCAACCGGCGACGCGGCGCATCGCGAAGCGACGGCGCAGGAATTAAGAGAGATCGACCAAGGCATGGAAAGAGGTCTAAAGCGTGGCGCGCTGGCTGTGGGAATGGGGATTAACTACACGGCCGCGGCGACGCACGACGAAATTCTGGAAGTGTTTCGAATTGCTGCAAATGCAAATGCTTCAGTGCACGTCCATTTGCGCCATGCGGGATTGAAGGAGCCAACGACCGGTTTGGTTGGATTGCAGGAGGTGATTGCAGATGCCGTGGCGTCTGGCGCGCCGCTGCATGTGGTTCACATTACCAGCATGGGATTGCGAACCACACCGACGCTGCTAGAAGTGATCAAGGGAGCGAGAGCGCACGGGCTGGACGTGACCACGGAGTGCTATCCGTACACCGCGGGGAGCACGGCACTGGAATCGGCGATTTTCGATGAAGGGTGGCAGGATCGGCAGGGCATCACGTATAAGGATGTGTAATGGACCAAGACCGGGGAGCGGCTGACCGCGGAAACTTTTGCGAAATACCGTAAAGAGGGTGGCGTGGTAGTGGTGTTTTCGATTCCCGAAGAAGCGGCGCGCGCGGCGGTGAGCGATCCGCTGGTGATGATCGCGAGCGATGGGATGCCGATCACCGGATCGAAGGTCCATCCACGTGGGCAAGCGACGTTTGCGCGCGTGTTGGGACATTATGTTCGTCAAGAAAAGGTTTTGAGTTTGATGACTGCGCTGCGAAAAATGACGTTGATGCCGGCGCAGCGGCTGGAAAAGCGTGCGCCGATGTTCCGCGACAAGGGGCGGATTCGCGTGGGAGCCGATGCGGACATCACGATGTTTGATCCGGAAAAAGTGATCGATAAAGCGACCTTTGACGACCCGTTGCAACCTTCGCAAGGAATTCCATTTGTCCTGGTGAACGGAATTGCGGTTGTGAGGGAGGGGCGATTGGTGAATGATGTCTCTCCTGGACGCGCGGCGCGCGCTCCCGTGCAATGATTCGAGACGCCACGGATAGTAACTCCTGACAATGGCCCAACTCTCTCCTGGAAAAACAAACGCCTCGCATCATGCGGTGCTCGCGGGATTCCTTGGCTGGACGCTGGATGCGTTTGATTTTTTTGTGGTGGTGTTTTTATTTGACACTTTGGCGCGGCAATTCGGTGTCACAAAAAGGGAAATCGTTTGGACTACTACGGCCACGCTAGCCATGCGGCCGCTGGGCGCATTGCTATTCGGATTGCTTGCCGACCGCTACGGCCGGAGAATCCCCTTGATGGCCAACGTGATTTATTTTTCGATTATCGAGCTGGCCTGCGGGTTTGCGCCCAATTTTACGGTGTTCCTGGTTTTGCGGGCGCTGTTCGGGATTGGCATGGGCGGCGAGTGGGGGGTCGGCGCTTCGCTGGCGATGGAATCAGCTCCGACCAGGTTGCGCGGAATTTTGAGTGGAATTTTGCAGAGTGGTTATTCGATCGGCTATTTACTGGCGGCGATTGCCGCGCGATTTTTGTTGCCGCACTGGGGATGGCGGCCGATGTTCTGGATCGGCGCGTTGCCTGCGCTTCTGGCGTTGTATATAAGAACCAAAGTTCCGGAGTCCGAAGCGTGGAAGCAACACCGCGCGGCTTCTACCGGGGAAGTGTTGCGAGCGGTTGCCGGACAGTGGCCAAGATTTCTGTATCTGGTCCTGCTGATGACGTTCATGATGTTCCTGTCGCATGGAACACAGGATTTGTATCCAGACTTTTTGGGCGAGGTGCACAAAATTTCCGCAATAGGTCGCGCGAATATCGCGATGATCTATAACGTTGGCGCCGTGGTCGGAGCGGTTCTGTTCGGCCTTTTGTCGCAAGCGGCTGGACGGCGTAAAGGAATGCTCGCGGCGCTGGCGCTTTCATTACTGGTGATACCGATTTGGGCCTTCAGCGGCTCGTTGACCATGCTGGTGGTTGGCGCGTTCGTGATGCAGATGGGCGTGCAGGGAGCGTGGGGCGTAATCCCTGTCCATCTGAATGAGTTGTCGGCGGATGCAGCGCGCGGATTGATGCCGGGTCTGGCTTACCAGCTGGGAATTTTGTTTGCCTCGCCGACAAACAGCATCGAATTCGGCTTACATCACAAATTTGGATATCAATGGGCGCTGGCGGGCTTCGAAATAGTGACGATTGTTGCGCTGGCGGTGTTGTTGATTTCAGGTACGGAAGCCCATAGCCGGGAATTTGTGCGACCGGCAATCAAGGTGTGATGGAGGTTTCTGCCAGACCATCCAGTTTTTGTGCGGGTACTGCTCGAGGAAAAAATTCTACGAGTACTTAGTTGCTGCGCAATTGCGCTTCAATGGCGCGCATCAGCGTTGGCACACCGTCTTCTTTTCCAATCACGCAGCGCACTCCGATCGATTTGGCGGCCGCTTCCAATTCATCGGTTTTGTATAGCGTAAACATAATGATCGGCACGGAAGGTGTGACCTGCAAAATTTTGCCGGCAGCCGAAAGACCGTCCGAATGGTGCATCTTGAAATCCATGACGATCAGATCGGGAAGCAGTTCGGTGGCTTTGTTGAAGGCTTCCGTGGCGTCCTGCGCTTCGCCGCATACCTCCCAGTTGCGCTGGCTTCCCAGCAAGGCCTTGAGCGCCGCGCGCATGGAATCTCGATCATCGGCAATCAGAATGCGAGCCACAAAATCTCCAGGGTCGCTATCTAAAATTTATCAGACAAAGAATAGGATGTTTTCGATGATCGAGGGAATGAGTGGAACACCTTAGAACGCCGGTACAGTTGGCATTCCGCGCGCGCACGCGTTCATTGAGGAGGGTCGCAGGTCATCGGCCGCGGGGTTCTGTGCGGAAATCAGCGAAAAAATGGCGGAGAGGGTGGGATACTCACCCAGTCTCTTCGAGCATCCTGCAATCTTTTCAGCAACATGCATGAAAAGCTCATGAATACTGGCGATTTCTCCGATTTCTACTGCTTCCATAGTATCAAGATTTTCAGTTGTTTGGTTCTAATTCGCGCCCTAAACAGACACCAAAGACACCAAGGTGGCGATCGAGCAGGTTGGACGCTCATTCGCACGTTGTAGGTACACACGAGAAGGGCGCCCTGCTTCCGACCCGTAGAGGCCCGTTATGTCCTAGTTTCATCTACAATCGTGTAACCAAGCGCCGCATAGCCTGACAGTCTTTTTTTGTACATCCGAGCCAGCATAGCAACCTGGACATCTGCGTAGTCATAGACCCGGACTTCCGTCTTATTCACGTGAAGGCGGTGCAGCCGGCCTACGTACTGCTGCAGCGTTCCCCTCCATGAAATCGGCATCGCGAGCAGCAGCGTGTCGAGGCGAGTGTCATCAAAGCCCTCCCCGAGATAACTTCCCGTCGCCAGGATCACACGAGGTTCCTTGAGAGGAACGGCTGCGAGGGACTCAGCAAGCTTCTTCCTTTGCTTAGCACCCATCCCACCTTTCAAAACAAATATATGCGGACAGAGTTCGTTCAGACATCCAGCCAAGTAATCGAGATGCTCCGTCCGGCTCGTCAGCACGAGTGGCGAGCGTCCCATACTCAGAACTCGCTGAAGGTCCCGAATAATTAGTTCATTTCTGCTTTGGTCGGTGACGAGCGCGGCATAAATATCATGGATCGTCATTTCGTGCTCAGTGCGGTTCCATGCGAAATCAGTCAATCGCGGGATGACCTTGTGTTCGACGTGCGAGGCCTCTGCGGCCTTCTTCGCGCTGAGATGAAAGCGAACCGGGCCACATTGCATGTTGATTATAGGATGGTGTCCATCTTTTCGAATCAGCGTCGCCGTCATACCCAGAACATATTTTGCTTTGACTTGGCGAAGAATTCGTTCGAAGGTAAACGCTGATAAATGATGGCACTCGTCCACAATGACGTGACCGTAATCCGCAACGAAGTCTTCGACGTTACCTTTCCGCTGTAGGCTTTGAATGACCGCTACATCAATCACGCCAGTTCTTTTATTCTTTCCTCCACCGAACTGTCCGATACTCCCACTGGGAAGATCCAGGAATGCTGCCAATCGCTCTCGCCATTGGTCCATCAGTTGACGCCGGTGCACGAGAATCAGCGCGTTGACGGCTCTCTTCCCGATCATGTATGCGCCGACAACGGTCTTTCCAAATGCCGTCGGCGCACTCAGTACGCCTTGGTCGTGAGCGAGCATTTGAGTACTGGCGTCTTGTTGTTCAGGCCGCAGCTCGGCGTGAAAAGACACGTCTATGTGCTGTCCTGTTGTTCGTTCATCTTGAATCTCTATTTTTACGCCGTGGTCTTTGAAGACTCTAATCACTTCTTCGAGGCATCCCCTCGGGAGACCGATGTGTTCGGGAAAACTCTCGCCACAGGATATGACTCGTGGCTTGCCGTAGGTCGAGAGTCGCATGGCCTGAGCCTTGTAAAATTCTGGATTTTGAAAGGCGGCAATTCGAATCAAGCGATCTAACATGCCGGAGGGCAGTCCCTTCTTTTCGACATAGACCAGATTGCTTATCACCACTCGAACGGTCGAAGGCAGCGGGTCGGTGATTCGTCCGTCCTTCCGTGACCGAGTCGGGCGCCACAGCCACGGGGCTTCAAAGCCAGTTTCATCGGGTATGGTTAGACGCACCCCAACGGTGTTTCCTTCGGGAGCGATTTCGTGAATTAGGCGAGCGAGCATGTCCACTGAGATTCTTTGAACCGGCTCTAAGAATCTCCATTGATCAGAATGAGGTTTGAAGAGTTCGTTTAGGAATGTGCTGTTGCCTTGTTCTCTCGGGCGCTTCTGCAAAGGCAAAGCGATCAAATTTCCGAACCCGCCCTTGGGTAGGGTGTCCTGGCTCGGGAAAAGGCGGTCATATGAGTCGAGTCCAATTTCGTGTCTCTTTTCCATGGTCCTCGTCAGCAGGGCACACCCTAGTCTTCT
>Ga0137388_10002558_pt1 | contig 11457 bp, 11 predicted proteins | sample 15con2h14AmetaG_FD_104644 | JGI IMG/M metagenome (GOLD analysis project Ga0137388, IMG submission 104644) | Vadose zone soil microbial communities from Angelo Coast Range Reserve, California, USA - 15con2h1.4A metaG | ecosystem: Environmental > Terrestrial > Soil > Vadose zone > Saprolite...
GAGGCAGCGCGAGCAGGACGGCTACAGTTCCAAGGACGTAACACAATACGACGGTTGCGCCGGCGGTAAAGAGCGCCAGTGGAATGGATCGTCGTGGATTCTTGATTTCGTCGCCCATAAACGATGCGGCTTCGCTCCCGGCGAATGCAAAGATCAGCACCGACCAGAAGAGGACGTCCTTGAGTCTGAAGCTGGGAACCAGCGCGCTGGGGGCGAAGGAGGTGGCGGCACCGAAGCGATGCCATGCAATTAGGCCCAAGGTAACAATAATTGCCACCGGCACCCACATGGCGAGCGCCCCCAGGTTGTGCAGCCGAGTGCCAACGTCCAAGCCAATGATGTTCAGGATTGCCACCAGCGCCAGCGCGAGCACGGAAAATACTATGTAGTATGTCGCGTCGGATGAGAGATGCATCGTGGTGCGGGGAAAAATGAATAACGCATTACCGGCGGCAAAATAAAGAACGGTCGGGAAATAAGGCAGGTTGCATGTCCAGTATGTCCAGGCGGACATGAATCCGGAAAAATCGCCAAAGGCGTGTTTGCTCCAAACGTACAATCCGCCTTCGTTGGGATAGCGCGAAGAGAGCTCGATTACGGAGAGGGCGAGAGGCGTATAGAAGAGGAGCCAGGCGCCGATCCAGACTGCGATCGCACTTGGGCCAGCGGCGGCTGCAGTGGCAATCCAGCGCAGGCTGATGCCGGTGACCACGTAGAAAAGCACCAGGTCGCGGAAACCGAGTACACGCCGGGGCCGTTGCGGATCGGTCGCCTCGGCAACAGAAATACTCGGCCCGGTGAGGCTCAGATTTTCAGGCGGCGGTGGTTTGTTCACTCGATGAATTCCTGCTTGCGTCTGGAGCTACTTTTTCACCGCGCCGGCCACCTTGTCATGATCGTAGTATTCATACGCCGACATTGGCTTTTCACCGCCCTTCATCCACAATCGTGAATCTTCGGGGACCTTGCCCAACACGCGAGCCATCTCCCGTATGTGAACGGCAACGGCACCGCAGCAAGCTCCGATGTAGTTGATTCCGATCTCGCGCGCTCGCAGCGAATAATCGGCCATTTCTTTGCGCGTGAGTTGCAGCGGGTCGAGGGCAAGAGGAAATTCCGGCAAGCTGGTGAAGTCCGGCTTCTCCTTCGGCGTGCGGTAGGCAGTGGGCTGACATCCAAGATAGCCCGGCACCGCCCGGCGCATCTGCTCCATGGCAGGCAGCATGTGTTCCGGCGGCCGCAAACAATTCATCCCGACGACGTCGGCGCCGGCATCGAACAAGGCTTTCGCCGCATCGGCTGCTGTCTTTCCCTCGGCAGTCTCGTCTTTGTTCTCGAAGCAGATGGTCACCATGGCAGGTAGCCCAGTCTTCTTCGCCCGCTCGACAGCAATCAGACCTTCGCCCAGCCATGAAAAAGTTTCCCCGATGACGAAATCAATGCCCTCATCCACCTGCACCGCGAGCTGCTCATCGAACGTCCTGCGGACGCGATCGGCGGCGGACGGACTGTCGGGCTCGTACATCCAGGTCAGACTTAGATTGCCCGCCACCAGGCATTTATCTCCCGCAACCTCACGAGCGATACGGACAGCGGCACGATTCAAGTCCTCCAGGCGATTCTCCAGGCCCACGGTTGCCAGCTTGTCGCGACTGGCATAGAACGTGAGCGCCTGCAGGACGTCGGCGCCTGCTTCACGAAATTCAATGTGCAGTTCACGAAGGGCGTCGGGATATGTGAGCGCCACTTCGGGCGTGAACGGACCCGCGCGAACCCATCCGCGCTTTTCAAGCTCCAGAAGATAGCCGCCATCCCCGAGTACCGGCCCTTCCTTTAGCCGCTCCAAAAGACCTTTCTTTTTCACGCATCGCTCCTTTTGTGACTTTTGATGTTCATGCGTCAGCTCCGTGAATGCGCCCCTTCTTCACATCTCGCAAGACCTGATGAGCCGCATTGTGACCTGGAGCCCCAGTCACGCCGCCGCCGGGATGCGCTCCCGCCCCGCACAGATACAGTCCCGCGATTGGCGTCCTGTACTGCGACCAGCCCGGGACAGGACGCATGAAAAACAATTGTTCGAGCGTCAAGTCGCCATGGAAAATGTTGCCTTCCGTCAGACCATACGTCCGCTCCAGGTCAAGCGGGGTTAGGACTTGTCGCGCCACAATCGTACTCGGCACATTGGGAGCATACTCCGCAATTTTCTTCACCACGCGATCGCCCAGCAGTTCGCGCTTTTCGTCCCATGTACCCTCCCGTAGGCGATAAGGCACATACTGCACGAAGCACGTCAAAATGTGCTTACCCACAGGGGCAAGGGAGGCGTCCGCATTGGACGAGACTACACAATCCACCCAGAGTTCCTCTGGGATCTCTCCAGTTCTGGAGATGGCATAGCAGCGCTCCGCAAACTCAAGCGACGAAACCAAAGTGTAGAAGGTACGCTCCAATGGAGTGGCGTTTGCCGAAGTTCCGGTGAAGCGCGGTTCCTCCGCCAGCACAATATTTACCTTCGCGCATGGGCCATCCATCTTGATACCACGCACTGCACGGACAAAATCTTGGGGAAGTTCGCCGGCTGGGATCATCTTCAGGAACGTCCGCTTAGGGTCGGCGTTTGAGAGCACGAGAGTGGAACGAATCTCCGTTCCATCGTCAAGAACCACACCGCGAGCCCGGCCGTTCCGCACATCAATCTGCGCCACCGGAGCGGAAGTCTGAATCTCTGCACCGAATTGTCGCGCCGCTGCTGAAAGCGCCTGAGTGATAGCGCCCATCCCGCCCATTACATGGCCGTAGAAGCCCTGCAGCTCATGTTCTCCGCCACTCAGCAGATGAAAAAGCAGACCGATCGCAGTGCCCGGTTGAAATGGTCCGCCATGCTTGCCGTAGACGTTGTTAGCGAGGAACAGGGTCTTGATCTTATCGGATTCATAATGGCGATCCAGAAAGTCGCCCAGACTCCCGGTCAAGAAGGAAATGAGCTGCGAAATTTCCGAGTTGGAGATCGCGCGGAATCGTCTGGCAACCCGGAACAGATCCGACCACCCTTGCAGGCTGTGCGTATCGATCTCGGGCGGCGGCTCCAGGAAGAACGGCTGCAAGTAACGAGCCAATTTCTTCAGCTGATCGTCCATGCGGACAAAAGTTTCGGCATCTTTGAACGATATCTTGCGAAACTCGGCGGCAGCACGATCCCGATCCGCCCACCATGGCACCACTTGCCCATCAGCAAAAGGGACTTGAATTGCGGGATCGCACGGCACCATGCGAAGCCCATGCTTCGGCAGATTGAGATCGCTGATTACTTCAGGGCGCAGCATGCTCGCAATATAAGAGGTAGTGGACACGCGGCAGCCGGGAGCAATTTCCTCCGTCACGCAACAACCGCCGACGATATGCCGGCGTTCGAGGACAAGCGTCGACATTCCGACACGCGCCAGATAAGCGGCGGCAGTCAGTCCGTTGTGACCACCGCCCACCACAATTGCGTCGTAACGCTGTTTGGAATTGAGAGCCACCCTGCCAGTGTGCCCCCAGTCAAGCACCGGCCGCGGGCAGCCTACAGTACCGCAAAAACTCTGCAAATTGAATGGAAATCAAAACAAGGTCTGGAGAAAGAGAGCATCCACACCATTTGAAACCGAAGGAGGGATACCAAAGCCGGAAGTGCCTATTCAGTAACCCGCCAAGAAATGGCTCCTCAGGTAGGACTCGAACCTACAACCCTCCGGTTAACAGCCGGATGCTCTGCCATTGAGCTACTGAGGAGTGTTGGGGGTCGTGCGGGAGCACGACGGTTTCACCTCATCATAGCATCTTGGGTTGGGGTCTGAAAACTGGTAGGCTTACGGGTTATCGAGGTGTTTATGTGGGGAGGTCTGCGTTTGATCTGTTTTTTTGCTTTTTGTTTGCTGTTGGGTGCTGTGGTGTATGGCGCGGATGACCTCAAGTCTTCGAGCAAGTCACCGGCTGGTCCTCCTGTGGCGGCGGTTAAGCCTCTTGCAGAAACGCTGCATGGGACAAAAATCATCGACAACTATCGGTGGCTGGAGGATGGGAAGACTCCGGAGACTCAGAAGTGGGTGGAAGAGGAGATGGCTTACACCCGCACGGTGCTTGATCCGCTGCCGGGGCGCGCGTCGATTCACAAGCGGCTGACGGAGTTGCTGTCCATTGGAAGTATCACTCCGCCGCAGATCGCGGGCAAGTATTACTTCTACACGCGCCGCGAAGGGATGCAGAACCAGCCCGTCCTTTATTTGCGCGAGGGCGGGGGTAACGGAAAAGATGACGGCAAAGACCGCGTGCTGGTGGATGCGAACGCGCTCGCGGCGGACGGGACCATTGCACTTGACTGGTATGAGCCTTCGGAGCACGGCAAGTATCTGGCGTATGGGACGTCGCCGAGCGGCTCGGAGATGAGCACGCTGCACATCGTTGAGAGCAAGACGGGCAACCTTCTGCCAGACACGATTGAGCGCACGCGCGCGGCCAGCATCGCGTGGAAGCATGACAACTCCGGCTTTTATTACACGCGCTATCCGAAAAAGGGCGACGTGGCGGAAGGGCAGGAGATGTACAACCGGCACGTTTTCTATCACGAACTGGGCAGCGATCCGGCGGGGGATCCCTTAATCTTCGGGGAAGGGCGCGATGCGGAGGACTGGCCGAACGTGAGCCTGTCGAACGACGGGCGATGGCTGTTGATCAGCGTCGAGCAGGGTTGGACGAAGTCGGAACTGTTCCTGATGGATTTGAAGGCCGGTACTCCGGCGACGCGCGTGACTACGGGAAAGAATTTTCTTTACGGCGGGTCGGTTTACAACGGGCGCCTCTTTATTACTACCAATGAAGATGCTCCGCGTTACCGCGTCTTCGTCGTCGACGCGGGGAATTATGAACGCGAGGCGTGGAAGGAATTAATTCCTCAGACTGACGCGGTGTTGCAAGGCGCTGCGGTCTGGGGAGGCAAGCTGTTCACGCAGTATGAACAGAATGCCACATCGCAGCTCAAGATTTTCGACCTCGATGGCAAAGAGCTCAGCGATGTGGCGCTTCCTGCCATCGGTACCGTCTTCGGGTCCGGCGGCAAGTGGGATCGCGACGAAGCCTTCTACGGCTTCCAGTCTTTTACGTTTGCTCCCGCGATTTATCGTTATGACCTGAAGGACGGATCGACCTCGCAGTGGGCCAAGGTAGACGCGCCTTCGATCGATCCTGCGGGCTACGAGGTGCAGCAGGAGTGGTATCAGTCGAAAGACGGCACGCGCGTGCCCATGTTCGTCGTGCATAAGAAAGGACTCCAGAAAAACGGCCACAACCCCACGCTGCTCACGGCTTACGGCGGTTTCAACATCAGCCTGACGCCGACGTTCAGCCGCACCGCGTATCTCTGGATGGAACACGGCGGCGTCTACGCCGTTGCCAACCTGCGCGGCGGCGCCGAGTTCGGCGAAGACTGGCATCGCGCCGGCATGCTCGACAAGAAACAGAACGTGTTCGACGACATGATCGGCGCGGCTGAGCATTTGATCGCGGAAGAATATACCGACAAGAATCATCTCGCCGTACAGGGCGGATCGAATGGTGGACTGCTCATGGGCGCCATGATCACGCAGCGTCCTGACCTGTTCCGCGCCGTGGTCTGCCAGGTGCCGCTGCTCGACATGCTGCACTACCAGAATTTCCAGATTGCCAAGCTCTGGATTCCCGAGTACGGCAGCGCGGAAAATCCCGACCAGTTCAAGTGGCTCTACGCCTACTCGCCGTATCACCACGTGAAGGCGGGTGCAGAGTATCCCGCAATCTTGTTTATGACTGCGGACACCGACACGCGCGTCGACCCCATGCACGCCAAGAAGATGGCGGCGCTGATGCAGGCCGAGGCGAAGAATGGGGCGAGCCACGAGCGTCCGATCTTGCTGAGGATTGAGACCAAGGCGGGGCACGGGGCAGGGAAGCCGGTGACCAAGCAGATCGAGGAGTTTACGGATGTTTATTCGTTTTTGTTTTGGCAGCTGGGGGTGAAGCAATGAGCACTCAGGAAAGCCGGCTGTGCGGGTGCCCCGTCCTTGTCCCTCCGCTTTTTGGAGGGACAGGGCGGGGACTTTGACTTGGGCCCACGAGCGGCGTCAACCCATCCAACTCCCGTTTCCGGGCAGTCCACTGCGACTCAATCTCAACCACCCCCTCCACTCCTGAAACATAGTGGCGAAAACTGCTCCAAGCCCACTCCTCCGGACTCCGAACCAACCCGCGCACCACCGGATTCCGATGGATGTACCGCAGCTTCTCGATCCGCTTCTTCTCAGTCCATACATTGAAATCGTAGTAACGCTCGCACCAGAACAGACCGTCGACATCCGGAAGGCGCATTTGGCGTGCAACATTCTGCTTAAGCATCTGCAGCGCGACCGAGAGCTTTCTACGTTCCGGTTCACTGATCAGGAGGTGTACATGTTCCGGCATTACGACGTACCCGCATACGTAGAGTCCGTACCAGCGCCGCACTCGCTCCAGCGTTTGCTCGAAGATGTCCCGCGCAGCCGGTGTGCCGAGAAGGGGATCGCGGTTGTAGCAACTGAAAGTGACGGAATGCAGACAGCGCGCTTCCTGGAACCGCTTCAAACCCCAAGGCATGTCCGCAACATACGCCTGAGTCCAGTGGGTACGCTGTGACGCGTGAACATACCCAAATGTGTTTCCGAGATCGGGAATGAATGTCAAAATCCCCCGCCCTGTCCCTCCAAAAAGCGGAGGGACAAGGACGGGGCACCCGCTATGATTGGAACTGGCAAGCAGCGTACAGTACCAAGTTTCTGAAACAGCCCCGATTGGCTATCGGGGCTGTCTTGCGTTATATCTACGCCCCGAGGTTGAGGGCTTACGCCCTGGGCTAACATATGCCGCCGCTCCGCGGCTGGAGTGTGGTGGTCCTATCTGCGCGATTTACCTGCGAAGAAAGTAGTTCCTGCGGATTTGTAGGGGCTTCGGCGGGCTGGTCCGCCCCGACAAAGAGTGGGGAGGTGCTCCATGTGCACGAATTGCCGATTGGGGCTTTTGCTGGGGCTAAGAGTTTGCGGTTCTATCCGGATATTCAGAGTCGAGAGCCTCGGTGGGAGGAGTATCGGGAGAAGTGGGATTGTTTGGGGAGGGTCGGTCGGTTGGAAGACTGAGGCGGTAGAGATTCGGGATGGGAAAAACCCCAGGTCTCGCAACGGCGGCGAGACCTGGGGCACCCAGCCTCCTTTAGTTACAAAAGAAAACGGGAAAGCGGACTTGACCGCCTTCCCATGTAAAAGCTCACAGTTCTACGCTGCTACGCGATCGTCACTGTGTTGAAAGGTCGAGGTGACAACGTCGGAGGTTTGAACCTTGGGCGTCCCCTCGATAAATCTCGCCAGGGTATTCAACACCTGGGGATAGGTATTGGTGTTGTAAGCTTCGGCATCGGCTTTGTTGTCCCACAGACTGATTGCCGTCACGTCAATTCCACCGGGACCAGCGAATGTGATTTCGTCCTTAAAACCATCCTGCTTACGAAGCAAAGGAAGGACGTCTTTCTCAAACGTTCGCGAGTAGTCGGAAAGCATGTTGGATTTCAGATGGATCGAGACAGTGCGTGCAAACATTGGCAACCTCCTTAGGTTGGGGTTGCTAAGAGGGGCGTACTTCAGATGGGCTGACTTAGTTCAGGGAACCTGAAAGAGGAGAAGGTGGTAACCACCTCAAGCACAACCCTAGTCTCATGCGCCGAGACTGTCAAACCGCTAGCCCCTTCCGATGTGACTATCGGAGTTGATTCCCTCGCGGACGGTGGCGGCGCTCATGCGCCGCAGGCCGTTTTCGACGTCAAAAAGGAAATTCCTGCTAAACTCACCAGCGGTTTTAATCTAACTTTTTGGCCGCATCACAATGGAGGCTGATCATGAACCGCATCGCACAGGTGCCGTTGGTTCTTGCCGCACTCAACTTAATCCTTTGGGCGGAAAACCATCCGCAAATGGCGCAACCCGGTTTAACAAAAGCAATATTGTCTGCTGTGGCTCCAGTTGCGGGGAAAGAATCAGCTGGCGAAGATTTCAAAACCGAGATGCAGAAGATTGCTACGGCTTGGAAAGACGCGTTCAACAACAACGATATGGACAAACTCGCCGCGTTGTACACCGAAGACGCCGTTATGATTGACGAAGACGGGGTGATCGCGGGCAGGGCGGCTCTGCGTGACGCCTTCACGAAGTTCAGGGCGAGCGGAGCGTCTATGTCATCAATCACGGTGGATCGTGCCGAGCGCTCCGACAATATCGGGTACCTTACTGATTCCTGGACTGAGGCTGCACCTAAGTCCGGCGGCGGCACGGACGTGGTGGAGGGCGAGTCCCTGGTGGTGATTAAGCACGTTGGAAACAAATGGCTGATTACGGCGCATGCGGCGATCGCGAAACCGAAATAGGCCGGACAACGAGAGGTGTATGTGGGGTGGCCCTACCTTCCATGAATCCCAGCCATGAATCCCAGCCGGGAAAGGCGGGCCAGGCCGCTTCTCATCAGAAAACTTGGAGAGGGGAAATTCTTTTCGCTAGTTCGCCAACTTCCAGAGCTGTGAACAGCCAATCGTGATAAGCGGGGTCCGGTTTGAGTACCGGTTCGAACTGCAATCGATCGGCCAGTATTTTGTAACACTTGTATTGATTTGCCCGTAAGTGGGAGTCGACGTCCTCAACCTTACATTCATCGGGAAGAAGTTCGCAGATGATGTCAGGCGAGAAGCGAGCCAGAAAAGCATTTCCGTGCCTCAGTATTTCGTTTTCAGTTCCCTCAACATCGATTTTCACCAGCACGTTGGATGCGCCTTCGGCAAAATAACTCTGCTGATCCAGAGTTTGAAACATGACGCGAGCTCCGTCTGAAAACTCGATTCTGCTGCTAAACGCACTAGGTAGAGCTGGCGCACTTGCTTGCGATGGAACTCTCATGGTCGTGTCGCTGTTTCCAATGCCGTAGGAATGAACCTCGACTTGAGAGAGCATTTCGTTCTCAACCAAGTTTGAAACCAGATGCACGACTACGTCCGGCACGATCTCGTAGGCGTGAATCTTGGTATCGGGATTGCTTGCGGCAGCTGCCATCGCGAACAGGCCTGTATTGGCTCCAATATCGAGGACCACATCCGCGGTGCGTGCGAGTTGGCAAAAAAGGTCAAGCGCAAACCGGTCAGCCCGGTACTCCCTCAACCCTTTGTTCCAGTACAGCTCTTTCGCAATTGAGCAGCGCATCGGGTACAGCATTCGAAAGGATTTGCCTGCAGCCACTCCTTGTACGGCTCGGCGGTTGACTGGGAATCGCCATGTCTGTTGCGGAGCAGCCATGCTCGAGAGGGCTCGCCAGATCGGCACGAACAGAAAATTGAGCGGTCTCCAACCAAGAAATCGCTTAACGTAGGACTTCAGACCGTGCCATCCCATGCGTCGCATGTAAGCATGCGTCGAGGCACTGTCTGTTGTGGGATCTTGGTCTGCCAATTTTCTTGTTTTCCTGTTCCGCGATCTGACGATTATACGTTGCGGTTTTAGGGGAACGTATAGGATCGGGCCGGCTGGATTGATCCGAATAGGACCGTCTTCCTGAATCGGGAATAGCGCGATTACTAAGGTTCAAGTGCTTTCTGTCACTTGCCCACGTTGCGGAGATCGTCGAAGATTTCTCTCAGCACCTGACACGATCCGGACCTTCGGGATTCGTTCGCTAGCTTTAACGGACCCCGGCTTTAGGACACGCCGGTTACAGGACGGAATTGGTGCGATTTCACACCAAGGAGAACATTGATGCGAAAGTTTATCGGCGTTGCCATTTTGATTTGCATGATTTCGGCGTTGGGAATGGCGCAGGAACCTCCTAAGCCTGAAGTTTACGGGGGCTACCAGTTCACCAGCACCGACGGTGGCTGGCATGCCAGCGGCTGGAATACGGCCGCGAACCTGTACATCACTCGCTGGCTGGGAGCAACCGGGGATTTCAGCGGAGTCTATCACTCCGGCTCGAATCTCTATACTTATACCTTTGGACCGGTGGTCTCGACCCACAAGAGCAGCTTCTCGCCGTATGCGCACGCTTTGTTTGGCGGCGCCCATGCTGGCGGTGGTGGCGTCAGCCAGAGCGGGATGGCGATGATGTTCGGTGGCGGGGTGGACTTCGGAAAACACAAGCTGGTTCTCCGTGCGGTCCAGTTCGACTGGATGGTGCTCCGTTTTTCGGGCATCTCCGACAAGAACAACATGCGGGTGAATACTGGAATCCTTTACCGGTTCTAGTTTGTTAGAAAGTACGAAAGGGCGGCCTTACGGGGCCGCCTTTTCATTTGCCAGTGAGGCGAGGCTTGTGGTCTGTCCCTGGTGTCGTTCGGTTTCGCTTCTTAATCCACCACTGGGGCGTGTGCAGAAACTTGCGCAGGAGTACGTTCGTCTCATTGACAGCACGGCAAACGTGCGATAAATATCTCTAAACCTCCTCCAGAGGCCTCACAGGCCTTAACTCCCGTGTTCCTCCCAGGACTCTTGCGATGCAAAGATTCCGGAATCAGTCTGTAAATCAAGTACTCGTCTATGTCCTAGTGGTTTGTTTCGTGCCGGCTTTGGCCGCCTCGGGGCAGGTAAATGTGACCACCTACCACAACGACAACAGTCGTACCGGACAGAATCTGAACGAAACCATCCTGACGACCGCCAATGTGAACACCAGCGGCTTCGGCCGGCTCTTCTCGATTCCGGTGGACGGATTCGTGTATGCGCAGCCCTTGTACTTGTCCAACGTGACTATTCTCAATCTGGGCACTCACAATGTGGTTTATGTGGCTACGGAAAACGACAGTGTGTATGCGTTCGACGCGGACAGTATTGCCGGTGCGAATGCCAATCCGCTCTGGCATGTGAGTTTCCTCAACTCGGGTGCGACGACTCTGAGCACCAGTGATGTCAGTTGCGTCGACATCACTCCCCAGATCGGAATTACTGGTACGCCCGTGATCGATTCTGCGGGCGGGACACTCTACGTCGTTGCGCGCACTAAGGAAAGCGGATCGTTTGTAGAGCGACTGCATGCGCTCGATGTAACCAGCGGCGCAGAAAAGTTTGGAGGTCCAGTCGTCATTCAGGCGTCAGTGCCGGGCAGCGGACCGGGATCGGTGAATGGGATGGTGAGTTTCAACAGTCAGACCCAAAATCAACGGACTGGGCTGCTGCTGCAAAATGGCATGGTTTACATTGCCTGGGGGAGCCTGTGCGACGTGAGCCCGTATCGCGGGTGGATTATGGCGTACGACTCTCAGTCGCTGGCGCAGATCGCGGCTGCCATTACCACTCCTTCCGCCGTCGGAGGCGGGATCTGGGAGAGTGGTTCGGGTCTCGCAGCGGACCAGTTCTTCAACGTATATTTCGCGACGGGCGATGGAACATTTGA
>Ga0137388_10002559_pt1 | contig 11456 bp, 7 predicted proteins | sample 15con2h14AmetaG_FD_104644 | JGI IMG/M metagenome (GOLD analysis project Ga0137388, IMG submission 104644) | Vadose zone soil microbial communities from Angelo Coast Range Reserve, California, USA - 15con2h1.4A metaG | ecosystem: Environmental > Terrestrial > Soil > Vadose zone > Saprolite...
GACGTGAAAGAGATGGACCTTCCTGAACTCCGTCGCCGTTACGGCGTGGTTCTTCAAGACCCGTTTCTGTTCACCGGAACGGTCGAGGGCAACATCCGCCTGGGCACCGACTGGATTACTGACGCTGACGTCGAGAAGGCCGCCGAAGATGTGAACCTTGCCGATTTCATCCGCGCGCTTCCCCAGGGCTTCAAAGAAGAGGTCCACGAGCGTGGTTCGACACTCTCCACCGGCCAGAAGCAGCTTATCTCGTTTGCCCGAGCGCTGGCCCACGACCCGAAGATCCTGATCCTCGACGAAGCCACTTCGAGCGTGGACACTGAGACCGAGTTGCGGGTGCGCGACGCGCTCAGCCGCATGGTCGAGGGTAGGACGTCAGTGGTGATCGCTCATCGCCTTTCGACGATACAACGCGCCGACAAGATCATCGTCATGCACAAGGGCCAGGTGCGGGAAGTGGGCACGCATCAGCAGTTGCTCGCCCAGCGCGGGATCTACTACAAGCTCTACCAGTTGCAATATAAAGATCAGGAGATTCCGGTTGGTGCCGGTCCGCAAATCACCGCCGGCGCGGACGACTGATCTCGATCTGGCCAAGCGTAGTTCCGTCCGGTGTTTCCGCCTTGCAGACCGCTCTGTTTTCAAAACCCAGTTATCAGTTTCCGGTTCCCAGTTCTCAGTGCTGACAACTGATAACTGAGTACTGACTGCTGGGTATTCAAAAATGTTGACTCTTCGAGTTGACGAGAAGCCGGGGAGGTCCCCACGCGTTCCTCCTTTACAATGGCCTGCGTGCGAATCCTTATCTCCGCCGGCGAGGCTTCCGGCGAAATGTATGGCGCGTGGCTGATTGAGGCTTTGCGCCGTCTCGCGGGCGAGGGCGCCCGCGCCACACTAGACCGGCTCAATTTTTTCGGTGTGGGCGGAGACCGCATGCGGGCCGCGGGTTGCGACACTGTGGTCGATTCCAGAGAGCTCGCCGTCGTTGGCATCTCGGAAATCCTCGGTCACCTGCCCAAGATCTGGGGCCTGTTTCATAAGCTGATCGCGGAGGCCGATAAGCGCAAGCCCGATCTGGCCATCGTCATCGATTCGCCTGCCTTCAACTGGCGCGTGGCGCGGCAGATGAAAAAGCGCGGTATTCCCGTCGTTTATTACGTTTGTCCCCAGTTCTGGGCTTGGCGCCAGGGGCGTGTGCGTCTGCTCCGCAAGTATGTCGACAAGGCGCTGGTAATTTTTCCGTTTGAAGAAAAGTTTTACCGCGACCGTGGCGTGGACGCGACTTTCGTCGGCCATCCCCTGGCCGACCTTCCCCGGCCTGACGTCGATCACGCAGCCTATGCCGCGCAGTACGACCTTGATCCTGGCAAACACTGGATCACGCTCATGCCCGGCAGCCGGGTGAAAGAAGTGCGCATGAATTTGCCTGCGATTCTGGAATCAGCGGCGAAATTGGGCTCGATTTACGAATTTCTTCTTCCAGTCGCGCCCACCCTGGATCGCAGCTTTCTGCAAGCACTAGTCGCAGACAATTCCTCGATCCATCTGGTCCCGGAAGCCCTGCCCGCGTTGGCCCATTCGCGAGCAGGTATCATCGCCAGCGGCACGGCTACGGTCGAAGCCGCGCTGATGGGAACGCCGTTTGTGATGGTATACCGGGTCTCGGACCTGACCTACTTGCTGGGACGCTCGCGGGTGAATGTTCCGTACTTTGCCATGGTGAATTTGATTGCGGGAGAGGAGATCGTTCCAGAGCTGGTGCAACAGGATTTCACCGCCGACAACGTGGTCGCGAGACTGAATGAAATCATTCCCGAAGGTGACGCCCGGCGCAGGATGATTGCCCGACTGGCGGATGTGAAAGCCAGGCTCGGTGGGGCGGCCAAGGGAGAAATCCATCCCGTGGAGCGCGCTGCGAAGGCAGTTATGACCGTCTCTACACGGGCAAATCACTAAAAACAGCCTAAACCTTGTCCTACCAGCATCTTTTGCGTAACAATCTTCATCTTAGGGATAAGCGTACTTGTTCCAGGAGAAAGCTTTTGATGCCTTTTCAACCTCGGCGCCGGCGTCGAGTCCTCTTACTCTGTCTCGCGTGCTTATTGCTTTTGATGTCGTTACCCACGTGGGCAGCCGACAAGATGCGCCTGCGGGTCGACGATTACCAGATTGACGCTGAACTCAGTCCGCATATCCACAAGATTGTGGCTCGCGCCAGGGTGAGGTTCACTGCACTGGAAGATCTGAGTATCGCCACGTTTGAGTTGCACAACGGCCTGCGCGTGACCAAGGTGCTCGATATCGCAGGCAAGCCGTTAAGCGCCGAACGGGTCACGCAGGACTCGACCGTGCGCGTCCAACTTGCTACTCCGCTGGCTAAGGATAGTTCGACCACGCTTGCCTTCGAATATGAAGGCACGCTCGATTCCGCCGATGACAGTCCGGTGCAGGGCCTCAAGCTGGCTTACGTGAGCGATGACACCAGCTATCTGCTGTATGCCGGGCGCTGGTTCCCGGTGAATGCATACGGCATTAATCGCTTTACTGCCACGATGAACATTACTGTGCCCGCACACATGATGGTGATTGGCAGCGGGAAAGAAACCATCGGCAGCAGTGCAGCGACAAAGCGGCCGGTTGCCGGCGCCTTGCCCACCAAGACCTACACCTTTGCCTGGGAGAAGCCTAGCTTTCCCGGCACCATCGTGGCCGGCAATTTTCAGGAATTCAAAAGTGACGAAGCGGGGCTCGACCTCCACGTCTTCTTCAAGCCTGCCCATCAAAATCAGGGAGCCACTTACGCCAGCACTGCGGTCAAAGAGTTTACCTATTACGTGACCTTGTACGGCCCGGCGCCTTCCACAACTCTGAAAGTGGTCGAGTTTCCCGACGACTCAGTGCCCGCGGCCTGGGCGCCCGAGATGGCCATTATCTCCAGCCGGGCCGTGACCGAGAAGGTCAACTATCGCCTGCTGGCCAATACCATCGCGCACCAATGGTGGGGCGCTTCGGTCAGTCCAGCCTCGCGGGACGCCTGGTGGCTCAACGATGGCTTTGCCCGTTATTCCGAGGCTCGCTACGTGGAGCAGGCCGCCGGGGAAGCGGGTTTGGAAGAAACGGTCAAGGACATGTCAGTGGGCGCGCTCGCCTACGACACCGTTCCGCTGTCCAGCGCGGGAAAGCTTGACATTTTTTCACCTGAATTCCAGTCCCTGGTGACCGACAAAGGCGCAATGATTCTGCACATGTTGCGCTGGGTGCTGGGAGATCAGAAGTTCGACCAGACCATGCGCTCTTTTGCCGCCAAGTACGCGGGCAAGTCGGCGTCACTCGATGACTTTCGCGCTCTGGCCGAACAGAACTATGGCGACCAGCTCACCTGGTTCTTCTCCCAGTGGCTCGATTCCACCGGCGCTCCCGAATTCAAGACCAAGTACACGATTTATCGCCTGGGCAATAACAAGGGATTTCGGGTAGTCGGACAGATCTCGCAGGACCTCGATCTTTTTCGCATGCCGGTGGAGCTGAAGATCGACACCGACGGAAAAACTGAAGCCAAGCGGATCGAAGTGGTGGGCACCAATTCGGCCTTCACCGTGGAGACCTACGGCAAACCGCGCCGCATCGTAGTTGATCCCGATGACCGGGTGCTGAAAAATTCGTCAGAGGTTCGCTTGCGGGCCTCCATCCAGCGCGGCCAGGGACTGACCCAGCAGGGCGACCTCGCGGGAGCGCTGCTCGAGTTCAACAAGGCGCTGGAGGTGAACAAGAACAGTTCGCTGGCGCACTACCGCATTGCCGAGGTTTTCTTTCTGCAGCGCAATTACCAGGCAGCGGCGAACGCCTATCGCGACTGTCTCAACGGCGACGGCGAACCGCGCTGGACTGAAGTCTGGAGCCACATCCAGCTGGGCAAGATTTTTGACGTCACCGGACAGCGCGAGCGCGCCACCAACGAGTACCGCCAGGCGCTGCAAACCAACGACAACACCCAGGGCGCGCTGGACGAGGCCCGCAAGTATTTGCAAAAGGCGTTCGAGCAGCAGAAGAGCAACGCGTAGCGGAGGTGCCTTGTCCCCGCGATTGTCATCCTGAGCGGAGCGTTTGCTTTCGTTCACGAAAGCAAACACGCAGTCGAAGGACCCCTATCGGAGCATGCTGCTGCTCGGCGGTGCCAGTTCGCTTCAGCGTCTTCACAGACGCTAAAGCATAATTAAGCGTTCGCGGAAATGCAGGGGTCCTTCGACTTCGCATACCGATTCGTTCCGAATCGGTATGCTCCGCTCAGGATGACAACTTTGGCTAGTACGCCCAGCGCAGCAGGGCAACACCGGCGGTGAATCCGGCGCCTACCGACGCCAGCAACACCAGGTCGCCTTTCCTGAGCTTGCCTTCCTGGCGCGCGGTATCCATCGCCAAGGGGATAGTTCCCGCGGTGGTGTTGCCGTAGCGGTCGATATTGACGATCACGCTCTCCGGCTTCAATCCCATGCGGTCTGCAGTGGCGGTGATGATTCGCAAGTTGGCCTGGTGAGGGATGAAGGTATCGATGTCGCTCCCCTTGAGGCCATTGCGGGTCAGGATTTTCTCGCACAGTTCGGCCTGTTTGCGGACGGCAAACTTGAATACCGCCTGCCCGTCCTGGTGAACGTAATGCATGCGCTTGTCTACGGTTTCCTGGGTGGAGGGGTGAAGGCTTCCGCCACCCGGCATGTAGAGCGAGCATCCGCCCGAGCCATCCACTTCGTGAATGAAATCGATCAGGCCCGCGGAATCATCTTCCGCCGGTTCCAGGATGACCGCGCCAGCGCCGTCGCCAAAGATCACGCAGGTGGCGCGGTCGGTGTAGTCGATGATTGAGGACATCACGTCCGCCCCGATCACCATGACTTTCTTGTGGACACGGGTCGCGATGAACTGGGCTCCTGTTTGCAGGCCGTAGACAAATGCCGAGCAGGCAGCCGAAAGATCAAATCCCCAGGCCCCCTTTGCCCCCAGTTTGTGCTGCACCACGCAGGCTGTAGACGGAAAAAACATGTCCGGCGTGACCGTGGCCACGATGATCGCATCCAGGTCGGAGGCTTCCAGGCCGCGCTCCGCCAGCGCCCGCCTGGCCGCCTCGGTGGCCAGGTCGCTGGTGGCTTCACCCTTGGCGGCGATGTGGCGCTCGCGAATACCGGTGCGTTCAATGATCCACTCGTTGGAAGTTTCCACCATCTTTTCCAAGTCGTCGTTGGTCAGCAGGTGGGGCGGGACGTATGTGCCCAGGGCAGTGATCTTGGCGCGTACCAATTGGCTCACTCGATGAGTTCTCCGGGTTCGAGGCCGAACCCACTATTCTGCCGCACCCACGCCGCAATGTCCAACTGCATGTGCCGCAAAGGTTTGTTTCTGATTGCGTGTGGCGCGGGCACCCTCGCCTGCGGCCTTTGACGCTGATTTCAGATTTCGCGGGCGGGGGCGCCCGCGCCACACGCGGTTACCCGGGTACATGTACCTGGGGAAGAAACCAATCGACGAAACCGCTGGGCCACGGCGCCCGAAAAGCACCAAATGGACCGAATTGGAACTAGTCCCGGAATGGAACATCGGTGACCTTCGCTTCCTTGCGGCATTTCACTACGCTTCACCAGCCACTCGAAAGCCTTGCGGCGCGCCGATTTCGACGCGCTAAGCGAAAGTTTCTTCAGTACCTCGGATCTTCAGGAAAGGGATCAGAGATGATCGGAACCGCAAAGTCTTTTCGCACCAGATTCGCCAGAGCAGTGGTCTTGGCCTTCGCAATTGCCCTATGGTCGGGCTGCGGCGGAGGCATGAAGGTTGGAGGCTCTTCGAGCCCAACCACGAAACCGACCTCCAACGGAATCAGCATCGCTCCTGCGAGCCCGACGATTCGTGGCGGGGACACGGTGCAGTTCTCGGCTACCGTCACCGGCAGTACCAACCAGTCGGTGGCCTGGTCGGTGAATGGAGTCGCAAACGGCAACGCGACCGTGGGCACGATCGACATGATGGGCAAGTATCAGGCGCCGCCCAGCGCTCCGACACCGAATTCGGTGACCGTGGAGGCGATAAGCGCCGCTGACAAGACCCTTTCCGCCACCACTCCGGTGAACCTGGAGAATCCGATTCCGATGGCCCAGACCGTAAGTCCCACCCTGCTTCCGGTGGGGAACTTCACGCTGACCGTGGGCGGCTCGAACTTTGTATCTGGCTCGACCGTGATATTTGGCGGGACGCCACTGACCACGACTTTCGTCTCTCGCACCCAGCTCACTGCCACCGGGACCTCCACCGCCGCGCAAAAAGGGACGGTGGCGGTCACAGTAACCAATCCTGATCCCGGCAAGTCCACATCCACAGCTTCATTGAACGTGCAGGTGGGCACAGCCGGCAAGGTTACGGTACAAGTGATCCCGGCCACGGCCCAGGTCCACGTCGGAGCTACCGTTAACTTCCGGGTGGCCATAGACGGCGCGGGCACCTTGACCGCGGTGAAGTGGACGGTGAACGGAATCCCTAACGGCAATGCGACTGTAGGCACGATCAGCGCGGGCGGAGCCTATACCGCACCGCTGACGATCCCAAACCCCAACACCATCCAGGTGCAGGCAATCAGCCTGGCAGATACGACCGCCACCTCTACCGGCACGGTGACGATCAGCAATCCGTTGCCGGTGGTGACCGTGGTTCTGCCCAGCAACATTCCGGTGGGCGATTTCACATTGGTGGTAAGCGGCCAAAACTTTGTCAGTGGCGCCGTGGTGTCGTTCGGCGGCACCTTCCTGGCCCACCACGTTTGTCTCCTCCAAGCAGCTCACCGCGACTGGCACCGCGACCGCGGCGCAAACCGGGACGGTCCAAATTACCGTGATCAATCCCGATCCCGGTTCCGCGACCTCGAACGCGTTTGCCCTGGAAGTGGGAACACCGGCCAACGCGCTCACCCCCACTGCGGCCGCGCGTTTGCTTGAGCAGTCCACATGGGGTGTTAACCCGCTATCCCTCTCTCATGTTCAAGCCGTGGGCATGCAGGCCTTCCTGAACGAGCAGTTCGCTATGCCCTCGTCCACCTATCCCGCTCCGGGAGCGAATGACGATATGTCGGTGGTGCAGAAGCGATTCTTCACCAACGCCCTTACCGGGCAGGACCAGTTGCGGCAGCGGGTTGCCTGGGGGCTCTCGCAAATCATGGTGGCCTCGGCGGTCAAAATAAATAACCCCAGTGCGTTTGTGCTCTGGCAGAACATGTTTCAGAACGACGCCTTTGGCAATTTCTCCACCCTGTTGACCGACGTCACTCTGAGTCCGGTGATGGGCCACTACCTGGACATGGTGAACAACGACAAGCCCAGCAACGGCGTAGACCCCAACGAAAACTACGCCCGGGAAGTGCTGCAGTTGTTCTCGATCGGGCTAGAGGAGCTGAATCCTGACGGCACCAAGCAACTGGACAGCTCAGGCAACAGCATCCCGACCTACGACCAGACTGCGATCCTGGGCTTTGCCCATACCTTCACCGGATGGACTTATCCCACCAAACCGGGCGCGACCGCCCGCTTCAACAACCCCGAGTACTACGGCGGGCCGATGATCCCCTTCGACGCCCATCACGACACCGGCGCGAAGATCCTCTTGAATGGAGTCACGCTGCCGGCGGGCGGAACTACGCAGGCTGATCTGACCGCTGCGCTGCAAAACATTTTCAATCATCCCAACGTTGGCCCCTTCATTTCCAGGCAGCTCATTGAGCGCCTGGTGTCGAGCAATCCCAGTCCGGACTATGTGGGCCGCGTGGCGGCGGTGTTTGCCGACAACGGCAGCGGCGTACGGGGCGAACTCAAGGCGGTAGTCACGGCGATCCTGCTCGATCCAGAGGCGCGCCGGGGCGACGATCCGGCGCAGGCGCAACCTAGCGACGGTCACCTCAAAGAACCCGTCCTGTTCATCACCAACCTGCTGCGCGCGATGAATGGCACGTCTGACGGTTCGAACCTGGCGGACGTCGCTTCCGACATGAAGCAGCCGCCGTTTTTCTCACCCACGGTCTTCAACTTCTATCATCCGGATCACGTGATTGCGGGCACCCCGCTGTTCGGTCCGGAATTCGAGATCTTCAACACCAGCACAACCATATCCCGGATCAACTTTGTGAATACCCTGGTCTACGGGCAGCTGAACAACAACACCACCGTGGATATTTCCGGATATGTGCCGCTGGCCGCGACCCCGGACCAACTGGTCACGGCGGTCGCAGCCGTAACGCTGCACGGCCAGGTCTCGAGCGACATGCGGAACACGCTGGTCACAACGCTTTCGGGCATCACAGACAACACCCGGCGCACCAAGGCCGCTTTCTATCTGATTGGCAGTTCATCTCAGTTCCAGGTCGAACACTAAAGGGGAGAACCATCATGGCATTTTCACGAAGAGACTTCCTGAAAAGGACTTGCTGCACTGCGGCCGCTGGATTCGCCGCCGCCAGCTTCAACCGGTTTGGGATGGTCAACGCGCTGGCGCAGACCGCCCAGGACTACAAAGCCCTGGTCTGCATCTTTCTCTTTGGCGGCAACGACAGCAACAACATGATTGTTCCCCTGAGCAGCAGCGGATACGCCTCTTATCAGCAGATCCGTTCGGTGCTGGCGCTGCCCCAGGGCAGCCTGCTTCCCATCACTCCCCCCAGCATCGGCTCGCCGTTTGGTTTTCATCCCCGCTTCACCCAACTGCAGTCTCTGTTCAACCAGCAGCACCTGGCCGTGCTGGCCAACGTGGGGACGCTGGTTCGGCCCACTACACGGACACAGTTTCAGCAAAGGCAGACCACCCTCCCCCAGAATCTTTTCTCGCACGAAGACCAGCAAGCGCAGATGCAAACTGCTGCCCTCGATGGCAACGGGCAAACCGGCTGGGCGGGAAGGACCGCGGACAAGATCCAATCCATCTATGGCGGCAATTTCCCCATTATTATCTCGCTGGCGGGTACGAACATTTTTTGCGAAGGGCTGGTCGCCCGCTCGATCGAGTCCAGCGGGGACCCCACAAGACTGCTCTCCGGCTTCGGCGGTTCGGCTGAGTCCCAGAGTCGCTTGTCCGCGCTGCAGAACCTGCTGACGTTCGACACTGGCGTTTCGTTGATCCAGTCGGCCAGCAACACTACAAGCAACGCGCTTCAGGACAGCAAGTCGCTGGCCGATGCTCTGGCAGCGAGCCCGGCCCTGGCCACAGTCTTCCCCAACAGCGGTCTTGCCAATCAGCTCAAGCAGGTGGCGCAGATCATTTCCGTGCGCGCGGCGCTGGGATTGCAACGGCAGATTTTCTTTGTTTCGATCGGCGGCTTCGACACCCACAGCGATCAACTCAATGGCCAGGACAACCTGCTCAACCAGCTCAATGGAGCCATGAGCGCGTTCTACCAGGCAACCGTGGAAATCGGAGCAGCTTCGCAAGTCACTGCCTTCACCTTGTCGGACTTCAGCCGGACCTACGCCCCCGACAGCACCTCCGGCAGCGACCACGCCTGGGGCAGCCATCACATGATCATGGGAGGAGCGGTCCATGGCGGCAATTTCTATGGCACCTTCCCAACCCTGGCCCTGGGCGGACCCGACGACGCCACCAATGAAGGGCGCTGGATTCCGACCACTTCGCTCGACCAATATGCGGGCACGCTCGCTAACTGGTTCGGAGTGCCGACCGCCGATTTGCCAACGGTCTTTCCGAACCTGGCAAACTTCACGACTCCAGTCTTGAATTTTGTGGGGTAGCGGCAGACGAGGAAGGGAAGAGCGCGCAATTATCGGCGTAAATGGCCGGTCCGGAATGTTGGGGTAACGCATGTTTACGCCATTTCCACTTGGTGCGTTATTCTGGAGTCGATGCCAGAAGAAGTTTCGACACTATACCGACCTGTAGGACAAACTGAATTCGAGCTTGTTCAAACATCTGGATTTTGTAGATTCCCGCCCCGATTGCCACACCAACCGTTTTTCTACCCTGTGCTCAGTGAGCAATACGCAACGCAGATTGCTCGCGACTGGAATCCAAAGGGCGAAAGTTCAGGTTTCGTTGGGTATGTGTTGCGCTTTGTAGTCCGAACCGAGTTCCTCGACGCCTACGAAATTCACATCGTCGGCAGTGCAGAGCATCGAGAGTACTGGATACCAGCGGAAGACCTGCACAAATTAAATGGAAACATCGTGGGACCTATCGAAGTCGTTTCGCAGTTTCGGCACGAGGGATGAGCAGAACTACTCAAGCCGCGATCGACATGAAGATTGTTGGCGCAGCATCGCCATTACACCAACAAGCCCTCGGGTCAACTCTGCCCAGCCCGGATTGTCGTTGACTTTGTACGGCTTGGCCAATGGCGAGATTCTACTAACCTGCTACGGCCGAGCCTGCTTCGTTGCAAGATCAATGAGCAGGATGTCCGAATTTTCCCGCAAGCGGTCGAATACAATCCGGCTGCCGTCGGAAGTGATATCGAAGGTCCGCATTGCGGCGGGATTGCTCAGCCGGGTCAAACGCCGTGATCGCATCGTGCTAAGGTCGAGCAGCCAGAAATCCTGCCCGGCCGTCGTACTTCCGAGCATGTAAACCAGACCCTTGCCATCAGGCAGGAACGCGCACGCTCACCGTCGCGCTGTACGTTGATTTCGGGCAGCGTCGCGGGCGTGCCATCCGGGTGCACCGCCAGCAGCGGCATCTGCGTGAACACCTGAGTGCCTCCGTACACGATCAGGTCGCCGCGGGGAGACCAGACCGGATCCAAAAACGGTCCTGTTGCGATGCGAACGGGCGCGCCGCCGTCGGCGGGAAGTTTGAACAAGCCCGCACCATCGCGGTCACTGCCGGCGGCGACAATCCATTTGCCGTCGGGAGACCACGAAGCCGTGCCCCGAACATCGACGTCGCTCGAAAGGGGGTGAAGTCGGGTTCCATCCGCGGCGATTACGTGCATCTGCCGCTTCCCGTCCCGTCTTAGCGCAAACGCAACACTGCTCCCGTCCGCTGAGACTGCTGGAGCCGACTGGAGCGCGCCTTCCGAACCCTTCCAGATCTCCAGCGCTTGCCCATCGCGAAAGCTCCACAGCCCGTCAGCCCCGTCCCGCGAGGACAAGTAGAACAACGATCCGCCTCCGAAGCGCGGTGCCTGGGCGCGCGCAGTGGGCAATGGGAAGGCTGCCACGTCCTTTTCTTCCATAGTGCGACTGGTAATCGGAACGCTCCACAAGTTGACCTGAGCGTTCACGACGCTCGCGGCAAGACGCCGGCCATCCGCGGTGGCTGTCACAGCGGTGTATTGTTCCAGGCCCGAGCTCACGCGCTGCGAAGTTCGGGTCTCCATATCAAACGCCCACAACCATGGGCCGGCCCCGTTTTCGTCGTGCGCAACGAACAGAACCGTCCGCTCGTCGATCGGAGCCGGATACGCGATATCGGTATTGAGACGA
>Ga0137388_10002565_pt1 | contig 11437 bp, 7 predicted proteins | sample 15con2h14AmetaG_FD_104644 | JGI IMG/M metagenome (GOLD analysis project Ga0137388, IMG submission 104644) | Vadose zone soil microbial communities from Angelo Coast Range Reserve, California, USA - 15con2h1.4A metaG | ecosystem: Environmental > Terrestrial > Soil > Vadose zone > Saprolite...
CTCGCCCGCGTCGTCAAAGGCATCGAGCGCATGATCCGCGACGCCGCGCGATAAGGCGGCGTTCCGCCCTACACGTTCATCTGCGTGATGAACTTGGTGTTGAGGTAGGCGGACAGCGCGTCGGCGCCGCCTTCGGTGCCGTAGCCCGAATCCTTGACGCCGCCGAACGGCACCTCCGGCAGCGCGAGGCCGTGGTGGTTGATCGAGATCATGCCGGTCTCGATCGCATTGCCGAGCGCGGCCGCGGTCTTCTCCGAGCGCGTATAGGCGTAGGCTGCGAGCCCGTAGGGCAGCCGGTTTGCCTCCGTGATCATCTCATCGAACGTGTCGAAGGCGCCGATCACCGCGACCGGGCCGAACGGCTCCTCGTTCATGATGCGCGCTTCGCGCGACACGTTGGTGAGCACGGTCGGCTCGAAGAAATAGCCCTTGTTGCCGATGCGCCGCCCGCCGGTCTCGACCTTGGCGCCCTTGGAGACCGCGTCGGTTACGAAGGCCTCGATGGCATCGAGCCGCCGCGAGTGGGCGAGCGGACCCATGCGCGTCTTGTCGTCGAGACCGTCGCCGACCTTGAGTGCTTTCGCCGCGGTCACGAACTTGCCGACGAATTCGTCGTAGACCGGCTTCTGCACCATGAACCGGGTCGGCGCCACGCACACCTGGCCCGCGTTGCGGAACTTGTTGGCGCTCAGAATCTTGGCGGCCGCGTCGACGTCCGCGTCGGCGAACACGATGGCCGGCGCGTGGCCGCCGAGCTCCATGGTGACGCGCTTCATGTGCTGGCCCGCGAGCATCGCGAGATGCTTTCCGACCGCGGTCGAGCCGGTGAAGGAAATCTTGCGGATGGTCGGATGCGGGATGAGATACGACGAGATGTCACCCGGCACGCCGAAAACGAGGTTCACCGCGCCTGCCGGAATCCCGGCCTTGGCATAGGCCTCGATCAATCCGGCGCAGGCCGCCGGCGTCTCTTCCGGACCCTTGATGATGATCGAGCAGCCGGCGGCGAGCGCGGCCGAGACCTTGCGCACCGCCTGGTTGATCGGAAAATTCCACGGCGTGAACGCCGCGACCGGGCCGACCGGCTCCTTGATCTCGAGCTGATAGACGCCGTCGACACGCGGCGGGATGGTGCGGCCATAGGCGCGGCGCGCCTCCTCGGCGAACCAGTCGATGACGTCGGCGCCGGCGAGTGTCTCGCCCTTGGCCTCGACCAGCGGCTTACCCTGCTCCATGGTCAGCTTGGTGGCGATCTCGTTGGCGTTGGCGCGCAGGATGTCGGCCGCCTTGCGCATGGTCTTGTAGCGGTCGAACGCGGACACCTTGCGCCAGACCGCAAAACCCTTCTCCGCTGCGGCGAGGGCGGCATCGAGGTCGGCCTTCTCCGCGTGCGCCACCGCCCCGATCGGCTCTCCCGTCGCCGGATTGAGCACCGGGATGGTCTTTCCGCTCGCGGCCGGACGCCAGGCGCCGTCGATGAAGAGCTGCACGTCGGAATACATGGCGGATCTCCTTCACACGGGCGGAACGCGACGCGGGCCGCCGTCCCTTTTCACTCGGGTCGCAACCTTTTATCGGCCGCCGCCGCCGATGGAAAGCATTGGTTCTCACCCCTTGGCGATGACGCCGCCGGGCATGGGCGTGGCGACGCCCGTGGTGAGCGGGAACGTGATCGGCAGGCCCTTCATCGTGCGCACCGCCAGATAGGCAAAAGCCTGCGCCTCGAGGGCGTCGACCGACCAGCCGACCGCGTCGGCGGTCTCGACCGTGGCGGGCGCAAGCGCGCGCGCCAACAGCCGGAGCATCGCGGCGTTGCGCGCGCCACCGCCGGCGACGATCCAGGTCTTTGGCGGCCGCGGCAGATGCGGCACGACGCGCGCGACCGCCGCGGCGGTGAGCGCCGCGAGTGTCGCTGCGCCGTCCGCGACCGAGAATTCAGGCAGCCCCAGAGTGGCGGACGCAAAGGCGTTGCGGTCAAGCGACTTCGGCGGCTTCTGTTCGAAGAACGGATGGGCCAGCACACGCGCGATGAATTTGTCATCGATCGCGCCGCGCGACGCAATCGCGCCGCCATCGTCGAAGGCCTGGCCGGTGCGCGCGCGCATGAAATCGTCGATCAGCGCATTGCCCGGCCCGGTGTCGCACGCCACCGGATCGTGGCCGTCGTCGATGAAGGTCACATTGGCGACCCCGCCGATGTTGAGCACCGCGATCGGCCTCTCGCGCGCGAGCGTATCGGCGAGCGCGCGGTGAAAGATCGGCACGAGCGGCGCGCCCTGCCCGCCGGCGGCGACGTCGGCGGCACGGAAATCATAGGCGACGGGAATTCCGACCCGGCGCGCGAGCGCGGCGCCGTCGCCGATCTGCACGGTGAGCTTTTGCGCGGGCCGGTGCAGCACGGTCTGGCCGTGAAAGCCGATGACGTCGACGTCGGTGATCGCGTTGCCCTTGAGGAAGGCCTCGACCGCGTCGCCGTGCGCGCGGGTCACCATCTCTTCGGCCTTTCCCAGGGTCCCTGGACGCTCGACGCGATTGGCGAGGGCGACGGCCTGGGCGAGGGCCTCGCGCAGCAGCGCCCGCTCGTCATCCGCATAGGGACGGCAGAGGCTCGGCCCCAACGCGACGATGCGCTCGCCATCGGTTTCGACGAGCGCCACATCGACGCCGTCGAGCGAGGTTCCGCTCATGAGCCCCACCGCCTTCACGAATGTCCTCTCCGTTTGAATCCGACGCCAGACCTGTTACACCACGCCCGCGAGAGAGGCGAGAAGGCTTCGATGAGCGCGTACAAGTCCGATTTCCTCAACGTGCTGTCCGAGCGCGGCTTCATCCATCAGGTCTCGGAGCCCGACGCGCTCGACGCGCTGGCGAAGTCCTCGCGCATCACCGCCTATATCGGCTTCGACTGCACGGCCCCCTCGCTCCATGCCGGCTCGCTCCTGCCGATCATGATGCTGCACTGGCTCCAGCAGACCGGCCACAAGCCGATCGCGCTCATGGGCGGCGGCACCACCCGCGTCGGCGACCCGTCCGGCAAGGACGAGAGCCGCAAGCTCATCACCGACGAGATGATCGAGGAGAATCTGCGCGGCATCCGCGCGGTGTTCTCCAAGTTTCTCGAGTTCGGCGACGGCGCCACCGATGCCGTCATGGCGAACAATGCCGAATGGCTGAACGGATTGAACTACATCGATTTCCTGCGCGACGTCGGCCGGCATTTCTCGGTCAACCGCATGCTCGCCTTCGACTCGGTCAAGATGCGGCTCGATCGCCAGCAGGAGCTTTCGTTCCTCGAGTTCAACTACATGATCCTGCAGGCCTACGATTTCGTCGAGCTCCACAAGCGCCGTGGATGCGTGCTGCAGATGGGCGGCTCCGACCAGTGGGGCAACATCGTCAACGGCATCGACCTCGGCCGCCGCCTGATGCGCGCGCAGCTCTTTGCGTTGACCGCGCCGCTGCTGACCACCTCGTCGGGCGCCAAGATGGGCAAGACCGCCGCCGGCGCCGTGTGGCTCAACGCCGACATGGTGAGCCCGTACGACTACTGGCAATACTGGCGCAATACCGAGGACAGCGACGTCGTCCGCTTCCTGAAGCTCTTCACCACGCTTCCGATCGCCGAGATCGCGAAGCTCGCCGCCCTCAAGGGCGCGGACATCAACGAGGCGAAGAAGGTGCTTGCGACCGAGGCGACCGCGCTGCTGCATGGACGCGCCGCGGCCACCGAGGCGGAAAGGACCGCGCGCCAGACCTTCGAGGAAGGCACGCTCGCGGCGAGCCTGCCGACGGTCGAGATTCTGCGCGCCGAGCTCGACAAGGGTCTCGGCGTGCTCACCGCGTTCGCGGAAAAGACCGGGCTCGTCGCCTCGAACGGGGAGGCGCGCCGTCAGATCAAGGCAGGCGGGCTCAAGGTCAACGACAAGACCGTGAGCGACGAGAAGATGGCGCTCACGCCGCGCGATCTCACCGCCGAGGGCGTGATCAAGCTGTCGCTCGGCAGGAAGCGGCACATGCTGTTGAAGCCGGTGTGACCGACCAACGCGGACCGGCTCAGCGGTCGCGGTCGGCGTAGCTCGAGCGCGGATCGGGGTAGCGCTCGCCCGGAACGCTGCTCGGGAATTCGAACACCTTGCGCAACAGCCCGGGCGCCACGGCCGAGATCGGGTTGACCCGCAGGACCGGCGCGCCGGGCGCGCCGACGACCTCGAAGGTGATGCCGACCAGCCCCTCCTTGTCGCCGCCGAGGAAGAGGCCGACGATCGGGATCTGGCCGAACATGTTGTTGAGGCCGTAGAGCGGCACGAATGTCCCGCGCAGACGCACGTCGTTTGCCGCGTAGTCGATCACACCGTCTATGGTGGCGCCGACGATCGGGCCGCGCACCACGGCATCCTTGACGGTGAACTTGCCGGGCGAGCGCACGAACTCGACGCGCATGCGCGAGAACTCGACGCCGGCCGGCTGCCCGCCGGGCGCGCCCGCCACAACGCGATCGAGCGCCGCCTCGCCGCGGACGGTGAAGTCGCGGACGTTCATGAGTCCTTCCTGCGGCGCCTGATCGAGCGTCGGGGGGTCCATGGCGGCCCAGATCTGTCCGCCGATCATGCGCGAATAGGTGTCGGTGAATCGCAGAAGAGCGCCGGCATCGGCGCTGTCGAAGAAGAGCACTTGGCGCGCGCCCGCGCGGCCGCGCAGGTCGCCGGTGAGGGTGGCGTCGACGCCGTGCTTGGCGTTGAGCGCGAAGCCCTTGACCTGTCCGCCGCGGCGCGCCAGCCGCAGATCCATTCCTCGCAGCGCCTCGCCGTGAAATCCGATGACGGCGCCGATTTTGACGTCGAGATCGAGATCGGCGATGCCACGGCGCGACTTGGAGTCGGACGAGGAGCCGCCCATGATGGATTTGATGAAGCTGCGGCCGTCGTAGATGTCGGCGCGCATCGTCACTTTGAGCGGGCCCTCAGGCACGCGCTCGGCCTTGAGGCTTGCCTTGTCGCCCTCGGACATGCCGAACGTCGGGAAGTTGGCGGCGATGAGCTCGCTGTTGGTGTCGAGCTCGACGGATCCCTTCACCGCGACGCCGCCGCCCTCGATGACGATGTCGTCGATCCGCGTCGACGCGCCCTTGCGGGTGCTCATGGTGAAGGACGCGCGCGCCGGCTTCGCCTGGGCCTTCACCCAGCCGGGGAGCAGATTGTCGACCTTGGCCTGGCTGAGGTCGGCCTCGATCGCGAACCGGTTGTCCTGATCGCCGGACGTCGGGATCTTGCCGCCGAGCTTGATCGGAATCGGCCCGGTCACGGCGCCATTGAGATCGAAACCGAAGCGATTGCGCGCGGCGTCGTCGAATGTCGCCTGCAGGCGAAGCTCGGCATCGCCGTCGCCGCGCGGCTTGCGATAGTCGACCATGGCCGGCATGCCGCCGATGCGCACGTCGCCGCGCGCCTGGTAGCCCTGCGTGTTGGCGGTCACGCGCAGCGTCTGCGCCTCGATGCGCTGCGCCATCATGAAATTGTCGACGGCGAAATTGGCGACGTCGGCGGTGACGTTGTAGTTCACCACGCCCTTCGGCATCTCGGGATCGATCGGCATCGACAGCGTGACCTGGGCGGTCACCGCGCCTTTGCTGCCCGCCGGGTCGAGCGGCGAGCCCGAGGCCTCGCGCAGGCGATCCATCGAGAGCAATTCCGCGGCGGCCGGGACCGGCCCCTCGATCCGCATGCGCGCGCGCGCCGGCGGCTTCTTGACCTGCGAATCCGGAATCTCGAAGACCCCGTTCGCCACCGTCAAACGGCGGCCCGACGGCAGGTCGACGATGCCGCGGCCGAGGCTGATGACGACGTTTCGGCCGGACACGCGCGTGATGATGTCCGCGTCGCGGATCGCGGGCAGGCTGTCGAGCGGCTTGATCACCGTGCCGTTCGTGACGATCTCGACCGACAAGCCATCGTCCGGCACCGGCGGGCCGCCCTTCTTGAACGCGGACATCGGCGCGTTGGTCGCGATCTCGACGCGTTCCACCGATCCCGCGAGCAGATGGTCGAGCACCCAGGCGCGCACCGGCGTGTTGATGAAGACCGGCCACAGCTGCTTGAAGGCGGCCGCCGTCATGTTGCGGCCGGCGGCGCCGAGCACGAGCTTGGGATCGGACGTCGAAAAGTCGACGTGGCCCGAGATCGCAATGCCGATCTCCTTGACGCCGATATCGGCCTGCTCGATGTCGAGCCGCCGCTTGGTCGTATCGTAGCGGCCGCGCACCGCGATGCGGTTGAGCGTGAGCTGATCGTCGTCCTGCGCGTGCGGACCGAGCACGATCGTACCGCCGCTCAAGCCGAGCGCCCACGGTCCGCCCTGCTGGCGCGGCGCTTCGCCATGCGCCACCAGGGTGATCCGGTTCTTGCCGGAGACGATCTGGAACGGCGCCGCGAAAGCGCCGCGCGCGGCGTCCCATTCGAAGCTGAGCTCGGCGCGGTCGATGGCGAAACTCGCATCGGAGTCGGTGGTATCGACCACGGTGCCGGGACCCATGAAAATCTGTCCGGAAGCCATCTGCGGCATGCCGTCCTGCGCGAGCTCGGCGTGCAGGCTCACCGAAACCGGCAGATCGGGGTCGATCTGCCCGTCGCCGATACGCAAGGCGAGCAGCAGATCGCGCATCATGAGCTTGCGCCCCTCGATGCTCACGGCGCGGCGTCCGAGCGCGATCGGCTTTACGCCGGCCAGCAGGACCCAGGGACGTTCGGGATTTTCCGAACCGAGGCGCAGGACGACCTCGCCCCCCTGCATGCGCGACAGGGTGAGATTGATCTTCTCGAATTTGGTGCGCTGCCCGTTGCGCACATCCTCGACCACGAGGCTGCCGCTCTTGAGCCCGACCTCGGTGAGGTCGCGGCCGTCGAGCCCGAGCGCACCAAGGCTGTCCAGCCACGTCAGCAAGGAGCCGAGATTATCGAGGCCGCCGCGCGCCGGAGGCGCGGCAGGTGCCGGTGCTGCCACCGGTGGCGGCATCGCGAGACTGCGCGTCGGTGCGATCGTGATCGGCGTGCCGGCCGCCGCCAGCATGGGGGCGCGCGCAAGCGGACGCTTGTTGGCGGCCGCGAACACAGTGACGTCGCCGTTCGCCTCCACGCGCACGGAAAGCTCGGCGCCGACCAGGCTGAGACTCTCGGCGCGCGGTTGCCCGCTCAGCAGGCTGATGCCCGACAGGCCGACCTCGGCGCGCGGCGCGTTGGCGACCACTTCTCCGTCGCCGTCGCGCACTACGATGTCGCGAATGCGCAAGGCGGTGCGCCCATTCTCATCGCGCTCGAGCACGGTGCCGCCGATCTCGACACGGTACTGGTCGCCGAGATTTTGCTTGATCGCCGCAGCGAGCCAATCGGTCGCGAAATCGAGGGAGATGGGGCCGCTGGAGAGCCGATAGCCCAATGCGGCGCACCCGACCACGGCAAGGCCCACGATCGAGGCCAACACCATGAGAGTTCGCCGCGCGCGCGGACGGCGCCAGACCGCCCGCATGCCGTGAAAGCGCGGAACGAATCGGGAGACGGACGGCCCCGTGCGGCGCGGCCGGGCGGGAGCCACGCGCACCGCTTCGCCCTGCCGGTGGGCCAGCAGGCTCGCCTCAAGGCTACGCAATGCTGCAAGCCTCGGACTTTCAGAATTGTCCGTCATGCCGGATCGGCATCCCCCGCCTATCTGCCGCGACGACGCTGCAGGTCGAGGCGCATCCCCACGCAAGGTCGCGGATTTCCCTTAAAATCCAGCAACCAAAGGCGCCCCTCCCCATTCTCAGAGGCGGGCCTAGAATGACAGTCCGAAAGAGTCGAAAGGAAGGCACAATGCCCGCGAATCCGGCCCCGGATGACAAAGCCCCCGACTTCCGCCTGCCCCGTGACGGCGGCGGCACGGTGTCGCTGGGTGACTTCAAGGGGCAAAATCTCGTTCTGTACTTCTACCCGCGGGCCGACACGCCGGGTTGCACGGTCGAATCGAAGGCGTTTTCCGCCCTGTCCGCGGTCTTCGCCAAGGCCGGTACCGCCATCCTGGGCGTATCGGCCGACCCGGTGAAGGCGCAGGACGCCTTCAAGGCGAAGCACCACCTGTCCATCCCGCTCGCCTCCGACGAGACTCAGAAGATGCTCAAGGCCTATGGGGTCTGGGGCGAAAAATCCATGTACGGAAAGACGTTCATGGGGATAACGCGCACCACCTTCCTGATCGGCAAGGATGGCCGTATCGCCCAGGTCTGGCGCAAGGTGAAGGTCGACGGGCACGCCGACGAGGTGCTGGCCGCCGCGCGGGCGCTCTGACGAGGACACCTCCCTCGGGCGCCAACCCCGTCCCGTCATTTGCAAAAAATTAACCACGTCCCGTTCAAATCCGCGCAAGGCGCTGGCCTCCCCTTCACGGCATCGGCGCGGGAACGTCGATGTCCTATCGGTCCTCCTCACATCGCCATGGGAGCGAGCGCGCGCAACGCGCCAGCGCCCGGCAGGTCGATGACGATTACCCCGAGGATGCGCACGCCGAGCGTGCGGCGCCACGCCATCCGGCAGGTACGCACGACGAGCGCCGGCACCCGGAAGATGCCGCCCGGCGCGACCAGTCGGTGAGCCGCTACTACCGTCGCGTTCCGCACGAGGACTACACACTCGGCCACGCCGGCCGACAGGTGCGCGTCGGCCCGGTCGCGTTCTGGACCTGCGTCGGCACCCTCGTGATCATGGCGGGCTGGTCGGTTGTCACCGCCACATATTTCGCCTTTCACGACGACGTGCTGGCGCGGCTGATCGCGCGGCAGGCCGAGATGCAGTTCGCCTACGAGGATCGCATCTCGGAGATGCGCGCGCAGGTCGATCGCGTGACCAGCCGGCAGCTGCTCGATCAGGAGCAGTTCGAGCGCAAGCTCGACCAGCTCGCGAAGCGCCAATCCCTTCTGGAATCGCGCGCTGCCACGCTCGGGGCCTTCGCCGATCCGAGCATCACCGGGTCGGTGCGGCCGGCCGCACGGGGGATGAGCTTCGAGCCACCGCCTGCAGCGCCGCTCAAGCCGTCGCCGATCAGCGACAAGGTGATGTTCACCGCACCGCCCGATCGCGAAGCGCGGCTCGAGTCGCGGGTGCCCGCGTCGGCCGCAAGCCGTCACGCCGCAAATCCGCTGAGCGGCGGCATCGAGGGCGTGTTCGCTCGCCTTCAGGACTCGCTCGACCGGGTCGACGCGCGCCAGACCTCATCGCTCAACACCCTGGAGGAAAGCTATGACACCAGGGTCAAGCGCATGCGCGGCTTGCTCGCCGACCTCGGGCTCCATCTCGGCCGCGGCGGTCCGGAGCCGCCGAGCGGCGGGCCCTTCGTACCGTTCAGGCTCTCCGCCAACGCCAACGCGTTCGAGCGCCAGCTCCATCGCATCAGCCTGGCGCGCGTCCAGTCGGAAAAGCTCACGCGCACCATGACCACGGTCCCGATCCGCAAACCGGTGATCGGCGAGATCGACACCACATCGGGCTTCGGCGTGCGCATCGATCCGTTCCTCGGCCGCCCGGCGATGCATACCGGCCTCGACTTCCGCGGCAATACCGGCGATGCGATCCGCGCCACCGCGTCCGGCGCCGTCACCACGGCGGGTTGGAACGGCGGCTACGGCAAGCTGGTCGAGATCGATCACGGCAACGGTCTGGCGACGCGCTACGGCCATCTCTCCGAGATCGACGTCACGGTCGGCCAGCACATCAAGATCGGCCAGGTTATCGGCCGGCTCGGCTCGACCGGCCGCTCGACCGGCCCGCACCTGCACTACGAGACGCGCGTCGACGGCGACGCAGTCGACCCGCAAAAATTTCTGCGCGCGGGCATCCGGATGGGCAATATCTGACGCATCGGCTGCGCCGCCGCTCTCCGCTTCGCACCGCGACCCTATCCGACCCCGCCTGACGTCGCAGTTCCGCCACGCCCGTCTGCTGCAAGGTGCAGCGGCGTACATCACGTGCCGTGGCTTGAGGGGGAGCACCGATGACGGTGCGGGGCCTTGCTAGAGGTTTGCTGGCGGCCTTAATGGCCGTATCTGCGTTCGTCGGCGCGGCAAGTGCGCAAAGGCTCCCACATCCGTTGCCGGCGGATTGCTACGTCGAGTGCCCGCGCTCGCGTCCCCGCGCCCGTCCCGAGCCTCAGTTTCAGCCGGAAATCAGTCGCCCCAAGGTTACGTTTCGTTCCGAAATCGGCCCGACCTGCTGGAGCGACTGCCAGCGCGAGATGTCCTTCTGCCAGGCGACATCGCAAAATTGCGCAGCGGCTCTTCTTCAATGCGCGCGACGCTGCAGCGACATACGGTAGAGCACTCTTGCGGCGCGGCTATTCCACGTCCTCGACTTCCGTCGGTTCGGTGCCGAACGCCTTCTGCGCCAGTGCGGCCTGCATGAACTCATCGAGATCGCCGTCGAGCACGGCGCCGGTGTTCGAGGTCGTCACGCCGGTGCGCAGATCCTTCACCATCTGATAGGGCTGCAGCACGTAGGAACGGATCTGGTGGCCCCAGCCGATATCGGTCTTGGCGGCCTGCTCGGCGGCGGCCTTCTCCTCGCGCTTCTTGAGCTCGCGTTCGTAGAGCCGCGCGCGCAGCATCTTCCAGGCGGCCGACCGGTTCTTGTGCTGCGAGCGCTCGGCCTGCACGACCACCGCGATGCCGGTCGGAATGTGCGTCAGGCGCACCGCCGACTCGGTCTTGTTGACGTGCTGGCCGCCGGCGCCGCCCGACCGCATCGTGTCGGTGCGCACGTCGTCTTCCTTGATGTCGATGACGATGCGGTCGTCGACCACCGGAAAGACGCCGACGCTTGCGAACGAGGTATGGCGGCGAGCATTGGAATCGAACGGCGAGATGCGCACGAGACGATGCACGCCGCCTTCGCTCTTGAGCCAGCCGAAGGCATTGCGGCCCTTGACCTGGATGGTGGCCGACTTGATGCCGGCCTCCTCGCCCGCGGTCTCTTCGAGATAGTCGACCTTGTAGCCGTGCTGCTCGGCCCAACGCGCATACATGCGCAGCAACATGTTCGCCCAGTCCTGGCTCTCGGTGCCGCCGGCACCGGCATGCACTTCGAGATAGCTGTCATTGCCGTCCGCATCGCCGGAGAGCAGCGCCTCGAGCTCCCGGCGCGCCACCTCGCCCCGCAGCTTCTTGAGCGCGGCTTCGGCTTCCGCCACCACGCCCTGGTCTTTTTCCGCCTCGCCGAGCTCGATGAATCCGATCTGATCTTCGAGCTCCTGCTCGATGCGGCCGATCGCGTTGAGCTGGTCGTCGAGCGCGGTGCGCTCCTGCATCAGGCGTTGCGCCTTCTGCGGCTCGTTCCACAGCCCCGGGTCTTCGGCAAGCTTGTTGAGCTCGGCAAGTCGCGCGCGCGCCTTGTCGACATCAAAGATGCCTCCTCAGCAGCCCGAC
>Ga0137388_10002574_pt1 | contig 11425 bp, 9 predicted proteins | sample 15con2h14AmetaG_FD_104644 | JGI IMG/M metagenome (GOLD analysis project Ga0137388, IMG submission 104644) | Vadose zone soil microbial communities from Angelo Coast Range Reserve, California, USA - 15con2h1.4A metaG | ecosystem: Environmental > Terrestrial > Soil > Vadose zone > Saprolite...
CCGAAAAAGCCCTTTGATATCAATGGCGCCGGTTACTTAGGGTTGCCACCATAAGGACCGGGTTTTATTGCTGCTCGCCATCTCCACCTGAATTATCAGGTTGGGTAGAGAACGGGTCTCACGTAATGCGGGAAACGAACACGGTAGGTGCGATTGCTGCATAGTGGCGCCGGGATCGCGAAGCCGATGCGGGCGACACCCACATAGGGCATGCCGGCGGCAACCCTCCGGCGCAAACCCGATGGCGAATTCGATCTCCGTCATGGTCCAGAACTCTTCGTAATCCGGATGTGGCTTTGCGGAGACCCTCAGTGATAGGGGTCGGCGGCATCGCGCAGACCGTCACCGAAAAAGTTGAAGGCGAGGACCGTGATGACGACGTTGGCGACTGGAAGCATCAACCACGGATAAAGCGCTACGACATTAATATTTTGCGCTTCGTTGAGCAAAACACCCCAGCTTGTCATTGGTGGCCTCAGCCCGAGCCCAAGGAAGGAAAGTGCAGTCTCGCCAAGTATCATGCCCGGGACCACCAATGTTGCGGAGGCAATTAAATGGCTCATGAAGCTTGGCAGAAGATGCCGACCGATGACGCGCGCCGGGCGCGCGCCCATCAGCACCGCAGCGGTACAGAAATCTTCCTCGCGCAGCGCCAGCAGCTTGGATCGCACGGCGCGGGCAAGGTGCGTCCATTCGATCATTCCCAGGATCAGCGTTATACCGACATAGACAAGGAGCGGGCTCCAGCTCACTGGCAAGATCGCCGACAGCGCCATCCATAATGGCAGGTGCGGAAAGGATTGGATGACTTCAATGCCTCGTTGAATAAGAATATCAGTCCAGCCGCCATAATAGCCGGCGATCCCACCGATCAAAATGCCGAGCGTAAAGCTTACCGCGACACCGAAAAGCCCGACCGTCAGCGAGATCCGCGCCCCATAGATCATTCGGGACAGGAGGTCGCGACCCAGCCGATCGGTACCGAGCAGAAACAACTGCCCGCCATGCGCCGGGCAGGCGAGATGCAGGTCCGCACGGAAAAAGCCCCAGAACTGGTACTCGTCGCCATGGCAAAAGAAACGGATTGTCTCGTGTTTTCGAGGGTTCGAGGTGTAGACCCGTTCAAGCTTGGCCATGTCGAGCCGATATTCAAAACCGTAGACGAACGGGGCGACCAGCCGACCCTCGCTGAAGACCCGGACGCGTTGCGGGGGTGCAAAGATGAAATCGGTGTTGCGCGTATCGAGACCGTAGGGGGCAAGGAACTCACAGACCAGGATGGATAGGTACATGGTCAGCAGCACCGCACCGGAGAGAACGGCAACGCGGTGACGACGCAGCTTCCACCACATCATCCGCCACTGCGAGGCCATGTAGAAGCGCTCTTGCGCTTTGGTCATCCGCTCGACCGCATAGGGGTCGAACGCGGCGCCAGAGACGTAATGCGGCAGCTGGCCCCCGATGGTCTCGGCGGCCGTGTCTCTGCCGGCGCCCGGCGCACTGCCGGATGTGAAGGCCAAGTCGCTCATCGACGGCGCCCGGCCTGCAGGCGAATCCGGGGGTCGAGCACGGCCAGCGCCAAATCCGATACAAATACGCCGATTACCGTTAGGAACGACATAAACATCAAAAACGAACCCGCAAGATACATGTCCTGGCTACGCAGGGCGTCGAGCAGCATCGGTCCAGTGGTCGGCAGAGACATGACTACCGAAACGATTGCTGCCCCGGAGATCACATGCGGTAGGAGCGACCCGATATCAGAAATGAACGGGTTGAGCGCCATGCGCAAAGGATATTTGAGCAGCGTCCTGAGGGGAGGCAGGCCCTTAGCGCGAGCGGTCACAACATATTGCTTTTGCAACTCATCAAGGAGATTAGCGCGCAGCCGCCGGATCATGCTCGCCGTTCCCGCTGTACCAATGACGATAACCGGAATCCAGATGTGAGCGAGCACGGAGAAGACCTTCTGCCAGGTCCACGGCTGGCCGACATACCGCGGCTCCATCAAGCCACCGATCGAGATGCCGAAATACACGTTCGCCAGGTAGAGCAGAACCAGAGCCAGAAGAAAGCTAGGGGTCGCCAGCCCGAGGAAGCCCAGTAAAGTCAGAGTGTGATCCGTCCAGCTGTACTGATGGGTCGCTGAGTATACGCCGATCGGGAAGGCGACAAGGTAAGTGAAGAGGATCGTTGTGAAAGAAACCAGAAAGGTCATCAACAACCGGTCGCCGACTACCTGGTTGACCGGCAGGTTATAAGCGAAAGAATAGCCCATATCGCCCTGGAGAAGCCCGGCGACCCAGTAGAGGTATTGCTCCCAAAGCGGGCGATCGAAACCGTATTGCACCTGAAGGAAATGTATCTTGGCTAGATCGGCAGCTTCGCCTGAGCTCTGGAGCTCCGCGATATAAGTGGAAAAGTAATCGCCCGGAGGTAGGTTGATGATTGTAAAGACCACGATGCTGATCGCGATCAGCGTCGGGATCATTATCAGAACCCGGTGAACGAGATAACGAAGCATTCGACGCTTGTCCTAATGGGGAACCGGGGTTTCCACGGACATCTCGGCACGGACTGCGCCGGATGGGACCGGCCGCGCGGCGTCGAGAGACGCCGATTTCGCCCGCGCCTCGAACGTATCGAACCAGAACCCATCCGGCTTATAGATCCCGAAAAAAGCGCCTGGATCCCAGTTGTATATCCCTTCCTCCGGGACGTTGCGGAGTTTGGCGTTCACCACGACGGGCTGGAGTACGCCGGCAACAGTGCCGATCGAAAAGACCTCGCCGGCCCATATCCCTAGCATGGAACGCCAGATCTGGATATGGCCCGCCTCCGTTGCCGCGCCCAGCCACTCCTCGTAGAGATCCTTGAGCCGGACCGCGGACGGCAAGTCGGGCGCTTCGCCGGCTCTGCCTTTCGTCTCATAATACTGCCCCCACTTCGGCCATTCGAGCTGTTGCTGGCTCGTCGGCGCAAATTCCCAGGGGGCCATTGCGGCAGTAGCAAGACCGTTCTCGATCCCCTTGTCGATCGACATCAACGTCTCGCCCGAGAACACCCGGCGACGGAAGAGCGTCAGCTGCGACGGCTTCGCGAAGAGCCTAATCCCGAGTTTGCGCCACGAGTCGCGCATCAGCTCGAGCACGTCGGATTGCTCGGTTGATTCGCCTGAATTCTCGACAATTATTTCCATCGGCCGGCCGTCAGGAAGCAGACGCATGCCGTCTCCGCCCCGCTTTACGAGCCCGATCAGGTCGAGAAGCCGATTAGCTTCGGGCAAGTCGTATCGCGCCCAGGCCGAGCGATAATCGGCCTCATAAAGTGGGCTCTGAGGCAGAAGCGTGTTCTGGCCCTCGATCGCAAGTCCGAAATAGATCGCTTGATTGATCTCGTGGCGGTCGACGCCCAGCGACAGGGCACGACGGAAACGCAGATCGCGCATCAGCCCGCGCCAGGTCTCGTCGTTGACGTTGAGGTTTGGATAGAGGGCCAGCTGACTACCAGGGCCAGTTCGCCAGAGCCGCACGTTGAAGTTGTTGCGCTCTTCGCTCTCCTTTAAGAAGGTATAATTATCGAAACGCAAATAGCGCGCCTGGAGGTCGCTTTCGCCCGCCCCGGTCTTTGCCGGTATAATCTTGCTGTCGGCAATCGACAGGATGACCCGATCGATGTATGGAAGCTGCTGACCGATCTCGTCCACCCGATAGTAGTAAGGATTTCTCTCGAATATGAAGCGGTCGGCGGGCGGTTTAGTCTTGAGAATCCAAGGCTCAAGCGACGGCAGATCTGGATTGTCATTCCGGTACATGACGTCCAGCCGATTGTGCAATGCTGCCCAATTATGCTGATTCGCCCGCTTGACGAGTGCGTCAAGTGCCACCTTGTCGGCAAATTTCTGGTGAAACTGCTTAAGATAATGAGACGGGCAATAAATAAAAAGCGGGCTCGGTCCGGAGAGGTCAGGCAAAAGCAACGGGTTCGGCCGGGTCCAGCTGTAACGGATGGTGGTCTCGTCCAGAACCTCGAAGCGCGGTGACTCGCCCTGCACCAGCATCGACACGGGCAGGCCCGACGGCGACAGCTGGGGATTCTGCGCGACATCCTCAAACCAGTAGCGGAAATCTTCGGACGTAAAGGGACGCCCGTCCGACCATTTATGTCCCTGGCGCAAATGCAGTGTGAAAATCCGACCGGCCTCGACCTCGATGGATTTGAGGATGTCTGGCTCGATTTTCAGCAAGGGGGTATAACCGACCAGTCGAGCATAACCGTAGACTACCATCATGCGGGTGTCCTTGGGCCCGGCCATCAGCATCCGCAGCTCGCCGCCGGGAGTGCCGACCGTAGGCAGCACTGCCACTTTCAAATCGCGCGGGACGCGCTCTTCGGCCTTGGGCAACCGTCCACTCGCCACCTCCTCCTGGAAAACTGGTGTCTCCTGCGGCCCGGCTTGTGCCGCGTAGGTTCCGGCCAATAAGAGCAGCACGGCAAGGCCGATCAGTTTCACCCCATTTCCTCCCTCAAACCGGATCCGATCCGCACTAACTCCGGTTCAGAGCGCGGCCTCTCGCGCCGGCACTACCGCCTCGGGCAACGCGCTCGCTTCGACAAAATGGCCTGGAGCGATCTCGATTAACGACGGCAGATTTCCCGGTTCGCGCCGAAACGGCTCAGGCCACTCGGCTGGATCAGAAGCTTTGTCCTCCATCAGTTGACGGAAGTCGAGGCAGTGCGTCGGATCCGGGGCCGGCACGGCGGCGAGCAGCGCCCGCGTGTAGGGATGTACCGGGTCGCGAAACAGGGTTCCTCGGTCCGCGATTTCGACTATCCGGCCGGCGCACATTACCGCAATGCGATCGGCGATGTAATCGACAACTGCAAGATTGTGCGAAATGAACAGATAGGTGAGCGCCAGCTTCTTCTTCAAATCCATTAGCAAATTGAGGATCTGCGCTTGAATCGAAACGTCGAGCGCCGAGGTCGGCTCGTCGCAAATCACCAGACCGGGCCGCAGAGCCAGCGCGCGCGCAATCCCGATGCGCTGGCGTTGACCTCCGGAAAAGCTATGCGGATAACGCCTCACATGGCGTACGTCGAGACCCACGAGGGTGACGAGCTCATGCACCATCTCGCGGCGCGAGCGCGCATCGCCGATACCATGAATCACAAGTGGTTCTTCAATGATGTCATAGACGGTCATCCGGGGGTTCAGTGATCCGAACGGGTCCTGAAAAATGAACTGCACCTGCCGCCGGAACCGCTTCAGATCCTCGCCCTCCAGAGAGAGGACGTCGATCAGCCGACCGTGGTCGTTGAAGGTGACGGATCCAGAGTCGGGTAACACGGCGCGTAACAGCACTTTGCTCAAGGTCGTCTTGCCGCAGCCGCTTTCACCGACCAACCCGAGACACTCGCCGCGCTCGATCTTTAGGCTGCCCTCGTCGACGGCGACCACCTCTGGACCCAATCGCCCGCTCCCGAACCATCCGCTCTTGCGAATGGTAAAAGTCTTGCGAATGTCGTCGCATTCGAGCAGCGGTCCAGCGGCACCGGTCGGCCATTGCGCCTTCTCGGCCATCAGATGCGGGGCATCTCCCGGTGAGATCTCGCGGATCGGGACCAGGCGTTCGCCAGGTTTCATATCAAATCGTGGGACCGCGCGGAGTAGCGCCCTCAAGTAAGGATGCTCCGCCCGCCGAAAGATGTCATCGAGGGTGCCGCTCTCCATGACCTCGCCTCGGTACATCACCACGATCTCTTCGGCGACATTGGCAACGACGCCGAGATCGTGTGTGATCAACAGCACCGCCATGCTGAACTCGTGCTGAAGCTCGACGATCAATTTGAGGATCTGCGCCTGGATTGTTACATCGAGCGCCGTCGTCGGCTCGTCCGCAATCAGCAGAGCTGGGCGACAAACCAGCGCCATTGCGATCATCGCGCGTTGGCGCAGCCCGCCGGACAGCTCGAAGGGGTAGCTGCGCACGGCTCGCTTGGGGTCCGGGAAACCCACAAGGCGAAGCATGTCCTGCGTCAACTCGGCAGCTTGCGCGCCGCTCACCGGGCGATGGAGCCGCACCGCTTCGCTAACTTGATTACCGATGGTATGGACCGGTGACAGTGAGGTCATCGGCTCCTGAAAGATGATCGAAATACGCCCGCCGCGGATCGCCCTCATCTCCGCGCCGTCAGTCGGCAGCTTTGTTAGGTCGACGAGCGCTCCGTCCAGCCGAGGATCCGAAAACAAAACCTCGCCACGCGTGATTACCGCGCTGCGCGGCAAGATGCGAAGGATCGTCTGGCTGACGACCGATTTTCCCGAGCCGGATTCGCCCACCAGCGCCACGGTCGAGCGGGGGCGGACGCGAAATGAGACACCCGTGACGGCGCGGATAAAGCCGCCCGGCGCCGCGAAGCGAACGTGGAGGTCGCGCACGGCGAGCAGGTCGGTCAAACGGAATCTCCCGCGGTTTTCGGCATGCTATGTTCGGCGCGCGACCTCACCCCGAGAGTGGCCAAGTTGGCCAGGGTGGCAGCGTTCAGCGCCAGGCCGCGCGCCTCGGCTGCTCTGGCGGAGACCGCGACCAGTTCGGTGAATCCCGTGATGCGGCTGTCGAGCCGTATGCTCGACCGGCCAGAGCGAAGTTCGAGTTGCATCCAGCCGTCCCTCCGATCGCGGCGCGTGGAATAGTAGGCAAGCTTCATACGGTCGAGTTCTCCCCAGACGATCGAAGCTCGACGCAGACCCGATGTACGCAAAGCCGACCCGGTCATCTCAAAGCGGGTCCCGTGGCGGATTATCGTGCGAATACCGAACCCCGCGAAAAGCGCTGCAAAGCCGCCCAGCACGGTCGTTGTGATGCTTCCGAGGGGCAGCGTCACAAGGATTGCCGTCGCTGGAACGACCCCGGCGGCGCTTCGAAGGTAATCGCCTAGCATGGCTGAGGTCGGGTAGGCGTAATAACTCATGGCCGGGAACCAACGACGTCAGCGAAAACCTCCGTTGCATCGAGCCAGCATGCCGCGCGATGCGCGCCGGTGTAGGCGGCGAGCCGGCGGAGGAACGCGTCTGTCGCTTCGTCCTGAACCAGGTGATGCGTCAGAATGCCGGTCGGTTCCTCGGCGTCGACCTCAGCAAGACGTCGCGCGCGCAAGTGCCCGATCAGACCACCCAACGCCGCTCTCTCCCCGATAAACCCGCGAGCCCCTGCCCACGCCACGAGGTCGACATGCACGTTGGCCGCTACGATGCCGGGTGCCGGCCGCGCTGATTGCCGCGGCCGCACGCTCGATATTGCGCCGAGGCCACAAGCGGAGAGGAGCGGCAAAAAACTGCAATCAAAACGGTTCCAAGGCGGCGCCAGAACTGGAAGAGCGCGAACTTCAAAAAGCGCCGCTAACTTTGTTCGGCCCGCCGCCAGGTCGCTGGCCACAGCCTGGCGGCAACGTTCCGGGGGAAACTCGCTCTTCTTGCCGTTGACCGCGTGGTTCTTGTGGCGCCATCCGTGTTGAAGGATGGCAATGCGCTTTGTCTGGTGCGATCGAGAGGGGTGTACGAGCCACGTCGCGAGCCCCGCATCAGCGTCGGCCGGAATGACCGCGAGAGAGATCGGGATCTCGCCGCTGATCGAAAGGAGGCGGTTGAGCTGACTGCTCGGGCCCGCCGCATCGTCGTCCCGCCACCACAGAGTTGCGACCCGCCCCGTCTCTTTCCAGCAGTCGAATTCATCGATCAGACCCGACCATCCCACCCTCGGCGCCAGATTTTCCCATCGCAGATGGTTCATCCGCCGATCATAACGCCAGGAAACCGTGATACAAAATCCCACCGGTGTTGGGTACCACTCGCGGATCCCGAATCATCTCCGCTATCAAACCGGCAGCGCGGCGCGCCCCGCCGGTGCGCACTGGCGTCGTCCCAGGGCCGCGCTCGATCGCGCGTTCGATCGCGCGAGTGAGCCGATCTGGCGTGAGATCGGTCTCATCAAGCAGTTCAACAACCCCGCAGGCTGCCAATCGTTCCGCCCGAAACTGCTGCTCGATTTCCCGCTCGGCCGCGAAAGGCACAACCACGGCTGCGGCGCGGGCGGCGAGGATGTCGAGGATTGTGTTGTATCCGGCTTGGCTCACCGAGACGCGACAGCGCCTCAGCATCAGAGGAAACTCCCGGCGAAAACGCTCGAGAACCACGCCCTCCGGCAGACGGCCTGCGAGCATCTCGAATGTTCGCGCAGGGAGGTTGGGCCCGGTAAGCAGGCGCCAAGTTAGATCGGCCAGACACCCACGACGCCTGGCCTCGAGCGCCGTGGTCAGAAGGGGGCTGCCAACAGCGCCGCCGCCGACCGAGACCAATACCTCGTTTGCGCCGGCAAACTCGTCTTTCGTGTCCGTCTGATCAGGCGCGCTGATATAACCGGTATAGATTATACGGTCAGCGATCTTCGATGCCGAAGGGAAACTCTCGTCGAGAGGGATGAAGCCGGGATCACCGTGGACGAGCACGAAATCGAAATCGGCCTGCACTCTGTCGACGATCTCGCGGTGGCGCATTGCATCATCGGGCACGATCACGATATCGCGTAACGAACACAATATCCGTGGCCGAGGACGGCGCGCTCGTGCTGCTTCGAGCAGCGGTTCGAGCTCGAAGCGGAAAGCGCGCCGCCCGAATGGAAAGGCTTCGATCACGACAGCATCAGGCTGCGCCGCGTCGAAGGCGGCAAGCAGCGCCTCCCGTCGCGCTTGCTGCAGGTTCTGGTCGATCGGTTGGCCACCCGGGCCCACAAGTTCTTTGAAGCTCGCGTCACGGGCTCTGACTGGCGCAAGCTGAACGATGCGCTCGGCCCGTACAGAAATGGACCACGGTGGAGGTTCCCCGCCCAACACAAGGGTAACCGTAATATCTTCGCGCGCGATGGCATCAACCAGGGATAAGGCGCGCTGCAGGTGCCCGATGCCGAGCAGGTGCTGGACATAAAATAATACCGAGCCGGTCACCGAAATCTCAATGACTTGCTTGCATACTTCAGATCACGCAGCATCGGCCGGGCCAAGCGCGCCGAGCATGGCGGCCAGTCGGCGGGCGGCTGTCGGCACATCGTGCTCCAGGAGAACGCGCCGCCGCGCCGCCGCACCGAACGCTGAACGCCGAGCGCGGTCGAGGACCAGACTCCGCACTGCCGCCGCGAAGGCACAGGCGTCGCCAGGGGCGACGAGCAGTCCGGTAGTTCCGGATACGACGATTTCCCTCACTCCACTAGCCGCTCCGGCCACTACGGGCAACCCGCTTGCTTGCGCCTCGAGCAACGCCATTCCAAAGGCTTCGTTGACAGCAGGCCAGACGAAAAGATCCGCCAAGGCCAGACGCTCCGCGACCGCCGTCTGGCTTAGCGATCCGGTCCAGGTCACACGCTCTCCGAGCGAGGCAAGCGCGTTCTCGACATCGTGTCGGGCCGCACCGTCGCCAATCACTTCCAGCGACCAAGGCAAACCTACCAGCTGAGATAACGCGTCACCGAGAATTTGGTAGGAGGCCAGCTTGTCGCCGTGACGCATCATCGCGACCGTTATCAGACGGAGCTGATCACCCTTTCGAGCGTTTCGGCCATAGGATGCCGCGTCGAGAAACGGCTTGAAAGCAACCCAGCGCCGAGGGTCCTGCAGCGACGGCAAGACGCATTCCCGATCGGACGGGTTCAGCCCGATCACGGCGGTAGCCCTGTGGATCGCGCATTCCGCGGCGCGATGGCCGAGTGCCCAAGGACCCAGCGCTTGTCTCGGGTTCACCGAGGCCTCGGCGACCATATAGGGGATGCCGAGCTCGCCTGCGACGACTGGACCCAACCAGTCTGGCGCTTTGTGGTAGATGTGGTACGAGAACCAGAGTTCCGGCGCCAGCTCCAGAGCCTCCCGCCAGCGGTGCAGACGGCGCTCGGCGACCCGCTGACCGAGCGAGGCCAGCCGAACCTGACGGGCGGAATCGCCATATCCCTCGTAGCTGCGAAAGCGGGACACGATCACGGGCTCGTGTCCCGCTAGGCGGAGAGCTGCAAGGAAGAGCTGCGCCACCCTGCGATCTCCGGACGGGGTCGGGTGATCCGGCGGCTTCAGCGGCGCGTAAAAGGCGATGCGCATGCGCTCGGCGGTTAGGGGGGTGGTTCCGACTGTGGCCGGGCGAGTACATCGAGGGGTGGAAAAACGGCCGCCCGGATCGTCGCATCCTCGTCTGGGCGAGCGGTGTAGTACGACGGCAGCGAGGGATCGAGCAGGCCGCCGGACGGCTTCAGCCCAAAGTGCCGTGCCAGCATATCGATCCCCGCTTCCATGGCGAAGACGCTGCGCACCCGGCGTTCGCCCGCGGTGCCGAGGGCGGCACGCCTCGCCGGATCACGGATCAGCTCCGCCATCCTCTGGGCTAACGCCACCGGGTCATTGGGTGGCGTGAGCAACCCGGTTACCCCCTGCTCGATTAACTCGGGAATGCCGGACACATTGGTCGCAACGCAGGCGAGCCGCTGGCTCTGCGCCTCGATCAGGACGTTGGGCAGGCCATCGCGGTCGCCGTCTTTTGCGAGCTTCGAAGCAAGCACAAAGAGATCTGCCCGACGATAGCCGGCGAGTACGTCAGGCTGCGCCAGGGCACCCCGCCATTCGATTCTGCGCGACAGGCCAAGGCGCTCAGCTTGACGCCGGCGCGCACTTCCAAGCGCTCCGCCGCCGATATGGACAAACTTCCACTCAAGGCCAGCGGGCAGAAGCGCAAGCGCGGTAACGAGGTCGTCATAGCCTTTTTTGGCAACCAACCTGCCGACCGACAAAAGGATGACCGGATATCGTGGGTCGCTGCCGTCCCCGCCAGCCGATCGCAGCGGCGCTGCCGGAAAGCTCTGGAAGTCGAGCCCATGGTAGCAGAGCGCGACGGTATCCACGCGCGGTGCAAGGCTCGTGAGGTGGCTGCGCCCCATATCCGTACACGTCACGACCCAATCCGCCTCGGCCAATTTCTCGCGCTTCTCCCACGCCGGAATTGTCCAGATGTCCTTAGCGTGCGCCGAAACAGTCCAGCTGAGCCCGGTGATTATCGCCGCATAGCGGGCGACTGAAGCAGGTGTATGCAGGAAATGCGCATGAAGGTGGTGAATGTTTCTCGGCAACTCCGCCGCCAGCACCAGGGCCTGGCCGAAGCGGCGGACGCGGTTCGGGGTCGGGTCCCGCCACAGGTCGGCCAGCCAGGCGGCCCGCGCCTCGCGATAGCCCGGATGCCGACGGGAGCGCAGCCACCCGCGCCACATGCGGCGCGGCTCTTGGTAGAGGTATTCTGGAAGGTAAAGCACTGCGGCTCGGATCAGCCTGTGGATAGGATGTGTTGCCAAATCCGTCGGGTGGCGCAACGAGACGATAAAGATCTCCAGCCCGCGCC
>Ga0137388_10002585_pt1 | contig 11407 bp, 7 predicted proteins | sample 15con2h14AmetaG_FD_104644 | JGI IMG/M metagenome (GOLD analysis project Ga0137388, IMG submission 104644) | Vadose zone soil microbial communities from Angelo Coast Range Reserve, California, USA - 15con2h1.4A metaG | ecosystem: Environmental > Terrestrial > Soil > Vadose zone > Saprolite...
ACGAACTTCGACCAGACCCAGCCAACCAGGTCGTCCTCGGTCCTGACATGGTAGAAGCCACTGTCCGGGCTTACGTCTAACACCGTTAGCCGGGCTCCCTTGGGAAGACGCTCAAGTTCTCGACTCTTTGACGCCGGGTCGCGGCGAACGATGATGTCGTGGCTTGCCAGGGCCTGTTGAGCCCAGGCAATGCACGGCCAAGTGGACAGAACCGCTATGCACACCGCGCCTCGGATGAAGGTGATTCTCATTGGAACCCTCGCTTCGGCTGAAAGCCCGCTGCCATCCTTGCGATCGTCGTACTTTGACCATGCAAGGATTGTGCAGCACGGCTTATCTCCACGGGTGCGGCGCGTCCGGGATTTCCTTGGGCAGCGACGGAGAAGCCTCCGAAGGGCAAAGACGACTTGAGCGGGCTGACCAAGGGCAGCCTAAGCGGCGGACCAGAACATCTGCAGCACTACAAAATCGTTCAGGAATGCTGACGGTCTTTCGCGCAAAGGTGAGCGCCAACCCTGAGCCACAAGAGCCAGCTTTCGAGCCACGATGGCCACGTTTTTGCACTCCGGCGAGCCACGCGGATTACCAGCAAGCAGAAGAGGTCTTCGCAGGGTGCTACAAGTGTTCTTCCGTAGCGCTACCGTTGCAGGGTCGCACTGACGCGGGCCAATAGCACAGGGCTTCTCGAGCCTCCCGTTTTTTGCTCCCGTCAATGTAGTTGTAACCGACCGAGGGCCGGCGGATTGAGTTGAGCACTGAGGTGGACCCCATCGGTTGGACCACTTTGGGGCCTCGGTAAGCTACTGCTCTGCGGGACGGACGTGTACAGGGTCTCCGAGATCGTGTCCACGTCGTCGTAGTAGTCGCTCATCGCTGTGGCTTTTCTGTTGATGATCTCCTCAGGTGTGGACAGGGCTGTGGGATAGGGGGCCCGGGGGGAAAGGGGCTGAGAAATTGTGGGTGCCTGTGAAGGAGTACGTTGTCAGGTGCTCCTGAAATGTTAGGGGCGGACCTTGCCGGCTGGCGCTAGCTCGCGTGATAAGTGCTAGCGATGGCCGCGAACGCGGGCGCTAGGCCCAATGTGATCGTCGTTGGCGCAGGCCCGGCTGGGCTCGCTGCGGCGCTCGAGCTCAAGCGGCTCGATGTGCGGCCGATCGTTCTGGAGCGAGCGAGCGCTCCGGGTGGGCGTTCTGGATTCGATACGATCCGCCTCGGTGAATCCATATGGCGCTTCGATCGCGGAGCCGAATTCGTTGCGTCGTTCTACCGTCGGACGCGCCTGCTCCTCCGCGAGCTTGGAATCCGTACGTTAGTACGCTTGTCACTCGATGGAGATGTCGCGGTTGATGGTCGGCTGTATCGATTTCCGATGACACCGGCCGCGCTCGTACAAACGCCGCTCGTGTCCCTCCGTTCCAAGTGGCGTACTCCTGCTGGCCTTGCGCATGATGAGGTGGCGAGGCCGTCTCACATGGAGCGCGCTCGAGCGCGCCGCACCGCTCGACGATTGCTCAGCCACCGAGTTCTTTCGCGAAAGGATAGGAGACGACTACGTCGATGTCATGCTGCGCGGCACGTTGGACAGCCTCACGCTGTCACCGGCGGCAGAGACCTCGAGAGTCATCGCACTCAGCCAAATGCGAGAGGCGCCTTTATCGAGGCTGTTGTGCCCGATCGGCGGTATGGGCATCATTTGGGAAGCTGCAGCGGAAGGTCTGGAGGTGCACTTCAACGAGGATGTCGTGCGCGTGGCGTTTGAGGGTAAGCGCGTACGTGTTGAGCTGGCGAGCGGCGATATTCTCATAGCCGATGGAGCCATCGTGGCGGTTCCGGCGCCCATCGCCGTACGCCTGGTCGGCGACGAAATTCCCGAGCGTAGCCTTGCGCTCAGCGCGCGGTACTCGCCCGCGTTGAAGCTCCACCTCGCGCTCGAGCGGCCGCTCCCCGGTGTTCGCCCGGCTTGCCCCGCCGGTAGGGGCGAACTCGCCCTTGCGGGGATAGCGGTAGTTGACGCAAAGGGCACTGGACAGATCGACGCAGGACGCGGCGCCGTTGCCATTGTTGCGTCGGCCCAACTCGGCGAGCAACTGCTCGGGGCATCAGACGAAGTCGTAGCGCAACGACTCGTGGCCGAGGCTGAAAAGTTGCTCGGTCGCCAATTGGATGGGGTCGTCGCGCGCTCTGTTGTGCGTCTCTCGGAGGCAGCCCGCGGTTCGGTGTTGGCTGGTTACGCCAGCTCGCGACGATGAGCGCTCAACTAGGACCAGCTTCGATCGCGCTCGCGGGCGACTACTTGGCAAGCCCAAGTATTGAAGGAGCGATTCAATCCGCGCAGTTTGCTGCGGCCCGTGTGGCAGCGTTTTGCACCAGGGGCACCTAAGCTGGGTCCGTGAGAAACGAGGCCTTCCTGCCGCTGTCTTCTTTAGGCGGACGAATTCCGCATAGACCTCCATCGGTGTCCGGCATTCCAAGGACTGGCGTCCTCGTTCCTCATTGAAGAAAGCAAAGTATCGGCCGATTCCGTCCCTGGCCTCCCTCATGCCGTCATAGTCGCGTAAGAATACCTCCTCATACTTGAGCGACGGCCACAGCCTCAGCGCGTCGATCATCTGCCGACTTCCGCGGGAAGGGCGCTCCAGGTACAGCTTGTCGATGAGCTGCATCAACGCCAGCTCCTCCGACGACACGCCCTGCGGCTGATAGTAGAGCGTCGAGCGGTGCAGCGAGAGGAGCGGACGCTGCCGGCGAACCGACACGCGAGCATCCTCTCGCCACACCAGGTCTCGACGAACGCTCAGCTCAAGCGTCGCAGCCCTTTCGCAAAAAAATCGCGCTCGACGGTCAGCTCGCCGATTTTCTTCAGCAGCTCCTCTTTGCTCGGACCCACTTCGAGCTCGGGCTTACCGGCGCTCAAGGCAAAGGCGAGCGCTGCATTCTCCAGGCGCTGTTTCTTCCACTTGAAGATCTGCGTCGGGTGGAGTCCAAAGCGCGCTGCCATTTCCTGCACGGTGAACTCCTCTCGGATCGCCGACAGTGCCACCTTCGCCTTGAACGTCGCATCGTGCTTCTTCCTGTTCTGGTTCATCTGGCTCTGCTCCTTATTCAGGTTAAGCAGAGCTGCACCCTACCTTAGCGAGTGGTCCAGTTTTTGGGGTCCACTTCAAGTCCCCGTCGAAAAGAGCTTCGTCAAGCCGCGGACGGTGCCCACCCGGCCAAGCTACTGGTCGAGCAAATTCGGCTCCGCCTCGGAACGCAGGGAACAGATAGCCGCTTTGTCGCCTCATCCTCGGCAAACGCCTCGCGGGAGGTTGGCGCCAAGGCGACCGGATTGCTTGAGGACGAGCCCAGCCGAACAGGCTCGAACAGCCAGGTCTCTTGGAAAGAAAAGCGCCATGCGTGGCGGGCCTCAGGCTACGAGCGACAGCAAAGGAACGATCTCAGCCTCAGCCAAGGCAAATTCCGCCAGTCGGGTAAGCGATGACAGGGTTCCCAACTGTTCTGTTCCCGTCGGGGACGCAGATCCAAGTGGGTGGAATAGAAAGCGATTTGGGTTGACGCACCGTGTCTGTAATAACCACTGTCGTAAAATCCTGATCGTCCCCTCTGACGCTTGCCGTTTTTGCCAGACATTGCTGCTGCAGCCCACTGAGTTGCGGCGCCGCCTCGCCACGCTGGTTCCGCCAACACGCGCTCACCTCGTCCGCTACCACGGCGTCTTCGCGCCCGCATCGCGCTGGCGCAGGCAGGTCATCCCGCTGCTGTCCGAGACATCTACGAGTGCACAGCTCTGCGCCTCCGCAGCGCGGCCAACGGAGGACATCGCACGCGCGGTGACCGAAGCCACCGGCCCCAACCAGGCCACCGCGAGGCCCCAGCGGCCTGCGGACCCATCACGCCTCCCCTGGGCCGAGACTTTAGCGCCCCGCTCGTCCGGACCATCCGGCTCGTCGGGACAGCAATTCCCCAGCCGCAGGTCGCCTACTACGCAGCCTACGCCGGCGGTGGCGAACGCTGCAGCGGCAATTCACGCTACTCGAGGTGAACGCATTTTAGGACCTCGTGGAAGCGAGGATCTGCCCGGAAACTATCGAACAAAGGCTCCACCTTCGCCCCGACCAGCGCGCGGTCTTTGTCAGCGCAGGCTTGCGCGAGCAGGGCGTACCCGCGTTCCTCTTCCCCGAGCGCAAGCCAGGTCACCCCGCGCGCGGCCGGAGACACGTACTCACGCTTGGCCCGTTCTTCCATCTCCTCGAGCTGGCGCTGCGCGTCGGACCTCCGGCCGGCGCGTACATACGTGACCCCAAGGAACTCCCTGTTTCTGGGCGCGTCCTGGTCATATTCAGCAAGCGCTTCGGTGTACTTACCCTGCAGCTCGTAGATCACCGCGAGCCGCCCGTGCGAGACCTGAAAGTTGGGCACCATCTCGAGGGTTTTCTTAAACGCATCGATGGCTCCATCGAAATCGCGCGCGTACAGCCGGATGAGCCCGACGAGATGGTTCAGGATGGGCGAAGTAGGATCGAGCCGGTAGGCGCGATCGGTCTCCGCGTAGGCCTCTGGGATTCTCCCTTGCCAACCCAGCAGCAGCGCGTACCAGTGATGCACGGTCGGGTACTTTGGATTGAGCTCAATGGCTTTGCGATAGGCCGCTTCGGCCTCGGCCCACTGGAAGGAGAAGGTGGCTATCAGCCCGAGGGTGGCATGAGCCTCGGCCAATCGCGGATCAAGCTCGAGCGCTCGCATCACCGTCTGTTTCGCCTTCGGCAGCACGCTCGAAGCAGGCACCAGATCATACTCGCTCCTCAGCGTGGTAGCGTCAGCCAGCCCGACCCAGGCGAGCGCATACTGGGGATCCTTTTCGGCGGCCCGCGCGAAGAATCCGGCCGCGGAGCGCAGCGCTTCCGCGGTGCGCTTCTCCTTGAAATAGCGCCCCTGCAGATACAAGTCGTGAGCCTCGAGACTGGTGGTGGTTGGTTTGACCAACGGTGCCGACTGACTTCCAATCAGCTTGGGCCTGAGCGCCTGCACAATCGAGCGCGCCAATTCGTCCTCCATCGCAAAGATGTTCTTTGCCTCCCGTTCGTAGGTCTTCGACCAGATGTGGTAGCCGTCGCCGGCACTGACGAGCTGGGCGGTGACTCGGAGGCGGTCGCCGTCTCGCCGGACGCTCCCCTCGACCACCGTGGCCACCTTCAGCTCCTCGCCGATTTTCTGAATGCTGAGATTCTTGCCTCTGAAGGCAAACGCGGAAGTACGAGACGCAACGCGAAGCTCATCCACATTCGCCAGCGCGTTGATCAGCTCCTCGGTGATGCCGTCGGAGAAGTACTCGCTTTGCTTGTCGCTGCTGATGTTGACAAAGGGAAGAACCGCGATCGAGCTGCGCGGCGCGGCGGCGATGGTTTGGCTGTCTCGCCGGCCAAGGGTGCGCGCTGCGCCATGCGACAAGAGATACCAGCCAAGGCCGGCGGCGGCGAGCACCCCGATGCCGAGCACTATCAGCATGGGGCGGGCACCGGACCAGCGGCCCATCGGTCCCGTCGCGCCAGCGTCCAAGCTTCCCAGTACTTCGGTCGCCGTTTGGGGCCGCTCGGAGGGGTTCTTCCGAAGCAACCGCGAGATGAGCTTCGCAAGCCAGCTCGGCATTCCAGCAACATTGGTTAACGAGGGAGGCTCGTCATTGAGAATCCTGGCCGCCGTCGCGGCATTCGATTCAGCCTTGAAGGGGCAATTGCCGCTGAAAAGCTCGTAGGCGACGACTCCGAGCGACCAAAGGTCGCTCCGCTCGTCAGCTGCACCTCCTTCGAGCTGCTCGGGGGACATGTACAGCAGCGTCCCAAACGCCTGACCGGCTCGAGTGATGGTAAGCCCGGCGAACTCCGAAGCCGATTTGGCAAGGCCGAAATCGAGGATTTTCGCCCTTCTGGCGCTGCTCAGCATCACGTTGGCTGGCTTGATGTCCCGATGGACAATCCCCGCCAGATGTGCGGCCTCCAATCCCCGCGCCAGCTGTTGCACCACTGCCAATCCTTCCGCCAGCGGCAGTCGCCCCCTGTCCAACCGTTCCTTGAGGCTTTCGCCTTCATAGAGCGCCATCGCGATGAACAGTTCTCCATCCTGTTCACCGACTTCGTGGATGACTCCGATGTTCGGGTGATCGAGCGCGCTCGCCGCGCGCGCCTCGCGCAAAAATCGAGCTTTGGCCGTGTCATCGGCAGCCAGCTGACGGGAGAGGAGTTTCAGGGCCACCGCGCGGCCGAGCTTCAAGTCGGTGGCCCGGTAAACCACTCCCATCCCCCCTACCCCGAGCAGTTGGTCCAAGCGGTAATGAGAAAGCACTCGGCCGATAAACAATTCTGGCCGATCGACGTTCGGCTCGACGCTCATCGACCCGATCGAGGCGAAGCTGGGCGTGGCCGGGGCGCTTAAGAACGCGTCGGCCTTCTCGTCTGAGTCGAGCAGCCGGAGCACCTCACCCACCAAAGAGGGGTCGTCCGCAGTTGCTTGAGTAAGAAACGCGACCCGGCTCGCCGGCTCTCGCGCCAGCGCGGCCTCGAACAACTCTTTGAGCCGCCGCCAGCGCTCGGGCGTGATAGCGCCCCGCTTTAAAGTCTCACCATCCCCCATACAGCCCGTCTAACCTCCCCCGGAACAGGCCCGGTCCGGCAAAGGCAGCGACTCTAGCTGACTTCCAAACGCCGCGCTGGTGGCTGAAGGCATAGACGTCACACGGCCGCACGGGATCGACGAGGATGCCGCGGATTGACGGTGCTCGGCGCGCGCGCTTCCTGAAGGTTCTGGCGGGGAGGCTTCCAAGCCGGAAAAGACGGTATATTGCGCGCTCGAGGGGTCCATGACCGGCCATGACTTCTGAGCAGTGGCGGAGAGTATTTGCTCTCGTCAGAGCTAGCCACGCGGAAAACGAGAGTCAGCGACCGTCATTTCTGCGAGCAAACTGCGCCGACGACAAGGAAGTCCTAGAAGCCGCCCAGTCGCTTCTGCTCCAGATGGGTGCGTCATTCGAGCATCCTTTCGATGAGCACACTGCGGTCTCCCCGGCAGAAGGAGTTGACCTCGGTCCGGAACAGACGGACCTGCGCTTTCCGCGCGGTTCGGCGTTCGGCCGGTACGTGGTGCTCGACCTGCTCGGTAAAGGGGGGATGGGAGTGGTGTTCGCCGCCTATGATCCCGAGCTGGATCGCAAGGTGGCGATCAAGGTGATTTCCCCTGAATGGTCTCAACGAGGGGAAGGCACGGACGGGAGGGCGCGCCTTCTTCGCGAAGCCAAAGCGATGGCTCGCCTGTCGCATGTCAACGTCATCACCGTCTACGACGTAGGAGTCATCAGCGATGAAGTTTTTATTTCGATGGAGTACGTGGACGGGGGCACGCTGAAAAATTGGCTGGCCCAGCCACGCGGGTGGCGAGAAATCCTCGAGATGTTCGTCCAGGCCGGCCGCGGGCTTTCGGCGGCGCATTCCGCTGGCATCGTCCATCGCGACTTCAAGCCACAGAATGTCCTCGTCGGCAAAGACGGTCGAGTACGCGTCCTCGATTTCGGCGTCGCCCGCGGCACCGTCGCTGCGAACGACGCGCAGACCAGCCAAGTCGGCGATAGCGGTGTCGGCGCCACATCCAGTGCCCATACGCCGCTGGTGCAAATGACCAAAACCGGCGCGCTGATTGGAACACCGGCCTACATGGCGCCCGAGCAACTCGCCGGCCGCCCGATCGATGCTCGGACGGATCAGTTCAGCTTTTGCGCCGCGCTCTACGAAGCCCTTTACGGTGAACTTCCGTTCGAGGGCGATACCCTGCCCGAGCGCCTCAACACCATCGAGCAAGGCCGCCTCAGTATTTCTCGCCCCTCCAGCAGCGTGCCGCGATGGCTTCGGGAAGTACTTGCCCGCGGCTTGAGCGCGAATCCGGAAGCGCGCTATCCGTCGATGGACGCCCTGCTGTACAAGCTGCAGCGTAACCCGAGACAAGCTTTTACTCGGTTCGCGGTAGCGAGCCTTGTCCTCCTGGCGGCGGGGACCGGCTGGAGTTTCTACCGAGCTCAATACAGCAAGCGGCAGATGTGCCGCGGCGCGGAAGAGAAGCTGGCGTCCGTTTGGAACGACGCGCAAAAGAGGGCGGTATCGGCTGCTTTCCTCGGGACCGGCGTGGCTTACGCGGCCGACGCGGTCCGTGGCGTCAACCGCGCGCTCGACGACTACGCCAGGCGATGGATTGCGATGCAAACCGAAGCCTGCGAGGCGACGTACCTACGCGGAGAGCAGTCCGGGGACCTTCTCGATCTGCGAACGTCTTGCCTGTCGCAGCGGCGCGAGGAGCTCAAAGCGCTGGCTCAGATTTTTGCGACGGCCGATAGCAAGGTGGTCGAGAAAGCGGTTACTGCTGCTCAGGGGATGAGCGACATTGGCGGATGCGGAGACGTCGACGCTCTCCGAGCCCCGGTCAAGCCACCGGCGGACGCCTCGGTTCGGGCAAAAGTAGAGGAAACTCGGCTCACCCTTTCCCGCGTCCGAGCCCTCAACGAAGCTGGTAAATCCGGCGAGGCCCGGCCGCTGGCAACCCAGGCAGTCGAGGATGCCCGGAGGCTGCAGTACCTTCCGCTCGAAGCGGAAGCCTTGCTTGCCCTGGGCTTGGTTCTGGTAGGCGCGGATGATCTTCGCCAGAGCGAAGAGGTGTTGCTGAAATCGGCTCTCGCCGCTGAATCATCCCGGCACGACGAGGTTGCGGCCCATGCGTGGGCAGCAACGAGCTTTAGCTCCATGATACTGGTCAAGTATGAGCAAGCGGAGATCTGGGGAAGGATCGCGCTTGCGACGCTCGAGCGGACGGGAGGAAATGATCGATTGCTCTCCCTGGCCCTCAACAATCTCGGGCTCGCGCACATGAGGCGTGGGAAATACGACGAATCGCTCGATGACTACCGGGCAGTCGCGGCGGGAGAGCGAGCCCAGGCTCCGATAGAGGTCTCAAGGAGCCTGAACAATATGGGCCTGACCTTGGCGCGGCAGGAAAAATATGAAGAGGCGCTGGTCCAATTCGAACGCGCGCACGCACTCCAGGAGAAGAGTTTGGGTGCTGATCACCCTAGGGTCGGCTCCTCCCTGATGAACATGGGCGTAATGCTCAAAAACCAAGGGAAGTACGACCAAGCACTGGCTTATTATCGCCGCTCGCTGGACATCAAGGAGAAGAGTCTCGGTCGCGATCATTCGATGTTGGCGACCAACCTCGAGAATATTGGTAACATTTTAACGACACAGAAAAAGTATCAGGAGGCACTGGAATCCTTCGAGCGCGCGCGTTTGCTCACCGAAAGATCCTTTGGGCGAGATCATCCAAACGTTGCCGTCTATCTGAGATCGATCGGAGGGCTGTACGTGGCCTGGGGTCGGCCGGCCGACGCCGTTCCCGTTCTGGAGCGTGCGCTGGCGATATCAAAATCTGTCGACCGCGAGGCAGTGCATTATTGTAGATCGTTCTTCGATCTCGCTCAGGCCTTTGGCCAACTGAAGAAAGAGCCTCAACGACGCCGGACTTTGGCAGAGCAAGCGCGCGAGTGCTTCCGCGGCGGCGGTGAGGGAAAAAACAAAGCCGATCTAGCGGAAATTGAGAAGTGGCTCGCGAAGGACGTTTCGCGAGCGAGTGCACCTGGCCGATGAGTCCTTCTGAAATACCGAAGGCGATGCCCTCGAGCGGAGAATTGACCCGCTTGCTACAGGCTTGGCGGGAGGGTGACCTCGAAGCCCGGGACCGGCTGATGCCGGTCGTCTACGAGGAGCTGCGGCGTCGCGCCAAGTCCTATCTCAAGCGCAAGAGCGGTGGCGATAGCCTAAAGCCGACGGACCTCGTCCATGAGGCCTACCTGCGACTGTGCAAGCAGACCGTGCTTTGGAAAAACAGGGAGCAGTTCTTTGGGATCGCGTCCCAGCTGATGCGGCGCATTCTGGTCGATCATGCCCGTTCGAAAGGCGCCGCCAAGCGAGGCGCAGGACTGCGGGTGACGTTGGATAGCGATCTCCTCGCCTCAACGGCGGCGGACAACGACATTCTCGCGATTGACAGCGCGCTCGAGGAGCTCGGCGCGATTGAGCCGCGGCTGGTGGAATTGGTGGAGCTTCGCTTCTTCGGCGGGCTGACGATTGTCGAGACGGCTGAAGCACTTGGCATTTCTTTGGCAACCGCCAATCGCGACTGGGCCATCGCCAAAGCGTGGCTCCAGCGGCGCCTTCGCTCTTTGTAATCAGCCGCCGTCGATCATCGGACGGTTACGCGAACGAGTTCGCCGCCGTACGGCTACATCCCCGATCCGTTGGGCCACTTCCGGCTAAGCCATCGGGACCTGTCTCCTGCACGGGAGCCCGTGCACCGGCCATCCCAGACTTCTGAGTGCGGCGCGATCTCCATTCAAAGGACTTTTGCGATCCGCAGGAGCATGCCAAAATCCTGCTTGAACTGACCCGTCGCAGACACGTCACGGCTCAGCGACAGCAATACCTGCCAGGTGGGCACGACGAACTGCGAATAGCTGAAGCGGATCTGATGCTCTTCCGTCTTGGATCCGGTCGGAACGCCGTCGAGCTTCACAGTGCCACCGAACGTCCCCGCATACCCGATCGAGAGGGATGACCGAGCCGCGGTTTGCGTCACGTATGTCAGCCACGCATAAGCGCTCCAGGAGGAGTCCTGGCGAAGGGTTTGACGGGCCGGTCCCGCATCGGTGTTCTCGCCGTAGTACGTCCAGACGCCGGAAACATCGATCGTGAATCTCTCCAGAAGAGTCTGCGTGAAATCCACCTGAAGATCGTGCTGCCAGCGGTTCTGGCCCAGGTTCACGGCGCTCTGGCTGTCGTAGGTCCCAATCGGGATGGACAAGAAGCTCGCTGCGGAAAGCCAGCGTCCGTGCTCAGGTTGGTTGATGAGCCAGGCACCCACGGATACGGTCGGATCCCCAATCCCGGAAGCAGTTCCGGCCGGATTGCCGCCGAGCCTTCCGTCGGTGAGGGCGCCGAACAGCACGATCAGGTCCAGCACGAAAGGATGGCCGAACGCCTCGTTGTAATAAAGGTAGCGAGCGATGCCGATGTGGCTGTCGAGGTGGCTGTCCTTCACTGCACCCGTGATCCTGTTGGTCAGCTCGCGGTGGGTGGCTAATTGATAGTATCCCATCAGGATGCCGGCGCCCGGAGGCGCCGGAACCCAATCGAACGGCTGGTAGTCCACCGCCCTGCAAGGCGTCGCGGCGATGATCACGACCACCCCGGCGCAAAGCGCCCTCCGCACCTTGCAGATCACGATTCCGCCGCCCCCGACGGGGTGATCTCGACCACCAGGTGCTTCATCAGGGGCTGGTCGCTCTGCGCGCTGTAGTCGCCGATCGGGCAGAGACCGT
>Ga0137388_10002586_pt1 | contig 11405 bp, 10 predicted proteins | sample 15con2h14AmetaG_FD_104644 | JGI IMG/M metagenome (GOLD analysis project Ga0137388, IMG submission 104644) | Vadose zone soil microbial communities from Angelo Coast Range Reserve, California, USA - 15con2h1.4A metaG | ecosystem: Environmental > Terrestrial > Soil > Vadose zone > Saprolite...
CGACGGCGAGTTCATCCGGCATTGCCCCACCTACGCCATCAGCGCGCGGCCGGCGGCAACCCCGAAAGCCGCCGACGCCGCCAGCTAAGCCCCCCTCAGCGCAGGTACTGCATCAGGCCGGCCGAGAACCGCTCGGCCGCCGCATCGATCGTCACCCCGGACAGGACGTCGGGTGCCGGCGGTGAGCCCGCGCGCGCCGCCCCGATGGCCGCCACCAGACTGTCGTCGTCCCCTAGCGTGAAAAAGTGGGGCGACGCGCCGAGGAACTCACGGTGAGGCGGGATGTCCGACGCCACCACCGGCGTGGCAGTCGCAATCGCCTCCATCGGGGTGAGTCCGAAGCCTTCGAAGGTGCTGGGGCAGACCACCACCTGCGCCGTCCGGTACGCGGTCACCATCTCCGTTTCCGTAAGGTCGGACTCAATGCTGCAGGCTACACCCAGGGTGGCCGCGAGGCGTTCCAGGGACGCTCGCTCCGGACCCCTCCCAATGATGCGCACGGTTGTCTTCGGCTCGAAGCGAGCAGCCGCTCGAATGACCGCCGCATGGTTCTTGTGCGGCGTGAGATGTGACACGGTGAGCAATCCGCGTGTTCGAGTCGTGTGGGCGGGTGTGAACCGTTCTGAATCGAAGCAAAAGGGCACCTGACGGCAGGAAACACCCAGTCGCTCCTGTACGCTCGCCGCCGTGTGCGCGCTGGGCACCCACACTTCGCGGGCGTGGTTGGCCACGAACCGCAGGCGGCTGTAGTAGCCGGGTCGTTCCGCGTACCGGCGACCGACGCGCGGTACCCGAACGAAGCGCCCGAACGCGTACCACACCCAGTCGGGACGCCCCCGCCCGAGTCGCCAGGGCGGGAGGTCCCACACATAGTGGATCAGGATCGAGCGGTGGCGGGCGGCGTAGCCGTACGCGGCCGCCGCCACCTGCGCGTCCATCGCGATCGTGAGCCGCGCGGGGGCGTCACCCTCCAACGCGATCGAGACGCCGCGGGCCCGGAGCGGTGGTACGACGAGAGTGCAGAAGCGGTTGGGCGCGAACCAGCGCAAGTCGTTCATCGTGAAGGGACGCTCCCCTGGCGAGGAGCTACCCCGCGACAACCTCCGCCTCGATCGCCCGGAGGTCGCGCACCACGCGATCCCAGTTGAAGTACGTCTCCACCGCCCGGCGGCCATTCTGTCCCATGCGCTTCGCGCCCGCGGGATCCGCGAGCAGGCGACAGATCGCGGCGGCGAAGGCCGCCGGCTCCTCGGGTGGGACCAGGAAGCCGGTCTCACCTTCGCGCACCGCGTCCGGAATGCCTCCCGAGTCGCCCGCGACGACCGGCAGGCCGCACGCGGAAGCCTCGACGAGCGAGATGCCGAAGCCCTCGACGCCGAGGCGCTCGCTGCGGCGCGAGGCGCCCACATAGACCGATGCAAGATTGTAGAGCGCCGGCAGATCTTCGTCGGTGACGCCACCGAGGAACCGCACCCGGTCCGCCAGGCCGACCTTGTGTGCCAGCTTCTCCAGTCGCTCATGATCGGGGCCCGCCCCGGCGACCGCGTATCGCACGTCCGGCGCGCGAGCGAGGATCGCGGGAAGCGCCTGAATGACCGTGTCCATCCCCTTGTGGCGCTGCAGTCGCGCGACCGTGACGATCCACCGGGTCCCGCCGTCGGGAAGGCCGAATCGCTCGCGAACCGGGCCCGGATCGACGCCCGGCCGGAAATGCGTCGGGTCCGTCCCGGGGTGCACGACGCGGAGCCGCTGGCCGTGGCCGTCGAGGCCGAGCTCCCCGAGCACGCCGAGCGCGAAATCCCGCGTCCAGTTGCTGATGGCGACGAGGGTCGCCGCACCGCCGAAGATCGCGCGGGCCATGCGGCGTTTGATCGCGGAGTGCCGAATCTTGTGCTGCTCGCTCAGCAGGTCCGCGCCGTACAGGAACAGACTGTACGGCACGCGCAACCGCTCGAACACCCAGCGGGCGGGGTACCCGGCGGGCTTGACGTTGCCGCAGTGAACGAACCGCACCTTATGCTGGCGCGCGAGGCTGGCGGCACGCCGCGCCCAAAACAACACCGCCGGCAGCGTTTTGGTCCGCCGCACGCTGATCGGGAGGCGGTCGATGATCGCCGGCAGCCCCGCGTCCACTTCGCCCGCGTCGGGGTCGTTGGGCGTCGACACGATCAAGTCGCCCTTGGGAAAGCGCCGGGCGAGCTCGCCGTGCAAGCGCGCGATGCCACCGCCCATCGGAGGGAAATCCTGCGCCAACAACATGGTCGTCATCGCGGGGGTCCCGGGAGAGGCGTGCGCATGGGCGTGTCGAATGCTAACGGAAGGCCTCCAGTCCGAGCAATCGGCGTCAGGGCCTGCGGAACTCCCGGTCGATGCCGATCAAGTCGGCCGCGACCCGGTCCCAGTTGTAGTAGGACTCCACGGCCGCCCGCCCGGCGGCGCCCATGCGCTGACGGAGCCCCTCGTCGCCGAGCAGCCGGATGGCCATGCCGGCGACCGCGGCCGGATCGTCGGGCTCCACGAGAAACCCGGTCTCGCCGTCGCGTATCGCCTCCGGAATCCCACCCGAGCGGCTGCCGATGACGGGCAGCCCGCTCGCGGATGCTTCGACGATGGAGATCCCGAATCCCTCCACCAGCAGATCGTAGCGGCGCGAGGCGAGCACGAACAGGTCGGCGGCGTTGTAGAGCGCGGGAAGCTCCTCGTCCGAAACGAAGCCCAACAGGCGCACCGCGGCTCCCAGACCGAGCTCGGCGACGAGGCGCTCCAGAGCGTCGCGCCGGCTTCCGATTCCCGCGACGGCGTAGCGCACCGTGGGGAAGGCGGCGCGGATCGCCGGAAGCGCGCGGATCACGGTGTCGATCCCCTTGTGGAAGTCGAGACGGGCGACCGTGAGGAGCCAGGGGCCGCTCTCCAAACCGTGGTTGCGTCGCACCAGCTCCGGATCGATGCCGGGGCGGAAGCGGGACGGCGTTGTGCCCAAGGGGACCACTCGGACACGGGCGGCCAGCGCGGCGCATCCCAGGAACTCGAGCACCGAACGCGCCAGGTCCGCGGTCCACTGGCTGTTGGCAACGACCACGGAGCACCGCTCGAGGATGTGGCGCGCGGTCCAACGCTTGAACACGGAGCGTCGGATCTTCGCGTCGAGCAGCAGGAAATCCGCCCCATGCGCGATGACACCGAACGGCGGACCGCCACGAGCGCGCAACCAGGTGGCCGCGTAGCCGGCGGGCTTGACTTCGTCGCACCAGATGAATCCGGGTCGCGTCCTCCGGGCGAGCGACGCGGCGCGCCAGGTCCATAGGCCCAGCCCGTTCAGAGTGCGCAGCCGTTTGGCGCCGATCGCCAAGCGGTCGATGGTCTGGTGGAACCGTGGATCGCCCGCTTCCCAACCCGGCCACGTCCCGGTGGAAATCGTCAGGCCTCGGGGAGGATAGCGCAGCGCGACCTCACCCATCATCCGGGCGATGCCGCCGCCGAAGGGCGGGAAATTCAGGGCCAGAAGGAGCGTACTGCTCAACGCGCTTGGGTGCGATCGCCGTCGAGCGATCGCCGCCGCGCGAGCGCTTCCCGGTACACCGCCTCGGTCCGCTCGGCGGTGCGTTCGAGCGTGAACTCCCGGCGAACGAGCTCGTGACCGCGCCGCGCGATTCGAGCGGAGAATTCCGCATCGTCCAGCACGCGCGCCAGCGCCCGCGCCCAGGCGGCGGGGTCGAGCGGCGGCACGAGCATTCCCGTCTCGCCGGAGGTGATCAAGTCGGGATTGCCGCCGGCATCCGACGCGACGACCGGCAGTCCGAGCGCCATCGACTCGAGCAGGGCGATGGACAGCCCTTCGATGCGCGATGGCAGGGCCGACACGGCAGCGAGGCGACAGAAGGCGAGCGGACGGTCGGTGAAGGGCACATACACCACCCGGTGGCGCGCGGGGACGGTGCGCTCCGCGGCGCCGAGCTCCGCGTCGGGCTCGACCCCGACACACGCGACGACCACCGGCCGCTCCAGCTCGGCAAGGCTCCGCAACAGAATGTGCTGATCCTTGCGGCGGGCGAGGATCAGCACGACCGGCCGCGCGGCCAGGTCCCCCAGCGCCGCGCCGGCCGCGGTGAGGTCCGCCTCGCTGGGACGGGCGTCCACGCGCGCCAGGTCGATGCCGTTCGTCACGATGCGGAGCCGCGTGCCGGGATGGAGCCGGCGGCGCAGCGCGCGCGCGACCGCGTGACTCACTGCTATCGTGCGGTCGGCGGAGAGCCCCACGGCGACGAGTTCCGCGGGAGACGTGAGCGGCATCGTGTGTCGGGTCACGACGAACGGCCGGGCCAGGCGTCGGGTCCAGCGCAGCCAGGTCAGCGCCCGGCGATCGCGTGTGGCGTTGCTGTTCACCACATTTACGCCCTCCCGATGCGTCACCTCCTCGAGCGCGCGCGCCAGCGGCCCCAACCGGCGGAAGTCGAGGGGCACGAGCTCCAATCCCGCGTCCCGCGTGAGGCGCGCGAGCTCCGTGTCGGGGCGGCATCCGACCAGCACGCGGTGGCCCCGCAACGCGAGCTGGCGGCTCAAATCCGCGATAATCGTCGTCGAGCCGGAGCCGCCGCCCTGATGTGTGAGTTGCAGGATGGTGAGCGGCCGGTCGGGCATGGCCCGAAGCTAGTGACTCGATGGGCGCCTTTCCATGGCGTCGCTTGCGGAGCGCATCGGTCTCTCGTTTTATTGGGTCCGGCCGGGACGAGGGCATATCGGCTGAAAGCCAAGGAGTTCATTTACCTTCTCGGTCTCAAACCGAAGCCGAAGACCTTCGGCTTCGTGATCGAGGCGCACGACCTCCCCCGCGAGGGTCGGGTCGAGGTGGCGCGGTGGCTGCACCCCGGCGCCTACCCGATTGAACCGTTGCAGGTCCAGGCCGCCGTGGATCAGCTGCGTCGGTTCCTGCGCGCCGGCGATGTCGCGATCGACATCGGCGCCCACACCGGCGACACCACACTCCCCATTGCCCTCGCCGTCGGCGCCACGGGTCGCGTCCTCGGGCTCGAGCCCAACCCCTACGTGTTTCCGGTGCTGGAACGCAATGCGAGCCTCAACCCGGCGAAGACCAGCATTCTGCCGCTGAACTTCGCCGCGATGCGGACGGATGGGTTTTATGAGTTCCAGTACGGCGAGGAAGGCTACTGCAACGGCGGGTTTCACGAGGGGACGAGCAAGTGGGTGCACGGCAGTGCGTTCAAAGTCCGGGTCGAGGGAAGGAACCTGCAAGCCTTCCTCGCACGGCTACATCCCGACCTCGTCCCGCGGCTTCGCTTCCTCAAGGTCGACGCCGAAGGATTCGACTTGCCTATCCTCGAGACTCTCGAGGACCTCGTCCGCACCCAGCGACCCTTTCTCCAGGTGGAGATGTTCAATCTCCGGAAGTCCACCACCGCGTATCGACTCGGCCTGTACGACTTCCTCCTTCGTCATGGCTACGAGGTGCATCGGGTGGAAAGCAACGCCAACTACCTCGGCGACCGCGTCACGCCGGAGAACCTGATGCGGTGGAACGTCTACGACGTGTTCTGCATCCCGTCGAGCTAGTTATCTTGTCCTGCGCATGCACGTCGTCGTAGCCTCCCATCAGCCGCTGCCGGCAAAGGGTTACGGCGGCCCGCAACGGGTGATCGTGGCGCTGGTGCGGGGACTCGCGGCGCTCGGCCACCGGATCACGTTGCTCGCGCCGCCGACCACGCGAGTCCCCGAGGCGACCGTCGTGGCCGTGCCCCCCCGCAAGCTGGCCGATCCTGCGACCCTCGCGCGATACGTCCCCCGCGACGCCGCGATTGTCCACACGCACTTCCAGTTGCGCTCCGCACCCGGCTCTTTCCCCTTTGTCCAAACCGTCCACCGCAACCTGAAGCCCGGTGCGCCCGCGTATCCCAACAGCATCTTTCTTTCGCGCGATCATGCGCGTCGTCACAACAGCAACGTCTTCGTCTACAACGGGCTCGATCCCGCGGACTACGTCTTCCGGCGGTTTCCCAGGCGCCCGTCGCAGTACGACCTGTTTCTCGGGGCGTTGCACAGTGCCAAGGGCTATCACTGGGCGGTGGAAGCCGCGAAACGGAGCGGCCACCGTCTGATTGTCGCGGGCGGCTGGCGCCCCAGCTTCACGGGATCGATCAAGTTCGTCGGTGAAGTGGACGGCACCACGAAGGCGGCGTTGCTCGCGCGCGCCCGGTGTTTGTGGAACCCGGCCGCGTGGGACGAGCCGTTCGGGCTCGTGACCATCGAAGCGTTGTTGTCGGGCACACCCGTTCTGGGTACCCGACGCGGGGCCCTCCCCGAGCTCATCACGCCCGAGGTCGGCGCGCTGTGCGACACGATGGACGAGATGGCCACCGCCGCGGAGCGGATCCACACGCGGGACCCGGGAGCATGCCGGGCGCACGCCGTCCGGTTCTTCACGCATGCGGTGATGGCCGAGGAGTACGTGCGGTTGTACGGCCACCTGCTGGCCACCGGTACGCTGCCGCCCGGAAAGCCAACGCCCGGCGCCCCGGCCTGACCGCGATGCACGTCGTGGTCGCCTCGCATTATCGCCTGCCCGTGAAGGGCTATGGCGGCACGGAGCGTGTGGTGGTCGCCCTGGTCAGCGGGCTCGCGGCGCTGGGGCATCGCGTCACGCTGCTCGCGGCACCCGGCACCCACCTCCGCGAAGCGACGGTCGTCGAGGTGCCGCCCAGCCGGATTCGGGACCCACTCCTGGACCTCGCGACGCTGCTCCCACCGGGCGCGGACATTCTTCACGCCGTATTCCCCGTGAGGCGCGCGCCGTCGCACCCGTTCGTGCAGACGCTGGAGGGCAACCTGCAACCGGGCTCCGCGGTGCCACCGAACAACATTTGCGTCTCGCGCAACCATGCGCAGCGGCACGGCGGCAGCGATGTCTTCGTCTACAACGGCCTCGACCCGGCCGACTTCGTGTTTCGGCCCACGAAGGCGGACTACGACCTCTTCCTCGGTCGCCTTCACAGCATCAAGGGATATCGATGGGCACTGGCGGGGGCGAAGCGCAGCGGGCGCCGACTCCTCGTCGGGGGAGGTTGGCGCCCCAGTTTCCGGCGCAACATTCGCTTTGTGGGCGAGGTGGACGGAACAAAGAAAGCGGAGCTCCTCGCAGGGGCACGCTGCCTGTGGATGCCCGCCCTGTGGGAGGAGCCGTTCGGTCTCACGCTCATCGAGGCGCTCTTCTCGGGCACCCCGGTGCTCGCTACCCGGCGCGGCGCCCTGCCTGAAGTGATTACGCCGGAGGTGGGTGCCCTGTGCGACACCCTCGACGAGATGATCGCAGCCGCGGAGACGATTCACACGCGCGACCCCCATGCCTGCCGCGCGCGCGCGGAGCGCTACTTTTCCCACCTCGCCATGGCGGAGGAGTACGTTCGGATGTACCGCGCGCTGCTCGACACGGGAAACCTGCCGCCGGGCCGGCCTACCGCAGGGTGACGGTCAGCAACTCCTCCAGACGGTGACGCCACGTGTGCTCCCGCAACGCCCGCTCTCGCGCCGCGGCGGCGAGCTGGCGCCGCAGCGTGTCGTCCGCGAGCAGGGCGCGGGCGCGATCCGCGAGCTCGGCCACGCTGCGATACAATACGACCTCCCGGTCCGGCGTGAAGTGGCGCGCGATATCGGCCTTGGCGTCCGAGAGTTGCGGCGTTCCCACGGCGGCGAGCTCGAACACCCGCATGTTCGCGCCGGTCCCGTAGCGCACGGGATCACCGCGGTCCCCGAAGTGCTGGTGGACATTCACGCCCACCCGCGCGCCCGCCAGCGCGCTCACGAAAGCGTCACCATACACGGGCCCGAGCGGCCAACCGGGCCCCCACGCGACCAACCCGACATCCGCGAGCGCGCGCACGACGGGCTCGCGGACGTCGTCGCGGGACCCCACGAACACGAGCGGAGTCGTCCAGCGCGCGCCCCGCGGCGGGGAAGGCGGCCGCAGGTACTCGGGGTCGCAGCCGAAGGCGAGGTAGTGGGGTCGTGCGCCCGCCGCTCGGTGGCGCGCGAGACTCGCGCTATCATGCGTGAAGAAGCAGTCGTACGCCGGCGCGAGCCGGGTGGACGTCTCGTGATCGTGCGGGTCGTCGGGGAACCAATTCGCCCAGCGGCCGCCGAAACGACCCCTGAGCTCGCCGACGTCGGCCGGTGCAAGGCGCGTCCCCTTGAAGACCAGCACGACGTCGGCGGACTCGCGCCGCAGCTCAGCGGCGAGGCGGCGGACGAGCGGGCGCCCGAAGATCGAGTTCCAGCCGCGCCGCCGCTCCTCGCAGCGGCGCACCTCGCAGCCCAGAGCGGTGAGGGCACCCGCGAGGGCCAGACCGCTCCGGTGATACCGGCGGTTGAACGCCGCGACGAGCACCACGCGCAGCCCTCCAAAGGGCGGACGGCATCCAGCAGTCATACCTCGACGTAGTTCCGGTATTCGAACGGGCGGGACCCCGTCAGGCGCTCGATCCAGTCGGACAGGTAGAGGCGGACGTGAGCGAACTTGAGGCGGCGCGGGCGCACCGGAGACTCCGCCCACGCCGCGCGCCGGGCGGCGATCCACGGTTGCGCCACGCGCGGATGGCTGGCGGTGAAGCGGCGCAACAAGGGCGTCCAGTAGAGGCCCCCCTGTGTCGCGCGACGCTCGAGCCGCTCGGCCGCCTCCGTGAAAATCTCCTGGGAAGCGACGAGCTTTTGATGCACGGACTCGCGGGGCCGGGCCCAACCGTAGTGGAACATCCGCGCGCCCGTCACGCGTGCCCGCACGCGTCGCTCGCCGGCGCCGACACGAAACCCCTGCGCGTCCTGGTACGAGCGAACATCCGCGCCCAATCGCACCGCGCGGACCTCCCGTCGGTACCAGTGCCGGTCCGTCGCGATCGTGTCGAAGTCGCCGTAGAAATGATGGTAGTCGGCGAGCAACCCCTCGACGCGCGCGTCTCCATCACACGCCCGAATGCTTTCACGCAGAGCCGCGGCCCCCGTCTCGTGCAACACCTCGTCGGCCTGGATGTAAATGCCCCACGAGCCGCGGCAGGCGGCCATCGCGCGGTTCGTCTCGTAGGCGAGCGCTCCGCTGCCGCGGGAAAAGTCCCAGACGGTGTCGATGATCCGCACGCGGGGGTCGTCCAGCCCCGCGACCACGGCGCGCGTGTCGTCGTCCGACGCTCCCACGTTGACGACCAGCTCGTCGCACAGCTCGAGAATCGACCGAATGGCCGGAACGATCGGGTAGTCGAGCTTGACCGCGTTCCGGACGATGGTGAAGCCGGAGATCACGATCAGGTGCGGAACTGCAGGTCGTGCAACCGGCGATACAACCCCCCCGCGGCGTACAGCGTCGCGTGGGTTCCCCGCTCCACGATCCGGCCCTCGGCGAGCACGAGGATCAGATCGGCGTGTTGGACGGTGGCGAGCCGGTGCGCGATCACGAACGTCGTCCGGTGCGCCATCAGCCGGTCGATAGCCTCCTGCACCAGCCGCTCGGACTCCATGTCGAGCGCGCTCGTCGCTTCGTCCAGAATCAAGATGGGTGGATCTCTCAGCAACGCACGCGCGATCGCGATCCGCTGGCGCTCGCCGCCCGAGAGGCGGGTGCCCCGCTCACCCAGAAGCGTGTTGTAGCCGTCGGGGAGCTGCGAGACGAAGTCGTGGGCGTTGGCGGCGCGTGCGGCCGCGCGCACCTGCTCCAGCGTGAAATCGCTCCGCCCGTAAGAGATGTTTGCGAGCACCGTGTCGTTCAGCAGGATGGTCTCCTGGGACACGATGCCCATCAGCCCGCGCACACTGGTGCGGGTGAATCGGGTGATGGGAACGCCGTCCATCAGAATAGCGCCGGATTTCGGCTCGTAAAACCGCGGCAGCAGGTCCACCAGCGTCGTCTTGCCGGCCCCAGACGGCCCCACCACCGCCACCACCTGCCCGCGCCGCACCTCGAAGTCGAGGCCCTCGAGCACGGGCGCCTGCCCGTTGTACGAGAACGACACGCCTCGGTACTCGATCCGCTGCTCGAACCGCGCCGGCAACTCGCCCGGTCGATCGCCTTCCGAGGGCGCGAGATCGAGCACCTCGTACACGCGGTCCGCCGCCGCGAGTGCACCCGCCATCACCGTGGGATAGTTGGCCACGGACTTGACCGGGGACATGAGCCGGAGCGCCACGGCGATGAAGGCGATCAACACTTCAGGCGGCAGGGCGCGCGCTTGTCCGAGCGCCAGTCGTGTGCCCACCGCGAAGATCAGGACGATGACGACGCCCGCAAACACTTCGCTCACCGGGCTCGTCAAGAGCGCGAAGCGCTGCGCTCGCAGGACGCCTTTCCGATAGCGGTTGGCGAGCCACCGAAAACGATCCGCCTCGAACGCTTCCGCCACATATGCCCGCACCAGCTTGATGGATCCGACCAGCTCGCTGACCAGACTGGTCAGCTCGCCACGTTGGTCGGCCTGTTCGCGGGAGCGCCAGCGCACCCGCCCGACCATCGGGCGGACGATGAGCACGAGCAACGGCGCACACACGAGGGCGACCAGCGTCAGTTGCCAGGACAGGCCCACGAGGATCGCGAGGTAGACCACGATGAGGCTGACGTTCTGCACCAGGGAGGCGAGCGCCGCGGTGACCACCGTCTTCACCGCGTCCGTGTCATTGATGACCCGCGACAGCACCTGGCCGCCGCGGGTCTTCTGGAAGAAATCGAGCGGCAGCGTCTGCAGGTGCCCGAACAGTCGCACGCGCAGGTCGCGCACGACGTTCTCCTGGATGGCCACGCTCGAGACCGCCGCCAGGTAGGCCAGCACGTTCTTGACCACCATCGCAGCGACCAGCACGAGCACGACGTTGCGAAGTGCCGCACCGGGCGACCCGGCTGCGAGCCAGGGGCCGACCGCCGCCGCCAGCATCCGCTCGACGGCCGACCCGCCGGCCACCGGCAGGGGATCGTGCCCGAACAGGGTTCGCAAGAATGGGATCAACAGCACGAACGTGACGCCGTCCATCACGGAGGCCACGAACGTGGCCACGAGATTGGCGACGAAGAGGAGTGCGTAGGGACGGAGCAGCAGGAAGAGCCGGCCGCTACGGCCCATTCAGCGCGCCCCCCCTTTCGCCACGGGGGCGGTGCCCGCGCGGCGCGGCGTGAGCAGGGCGACGGGCAGGATCACTTCTTCCGGCGTGACGCCGCCGTGCAGGAACGATCCGCGATAGCGGGCCTGATACTCGCGCAGCTTGGTGGGATAGACGAAGAACCGGTCCGCGGTTGCGAGCAGCAGCCGGACCCCGAGGCCCATGCCCGGGAGGCCGAACCCCTTCAGGTCCTCGACCAGAATCGCGGCCTCCGGGTCCTCACTCTTTAGATCCTCGCCGAACTTGTAGCGCAGGTTCGCCGTGGC
>Ga0137388_10002589_pt1 | contig 11404 bp, 11 predicted proteins | sample 15con2h14AmetaG_FD_104644 | JGI IMG/M metagenome (GOLD analysis project Ga0137388, IMG submission 104644) | Vadose zone soil microbial communities from Angelo Coast Range Reserve, California, USA - 15con2h1.4A metaG | ecosystem: Environmental > Terrestrial > Soil > Vadose zone > Saprolite...
CAGTAAGGCCGGCCCCGAACGCTGCAGTTTGCGCATCGCCATCTGCAACGCTAAGCGGCAATACGGCGACCTGTTTTGTACGGGGTATTGGACTAATACCCAGCCAAATCTTGAGCTGCTGTCGAGCGGGGGTATATACCGCGATTGCGACTAAGGACGCTGCCGCCAGAATGAGTGTGCCCCAGGGCATGGCCCATCGACGCCTTACCACAGGCAGTTGCCTGATAACTCGCACTCCTGACTTAGTGAGTGTGTGTTCCAGAGCGCGCAGGTCAACCGCCAGATCGCCTGCCGCTGAGTACCTCTGTGCGGGGTCCTTAGCTAACATCTTGCCTACGATGCGGTCGAACTCCGCAGGCAACTTCGGATTCAATTCGCACAATGGAATCTGGTTATGGTGCAGGATCCGATCGCTGGTCTCGAGAAAACTCTTGGCGCGGAAAGGATTACTCCCTGCAATTGCCTCGTAAAAAACTATTCCAAGAGAAAAAATGTCGGCACGAGAATCGGACTCCTTCTCGCGAACCGCTTCGGGCGCCATGTAATTTAATGTTCCCGCGAACTCCGTACAGGTTTGCGTACTCAAAGTCGATTCAGGTTGGCTGGGAAGGTTCTTAGCCACACCAAAGTCCAAGACCTTGACTTGGCCCGATGTAGTCAACATGATATTTTCCGGCTTGATGTCGTGATGAACGACACCCGCATTGTGTGCCGCGGCCAGGGCCAGGGCACACTCCGTAGCGATGGGCAAGAATTCGATGATTGAGATCGGCTCGGCAAGGCGCCGACGCAGTGTCTGCCCTTCAACGTACTCCATGACGATGAAAAGTTCGTTCTCTTCGTCGATGACGTCGTGAACTGCAGCGATGTGAGGATCGCTGAGGCGAGAGGCCCATTCCGCTTCTTTCCAAAGTCGCTCTCGCGAACGCTTGTCACCACGGAGGTGCGGCGCGATGCGCTTGAGAGCCACTTCACGCTTCAAACGAAGATCACTTGCACGGTAGACTTCGCCCATGCCACCTTTGCCAAGCAGTTCCCGGATCGCAAATCTACCGATGATTGTTCCGCTCAAATCGCGAGCGGAAGTCACGGCGATGTCGGATTGCATGCGGGGCTCGGCCATTGGAAGAAGCACCTAGCCCCAGTGGACGTTCTTAGCTGCACTGGGAAATCGGCAGGCTACTGCTTGGTCCTAAGGATGCAGTCTGCCAGACCGACGTTATAATTGATGTTACTCCCGCTCGTAGCGAGAAGTAAACCAGAAGGCTAAAATAAAACCCTGATAATGAATTTTCGTGTCGTTAATCCGACATGGGACCTCGTCTGTCGCTTAGACTATAAAAGATTTAGAAAGTGAGGATTCCGGACGATCAGTGTTCCGGGGCATCGCGATCACCGGTTCCGGGTTGATGCCGATCACTCGTTCCGGGATGATCCCGATCAGTTGATCATGATCGTCGGAATGGTGATCGCGATGCCCCGGAATGTTTTCCACAGGGCGAGGTGACGCTGGACATCACAGTAGGCAAGCTATTTCTCTCATTTGAGTTACGAGAGAGACAGCGTGCCAACCAGGAGGTTGTCGATGCGTAAAACCAAGAAGGAAGTCCTCCGCCTCCGCTTCGAGCTGAGGCTGGGGCAACGGGCCATAGCCCGCGCTTGTTCGAGTGCGTTCCTCTTGTCTATGCGCGCCGAGGCTGTTTTGTATCAACCTAGAAAAGACTTGTGTGGGTGCACGCGGAAGGGTTAAGCCTGCATTTACTTGTCCGGGAAAAGTCCCGGCATCCAACGTGAAGCCAGTACGGCCGGAAACGCAATTCGCAAAGGAGCCCGCGAGTTCTCCGAAACCAACACCCCGCGCATCAAGAGGGCTGAGACAATCCGCCTTGCCTGGCGATCGCCTGTGTTCACTACGCCAGCGGCATCGCCCCGCGGCAACTCTCCACGGTAAAGAACCGCCTCGAGAATGTTTTCCGATTTCGCCGGCAGCTTGCCGAGACGAATCTCTTCCTCGGCCCACATCCGGATTCGGGTGCGCAGGCGATCCGGCTGGACCAAACTCTCCATGGAATCCACCTGGTCGATGCACATGCCGAGAAAGAACTCCACGAACGCTGCCAGTGCTTCCCCGCTCAGTTGCCCTCGGCCGTCGAGATCGTTGCGGCGCGGCTGGTCGCACGCGACTAAATGCCGTTTGTAGGCTTCGACGTTTCGGGCCAGGCCTCTTGCCACGGACCACGCGGCGCCCGTGTCAAGGCTTTCCAGCAACATCGCGTGCGACATCAACCGCGCCACACGCCCGTTGCCGTCGAGAAACGGGTGAATCCAGAGCAACCGGTGATGCGCTGTCGCCGCCGCAAGAATCGAATCCGTCTTGTTCAGCGCTCCGCACACTTCTGCGAACCGCACGAGAAAACGTGGCACCGCGCCAGCACTCACAGCGACGTGAGTGCCAACCACCACATCGCGCTTCCGCAGTTCTCCCGCAACTACGCGGACGCTCTCTTTCTTTTCCGGGTCCTCAACGCAAAGAAGATCCACGGGCAGCAGTTCACAAAAACGCCGGTGCGTCTCGCGGATGCCTTCACTGGTGACGGCGCGCCCTTTCAAGCCTCCGCGATCGATCCATTCCTGAACCGCGATGTGCGCCTTCGCTTCAAGCTGCAGGTCGCGCTTATGGGCATCCTTGCTGTAATCGTTTTTCAGCGCACGTTCAATCTCGATGGGGTGCGTGTCGTGGCCTTCGATCAGATTGCTGTAGTAGCAGTTCATCGCGCGCACGAGGTCGGCGAGCGAGGCTAGCAATCTTTCCGGCAAACTGCGACGCAAGCCCGCCGCCTTTTGGGCCAACTCCACCGCCATGTCCGTCAGTTTTCCCCGATGGCGCGAAGTTTCGCCAATCAGCAGCGGCTCCATCACGGCGATCGATTCACCGCCATCTGGGGCCGTCACAATGTCCTCTTTTGTGTCCGCATTATAACTCATTACAACGCCCATTGTATCATCGTTTTACATGGAATAGACAGCCATTTGTGTCCTCTTCTATGGCCGCAACTCTGTCCGCGGTTCTCGCCGCACCTTTTTTCCGAAAACAAAAGTCAGATTATTGAGTAGCAGAAGTTCCTTTGTCACTGGCCAAGCGTATGAGGGACGTTCGCATTATCACTCACGCTTCCCGGTAACACGCCACCCCCGCAATCTCTCTGGGAGGACGACTTATTATTGCTCGAAGGAGCCTGACCCCAACTGAGACAAAAGCCTAACTCCTCTGCATAGACTCCATGAGAGCCATTCGCTTGCTGCGAAAGACCTTCGATTCCTTTCACAGCACAGGAAAGGGGGTTCTCCAATTGTACAAGCGGAAAGGAGGAATTGGCTGCTTGCGATGAGACGCTGTTTGGACCCTTCGGTTGCACTTTCAAATACAAAATCCAATATGCTCGTTGAATCGGCGTTGCCCGAAGGAATCCAGATGGCAACTATGAAACGCGAAACGCCCGTTCCTCCTGCTTCCGTTTTTCCAAGACGGAAGACGCCCGCCGATTCTGTTGACGACATTCCGTGGAATGTTTCTCATGCCGCCAAATTTCTCGGAGTCAGCCCGCAGACCGTTTACCTTTGGGTGGAACGGAAACAAATTCCGCACCTTCGGGTCATGGGCTGTAATATTCGCTTTCTCCGCGCCGATCTTGAACGATTCAGGGCGACTTTTCGCCGAGAGCCCGAAGAGAGCCCGGGCACTTCAAGATGAGCTTCGTTCTCGCACGCCTTTCAGGCCCCCGTCCGCCACATTCGTTCCCTCAATCCAGAACAGAGATGGGGATCTGCTTTCGCTCAAAGAGCTTCTGTCCAGACTTGGAAACATGCGGGGGCCTGAATCTCTCTAGCTTCCTTTACCATGCCCGAAGTGGCTCGTGTGTTTTTTGTCCGGTCCTCAGCGAAACTCATGCCTGTAAAATTTATTATTGAGTTCAACGACCACCGTCAGGTCTTTTCCCTAGATGAGTTCGTGAAATTCCTTCTCGAAGCAATCCGAAACCACCATCCGGCAGGAAGTCGAGCGGCTTCATTCTCCCGGGGCGACTCCCGCCACGCCGCCGGCTAAGACTCGGACGTAAATCGCCCCATTGCGGTCTCGAAAGCAAAGGCCGCCCAGGCTCTCGGCGTGAGTGTGCGCACGATCGACAACTGCATCGCCCAACAAAAAATCCGTGTGCTGCGGATCGGCCGCCGTGTCTTGATTCCCATGAACAGTATCGAAGCGGCTCTGAAACGCGGCGCGCTTGAGACACATCCTCGCAATCGAAATCCTGAGCGACGACGTGATCTTTCAGGGGCCCAGAAAGCCTGACTCTTTCCCGTAAAAAAGTGTGCAGCAAGACCTCAGGGTCGCACGTTGGGTCAACTTTGTTCGCGTATTCCGAACACCATTCCAGCTATGCGAAGACGAACAAGCGTTCCTGGTTGAGAGACCAACAATTGCTCAAGCCCTTGAAGGAGTTCTTCCGTGCCGAGCGGCAATTAACGGAAATCACGCCGCCCGAAATCGAAGGGTACAAACTTCACAGGCGCAGGCAAGTGTCCGGGGCGACGGTAAACCGCGAACTGGCACTGCTCAAGCATATGTTCAATCTCGCCATCGACTGGGATCTTTACCTGGGCTCGAACCCTCTTCGGAAAGTGAAGTTCTTTCAGGAGGTCAACACGGGCTTTCGGGTTTTGAAGCCAGACGAGGAAACCAGGCTGCCGCGGAATGCGACACCCGCGATTCAGGATGTTGTTCTCTACGCCCTGAATACGGGAAGCCGCATCGGAGAGATTTTCTCCCTCCGCTGGCAGAACGTGGACATGGAGAGAGGTTTGATTAACGTGTTCTCGCCTAAAACCCAGAAGACCCGCGTCGTTCCGATCAACTCGGAAGTGTGCCGGATTCTGGATTTCTGGGCTCTGGGACGGAAGAACGAGTTTGTCTTCTACAACCAGAAAACAGGAGAACCGTTCGTCGATCTCGATACCGGCCTCCAAAACGCTTGCACGGAGGCGAAGATCGAAGGAGTGACGTGGCATACGCTTTCGCCTCACGTCTCCTGGAGCGCGGAGCGGACATCATGACGGTGAAGGAACTGTTGGGACACTCGACGGTGACCGTTACGATGCGCTACACGCATTCCAATCTCACTTCGAAGGTGGTTGCCGTGGGAAAACTGGCGGGCACTGCTACAATTCTGTTACACGCTGCACCAAAATGCAGCAGTTCGAATCGCCAGTGTAGCAAACTGGCCGCTAACTCACAGAATACGTTAGAATTAAAAACGGAGGAGTGGGTGAGCGGTTGAAACCGGCGGTCTTGAAAACCGTTAGGCCCGAAAGGGTCTCGGGGGTTCGAATCCCTCCTCCTCCGCCACTAAACCCAAAGCAGCTTTGGAGTTAGAGATTGCCCTTTTGCTTATCATAAGGCGAGCGATTGCGCGGCTTTTTATCACCGTCTTATCCCAACGGTGTGGAAAACCGTTAGGCCCGAAAGGGTCTCGAGAGTTCGAATCCCACAGTTCGAAGCTAGTTTGGGAGTGAACGCTTGAAAGTGATACCCATAATGGGTACTATACAACCCAGAATGGGTATTAAAAGCGTCCTCTCGACCCCCGTCGGCGATGCCCTCTACCCCCGCACGCGCCAAGCGGTACTACCTTCGCGCGCGAATTCCTGCCGAATTACGCTATTTTAACTGCCGGAACTTCATCGACGCCGACCTTATCGCCCAGGGCATGGCCCCGTTTTCGCCCGAGACAGCGGCCTTTCGCGCCGGTAAGCTTATGCTCGCTGAAATTGATCTTTTGGCACAGCGCCGAGCCGACTTTGGTTTGAAAAAACAGGGTTATGCCGTGCACTTCTTCTTTCTCTGGCTGTCGAGCGTTGATCTGGCACTGTCAAGAATCAAGGGTCGGGTGTCCGAGGGAGGTCATGACGTGCCAGAGGCTGACGTCCGCCGTCGGTTTGACCGCTCGATCAAGAATTTCCTGGTCTTGTATCGTGCTTTGGCGGATTCATGGTTTCTCTTTGACAACTCACTGAGAACGCCATCTGTTATTGCATTGGAAGAGCAAGGCGAACTCCGTATAATGAAACCAGACGCATACGACACTTTGGTTGCACAATATGGGAACCCTGACTAAGCTGCCGGCGAACATTCTCGAATTGCCCCTGGCACAACGTGCTGAAATGGCTCTCAAAGCAGCTGTCGAGAAGGTAGTCGAGGAGCATGTGCGAGACGGCCGGCCGCTCTACATCTGGCGCGATGGCAAAGTGGTTGAAGTGTCGGCCCAAGAACTCCGCGAACAGTCCACACGGACGCAATAAAAGGTCCTGCGCAACTTGTTCTCAGTCCATCAGTATTTAGGCTTTGTGGCCGCGTAAGGCTAAGCTAGAAGCCCTTGCCGCGCATCGCGCCCACGCGCCCATCCTTCTCAAATGCGCGCCTCCGATAAAACACTAACGTTTCTGGACTCGCGGCCAGTTTTCGGTATACCGCGGTCGCCTGAGAGGTAGAGCTGCCACGGGTACACAAACCATATTTTCCAGACTTTTTGCTACCTTCCTGCGTATTCTTTCTACGACACGGAAACGATTTAGTGAGCGGGATCGAAATTCATGCGACTGCTCGTAGAGAATCTCAGCAAAGAATATCGTGGCAACGTACGAGCACTAAGCGAAGTACACCTTGCGCTCGGACCAGGAGTACTTGGCCTTCTCGGCCCCAACGGCGCGGGAAAATCCACGCTTATGCGCATTCTCGCTACGATCACGCAGCCATCGTCGGGGCGCGTTTTGTGGAACGATTCGGAAATCGCTCGTCATCCCGACCCTCTTCGCGCAGTCCTCGGTTATCTGCCGCAGGATTTTGGGGTCTACCCTAACCTCAACGCGCTGGAGTTTCTGGAGTATCTCGCTGCCGTCAAAGGGATTCCAGCAGGGGCTGCTCGCAACCGCATTCGAGAGCTTCTTGAGCTCGTCAACCTGACAGATGCGATCAAGAGGCCGCTGGGCGGCTACTCCGGCGGAATGCGTCAGCGCATTGGCATTGCTCAGGCGCTACTCAATGATCCGCAGCTTCTGATCGTGGATGAACCGACAGCTGGTCTGGATCCCGAGGAGCGGCTTCGCTTCCGCAATCTTCTCTCGGAGCTCTCTGGTGAGCGTATTATCATCCTCTCGACTCATATCGTGTCTGACGTAGAAGCGGTCGCCACGAGCATCGCCGTCCTAGTGCATGGTCAGCTCATCGCACACGACCTACCCGAAGCTCTTCTTGCATCGGTCTCGGGAAAGGTCTGGGAAGTGGTGGTGCCCAGCGCGGAACTCCCCGCGTTGCGGCAGAAACATCTTGTTAGCAGCACCGCGCATCGCAGTGATGGCGTCCATGCCCGGGTCGTGGCGGACGCTGCCCCTGAAAGTGCAGCACGTCCCCTCGATCCGTCCCTGGAAGATGCCTACCTCTCCGCGCTCACGAGACAACGCAGTATGGCGAATGGAGCACTGGCGTGAGCCCGGCAACTGCCGTCTCGGCCATCGCGCGCGCGGACTTCCTCGAGCGCGTTCGCGGCTACAGCTTCCTGTTCACTTTAGGTTTCGCGCTTTATCTGGGTTACCTGGCAACTGCCGGCAAACTGATGCTACGGCTGGGGCACATGCGGGGAATCTTCAATTCCGCGTGGACCGGTGGCCTCCTGTCGCTCGTCGCTAGCTCGTTCATTTCGCTCGCAGGCTTCTATTTCGTCAAGAACACCATCCAGCGCGACCGCAACACGCGCGTGGGACAGATTATTGCCGCCACGCCGATCTCGAGATTCACCTACGTGCTCGGAAAAATGATCAGCAACCTCACGGTTCTCGGTCTAATGGTGGTCATCCTCGCTGCTTCCGGAATCGCGATGCAGCTTGTGCGCGGCGAAGACCGGCACATCGAGCTCTGGAAGTTGTTCGCTCCTTTTCTTCTACTTACTCTTCCCGCCATGGCAGTCGTCGCGGCCGTTGCTGTGTTCTTTGAGGCCATCCCTCTACTGCGCGGTGGCTTCGGTAATATCGTCTACTTTTTTGTCTGGGGAATGGGGATCAGCCTGCCTTTTGCGGCAGACACGCATACCTTGGACTTGAGCGGAATGTTCGTTGTTGCGGACAGTGCTCGAAATGCCGCTCAGCTTTCGCTGCAGAACGGCGGCTTCTCTCTCACCTTGGATTTAGGCTACTTCGACTACCCGCTTGCGACATTTCGCTGGGAGGGCATCACATGGACCTCGGAAATTGTCATTAGCCGGATCCTCTGGCTCGGGTTCTCGCTGATGCTCGTGATCTTGTCGGGGCTTTTGTTCGATCGCTTTGATCCGTCTCGAGGAGGGCTGCTGCCCAAAGCACAAGAACCCGTTGCTACAGCCGTACCGGAGCGAAATAGCGCTTCCGCTCAGACTACTGTTGCGACTTTGACGCCACTCGTCGCGGAACAAACAAATTCCCGCTTTCTGGCAATTCTGACAGCCGAGATGCGCCTCATTTTGAAGGGCCAGAAGTGGTGGTGGTATCTCGTCGCAGTAGGCTTGGTGATTGCGTCAGCAGTGGTGCCATCCGCGGAGGCGCGCGGAATCGTTCTGGCGTTCGCGTGGATCTGGCCTGTCCTGCTGTGGTCGTCGATGGGAGTCCGCGAGACTCGCGAGCAAACCTATCAGCTTATTTTTTCGGCGCCACACCCCATTGCAAGCCAGCTCCCCGCGGTTTGGATGGCAGGCGTTCTCGTCGCGCTACTGGCGGGCTGCGGTTTCGGGTTGCGCCTCTTGCTCGGAGGCAGCGTCAGAGGCCTGATGGCCTGGTTCATCGGAGCTCTATTTATTCCGACGTTGGCCTTATCCCTTGGTGTCTGGAGCGGGACCGGCAAACCGTTCGAGATCCTCTACACTGTGCTTTGGTATATCGGCCCGCTCCACGCCATCCCTCAGTTCGATTTCATGGGCTCCGCTCCCGCTACTGCGGCGACCCGCTGTCCTCAAATTTACCTGCTCCTAACCTGCGTTCTGGCCGCCGCCGCGCTATTGGGCCGCAAGCGTCAGCTTCAATTCTGAGGCCCAGCCGCGGACTATGTATCACTGACTTAGGTTTTCGCGGAGCGGCAGCCTGTTTTGAGTCCTCCCGATAGTCTCCCGCATCCGTTGGCAATTATATTGAGTGACTATCCATGACGCTGAATCACGCAATACGGGCCAGTTGTGGGAAGTGTGGGATGCGTCGGGCTCCCCGCGAGTAAATCCTCATGAACGCGGCTGTGTTTAGTAACGCCTCTCTGCCATACCGCTAGGAAGTCGGCTTTCCGTCACTTGCCCTAACGTCGTTGCCCTGAAAAACGACCCTGAATTTGGCCACTGCTCCCGGCGTTTGGTTTGGTGTCTTTGGTGTCTGTTTAGGCGCGAAATTGGACCCAAACGGCTGAAATAGGAGAAGCAGTTGAAACAGGCGAGATCGTAGAAATCGTCAATATTGATGCGGTTTTCATGCAAGTTGCTGAAAAGATGGTAGGATGCTCAAAGGGATTGGGTGGGTATCCCACCCTCTCCGCCACTTCTGAAAGTCATTGATTTTCCTTCCCCTGAATTCATGGTGTCTGTGTTAGCGGCTGCCGTGCGAGGCTGCGAGCGTATACGCCGAACTTATAGCCATGTGAATCTGTCTCAGAAGCTTTTGTTTGTGCGGCTTTTAGAGTAAACACCGAGAAACGGCGATCTCCGGGCCCAGGTGGTGGAGAGGGCAGCACTTTCACCCACATTCGATGATGGGGTATTGGAGCGCCAACCTGAGTCAATAACGTACGTACAAATGTATGTACAAATGTATTGACATTTTTCATTTCAACAGATATGCTGTCTTGTCGCGACCTGCTATGCGATTCACATGGGATGAGAACAAGAACCGCCAAAATCTTCGCAAGCACGATGTTCGCTTTGAAACTGCCGTTCTCGTTTTCGACGATCCCTGCGCGATTACGCAGCGTGAGGTCACATTTGAGGATGAGGAACGTTGGATAACAGTTGGAGCCATAGGGCCGGGTTCGATTCTATTGGTCGTTCATACTTTTTATGAGGAACACGACGAAGAAGTCATTCGTGTCATCTCGGCTCGCGCTGCCGAATCGCACGAAAGGAGAGCCTATGAGGAAGCTCACAAAGGAGCAGAAGCGAGACATCCGAGCTATCGCCGCAAAAAGAGACGAGGACATTGACTTCTCGGACGCTCCGGCGGTTGTTGATTGGAGCGGAGCCGAAATTGGCAAGTTCTATCGACCAACGAAGAAGCCCGTTACGATGCGTCTTGATTCCGACGTCATCGCATGGCTCAAAGCCGATGGCCGCGGTTATCAGACTAAGGCGAATTGGCTGCTACGGCACGCCATGCTTAACTTCACGGGCGAAAAAAGTCTTAGCAAGCAGGGTATCGAGCGGCGTCGCAAGGCCAGACCCCAGAGAAGAAAATCTTCTCTATAAGGAGCACCCGTGACGCGTTGGGTGAGAGCGGACGACTTCCTTCGCAATTTCCGCACTCCCCCGCTCCAGGCGCACGGCTCGAAGCGCATCCTTGCGGCTCATCCCCTGCTTCATCTTTTCTTCGGCTGCCATCTCCAAGAAGCCCCGTAGTTCTTCGTCCAACTCCCCTTCGACCCGTTCCTTTCGGAACAGCGAATCGCAATCCGTCTGATAGGCTTCGCAGCAGTGACATGGGCCCTCACTCGTAACGCAAGGCCACGATGGGCTCGACGCGAGACGCTCGGCGTGCCGGCAGATACGCCGCAAGCGGCGCAATGGCAAGCATCGTTACAGCGCGGAGAAATCCAGTCTGTTCCATAAACGAAGGATCGCTACTCGTTGGGTAATTGGGGCGAGGTGCGCAAATTCTTCCGTAGTTCCTGTGGTGCACCCTGTCTCGTCTGCCTGGCTCTATGGCTTTGGTCCAAGGCGTCACGCGAAGCCGTCTGGCGAGCTGCGGAGATGCGCGCACCCTTATGAACGGACTTGACGGGAGTCTCGGCTCTCTCCGGGACGAGCGACTCGTCGAACTCAATGCCAAACACGTCAGCAAGGTCCGCGGCTGCGATTGACTTCCGCTTGCTCGGAGCAGGCGTGATGATGGGCCTGCCGGCCTGAGCTATCAATTCCATCTGGTCAACTCCTCGAAGCGTAAAAAGCAATTCCGGCTGATTGTCCAGGCGATTACCCACGCCATATAGCGTTGCTGCCAGATGCTTGCACATGCCCGCCCAATCTGGACACGAGCAGGACATCTCGATTTCGTGAGGGGCCGGAAATAGGCCACTCTTATGTTCCGTCACGATCGCCATGACGCCTTTGGATAGTTTGCCCTGCAGCAATTC
>Ga0137388_10002595_pt1 | contig 11393 bp, 9 predicted proteins | sample 15con2h14AmetaG_FD_104644 | JGI IMG/M metagenome (GOLD analysis project Ga0137388, IMG submission 104644) | Vadose zone soil microbial communities from Angelo Coast Range Reserve, California, USA - 15con2h1.4A metaG | ecosystem: Environmental > Terrestrial > Soil > Vadose zone > Saprolite...
CTAAGCACCGCGGCGCCACAGAGAAGGCTGGACACCACCCTCAGGCCAATGTCTTTCTGTTCGCACCAGCGCTTCAAGCGGACAATTCCGTGGACCGCGAGCAGGGTCAGGGACACCGCGGACTCGGAGTAATGGATCGGCCCAACCAGGTGGATGCCGGAATTGTCGTGTAAAAGGCCGAGCCCCAGGTTGCAGAGGAGGCCCCATCCGAGCAATCGGGTAAACCGGTCAAAAGGGATCCCCAGCGCAGCCAGAGCGGCGCCCAGCAGTCCGCCAAACCAGATTGCCAGCATCAGGAGGTTGTAGCTGGTGTTGCTGCCGAACCGGTGCCACAGCAAAGCGGGATTCGAGAAACCAGCCAGGCCTCCCAGCCAGGGCTCCCTCAGCAGCGGGTTGGGAGCGAAGCGAGCGGGGAAGAACGGGTTCCCGGTCAGGGCCAGGTTGAAGAGCGCGAAAGCGATCAGCGGGCCCGCCGCGCCAGCTGCAAAAGCCCACCACGCCCGGGCCGCGCCGCTTTCCCGCCGGAGAGCGCGCACCAGCAGAGCGAGGATCAGTGGAGAAGTGAGGCAGGCGATCTCAAAGGGCCGGCAGAAAAAGGCGGCTCCTACGCCGAATCCCGTCGCCGCCCACCATCCCGGCTTGGACCGCGCTTCGGCAGTTACGTAACACCACAGCGCAAAGGCCAGCAGCCCACGGGACAGGAGGTGGGCATGGGAGGTGAAGGAGAGCGCGCAGATCATCGGCGAGAGGAGAGCCACCGCCGCCGCAACTGCGCCCCAGGGACGCCCCAGGCGCCGTCCGGCCGATGCGGCGAGAAAGGTCACCGGAAATGCAGCAACCAGGGCAAACAGCCAGGTGCCGGACCGCGTCCACTCTGCCAGGGCCCAGGCCACCTGAATACCGGGCCAGTCAAATCCAGAGAGTTTGCCGTCATGCAGGAACAGAAACCGCGTTGGAAACGCCGCCAGGGGATCGAACGCGGTTACCGCCACCTTACCCATTGCCAGCACTTGCCCGCCGAACCGCGCGGCGTACTCATCATCGGTAATCGGAAAATCGAGCAGCACCAGGGCCCGTCCCACGCGCGCCAGAGCTACGGCGAGGATGAACAGCACCACCAAGCCGAGGCGCGATTGGCGCGAATCCATCTGACTCAGTGCCCGCCAGGCTCTCTGCACCGCGCCCCAGATGAAGGGGCTCAGCCCGTATCCGATCAGGCCTCCCGCCGGCAAAAGCAAGATCGCCGCGCCCAGCCAGAAATACAATTCCCCCTCATTGCTGTTGGTGAATGGGGGAAGGAAGCGGATGAACAGACCCGGCGCCGTTTCCCACAATCCCCAGAAGCAGAGGTAAAGCGATAGTCCGGCGATCAGTGCTCCAACCCGCCCGGAGTTCCACCTGGATTGTTCCATGAGCGATCAATCCAACGGCGGCGCTCCGAGTCCTTCGAAGACCCGGTCCTGGTCGGCGTCGGTCATCGAATTGTAAAAGGGGAGGCGAAGAAGTCGATCGCTGATATCCTCAGTCACGGGACATTCGCCCCGTTCGCCTCCTAATTTTTGTCCCATCGTTGAGAGGTGCAGCGGCAGATAGTGAAACACGCTGGAGACTCCCTGCGCGCGCAACCGGGCAATCGTCTCCTGGCGCGCTTGTAGCGAGGGGAAGAGCAGGTAGTACATGTGATGCGACTGCTCGCAGTGAGCAGGGACGATCGGTCGCCGCACTTGATGTCGCAACGCCCAGGCGGCCAATCCGCGGTGATATCGGTTCCAAAGGTGCTGGCGTTGCCTCTGGATCGCCGGCCAGCTCTCGAGCTGCGCGTAGAGAAAGGCTGCCAGAACATCGGACAAGAGGTAGCTTGAGCCCAGGTCCATCCAGGTGTACTTGTCCACCTCACCGCGAAAGAAACGGGATCGATTCGTTCCCTTTTCCCGGATGATCTCCGCCCGCTCCAGATGCCGGGTTTCGTTGATCAGCAGAGCGCCGCCTTCGCCGCAGGTGATGTTCTTGGTTTCATGGAAACTCTGGGTGGCGAACGTCCCGAATGTCCCCAGGTATCGACCGCGATACTTCCCAAACAGGCCGTGCGCGTTGTCTTCCACCACCGGAATGCGGTGGACGTTGGCGATCGCCATGATCCGGTCCATCTCGCATCCCACGCCAGCGTAATGGACCACCACGATCGCCTTGGTTCGCGGGGAAATCAGCGACTCCAATAGCGATTCATCGAGGTTCAGGGTGTCCGGGCGGATGTCGGCGAAGACTGGCCGCGCCCCGCGAAGCACGAAAGCATTGACGGTGGAGACGAAGGTGAAAGAGGGGACGATCACCTCGTCGCCGGGCTGCAGCTCCAGAAGCAGCGCGGCCATCTCCAGAGCATGGGTACACGAGGGCGTGAGCAACACCCCGCCCGTTCCCAGCGTTTGTTCCAGGAGCGCCCGGCATTTTTTGGTGAACGCGCCGTCTCCGGAGATTTGCCCCAGAGCCAGAGCTTGAGAAATGTATTCGAATTCTTTGCCGGCCAGCGTTGCCCAGTTGAACGCCAGCGGCGGCCTGGGACACTCGAGTGGTTTGGAGCTCGGGCGTTCCGGTTTCGAGGAGTAGTCCTCGCTGACTTCTTTCGCGTAGACCATCCTCCGCACAGCCATCTGCCCCAGTATCTCAAAGTCAGCTCACCTTCGGTTATGTGGGAAAAGAGAACGAAAGTGCGCCGCTGTAGTTACTGGTGCGCGCGCCGGTAGCGCCTGCGGGCGATGTTTTTCGCTGAGGGCCGGCAGCCGCTAGCGATTGGAAGACTGCAACGAGAGTTGACTTAAATGACGCCGATTTGTTGCACGGGCACTGGCGTCCAGCTCTGCCGGGGCTGAGGGACCCGCCGCGCAATCCATCGGAACACGAGCGAGAGGACGATCGTCCACAAAACATCTCCGGCCAACGTGGCTCCGAAAAACGGGATCGCCGCCCAGTAGCACGCGGCCAGCCCCCCGAGCGTGAAGCCGTACAATCCGCCCGCCCACACTCCGAAATTCGACAGCGTGAAGAAAGCCACCGAGCCGAGCACGGCGGCGCCAATCGCCCCTCCCCGCCGCGCGCGCAGCCACCGCCCCAGCAAGAGCTGAACCGCGAAGCCCGCGTACACGAATGGCGTGGCGGCACTGAAAAGGGAATAGCCGTTCAGACGCGCCAGGCAAATATCCCCCAGAAGCATCGCTGCAAATAGAAGCGGAACTCCGATTCGCACCGGAAGGGTTCGCCCGACGAAGACGCTGGTGGCCCCGACGGGCGCAAAGTTCCACGGGTGTGGAACGATGCGGAGCAGGACACAGGCAAGCAACATCAGTAGCGGCAGCATCTCGTCTCCTTTGACAAGGCATTTCCTACACGCCTTCTATCGCTCGTTTCAAACTTTTTGTCTTGACCCCCTTCGCCACCACCCGTACAAGCGCCTCACCTTCGGGTGCCCATGACGGGCATTCAAGAGGGAAGCCGGTCGAAATCCGGCGCGGTCCCGCCACTGTAGTCGGGCAGCCCTGAGGTCAGGGCTTAGGGGCTTCCGTCAGTCACCACTTCGCGGCCGGTCGCGGCGCGGGGGAAGGTGGGAAGACCCATCGGTCGAAGCGCGTGGTGCGCGTCGCCGAGTCCGAGAGCCAGGAGACCTGCCCGAAGGGGCGGCAGAATTGCCGCTGTCCTTCTCTCTTCGAGCGAGAGAGCGGAAGGAACCGATGAAGACCTTCATTCAGTGTGCCCTGCATGCAGCTTTCGTACTCGTTTCGGTAGTTGTTTTCGCAGATCAATCCGTCGCCGACGATCCGGACGCGTCCAAGAGTTCAAGCCCGTCGACTCCTCAGAGACACTCAAAGCTCGAAACGGTCGTCACCGCGACGCGCACCGAGACCCCCACCAGTCACGTCGGGAGCGCCGTGACGGTGATCTCCGGCGAGGAACTGAAGGCGGGCCAATACGAGTGGGTGTCCGAGGCTCTCCGGCAAGTTCCCGGAGTCGACGTCGTGCGAAGCGGAGGCTATGGAGCCCTGACCTCGGTCTTCATTCGAGGCGCCAACTCCAACCATACGCTGGCGCTGGTGGACGGGGTGGAGCTTGCCGACCCAAGCAATATTACTGGACAGTCCGATTTCTCGGACTTCGCCCCGGAGAACATCGATCGCATCGAAGTGCTTCGCGGCCCCGCCAGCAGCCTCTACGGCTCCGATGCAATCGGGGGGGTGATCAACATCATCACCCGGCAAGGCTCCGGGCCTCCTCGCTTCAGCTTCATTGGAGAAGGAGGTAGCTCTCAAACGACCCGTGGACTGGCCTCGGTCTCCGGCGGCACGGACTGGGTCAATTATGCGCTGAGCGCGAGCAATCTTCGCAGCGACGGAATCTCGACGAGCCCGCTGCAGACGCGACCGTATCTCCGATCAAACCTCAGTGCCCGGGTGGGGACGTCTTTCCTTGGGGCTTGGAAGCTCTCTCTCTTCACCCACTACCTCAACTCGCGAACCAACATTGACGACATTCAAAATGGCCGCGCCGTCTATGACCCTAACAACACTTATCGAGTCGACCAATTGCTGACGCGCGCTGAGCTCCGCGGCTCGATGTTCCAAGGACGCTGGCAGCAGACGTTGGGATTCTCCTGGGCTCATAGCTTCCGGTCTGCGGACAACCTCCCCGACGTCGCCAACCCCAACAGCTCCAAAGGACGATTCCTGGGCATCAAGACCAAGTTGGATTGGCAGCACCAATTGACGCTCTTCAAGGGGAACGTCGCCCTGGTGCTCCTCGAAGCCAAAGAGGATACGGCGCAAACCTCTTCCGCATTCACCAGCCCGGACTTCAGCTTTTCGAGCACTTTCCCTCGCACGTCGGTCCGCAACTACGCGGTGACGGCGGAGGATCGCCAGCAGCTCTTTGAGAGCTTGTATCTCACTGGCTCGGTCCGATGGGACCATCACGACCTGTTCGGAGATGTGGTGACGCAGAGTGTGGCGGCTGCTTACGAATTCGCGCCCACAGGCACTCGCTTTCACCTGACCGAGGGCACCGGTTTCAAGGCACCGAGCCTGTTGCAGCTCTACGATCCGCAATACGGAAACAAGGACCTGCGGCCGGAACGCAGCCTATCTTTCGACGGGGGGATCGACCAAGAGTTTTTCGATGGCGCTTTCTCCATCGGTAGCACCTTCTTCACCACCGATATTAAGCAGCTGATCGGCTTTGACCCACTCACCTTCAAGTCGATCAACATCAATGCGGCTCGCATCACCGGCCTTGAAAACTTTGCACGCTTCTCCTATCGGGCCTTTCGCGCCCGGGTGGACTACACCTGGATGCATCCCCTGGATCGAAGCACCGGACGCGATTTGGTTCGCCGACCACGCAACAAGGTCAATGTGCAGGTCGGTCAATCCGTCGCAGGGTTGGAGCTCGGGGCGCGACTGACCTACGTGGGAGCGCGGGACGATCTCGATTTCACCCTGCCGGCGCCCGCGCCCGTCTCCCTCGGGTCCTATTTCCTGCTGACCGTCACCGCGCAGTATCAGCTCACGCGAAACGTGGCGCTTTTCGGGCGAGTCGAGAACTCCTTGAACCAGCACTATGAGGAGGTGCGAACCTTTCCGGTTCCCAGCCGCACGGTATTCCTCGGCGCCCGGGTGGACTTATAGCCATCCGAACGGCTCAGGGCGGAACGGGAGACTCCTCGGGGGGATCGGTTTCTGGCTGCTCCGAAGTGCGACCATCCAGCAGCTCCAGAAGCGCCCTGAGCGCATCGGCTCGGGTGAAGATACCGACCACCGCGTCCTTTTCCACCACCACCGCCGAGCCGTACTTTTGGCTGATCAGGGTCTCCACTACCGCCTCAACGCGGCTGTCCGGAGGAACGGCATAGGGGTTCTCGGTCATCGCCTCGTCCACTGTCACCTGTTCGGGGTCGGTGCTTTTGAGCGTTTCGATCAGGTGAAGATCTCGCTGCGAGACAATTCCCACCAGCCGGTGGCGCTCCGTCACCGGCAAGTGACGGACGTTCTTGTCGCGCATCAGCTCATGCGCGTGCGCCAGCGTGTCGCTGGGGCCAATACAGACGGGATTGAGCGTCATGTACTCGCGAACGGTCATCTGCGGAGTCCCCCGATCCGGTTCTGCGGGCTTGGCGAAGGATGATATTGCGGTTGCCGTGGCTTCGGGAAGCCTTTCACTCGGGACCATTCCGAACGCCTGGTTGCAATGAGCTTTTTTCAACGAATGACTCGGCTGTTAGGGCCGGCCAGGGTCCTGCGGGGCCTGCGCTTCTATCCTCCCTACCTGGGGGCGGGAGTTCGGGTGACGCGGGTGAGTGAGAGGTTGGACGTGCTCGAAGTTGAAATGCCGCTTCGAGCGTGGAACCGGAACTACGTCGGAACCCAATTCGGCGGCTCGCTCTACTCGATGTGCGATCCCTTTTTCATGCTGCTGGCGATGATCCGCCTGGGGCCCGGCTACGTCGTTTGGGACAAGTCCGCCTCGATCGACTTTCTAAAACCAGGTCGAGGTCGAGTGCGGGCGCGCTTCGAGCTGACCGAGGAAACCCTGGAGACGATTCGAGCCGCCGTCGAGCGGGAGGGCAAGGTGAATCCGGCGTTCGAGGTCACCATCCGCGACGATGATGGAAACCCGGTTGCTCTGGTGAAGAAGGTGCTGTCGATTCGGAAGAAAGCTCAGAGCTGAGCCCCTTCAAGGCGGGGTGCTTTCTGGGGTTCCTCCAACACCCTCCTTGACGTCCTTGACGACTTTCTTCGTTGTCTTTTTGGCCGACTTACCGACTCGCTCCAGCTTCTTGCCAGTCTTGGTCGCAGTGGTGCCTATCTTGTCGCCGGCAGTTTGGAGGCCCTCCTTGGTCTTCTCGCCGGCAGTTTGCAAGCCCTCCTTCGTCTTCTCGCCGGCAGTACGCAGGCCCTCCTTGGTCTTCTCGCCGGCGGTTCGCAAGCCCTCCTTGGTGCGCTCGGCGGCAACGCGGGCGGCGTTTCCCACGTGCTTCCCCGCTTGCCGAAGCTCCTCTTTGAGACCCTGCGTCCGCGGCTGCGACGCCGAGGACGATTCTTCAGAGAAGCCCAAGCTTGCCCAAGCAAGAAAGGTGACGAAGGTCATGGGGGCGATGGTAGTCATAAGGGGCCTACGGTTTTTGCTGGGATCTGATCTGCGCTTCGATCTTCTTGCGGATATCGGGCGGAAGGCTTTCCAGTCCACGCATCCCACCCATGCCCCCCATGTTGGGCGGCGGCGGCGCCTTCTTGAACATCTCCACCCCCGAGTCGAGTCGCGATCGGACGCCGTCATAGACCGCGTAGGTGAGGGCGTCGGTGGATCCCTTCACGTAGACTTCTTTCCCCTTCTCCTTCTCGGCCACCACTTCCTTGCCGAACTTGAGCGACTGCGCGGGCCCCCCTTCGACGTTGAGCTCGACGGTGGTGGTGGGGCGAGCGAGGCCCGACTCGGACGGGCTGGGTGATTTGCTGATCAGCCGACTGCCCTTCGTCGCGCGAAGCATTTGAAGCTGATTTTGAACCTGGTTCGGATCGAACTCAAAGCCAGTCGGCAGTTTCTTGGGCTCAATGATCCTCCAGGCATCGCCACTCTTGGCGAGCACCGTTTTCTTACCCGGAGACTGAATGGAGATCCGGGTCACCTTTTGCGGATCGAACGACAGCAGCGAGAGGTCGCGCATGTCGTTGAATCTGCGGGTGATGTTGTTCGCCGTGTAACTGGCGAGCAGATAAACCTGTGGGTCTCCCTCCACCTTGGCCGGAACCGGTCCCTTCATCCCGTTGGGCTTGGCCTCGGGCTCGTTGCCCAGGTGCACCGCGATGTGTTTGCCGTCCTTGAGCTGGGCTTCCACCCAGGAGTGGTCGCCCGACAGCCCGAGCGACTCATCGCTTCCCGGCGAATCGTTGAAGTCCTGGGTCCGCAAGGTCGCCAGCTGCTGAACCAGCCCCTGGAGGGCGGACGCATCGAGCCGGAAGCCCTTGGGCAGCTCGCCCTTGAGCTGCCACGCCGAGCCCTCCGATTTGAGCGCGTACGGCGGCTCTCCCTTCGGATGGACGGTGACTTCGCTGAAGTCGTCCGGCTTCAAGGACAGAATGGCGCGCTTCCGCCAGGCACCGGAGTCCTTCCTGGCCAGGTACTGGAAGCGACCCTGGGCGGCAAACACGGACTTGTCGTTGCCCTGGCGCAGATAGACGCCTCCGTTCTTGGCGGACTTTCCCAGGACGATCTGGACCGGTGGGGCGCCGTCGCGGACGAGCTTCACGCCCGTCCCCTTGGCGTCGTCGATTTCGAACTCTGCTTGTTTCTCCGCATTCTCAGTGACGAAGTCCCCTACCTTGATCTCCTTGTAGGCATCGAGCATGGAGTTGACCTGGGTCTCGTCGGCGGGATGCTTCTGATCTGGCTTCTTGGGATCGACCACCATCCACGCCGCCCCTTCCTTCTTCAAACTGGCTGGTTTGGGCCCGGTGATTTCAATCGCTGTCACCTTGTCCGTCTCTACGACCGGCAGCTCGAGCTTGCGCACGCCCACGCTGACCTGGCGCTCGCGGCTAGCGAAAAACGCGATCAGAAGCGCTGCGAAAATGCCAATGGCGATGGCTGTTCCTTTTTTCATGTCCTCGCTCCTTCGCGACGATCCTCAGAGAGGGTAAAATTCAGACGTTGATCGTGGCCCGCCGGGCCTCTCGAATCCGCCAGCGAACCACGCCGAAGAGAGCGAACAACAGCGGGAGGCCGAGGATGTTCGCCACCTTCACCGTATTGCGGAGGCTATCGCTCAGCTCCGGCTGCAAGGGGGCCTCCGCCAGGCCTCGGGTCCGCATTTGAAGCATGTCCGAATCGAGCAGCATCCAATCGGCGAGGTTGAGCAACAGCGCCGCGTTGGCGTTGCGTCCCATGAACTCGTCCAGGAAGAGAGCCGATCCCCCGACGGCGATCACCCGCGCGTCGGACTTGCTGATCGCGGCCAGCGGAGCTCCGGAGCTGGTCGGGGTGCTCGAGGCCTGCGCCTCCGACGCATAGTGGCTGGGCAGCTTCCCGCTCACCTGGGCGATCAGGTTGTGCGGTCCGGTGGGAATGATCGTCTCCGAGCGCCAATCGCGGCGCGGATCGATGTTGAAAGGCTTGGGCTCCAGCCAGCTCTTGGGGCTGGACTTCGCCAGCACCGCGGCCTGCCAACCCTGCCCGGGGGTGACCGAAAGCGAAGTGACGAAAGGAAGGTTGATTCCCGCCAGGCCCTTGGTGATCGGACTGTCGCCTTCGAGGCGATGCAGCTGCGGAATGAAAGGGTAGGGGACGGGGAGAGATACCACCATATATCCGCGTCGCTCCTGGACGTTGAGCGGGGTGTTCTGCACATCCGCGACCAGCTTGTCGTCCAGCGCAATTCCATAGCTGGCGAGCATCGGGGTCAACCCGTGCTCCACCGGAGTGGGCTCGAACGTCTTGATATCCACGTGAACCACATCCAGGAAGAAGGCAGCGCTTTTCCCCTGCATGATGAACTGATCCAGCGCCTTCATCTCTTCGGGTTTGAAAGGCTTGGAAGGGCCAAGAACGAAGATCGCGTCCACGTCGTCGTCGATCTTCTTGGAAAGGTCCACCGTCTTCACCTTGTAGGTCTGGCTGAGGAGCGTCTCCAGGTGGTGGAGCTTCTCGTGCAGCTTGGGCTCCTCGTGCCCCTCGGTGAAGGCGATCACCGGCTCTTTGGAGCGGGTCAATTTCCGGATCAACGAGGTGAGGTCGTACTCCAGCGATCGGGTGTCCTGCACCACCGGGATCACTTCCTTCTTCTCCAGGTGTGAAATGACGATTCCCATGTAGGCGCGTTTGGTCTGGACCTGGTCCTCTCGCACCTCGCGAATCTCCACCGGCTGCAAGCCTTGCTCTCCCAGCTCTTTTTCCATCGGCGTCGGCTCCCGGAACGTCCGGCCGAAGATGTCGCGCTTGACTTCCTTCTTCGCCTCTTTGTCCTTGGCCGACTCCTGGCCCATCGGATCGATGACCTCGAAGCTGAGCTGACCCTTGGAGGCCGAGCGGAACTCCTGGAGTAAATCGCGCACGTAACGGGCATTGCCGGAGTACGGGGCGGGAAGCTTGTCGGTGAAATAGGCTCTCACCGTCACCGGGTCCCGCAAGGTCCCCAGGGTGGCCTTGGTCGCCTTGGACAAGGTATAGATCCGATCCCGGGTGGCATCCACGCGGAGGAAAGCGCGCAGCCCCAGGATATTGAGCAGCACCAAGCTGCCCAGGGCGGCGATCAGGAAAGTGTTGGCATTGCGGGTACCGATTCGCATGGCGTGCCTCACTGCCGGGCCGCGGACAGAGACCGGTTGGTCAGCACCAGTCCGGCGGCCGTGAGAGAAAGGTAATAGACGATGTCGCGGGTATCGAACACTCCCCGCGCGATGTTTTCAAAATGGTAGTCGACCGAGAGAAACTGCAGCAGCTCTCCCAAGGTGGCCGGCAAGAAGATCGCGAACTTGTCCACGAACCAGAAAGAAAAGCAGATCAGCAGACCGACGATGAATCCAATGACTTGATTGCGGCTCATCGCGCTCGCCCAAAGCCCAATCGAGAGAAAGCTCGAAGCCATCAAGAGCAAGCCGATGTAACCGGCGATCACCGGCCCCCAGTCGAAGCGAACGCCCGATGCGGTCAGGCTGGCCGCGGTGATCGCGTACGGCAAGGTCCAGAGCAGTGCCACCGCCACCATTCCCAGCGCGGCGATGAACTTCCCCAGCACCACTTCCCAGTCCCGGACCGGCATGCTCAGGAGCAATTCCATGGTCCCGGACTTTCGTTCCTCGGCGATCAAGCGCATCGTCACCGCGGGAGCAAAGACGATGAATACCAGCGGCGTGATCGCGAAATAGTTGCGCAACGACGCCACCCCGGCGACGAAGAAGGTGCTGAAGAAAAGCCAGCCGCCCCAGATCAAGAAAACGCCGATCACGATGTAGGCGATCGGGGACTGAAAAAAGGCTTTGAATTCTCGCCTTGCAATTGCCATTGCGATGTTCATCGACGACCTCGAAGTGACATCAGGAAAGGTTAAGCGGCGGCGGACGTTGAGGTGCGCGCCGGTGGCGCTTCAGTAGCCGTTAGCTTGCGGAAAGTCTCCTCCAGGCTGACGTGGCGGCGACGCATCTCGAGCAACAGCAAGTTGCTCTTCACCGTCGCCTCGAAGAGGGCCCGCCGCGGGTCCTCCGCTTTGTATCGGAGCAGGAAGCCGAGGGTATTTCCGCCCTCGCCCTCGCTGGGCTCGATGCCGACGACGCCCGGAACGCGTTCGAGAATGGCCCGGACCTCGGCCGCCTGGAGCGCTGCTCCAAAACGCGAGGCGATCACCACGTTGATCGTACCCC
>Ga0137388_10002596_pt1 | contig 11392 bp, 4 predicted proteins | sample 15con2h14AmetaG_FD_104644 | JGI IMG/M metagenome (GOLD analysis project Ga0137388, IMG submission 104644) | Vadose zone soil microbial communities from Angelo Coast Range Reserve, California, USA - 15con2h1.4A metaG | ecosystem: Environmental > Terrestrial > Soil > Vadose zone > Saprolite...
ATCCCCGCCTCGATGGCCGCCACTTCCTCGCGCGAGAGCGGTCGAGTGAGGTCGGTCCCGGACACCTCGCCCACGAACACGGGATGGATCTGCCGGATGGACATGTTCATCGGAGCAAGCCTATCGTAACCCACGGACGCTCCAGATCGGCACCGGGCGGGCCAGCCCCTTCAGAGTGAGTGGGCCCACGTCGTCGGCTTCGATGATGTCCTCCACGGCCCCCGCGACGCTGGCCGAGATCAGGATCTGTCCGCCCGCGGCCTCGCCGCAGAGCCGCGCCGCCAGGTTCGTGACCGTGCCGATCGCGCCATAGTCCAGCCGGCCCTCGAAGCCGATGGCGCCGATGGTGGCGTAGCCCTTGGCGATGCCCAAGCCGAGTGCCAGGTCCCAGCCGCGCTTGCTCCAGCGGGCGGCGAGGCCGGCGATGAGGTCTCGCATCGCGACGGCCATGCGGATCGCGCGCTCGGCCGGGTTCGGGATCTCCACCGGATCGTTGAAGAAGATCATCATGCCGTCGCCGGTGAAGCGCTCGAGCGTGCCCTCGTGCTCCAGGATGAGGCGGCCCATCTCCGCGTGGTACTCGCGGAGCACGCCCATGACCTCCTCGGGCTCGGCCGTCTCGGCGAAGGCGGTGAAGCCGCGGAGGTCGACGAACACGACGGTCACCTCGCGCCGGTGGGTCTTCAGAGGATCGTCGGTGCCGCCAGCCACGATGAGCTCCGCGAGCTGCGGGGAGAAGAAGCGCTTGAGCCTGCCCAGGTGCTCGAGCTGGGCGACCTGCTCCGCGACGCGCCGCTCCAGCGTCTGGTTCAACTCCGCGAGCTCGCGGCGATGGCGCGCCTCCTGGTCGTGCAGGCGCTTCTTTTCCAGGCACGCTCCGATCCTGGCCTGCAATAGCACCGGGTCGAACGGCTTGCCCAGATAGTCCTCGGCGCCCAGCTGGATGCACCGCACCACGCTGTCCAGCTCGTCCAGCGCCGAGATCATGAGGACCGGGATGTCGCGAAGCGCGCGGTCGGCCTTGAGGCGCTTGAGCACGGCGTAGCCGTCGAGGTCCGGCATCATGACGTCGAGGAGCACGAGGTCGACCGGTGTCCCCGCCAGCGCGGCGAGCGCGGCGCTCCCACCGGCCGCGGTCAGCACCTCGTAGTCCTGGCGCTTGAGGCGTCGAGCGAGCATGTCGCGATTGTCCTCGTTGTCGTCCACGACCAGGATCACGTCGCGGCGCTCTGCCTGCTGACCGGCGCCGGATTCCGCGGGCGCCGCCTGCCGCCCGACCTCTTGAGCCGACGCACCACCGGGGCGCAGCAGCGCGTCGAGGCGTTCGGTGGCCGCGCGGATGCGGTCCAGGTCCGGGAGCAGCGAGCTCGCGCCTGACTCCGACGCCCGCCGGCGCAGTGCCTCGCCCGCCGCGCGGATGCGCTCGAGCGGCGGGCCCAGCGTGCCGCGCGCAGCCGCCAGGTCGGGTGGTCTCGTATGGCTCCGCGCCAGCACCTCGTTCAGCAGCGCCAAGAGCTGCCGAGCGTCGGCGCGGAGCGCGGCGAACCCGGCGGTCAAGTCGGGTTTGCCGCCGTCCTCGAGCTCCTCGAGGAGCAGCTCGGTGTACCCGATGATGTGGTTCAGCGGCGTGCGTAGCTCGTGGCGAAGCTGTGCGGCGGGGTCGATGCTCACGCGCCGGCCGCCCGCCCGAGCAGCGCCTCGATCTTCTCGATCAGCCGAGTGAAATCGACGGGCTTGGTGTCGAACTCGTCGCAGCCCGCCGCGATGGCCTTCTCGCGGTCGCCGGACATGGCGTGCGCGGTGAGCGCGATCACGGGGATGCCTCGCGTCTCCGGCGCGGCCTTGATCTGTCGGGTCGCCTCCCACCCGTCGAGCACTGGGAGGCTCATGTCCATCAGGATCAGCGCCGGCGCCTCCGACCGCGCCATGGCCACGCCTTGCTCGCCGTCGACCGCGATCGCCACGTCGTACCCGCGCCTGGCGAGACGGCGAGAGAGCATGTCCCGGTTCATCTCGTTGTCCTCGACGAGCAGGATCCTGGCCATCAGGCCTTGAGTCTCCGACGGGCGACGCTGGTCGCCACCAGCTCGCGCACCTCGGCCAGGAGCTGATCGCGGCCGTGCTCGCCTTTCTGGAGGATCTTCTGGACGTAGCCGTTGAGCCGTTCGTGGTCGTCGCGGGACAGGTCTCGGGCCGTGATGACGACGACCGGAATCGCCCGCCAGGCCTCGTGGCGGCGGAGCTCGGCGACGAACTCGAAGCCATCCATCTCAGGCATCATCAGGTCGAGCAGGATGACGCTCGGCTTCACGTCGCGCAGGCGCTCGAGCGCCACTCGCCCGTTCTCCGCCTCGACGACCGCGTAGCCCTCCGGCTCGAGCATGCGCCGGAGGAGCTGCCGGAGCTCGCCGTCGTCGTCCACAACCAGCACCGGGCGGTCGCGCCGGTATTGCTTCAGCACCGTCACCAGACGCTCGCGGTCGATCGGCTTGGTGAGATAGTCGGAGGCGCCGAGGGCGTAGCCCAGGTTCCTGTCGTCGACGATCGTCAGCATGATGACGGGAACGTCGGCGACAGCTGGGTCGGCCTTGAGCGCCGACAGGACCGCCCAACCGTCCATTCCAGGCATCATGACGTCGAGCGTGATCGCATCCGGGCGAAGCTCGCGGGCCCGTCGCAGGCCCTCCTCGCCGCCAGCCGCGGTGACGACCCGGAACCCTTCCCTGGCGAGGAAGCGCTGCATCAGGTCCCGCACCGCCGCCTCGTCGTCGATCACCAGCACGGTGCCGACGCCCGACGCCACGCGGTCGGGGGGTGCGGCGTGCGCCGCCGGCTCCTCGACGATCGCGGCCACGAGGGCCGGCAGCAGGATGGTGAAGGTGCTGCCTCGGCCCGCCTCGCTTGCGACGGTGACGTCGCCGCCCATCATGCGGCAGAGCCGCCGGCTCAGCGCCAGGCCGAGACCCGTCCCGCCGTACTTGCGCGTCGTGGCCGCGTCGGCCTGGGAGAAGACCTCGAACAGCCGCGTGAGCTGCTCGGGCGTCATGCCGATGCCCGTGTCGTTGACACTGAACTCGATCCAGTCCTGGCCGTCCATCACCTCGCGGGCCACCGCCAGCGAGATCGTTCCCCGATCGGTGAACTTGCAGGCGTTGCTCAGGAGATTGAAGAGGGCCTGGCGCACCTTCGTCAGGTCCGCCCGCATGGTGCCAGTATCGTCCGGGCAGCGCACCTCCAGACGGTTAGTGTTCTTCCCGGCCAGCGGTTGGATCACCGCGACGATGTCCCTGACCAAGCCGGCCACGTCGAAGCTCTCGAGGTACAGCTCCATCTTGCCGGCCTCGATCTTGGAGAGGTCGAGCACGGCGTTGATCAGCTCGAGCAGGTGCTTGCCAGCCGCGTTGATCTTCTTGAGGTCGTCCGTGAACTGCTCGGCGCCGAGGTCGGCGGCGTCCTCCTGGAGCATTTCGCTGTAGCCGATGATCGCGTTGAGCGGCGTGCGCAGCTCGTGGGACATGTTGGCCAGGAACTCGGACTTGTGGCGGTCGGCCGCCTCGAGCTGGCGGCTCTTGTCCCCGATCTCCCGGAACAGCCGCGCGTTCTGGATGGCCAGGGCCGACTGGCCGGCGAAGGTCTTGAGCAGGTCGATGACCTGGGGCGAGAAATCTCCGGGCGTGTTCTTGTTGACGGTCAGCCCGCCGATGAGGTGGTCTTCGCGCAAGAGCGGAATGGCCAGGAGCGCCCGGGTCCCGATCCGCAACAGCACGTCGCGGAGTGGGCCGTGGTACGCGCCCTCCTGGGCGATGTCGGGAATCTGGACCGGCTCGCGCGTCACGGCCATGCGTCCGGCGACGCCTTCCCCCCGTCGGATCGGCGTGCGTCGGGCGATGGCGACGACCTCCTCGGCGAGGTTGTGAGTAGCGCGCAGGTGGAACTCCTCGGCCCTCTCGTCGTACTCGTAGACGGTGCACGCGTCGGTCCCGGCGAGCTGACTGGCGCGGGAGACGATCGTGCTGAGCACGGTCTCCAGGTCGAGGGTCGAGCTAAGGGCCTGGCTGACCTCGCCCAGCGCCTGGAGCTCCTGGACCGAGCGGGTGAGCTCGGCCGTGCGGGCCTGCAGCTCGCTGAGGAGCCGCGCGTTCTCGATGGCGATGGCGGCCTGGTCGGCGAAGGTCTCCATCAAGGCGATCTGACTGTCGGTGAACGGCCGGACCTCGTGACGGTAGATGGTGATCACGCCTAGCAGCTCGTCTGCCCTGACCATCGGGATCGCCAGCATGGTCCGGATGGGGTCGATCTGTCGCGACGCGTAAGTGTATTCAGGGTCGGCCTGAGCGTCGTGAACGTGCGTGGTGCGTCGCTCGAGGCCGGCGCGCGCCGTCGTGCTCCCGCGTCCGGGCGCAATGGGGTTCCCCTCGAGGAAGGCGCGCAGCTCTGACGAGGCGTTGTGGGTTGCCACGACTCTCAGAAGTTGATTCTCGAAGCGCCAGACGATGGCGCGTTCGGCGTCGCACAGCCTGATTCCGTTCTCCGCCAGCGTCTCGAAGACCGGCTGGAGATCGAAGGTGGATCGGCCGATGACCTTGAGGAGCTCGCTGGTCGCCGTCTGCTGCTCGAGCGCGGCCCGCAGCTCGCCGTTGCGTGCCTCCAGCTCGGTGAACAGGCGCACGTTCTCGATGGCGATCACCGCCTGGTCCGCGAATGTCCGGAGGAGGGTGATCTGCTTGTCGGAGAACGGCCGTGGCGTCCCCCACATATGGACGTTGACGGTGCCGATCGGGGACGCATCACGAAGCATGGGCACCGCCAACACACTTCGAAGTCCGGCACCTCGCACGGCACGGATGTCGTAGTCGCGGTCCTCCCGGAGGTCAGGGACGTGGACGGGCTGGCCTGTCAGAACCGCTCGGCCAGCCGCGCTCCCCATGCTCGGCGCCATCGGAAAGGCACTTCGCAGGATCTCGGTGCGTTCGGGACTGATGTTGTCGAGAGATTGGAGGCGCATCAATTCGCCGTCGTAGGTAATGACTTGCGCACTACCAGCCTCACACAGCCTGCGGGCGTTCTGGGCGATCGTGTCAAAGACTGGCTGGACATCCGTGGGCGAGCTCGAGATCACCCGCAGAATCTCGGCCGTCGCCGTCTGCTGCTCCAGCGCCTCGGTGAGGTCGGCGTTCTTGGTCTGCAGCTCGCTGAGCAGCCGCGCGTTCTCGATGGCGATGGCCGCCTGATCGGCGAAGGTCTCCATCAGGGCAATCTGGCTGTCGGTGAACGCCAGGACTTCGTGCCGGTAGATGATGATCACTCCCAGTAACTCGTCCGCCCTGAGCATCGGGATCGCCAGCACGGTCCGGATGGGATCGACTTGCCCCACACCATAGGTGTACTCGGGGTCCGCCAGGATGTCGTCAATGTGGATGGTCCGTCGCTCGAGGGCGGCCCGCGCTGTACCGCTCCCGCGTCCGGGCGGGACGGGATTCGCCTCGACGAACGCCCTCAGCTCAGGGGAAGCGTTGTGAGTGGCCACGACTCGCAGCAGCTGACCGTCGAAGCGGAAGATGAACGCGCGCTCGGCCTCGCACAGCCTGACTGCGTTCTCGGCCAGCGTATCGAAGACCGGCTGGAGATCGAACGTGGACCGGCCGATCACCTTGAGGAGCTCGCTGGTCGCCGTCTGCTGCTCGAGCGCGACCCGCAGCTCGCCGTTGCGCGCCTCCAACTCGCTGAACAGCCGCACGTTCTCGATCGCGATGACAGCCTGATCGGCGAAGGTCTGGAGGAGCGCGATCTGCCTGTCCGAGAAGGACCCCGGCTGGGGCCTACCGACGACGATGGAGCCAAGGGGCGATCCGTCGCGCAGCATGGGCACCGCGAGGACACTGCGAAAACCGCTGGCGAGGGACCGTTGCGTGATGCCGTACTCGGGGTCGTCGAGGATGTCGGGGATGTGTACGAGGGTTCGCTTGAGAACGGTCCGCGTCGCGGCGCTCTCCGGACCTAGGCGCATAGGGAATGCGCCTCTGATCGCCGTGATCCCATCCGGATCGACGTTCGTGGTCGCGGCGAGGTGGACAAGCTCGCCGTCGAACCTGCACACATTGGCGACGACGGCCTCGCACAGCCGCATGGCCTGCTCGGCTATCGCATCGAAGACCGGCTGGGCGTCCGTCGGCGAGCTCGATATAACGCGCAGGATCTCACTCGTCGCCGTCTGCTGCTCCAGGGCCTCGGTGAGATCGGCGTTCTTGGTCTGGAGCTCGGTGAGCAGCCGCGCGTTCTCGATGGCGATAGCCGCCTGGTCGGCGAAGGTCTCCATCAGGGCGATCTGACTGTCGGTGAACGGCCGGACCTCGAGCCGGTAGATGGCGATAACCCCAAGCAACTCGTCCGCCCTGAGCATCGGGATCGCAAGCACGGTCCGGATGGGGTCGACCTGTCGCGCCCCGAACGTGTAGTCGGGGTCGGCCAGGGCATCGGGAATGTGGACGGTGCGCCGCTCGAGGGCGGCACGCGCCGCCCCGCTGTTGCGGCCCGGGGGAATCGGATTCCGCTCGGCAAATTCTCTCAGCGCGGGGGTGGCGTTGTGGATAACCACGGGTCGCAGAACCTGACCGTCGGGGCGCCAGATGAACGCGCGCTCGGCCGCACATAGCCTGATCGCGTTCTCGGCTAGCGCCTCGAAGACCGGCTGGAGATCGAAGGTAGACCGACCGATCACCCTCAAGAGTTCGCTGGTCGCCGTCTGCTGCTCGAGCGCGACCCGCAGCTCGCTGTTGCGCTCTTCCAGTTCCTTGAACAGCCGCGCGTTCTCGATGGCGATGACGGCCTGGTCGGCGAAGGTCTGGAGCAGGGCAACCTGGCGCTCGGTGAAGAGGAGCGCCTCGCTACGGCGGACACCGATCGCGCCGATCGCAACCCCTTCTCGCATCAAGGGGACGTTGAGGGTCGTGCGATGGCCCATGCGCCGGGCGTTCTCACTGCCTTCGGGGAACCCGTCCACCTCAGTCTGCATATCGACGACGTGAACAGCCCGCCCGTCGAGCACTGCTCGGCCATTGGCCGTCCCGCGGACCAGTGGGAGGGTGAATTGGATGGGGATCGAACCGTGATGAGCGACGAGGCGCAAGAGGTCCCCATCGCGGCGGAAAATGTGGGCGTCCAACGACTCGCACAGGCGAGCGGCACTCTCCGCGACAGCGTCGAACACCGGCTGCACGTCGGTCGGCGACTGGCTGATGACACGCAGGATCTCGCTCGTCGCCGTTTGCTGCTCCAGGGCCTCGGTGAGGTTCGCGTTCTTGGCTTGCAGCTCGTTAAGCAGCCGCGCGTTCTCGATGGCGATGACGGCTTGATCGGCGAACGTGGCGACGAGGTCGATCTGCTTGTCGGTGAACGCGCGGACCTCCGTCCGCCACATGAAGAAGACTCCGACCAGTTCGTCCTCTCTCAGCATGGGAACGCCTAGCACGGATCGGTAGTTGTTGACTCGCTGTGCCTCGTGCATCGTGAACTCGGGGTCCGCTAGAACGTCGACCAAATGGATCGTCCGATGCTCGAGCGCGGCCCGCCCGATCGCCGAGCCGCGTCCCGGGCGGATCACGTTCCGCCGCCAGTACTCGCTGAACTCGGGGCTGGTTCCATACTCGGCGAGAAACCGAAACACCTCGCCATCGAACCGCGCAAGGAGCCCACCCTCGGCCCCGGCCAGCCGGGTGGCGTTCTCGATGAGGGTTTGGAGCACCGGCTGGAGATCGAACGTGGAGCGGCTGATCACCTTGAGCACTTCGCTGGTCGCCGTCTGCTGCTCGAGCGCGACCCTCAGCTCGCTGTTGCGCTCTTCCAGTTCCTTGAACAGCCGCACGTTCTCGATGGCGATGACCGCCTGGTCGGCGAAGGTCTCGAGGAGGGCGACCTGTCGCTCCGTGAAGAACTGCGCCTCGGTGCGGCGGATTTGGATCGAGCCAATAGCGACACCTTCTCGCATCAAGGGGACGCTGAGGATCGTGCGGAAGCCCATGCGTCGCGCGTTCTCACTGCTCTCTGGGAATTCGTCCACTTCGGTTTGCGCGTCTGCGACGTGGACGGTCCGCCCGTCCAGCACCGATCGGCTAGCGACCGTCCCGCGGATGAGCGGGAGGGAAAACTCGCCGATGGGGCCGACGGGGATCGGACCGTGATGGGCGACGAGGAGGAGCCGGTTGCTGTCCAGGCGCCAGATGGCAGCGTCGAACGACCCGCACAGACGGGCGGCGCTCTCCGCCACAGTGTCGAGCACTGGCTGAATGTCGGTCGGGGAGCTGCTGATCACGCGCAGGATCTCGCTCGTCGCCGTCTGCTGCTCCAGCGCCTCGGTCAGGTCGGCGTTCTTCGCCTGCAACTCGCTGAGCAGCCGCGCGTTCTCGACGGCGATCACGGCCTGGTCGGCGAACGTCTCGAGCAACGCGATCTCGGTGGGCGCGAAGCCGCCGACCCGGTCCCTGGTGACCGCGATGACCCCGACGACGTCGGGCCCCCGCAGCATCGGTACCGAGACGGCCGAACGGAACCCGCGCAATCTTGTGTCCTCGCGCAACTGCGGGCCCCAGGACGGGTCGGTGTCCGCGTCGACGATGTGCTGCCCGGCGCGCGTCAGCACCGTTCGACCTGGTAGGTCGTCCTCCGTCGGGCGGCGCGGTGCCTGACGCTGCTCCATGAAGGCCTCGCTGCTTCCTGGTAGGCCGCCCCGCGCCGCGGCAATGCGGATGAGCTGACACTCGTACCGAAACACCGAGGCCGACCAGGCTCCGAACAGCCGCATGACACTGTCGGCGATGGCCTCGAAGACCGGCTGGACGTCCGCCTGCGCCTGGCTGATCACCCGGAGGATCTCGGCGGTGGCGGTCTGACGATCGAGGGCCTCGGTGAGGTCGCGGTTGCGCGCCTCCGCCTCCTTGAACAGGCGGACGTTCTCGATGGCGATGACAGCCTGGTCGGCGAAAGTCTTCACGAGTTCGATCTGCGCGGCGGTGAAGGGCTTCACCTCGCGGCGACCGCATCCGATCGCTCCGATCGGCACGCCATCTCGGAGGATGGGGATTCCCAGATACGTCCGATAGGGCGCGGCACGCTGCAGCACCTCGAGCGTCCTCGGGTCATAGTCCGGATCCTTCAGGACGTCCTCGACATGCACCGGCCGGCCATCGACAAAGGCGCGGCCTATGATGAAGTGGCGACCCGGCGCTCGCGGAAACAGGCTGTGATACGCCTCTGTCTCCTCCGAGGACATGTTGTTGAGCGCCCCGAGATGGAGCAGCCCATCCTCGAACCGCGCCACCGCACTGAACTCTGCGTCACACAGTCGAGCCGCGCTGGCGACGATGGCCTCGAACACCGGCTGGGCGTCCGCCGGTGAGCTCGAGATCACGTGCAGGATCTCGCTCGTAGCCGTCTGCTGCTCTAGCGCCTCGGGCGCCGTTGCCTCGAGGCGTGCGGTCTTGGCTCTCTCCTCCTGGAGAGATTTCCGCAAGGCCTCGACTTGGGCAGCGAGATCAGCTTTGGTGGTCGGCGCCATCGTTCATCCTTGGAGTAGCAAGAATCTCAAGCACCGGAAAACACGGCATCCCGATCGGACGGTGTCGCGAGAGTAGCCCCCACGTCAACAGGGGTCAAGGAACCACTCTCAACTTGCTGGTGCTCTATGAAAATGTCACCCCCTAACTGTTCCGTGAAAATGTCATCCCCTCATGGAGACTTTCACGATGAGCAGGAAGGAAGTACCACGCGCCGGTCTCGTCAAGGCAGCCCTGGCCGGCAAGATCACGAACCAGGAGGGCGCCCGGGCGTTGCGTCTCACCGTGCGACAGTTCAAGCGCCTCAAGGCCCGCGTCCGTCGGCAGGGCCTGCGCGGCTTGGTCCATCGCCGCCGCGGCCAGCCCTCGCCGCGGCGGCTGCCCGCCGCCCTCCGTGCGCAGCTCGTCACGCTCATGACGACCACCTACGCGGGCTGCAACGACGTCCACCTCACCGAGAAGCTGCAGCAGTTCCATGCCCTGCCGGTGAGTCGGGCGACCGTGCGTCGCATTCGGCGAGCGCTCGGCCGGCCGCCCCAGCGCCCCCGCCGCGCGCCCCAGCACCGGAGCCGGCGCCCCCGGGCCCCCGCGATGGGCCAGCTCGTGCAGCTCGACGCCAGCCCCTTCGCCTGGCTCGAGGACCGCGGGCCCTCGGCCGCCCTGCATGGGCTCATCGACGATGCCACCTCCATCCCGCTCGCCCTCTGGTTGCGCCCCACCGAAGATCTCCACGGCTACACCACCGTGCTCGGGCAGACGTGCCGGCAGTATGGGGTCCCCGTGACGCTCTACGGCGATCGCCTCAATCTCTTCCGGCGCAATGATCGCTTCTGGACGCTCGCCGAAGAGCTGCGCGGCCAACAAGACCCTACCCATTTCGGGCGCATGCTCCAGGATCTCGGCATCGGGTTCATCGCCGCTCAGTCGCCGCAGGCCAAGGGCCGCATCGAACGCCTCTGGGGCACCCTGCAGGACCGCCTCGTCAGCGAACTGCGCCTGCGCGCGCTCCATACCCTCGAGCAGGCCAACGCGTTTCTCCCAGAGTTCCTGCCCGCCTTCATTCAGCGCTTCGCGCGCGCACCCGCGGAGCCCACGCCCGCGTGGCGGCCGGCTCCGCGCGACCTCGAGCACCTCCTGAGCTGTCGCTACACCCGCGTCGTGGCCCGGGACAACACCGTGCGGCTGGGCGCCCGCTGGCTCCAGATCCCGCCCGGGCCCCGCGGCCGCTCCTACGCCGGCTGTCGCGTGGAACTGCGCGAGCTCCTCGATGGTCGCCTCGTCGTCCTCTATCAGGCCTCGCTCCTCGCCGCGCAGCCGGCGCCCGCGCCGCCCTTCGTGCTCGCGCCCCGGAGCGATCCGGGCCGCGACCGCCAGCGCGGGCAATCTTCGCAGCGCGCCCAGAGTCGGCAACTGCAGGCCGCCGTCGTCGCCCTGACGCGCACGCTGCGCTCGCGGCGACCCACTCCTGCCCCGGCGGTCGCCACCTCCGCGCCCACCGGCGAGCGCCCAGGAGGCACTCAGCCAAGCGATCGCCTCGGGGGTGGCTATCTCGGTATCCCCCCTCGCTGCGCCAATCACGCCTCTCCGGGAGACACTTCGCGCTCCGTCCCGAGCCATCCCTGGCGCACCACCTTCTCGCCGCGCCAACGCCGCCTGAACGCGGCCAAGCGGGGGTGACATTTTCACTGAACAGTTAGAGGGACATTTTCACTGGACAGCGACAGCAGTCCCGACGGCTTTGCGCACCCGGAGCCGTTTCGCGTACCATCGGCCCCAAGACGGCGAAATCGCCGAGGAGGAACCCATGCCGCTGACAGAGCTGAATCACTACTTCATCCGGGCGA
>Ga0137388_10002598_pt1 | contig 11389 bp, 12 predicted proteins | sample 15con2h14AmetaG_FD_104644 | JGI IMG/M metagenome (GOLD analysis project Ga0137388, IMG submission 104644) | Vadose zone soil microbial communities from Angelo Coast Range Reserve, California, USA - 15con2h1.4A metaG | ecosystem: Environmental > Terrestrial > Soil > Vadose zone > Saprolite...
AGAACAAGATGCTGATCCCGGCGGCGTTCTCGCCCCTGCGGTAACCTCCCACCGGTCGATCCGACGCCCGGGCGGGCTCTGGCCTCGAGCCAGACGCGCCGCCCGGGCGGCACCTCGGCGCTCCACCCCTGCGGCACGACGAAGGAGAAGGACGAGATGGCATCGCTCAGCCGGCAGCTCGCACAGTGGGTCGTCGGTCTCCGCTATGACGATCTTCCCCCCGAGGTCGTCGATCGTGCCAAGGGCGTCACGCTCCACGGCCTGGCGTCCGTGCTGCTCGGCTCTCTGACGCCGGGCGGGCGGCAGGCGGTGAAGCTCATCGGCGAGGAAGAAGCGGGCGTGAAGAACGGCGCCACCATCATGGTGGACGGCGCCAGGGTGACGAAGGGCGGCGCCGCGTTCGCCAACGCCGAGATGGCGATGGCCGGCGGCAAGTGGGACACCTTCCGTATGCTGACGCATCCGGGCACCAGCATCATCCCCGGTGCCTTCGTCGCGGCGGAATCGGCGGGCGCATCCGGACGGGACTTGCTCACCGGCCTGGCGGCCGGCTACGAAGTCATGGAGCGGATGGCGGCCGACTTCATTCCCACGGTGATGGCGCGCGGCTTCCACGCCGGCGTGGTGTTCGGCATCTTCGGCCCCGCCGTCGCCGCCGCGAAGATCATGCGCTTCACCGAGGATCAGGTGAACAGCACGATCGCGCTCTGCGCGAGCCTGGCCGCCGGCAACCTCGAAGGGGCACGCAGCGGCGGCCGCGCCCTGCGCGAAGGCGCCGCCGTCCGCAACGCCATGCTGGCGGTCGTGCTGGCGAGGCAAGGGCACGTCGGCGGCGAGACCGTGCTCGAGGGCGACGCCGGCTTCTATCACGCCTACGCCGGCAACAATCAGGGCCGGCTCACCCACAGCTTCGTCGGCGACACGCGGACCAGCCTGGACAAGATCACGGTCGCGCTCGGGAAGGATTGGATGTTCCTCGAGACGCTGTACCGCATCTATTCGACCGCCGGCTACAACATCGCGCACGTCGACGTCACGGCGAAGCTGTGCGAGGAGCACGACATCGCCTACCAGGACGTCGATCGCGTCGAGGCGGTGGTGAACTGGCTCGAGACGCAGTATCCGAGCCCCGCGTTTCCGAGCCGGCGCGAAGACCTGGAGTCGAAGCCGGGCAGCACGGCTTACTACGCCGCGTACGGCGTCGTGAAGCGCGGCTTCCCATTGCTAAAGGCGCAGGTCGATCCGGCCGGCGCCGGTGACCCGCCCGAGGTGCTCGATCTCATGAAGCGGGTAACGTTGATTCCGTCGCACAAGATGACCCTCTTCGGTCCGCGGATCACGATCTTCACGAAGGACGGAAAGAGCTTCACGAAGCAGTCCACCGGCCGCGAGTTCATCTGGGACTTCGGCGAGGAGACGCGCCGCATTCGCGAGGTCATCCCGGGGCTGCCGATTCCGGCGGCGCAGTTCGAGGAGATCATCACCACCTGCCGCGATCTCGACCGAATGGACCGGGCCGACCGGCTCGTTCAGCTGACCTTGAAGAAGGCGTGAGGGAGGGGCCGACATGCCGGGGAAAGTGCGCAGGATCGTGACGGGCGTCAACGCCGCCGGGCGTTCCTTCATCCTCTCGGACGCGATGTTCCCGACGGCGCCGGTTGCGCCGGGCGCGCCCGTGCGCACGGGCTTGTGGACCACGAGCTCCGCGCCGGCCTCGAACGACGGAACCCACGATCCGGTGCCGGACGGCGTGATCATGCAGACGCCGCCCGCTCACCGGGGCGGCACCGTCGTCCGCATCACCGACATCGTGCCGGACAAGCAGCACGCCTACGATCCGGAAGAGCTACGCCGGCGGCATTGCAAGACCACGCCCGAGCGCTCGGCGCGACACCCGGGATTCCACGCGACCGACACCGTGGACTACGCGATCTGTCTGGAGGGCGAGGTGTGGGCGGTTCTGGACGAGGACGAGACGCTCATGCGCCCGGGCGACGTGCTGATCCAGCGCGGCACCTACCACGCCTGGTCGAATCGCAGCGACCGGATCTGCCGCATGTTGTTCGTTTTGATCGACGCGGAGCCGCTGAAGAACCACTAGCCCGTCGGGAGGCGAGAACTTCATGGCCTTGAAAGACAAGATCATTCTCGGCATGTCGCTGCCCCATCGTTCGCCGGAGCCGATCGACATGGCTGTCGTGCGGCAGGTTGCGCAGCGCGCCGACGCGCTCGGTTTCCGCGACCTGTGGGTGACGGAGAACACGCTGGATCACGTCTTCTCCTTCGACCCGATGGTGGTGCTGACGTACGCGGCCGCGGTCACCACGTCGATCCGCGTCGGCGTGTCCGTGGTCGTCCTGCCCATCCAGAACCCGATCCACGTCGCGCACCAGGTCGCGACGCTCGACTACGCGAGCAACGGCCGGGCGATCCTCGGCGTGGGATTGGGCCGCGACCAGCACTACACGCAGTTCCAGGTCCCGCGCGAGCACCGCGTGCGGCGCTTCCGCGAGGGCGTCGAGCTCATCAAGGCGCTGTGGACCGAGCAGAAGGTCAGCCATCGGGGCGACATCTTCCAGCTCGACGCCGGCGCCATGTCCCCGAAGCCGGTCCAGAAGCCGCATCCACCGATCTGGCTGGGCGGCGGACACCCCGACGCGCTCCGCCGCGCCGCCGCCCTCGCCGACGGATGGATGGGCTCCGGCGGCTCGAGCAACGCCGAGTTCGCCCGCTCAGTTCCTTTGGTGCGTGAGCATCTCGAGAAGGCTCGCCGCGATTCGAAAACGTTTCCGATCTCGAAGCGCGTGTTCCTGTCCGTTCACGAGCGCCCCGACGTCGCGCGCGCCGAGCTTCACCGCTGGTTCAGCGTCGTGTACCACAACCCCGCCGGGACCGACGCCTCGGGTGTGCACGGCACGCCGGAGCAGGTGCGCGAGCGCCTCGAAGAGCTGGTCGCCATGGGCGCGAATCACCTCCTGCTCAATCCTGTCTGCCGCCACGCCGAGCAACTCGAGGCGCTGGCCTCGATCGCGGGACTCTCCTAGAGCAAACTCTCCACCCGCGCCAGCAGAGGACTCGCCAGTAGCGAAGGTTGGTGAGCCGGTAGATCCACCCAGACCGGGAACTCGCGGCCGGTGATCTTGCGCGCCTTGGTGGGACCGCCCAGGGACATCAAGGTCTGCCACGACTCCGCGAGAGCTGGATGGGCGAGCAGCAGCAAACCGCGGCCGAGATAGCCGTCGGCGACGCCGGGCGGTGTCAGGCCCGCGTCCGCCGACACTCCGGCCAATTCCTCCGGACCGAGAAGACGACGGGCTGAGCCCGCCGCCCACGCGAGCACGGGACAGAGGCCCGGACCTGTCTGGTCCAGGGCGGCCAGCCAATGGCGCCGAGCAGCGACGAGGAACCGGCGATACGCAGCGCCCACGCCGTCCGGAGCGTCTTCGTGCTCCTTCAGGAGGATAGACGGGAACTGAGCATCCGGCAGGCTATAGGCACGGATCAGCGACCCCGGCGGCGGGCACCCGAAAGGAGCCACCTGCGCCAGAAAGCTCGTCAGCGTCTCGCCCTCGAGGACGGCCTGCGGAAGGGCCAGCACGTAGTACCGCCCATCAGGTCGGGTGAGGGCCGCGACGAGCACCTCGCCGGGCGGCCACGCCCGGCCGTTTCCGTTCTCGGCCACACCGATTTCCGCTCCGCGGCAACGCCGTTGCTGGACGCTCATGCTCCGGTTAACATGCCTGACATCATCTCCAAGGAGGGCCATATGGCCGAAGGCAAAGTTCACGTCGAGATCATCTACTGCGTGGTCTGAGGGTACCTGCCCGTAGCCGTCAGTGTGGCGGCTGAGCTGTCCTCGATCAACTACCGGGAAACAGCGATCACCCTCACCCCGTCCGACAGCGGCCGATTCGAAGTGTACCTCGACGGCAAGAAGCTCTACGACCGGAAGGAGCCGGGCGCCGTCGATTTCCTGCCAGCGCTCAAAGAGATCCACAAGATCCGGGACGCCATCAAGCAGGTCTTCGCCGACGCCCCGCCGGCGGCGGCAGCCCACTAGGAGCGATCATGGCTTTCGGCACTCACCACGTGCACGTGAAGACCCGGGATCCCAAGCAGACGATGCAATTCTACGTCGACAACCTCGGCGCGACCTTGATCGCCGACATGGGCGCGCGCGGCTATCGCGTGAACCTGCACGGGCTGCAGCTCAACATCACCGGCCTGATCGACACGCAGCGCCGCGAGCAGCACTACGGCATCGAGCACATCGCGGTCGACACCGATGACTATTCGGGGGCACTGGCCCAATTCCGGGCCAAGGGCGTCCGCATTCTCGAAGAGCTCCCGCCCAACAACGGCCGGCGCGTCTGCTTTTTGGAGTCGCCTGATGGAGTGCAGATCGAAGTGATCGAGAAGGTATAGCGCGTGGGCGCCCGCCAGTCCGGCCAGCCTGACGTCGTCAAGCAGCAGGTCGCGGCGCACTGGAACCGGCGGGCGCCCGGATTCGACGAAGACTTCGGCCACAGCATCCGCACGGCCGCCGAGCGCGCCGCGTGGGATCGCATCCTCGCTCTCGTTCTTCCGGCCCGCGGGACGCTCGACGCGCTCGACGCCGGCTGCGGCACCGGCTTTCTCACCTTCGAGCTCGCGGCCCGCGGTCATCGCGTCACCGGGGTCGACTTCGCGCCTGCGATGATCGCCGAGGCGCGGCGCAAAGCCGCGGAGCGCAGCGTCTCGGTCCGGCTCGAGCAGGCCGACGCGGAACAGCTTCCGTACCTGGCCGGCAGCTTCGACCTCGTCATCAGCCGCCATCTCCTCTGGACGCTCCCGCATCCGGAGGCGGCGATCGACGAGTGGATCCGCGTTCTTCGCCCTGCCGGACGCCTGGTCGTCGTGGACGGCCAGTTCGACCCGGGCGTGCTGATGCCGCCGGCCGGAAGCGCCCGTGGGAGCCAGGAATACGCGGCAATCGGCGACCAGCTTCCCTTCCTGGGCGGGCGGTCGCGGGAAGAGATCGAGCGGCTTCTCACCGCGCACCGCCTCGGGAACGTCCGCAGCGACCCGCTTCACGATCTGGTCGCTGCCCAGACGCAGCGGATGGTCGACGAGGGACGCGAGCCGCGCACGCACCGGCGCTACGTCGTCTGGGGCGACGTCGCATCCCGATAGACCCGAACGGAGACGACAGACCATGATCCGACTCCTGCTCGCCACCCTGCTCGTCGTCGGTCTCGCCTCGGACGTCGCGGCCCAGCCGAAGCCGGCGGCCCCGGCGAAGCCGGAGGGCGAGATGCGCTGGGCGCTCTACGTGACACTCGCGCCGGCCTGGTTCGATCCGGGTGAGACGTCGGCGGGCTTCCTCACACCGTTCTGGATCCTCTACGCGCTCCACGATGCGCTCGTGAAGCCGATGCCCGGCAATCTCATGACGCCGAGCCTGGCCGAGTCGTGGACGGTGAGCGCGGATCAGCGCGTCTACGAGTTCAAGCTGCGCGAGGGCGTCAAGTTCCACAACGGCGACCCCTTCACCGCCGAGGACGTGAAGTTCAGCTTCCAGAGGTCCAAGGTCGGGAAAATTCTGAAAGAGAAGGTGCGCGACGTCGAGATCGTGAGCCCCTCTCGCGTGCGCTTCCATCTTCACGAGCCCTTTCCGGACTTCATGGCCTTCTACGGCACCCTGGCCACCGGCGCCGGCTGGATCGTACCGAAGAAATACGTCGAGAGCGTCGGCGACGACGGCTTCAAGAAGCGCCCGATCGGGCTCGGACCCTACAAGTTCGTGAGTCACACGCCCGGCATCGAGCTGGTGATGGAGGCCTACGAGGGCTACTGGCGCAAGATGCCGTCGGTGAAGCGGCTGGTCTTCAAGACGATCCCGGACGGCACCACCCGGGCCGCCATGCTGAAGACCGGCGAGGTGGACGTCGCGTACATGCTCGACGCGACCTCGGCGCTCGAGCTCCAGCGCGATCCGTCGATCCGGCTGGCCTTCTCGGGCGCGATCGGCATCCACTATCTCGATTTCTTCGACCAGTGGGATCCGAAGTCGCCGTGGCACGACCGGCGCGTGCGGCTGGCCGCGATCATGGCCGTCGACCGGCGCGCACTCAACGAGGCCGAGACGCTCGGCGCCTCTCGGCTGACCGGCGCCATGGTCCCGCGAAAGTTCGAGTTCGCGCTGGCGCTCGAGCCCTATCCGTACGACCCCACGAAGTCCATGCAGCTCCTGGCCGAGGCGGGTTACCCGAACGGCTTCGACGCCGGCGACCTCTATCCGTATCCGCCCTACTTCTCGACGGGCGAGACGATCGCGGGCTATTTCGGCGCGGTCGGGATCAAGATCAAGGTGCGCACGATGGAGCGCGCGGCGCTTCAGACCGCGTGGGCCAGCAAGAAGCTCCACGGCCTCTGCATGTGCACGGTGGCGAGCTACGGCAACGCGGCCACGCGTCTAGCCGATACGGTGCCGAGCGACGGCGCCTACGCGCGCGGCGGCGATCCCGACGTGGACGCGCTCTACCGGCAACAGTCGCGCGAGACGGATCGGCGCAAGCGTGAGGCCATGCTTCACCAGATCCAGCAGCTCCTCTACGAGCGCGTGCGCTTCGGGCCCCTCTGGGAATTCATCTGGCCGAGCGGCATCGGCCCGCGCGTGGCCGAGCCGGCGCTGATGTTGATCGATCCGTATCCGTGGTCGGCGCCGCTGGAAGACGTTCGGCTGAAGCCCCGCTAGTCCGCGCGCGCGACGACCAGGCTGTCGAACAACGCGTCGAGCGTGGCGGCGTGCTCCAGCCGCCGCACCTCTGCCAGCACTCGATCGCATCCTGCCGCGTGGAGCGGGCCGGACGCGAGGCCCCGAAACTTCGCCTCGACCTCCGAATCGGTCAGGGGATTCCGGGAGTGGCCCTTGGGGTGGGTCGTCTCGAGCGCCACGCGTCGCCCGTCCGTGGTCGTCACCTCGATCCGGGTGCACGACTCCGCGGGGTAGCGGCGGGTGAAATCCGGCTCCTCGACCACGGTCAGCTTTTTCATCAGCGGCCGCAGCGCCGGGTCCTTGATCCGCGACGACGCGAAAGTGGCCGGCGTGACCGCGCCGTCTTGAAGGGCGGCCGCCACCAGGTACGGCAGGCTGTGGTCCGCCGTCTCCCGCGTCTCGGGATCCCATTTCTCAGCCTCGGCGGCCGTCCGCCGCACCGCCTCCGCGTAGGTCGCCACGCGCACTGAGTCGATCTGCGCGACGGCGACCTGCTGCCGGAGCGCGAGCGTCAGGCCGATGGCTCCCTGCGTGTGAATCACCGACGGGTACGCCTTGAAGCTCGTTGCGGTGATCCGGAACGGCTCGCCGGCGCCGCCGAAACGCTCCCACTTCGGGGCGTCGATGCCGAGGTGCTGCCACAGCCCGTCGCGCCCCTCGAAGGGTTGGCCGGGGCCCGTCATTCCTTCCGCCGCCAGCTCCGCCGCGAACACGCCCGTTCGGTTCGCGGCCGCCGTCGCGCAGCCTTTCCACATCGAGAGCTCACCGATCCGCGTGACGCCGAGCGGCACACCGGAGGTGATCGCGATGGAGATGGCGTTCCCCGCGGCCGCGCGGCCGAGGCCGAGAACTTTCCCGACGCCGCACGCCGCCCCGATGCTCGCGAACAATCCCTGGTCCCAACCCTTCAAGGGCACCCGGTCGGCGAGACGGCAAAACGTCTCGTAGGCGACCGCGATCGCGGTGATCACCGAGCGGCCGTCCGCCCGCCGCCCGTCGGCCGCCGCCAGCACGGCCGGGATCATGTCGCTCGGGTGCCCCGTTCCGCGCGCCGCGTAGGTGTCGTTGCAGTCCAGGTAGCGGACGAGCACCGTGTTCGCGAAGGCCGCCAGATCCGTCGACGTCGTTTCTCGCGTGCCCAGGATGCGCGCGGAAGGTCTCCCCTGCACTCGAGCCGCCATGCGCCGCGCGATGGACGCCGGCCCGCTCTCGAACGCGCCGGCTCCGCACCCCAGGGTGTCGACCAGCGTCCGCTTCACCTGATGCACCGTCTCCGGGGACAGGTCGTCGTAGGTCAGCCGGCACGCGTAGTCGCTCAGATAGTCGGTCGTCGCGTCCATGTGATCCCTCCGACGCACGGATTGACGCCATTGTACGACCAGCGGCGTTGACGCTGCCCGCCGGCCCCGCTAAGCTCGGGGCCGGCAGGCTCGCGGTCGGCAAGAAGGAGGGAACATGGCGCGCGTAAAGCCCATCGTCAACAGGGATGACGTCGCCGCCGAGCACCACGCTCTCTTTGACGAGCTCGCCGCCCTCCGCGGCAGGATCAGCGGCCCGTCCACGATCGTGCTGCACAGCCCCGGCCTCGCCAGGCCCTGGAACGAGATCAGCGAATATCTCCACCGGCAGAGCATCGTCGAGCCGCAGCACGCCGAGCTCGCCGTCTGCGCGACGGCCCGAGAAAAAGACTGCGGGTACATCTGGAACGCGCACGTGCCGCTCGCCCGAAAGGCCGGCGTGCCGGCCGCGACGATCGATACGGTTCGCGATCGGCGGACCGTGGCCGCACTGTCGGGCCCGGAGGCGAGGGTCGTCCAGTACGTCCGGCAGCTCCTCCAGAACAATCGCGTCGAGTCCGGCGTGTTCGACCAGCTCCTCGAGGCTCACGGTCCGCAGTGGCTGGTGGAGTTGACAGTCTGGATCGGCCGCTACCAGGCGCTCGCCGGCATCTTGAACGCCTTCGAAGTCACGCCAACCGCTCCCGCCGAGGGGTTGCCGGCGGTCCCCCGCACCGCGACGACAGCGGCCACGGTCCGGCCTCCGCTTGCCGCGCCGCGCATCGCGCCCATTACTCGGCGAGATCAGGTCTCCGAGGCGCATCGGACTATCTTCGATGCGGTCGCCGAAGGCCGCGGCAGCGTGCGCGGCCCCTTCAGCATCCTGATGTACAGCCCGGTGCTTTGCCGGCGCCATCTCGATGTCGGTACCTTTTTAAGGTTCAACTCCGGGTTGAATGCCGATTCGAGGGAGCTGGCCATCATCGTCACCGCCCGCGAGAAGGATTGCCCCTACGTCTGGGCGGCGCATGCGCCGGCAGCCCGAACGGCCGGCATCAGCGACGCGGTCGTTGCCGCGGTGCGCGACCACGAGGAGCTCGCGGGAATGCCGGCCGCCGAGCGGACTATCGTCGACTTCGCGCGGCAGCTTCTGCGAAGCAATGGTGTGACTGCGCCCGTGTTCGATCGGCTTCAGGGCCGGCACGGCGTGCCGTGGCTCGTGGAGCTGACCTGTCTCATCGGCCACTACGGTATCGTCACCGCCATCCTGAACGCGTTCGAGGTTGCGCCGGCGCCGGCCGCCGAGCAGCTTCCGCTGGCGACCGACAAGAAAGGAACGTGATGCTGCTCTCTGAACGCCGCAAACAGTATCGCCGGATTCTGGAAGGCAGTATCTGCGTTCATCCCGCCTCAGTGTTCGACGCGATGTCCGCGCGCATGGCCGAGTCGTTGGGGTTCGAAGTCGGCATGTTCGCGGGCTCGATCGCCTCGGGGACGGTCCTCGGAGCGCCGGATCTCGTGGTCTTGACCCTGACCGAGTTCGCCGAGCAGATCCGCCGCATCACGCGCGGGAGCGATCTCCCCCTCATGGTCGACGCCGACCATGGCTACGGGAACGCGCTGAACGTCATGCGCACGGTGGAAGAGCTGGAGGCGGCCGGTGTCGCCGCGCTCACGATCGAGGACACCGTGCTGCCCTCACCGTTCGGCGGGCAGAGCGAAGGCCTGGTGTCCGTGGAAGAGATGCTGGGGAAGCTCCGGGCCGCCGTATCGGCGCGCCAGGATCCCTCGCTGGTGGTCATCGGCCGCACCGGCGCGCTTCGCGGCGGCGGCATCGCTGAAGCGGAGAAGCGCGTCAAGGCATACCAGGAGACCGGAATCGACGCGATCTTTCTCGCGGGCGCCAGCAAGCGTGAAGAGGTCGAGGCGATGCGTCGCGCCACCAGACTGCCACTCATGCTGGGCGGCGCACCACCCGCGCTATCCGACCGAGATTATCTGGCGACTCACGGCGTGCGCATCGCACTGCAGGGACATCAGCCCTTCTACGCGGCGGCCAAGGCCGTGTACGACACGCTCAAGTATCTGCGCGAGGGCGGCGCGCCCGCCGGCCTCAAGGACCGCGTCGCCTCCGAGGAGCTGCTGGCGGTCGCCCTGAAGCAGAACGAGTACAAGCGCCGGCAGGCCGCGTACCTTCGGTGAGCTCGCCGCCGTTCTCGTGCGGAGGACGCCGAGAGTCAGCTTGACGATGTCGCCCGCTCCGTCACGACGTTTCGTGAAGAGCGTCGAGCACCGCGAAGACGAGTTGCTCCGCCCTGGAATCCGCCTCCAGGGCGCACATCGCGCACACCGAAACGCCCCCGAGGTCGGGCGCGTGGTACGCGGCGGCTCTGTAGCCCGGTCCACCACCGTTGTGGCCCCATATCAGTCCCCACCGCGACGCGGGATCACCCATGATCCCCAGCCCATAGCTGGGCTGGCCCCAGTGGCCGGATTCCTTGAGACTCCCGGGCGCACGTACGAGCGTCGTCAAGTCCTGCAGAGAGGACGGCGGGATCAGACGTCCGCAAAACAGAGCGTCGAAGAAGCGAGCGACCTCCGACGGCGTCGAGGCCACCACGCCGTGGGACACCCAGCCGGGATGGTAGTGGTCGCGTACGTCACGGGGAGCTCCATCGCGCGACAACACTCGAGATGAGGCCGGAGCGAGCGAAGCGAGGTCCTCAAGCGATTCGGGCACGAAGGTTCTGACGAGCCCAAGCGGCCGTGCGATCCGCTCGGCGATCAAGGTGGCATAGGCGCGGTCAGCAACCTGCTCCGCGATGCGCCTGAGAAGCATGTAGCCCGGGTTCGAGTACGCCCAACCGCTCCCGGGCTCGAAGCGAAGCCCCTTGTCGAACGTCTCCGCCGCAAACCGTTCGAATGACCACGGCGTCGAAGGCGAGGCGCGCACCTCATCATGGTACGAACGAAGCCCGCCGTAGTCGGGGACGCCGGCGGTGTGGTTGAGCAACTGACGCAGCGAGATTCGTTCCGATTTGGCGATACGAGGAAACCAGCGCGCCAGGCGATCGTCCAGGGTCAGTCGCCCCTCGTCCCGCAACTGGAGCACGAGAGCCGCGGTGAACGTCTTCGTGATGCTGTAGGCGAGGTATCCGGGCTCGTCGCGAGCGGATTCCGGCGCCCAGGCCACCACCGGGTCTGCCGCCGGCCTCAGGACAACGGCAATGCCGGCGGTTCCGCGCTGGCCCACCTGCCGGCTGATGATCTCCACGAGCGCGGCCGTCTTCAGCCGAACGGCCTCCTACTCAGGAAACCCCCGCAACATATGCGGGTGGAAAGTTCAGCTTGCTGA
>Ga0137388_10002602_pt1 | contig 11385 bp, 10 predicted proteins | sample 15con2h14AmetaG_FD_104644 | JGI IMG/M metagenome (GOLD analysis project Ga0137388, IMG submission 104644) | Vadose zone soil microbial communities from Angelo Coast Range Reserve, California, USA - 15con2h1.4A metaG | ecosystem: Environmental > Terrestrial > Soil > Vadose zone > Saprolite...
ACCGTCGCGTCGGAAACCATGATGTTGGCCTGCGCGGCGTAGCCATGGCCCGTGATCAATTGCCCTTTGCCGCCGACGGCGCCACCACCAATGCGTCCACCTGCCCAATCGAACGTCGAGTCGCCGGTCCAGCTGGCCGCGTTGCCGCGCGCGTCGACCATACCCACCTGCCGCTGCGACGGCCGTGTGTCGCTCCGCATGATGATGCGCATCGCTTCCGGGGCCGACGCGCCTCGCGCGATCAGCTCCAGTCCCTTCTCGCCGTAATCGGTGTTGCTGAGCGACTGCGTTGCGACGGCGCCGACGCCCGCCTTCGCCCACGGGACCAGACCGCCCACGTTCGGGAACTTCGACTGCACGGCGATGCCGAGATCCCCGGTCGCGGAATCGTAGGCCACGATGCTGTAGGTGTGGGCGCGCTTGAGAAGATCGGGAGGGGCAGGAGAGACAGGCTGCTGAGCGAGGATCGCGAGTGTGCAGAGAAGCAAGGGTTATTCCTTTCTCATTTTCTTCTTGAGCTCTTCGAGCTGGCGCGCCGCGGCCGCTTCCCTCGCGGCGCGGTCCAGGTCCGATTTCAGCAATTCGTCCTGAAGATCCATTCCAGGGCGCGCGCCGCCTCCGCTTTGCACGTCACGCCATGCCTTTTCCGAGCTGCGCTCGCCTTCCATCGCCGGCCGTTCGCGCTCGGCGCTGCGCAGCTGCGCCTGCATGTCCGTCAACTCGCGCTCCGCGAGCGCCAGCTCTTCGCGCTGCGCCGCCAACTTACGCTCGAGCACGCCGACGCGCTCGCGATGCTTGGCGGCGAAGCGCTCCGCGACGGTCATCGTCTCCTGATCCTGGATCTCGCCGGCCAGACGTCCGCGCCGCTCTGCATCCGCGAGCCGCTGGCGCTCGGCGCCGAGCTCGCGATCGGTGCGCGTCACGGCATCCTGAATCTCCGCCACCGCGACTTTGGCTTCGACCACCGCCTCGCGCATCTGGCGCGCGAGGGCGCGCAGGTCAGCCGGACCCGAGGCCGCATCGAGGGCGGCGCGAAACGCGTCCCGCAGACGCTCAAACAGGCGGTCGCTCGCTCAGCTCTTCCGGACGGTCTTCGCGAAGAAGTCGGAGAAGACAGGCTCCACGGCGCGGGACTTACAGGACGGACACACCGGACGCGGCCTCGCGGCATGCTCCGCCATCGATTCCGTCCGTGAGAACCGTTCGTCGCAGGCCGTGCAGCGGTACTCGTAGAGGGGCATAGTAAGGTGAAACGTTATTCCCGCGGAAAACCTCGGTCAAGTTGACGCACTCCCGGCCGGTCCCAAATTGCTGGAATGCTCCGGGCCGTGTTCCGGGTTGGCGCGGTGGTGGTGTTGATAGCCGGCTGGGTGACGGCATGCGACGGCGGGCTCGCACCCGAACCGATCTGCGCGCGCGGCTTGATCGGGCTATGCGGCACCATCCACTTCCGCGGCAGCATTCCCGATAGCACCGATGCCGTCTTCGTCGCTGCGTACCTTACGTTTCCGCAGACGTGCAACGATCTGATCAATAACCGTCGACCCGTCATCCCCGGCTCGGTCCCCTACACCGATTCTGCGGCCGCATATAGTATGGCGCTCGATCCTGGCACGTACCATTGGGTCGTCGCGGTCTGGAAGAAAGTCGGGATGCTGCACGTGTCACCGGCCGACACCGCACTGCTCCGCGTCGCCGGTTATTACCGCAATCCCGCCGACACGTCGCAGCCCGGTGTCGTGACCGTACCGAAGGGCGCCGCCGCGGGCGACGTCAACTTCGTCGCCCATCTCGATAGCCTCCGCCCGGCAACGGATTTCGTCACGTGCACGGCACAATAGCGCTGCTGCTGGCGCTCGCCCTGTCGGCCGCAGCACTCGCGGCGCAGGGCTCCGGTGGCGCGGGGCTGCACGGCACCGTGCGCGATGACCAAGGCGCTCCCATCGGCCACGCGCAGGTCGGTGTCCGCGGGACGACGCTGTTCACACGTACGGACGCGAGCGGCCGCTATCGCCTCGCCCAAGTGTCCACCGGGACAGTTCACGTCCGGGTGGATGCAGTCGGGTACGCGGGCGTCGATACCGTCGTCGCGATATCCGCGGATTCGGCGAGTGTCGACTTCCAGCTCAGATTCTCGCCGCTCACCCTAGCACCTGTTTCCACGGTCATCGAGAAGCTGCCGCATTTTGGCGAGCGTCCAGCCACGAGCGTCGCGCAGGTCAGCGAGCGGGACCTCGATCGCCGCGCGGTGAACACCGTGGATGAAGCGGTCGATCATGTGCCCGGTATTCAGTTCGTGAACGGGCAGATCAACATTCGTGGCTCGACGGGATACATCCAGGGGCTGAACTCGCGCGTGTTGCTGACCGTCGACGGTGTGCCGATGAATCAAGGCGATCGCGGCGGGATCGATTGGGACCTGCTCGCCGTCGACGAGATCGAAAGCGTGGACATCCTGAAAGGTGCCGGTTCGTCGCTGTACGGATCGGCGGCGCTGGGTGGCGTGGTGAATGTGACGACGCGCGACGTACCCAACGGCTGGCATAGCCGCTTGCGATTCACGGGCGGAGTGTACGCCGATCCGCCATACGCGATCTGGCAGTTTCGCGGCAGTCCGGGACTGCAAGGCGGCGCCGATCTATCGGCGTCGTACGGCAACGACGTGGCCGGCGGCAGAATCGCGCTGGGCGACCGCCACTCCGACGGGTATCGCCAGCAGGACAACGACGATCACTTCCATATGGCGGGAAAGACCCGCTGGGAGCCGTCGCCTGGCGTGCGCGTCGATATCTCGGGTGCGTGGGCGGTGAATCGGTATGACGTGCCGCTGAGCTGGTGCAAACGCGGCAAATGCGATGACCGCGGCCAGGTGTTTCAGCCCTTCAAGATCGATACGACGGAACGAGGCGCGCGTACCGACTCACGGAAGGGCTACATCGCGGCGCAAATCCGCAGCACGTTGTCCCCGCAGTTCGCCTGGCAGGCCCGCGGTTCCTGGCTGCGGACACATTTCACCGACATTCGCAGCACGACCGAGTACGGCGTCGGCGATCGCTTCGGAACGGAAGCGCGTATCGAGGCACACCCGGATTCGAACCGCTCGGTGCTGGTCGGCGGTGAGGTCACGTTCTCGCGCGTTACGAGCGACATCTTCGGCAGCCACACGCAGGCGGAGCTCGCGGCGTACGGCCAAAGCGAGCAACAGATGGGCAACGCGCGCGTCAGCGGCGGGGCGCGGCTCGATTTTCTCGCCGTGGACGGCGGCTCGCTCACGGCGGTCGCGAGCCCGCGCATTGGGGTGACGATTCCCACCGACGGTCGGGGACACGACGGCGGAGTCTTGCGCGCATCAATCGGCCGCGGTTTCCGCGCGCCCACGATAGCCGAGCGGTTCGTGCATACCTTCGCGCTCGGATTCGAGGTCATCCCGAATCCCAATCTGCGGCCCGAGACCGCCTGGTCCTTCGAGGTCGGGCACACCACGGGACTGCTGCTGCGCTTTCTCCGGCTCGACGCCGCTCTCTTTTGGACCGAAGCGCACGATCTGATCGAGCCGGCGCTGCTGACTCCCTCCGACACCATTCAGCTCCAAAACGTGGTGCGCGCCCGGCTCGCCGGTGTGGACGCCACCATCATAGGCGCGCCGATTCCTCGTCTGATCACGACGCTCGGCTACACCTATCTCTCGACGCGTCGCCGTCTGGCCGCCGACTCCACCACGGGACCGCTCGCGTTTCGTCCCCGGCATCTGCTCACGCTCGGCGCCGACTACGCTGTCGGCGATCTGGACGTCGGTGCCGACTTCCGCTTCGCCAGCCGGCCCGAGCGCATCGAGCTGGAGGGGTTCGTCGATCCGCGGCGGGTGCCTGTGAAGGTGCTGGATTTGCGCGCCGGTTGGTCTCGGGGACCAGTCGAATTCCGGCTGCTCGTCGCGAACGCGCTGAATTACATCTACAACCTAGTCCCTGAGACGCTGGCACCCGTGCGTACGGTTACACTCACGGCTGTCTGGGCGCATTAGCGTTACATTGCAGCCCATGATTCGCGGTTTTGCTCTCCTGTGCATGGGACTCGCGGCTGCCGCCGCCTGTGGACGCAGCAGCGGCGGCTCTCCCACGTGCGGTATCGCGCTCATTGCCGGTCCATCCCTGATCACGCAGCAGCTGGCCAACGCGCGCGCCGTCATCACCGATCCCCCGCGGGGCCTTCCCGATTCGTTGCCGGCGCTGGTCGTGCAACAGAAGACGGGCGAAGCCGCGGTGATCGTGGGTCGTGACGCGGAAGGCCGTCTCTCGATGCAATACCGGGGTCCCGGCTTCCCACCGCAGGGCTACGGGGTGCTTGTCGTGGACGACACGTCGCAACGCGCCATGGGAGTTCTCGTCGTCAACGGCACGGAGCCCGTCAATCACCCGCATATCGGCACGATCATCGGCGGCAGCAACGCGCTGAACCTGTACGGTGTGCGCCTCGACTGGTCGAGCGTCAGCAACCCTCGCTGCCCTCTCTTCGGTCCCGCGTCCGCGACGTCGTGACGCCGGCGCCCGTCGCAGTCACGGCGCCCCGTCGATCGGTGGATGGTCGCGAGCGCGTGACTCTGAACACGGCGTACGTGCACGCTCTGGAACGCTCCGGGCTCGTGCCGCTCGCGATTCCGACGATGATCGCCCCCGATCGCGCAGCCGCCGCACTCCAGAGCGTCCGCGGACTGGTTCTCACCGGCGGTGAGGACGTCGCCCCGCAACGCTACGGCGCGTCTCCGCACCCGCGCCTGGGCGAGGTCGACGCGGACCGCGACGCGGCGGAGGTCGCCCTCATCGAGGCGGCGCGCAAGCGTCGCCTCCCGATTCTCGCGATCTGCCGCGGCATCCAAATCCTCAACGTCGCACTGGGCGGTACGCTGTATCAGGACCTGGAGAGCGAGCGCCCGAGCCCCGTGGCACACAGCGACGAGAAGGGCAGTCACCCGGTGCGTGTACAGGCCGGTTCGCTACTCGAGCGCACACTCGGCACGGGCACGGCAATGGTGAACAGCCGACATCATCAGGCAATCCGTGATCTGGCGCCGGGGCTCACGGCCGTGGCGTGGGCGGACGATGGCGTCATCGAAGCAGCCGAACCGATCGAGGCAAACGCGCCCTGGATGCTGGCGGTGCAGTGGCATCCTGAGGATCTGACCGAACGCGCCCTGTTCGACGGATTCGCGCGGGCCGTCGCGTGACGACCGCCGCACATTCCTTCCCGTCAGCGGAGTGGGTGGCCGCCTACGGGGCGGCGATCAGTGCGAGTGAGGACTACCGGCAAGCGTCCGCCGAGTGGACGCATGGTCCCGTGGCATTGGTAGTTCCCGCGAATCCACTGATCGGCGTGCCGGAGGACGTGGGCATCTGGCTCGATCTCGACCGCGGTGTCTGCCGGGACGCGCGCGTCGTCACCCGCGCGGAGGCGCAAAAAGCTGCCTTCGTGCTGACGGCCGAATATCGCTTTTGGAAGCAGATCATCAAAAAGGAGCTCGGCCCGATTGCCGGCATCATGCAGCGCAAGGTCGCGCTGCAGGGATCGCTGCCGATCGTCGTCCGCTTCATCAAGTCGGCGGAGGCGCTCGTCGATGCCGCGACGCGCGTCCCGACCCGCTTCCTCGACGAGGCGCGATGAAAGCCTCGGTTGCCGAGGTGCTGAGCCGTCTCACGACACTCTCGCAGGAGCTGGCGGGGGCGTTTCGGCCCACCACGATCGTCGAAGTCGTGGCGCGCGCGCTTACCGAGCAGCTCGCTCCGGGCCGCCTGTCGGTGCTGCTCCTCGACCTCGACACCAACCGGCTGACCGTCGCCTATCACAATGGGCCGCGTCCCGCGACCACCGACGAGCCGCTCCTGCAGCTGGCGTTGAGGCGCGGCCCGCTCGTCTTTCCCGATCGCGTGGCGGGGCGCGCGGCCGAGCTGGGTGCAACCGCGGACCGCCCCATCCCTGCGAGCTGGCTGGGCGTGCCCATCGTCGCGGGCTCGCGAACCATCGGCGCCGTTGCGCTCGAAGGCGAGCGCAGCAACGCACTCGATGACAGCGCCCTCATGTTCGCGCGCGCCGTGCTCGCCCAGGCCAGCATCGCGCTCGAAAACGCGCGGCTCGTCGAAATGCTCTCGAGCGGCAAGCGCGAGTGGGAGCAGACCGTAGACGCGTTCAATCACGCGATTTGCTACGTGGACACGCAGGGCACGGTGCGCCGTGCGAATCGCATGTTTGCGGAGCTGATCAAACTGCCGGTCACGGCGCTGCCGGGTCGCCCCTGGCTCACGCTCCTCCCGCCGGCGTGGGCCGAGCCTGTTGCCCGGCTGCTGGCAGCCCCTGGCGACGGAGTCGAGGTTCGCGCCGGCGAACGCGTGCTTCTGGTCACGGCGATCCCCACGGACGATCCTGGTGCCGGCGTGCTGCTGTTCGAGGATCAGACGGAGAAGCGGCGCTTACAGGAGCAGCTGCTGCAATCGGAAAAGATGTCGGCGATCGGTCAGCTCATCGCGGGCGTCGCGCACGACCTCAACAATCCGCTGGCCTCCGTCGTCGGCTTTTCGGACCTATTAAGCGAGGCGTCCGACGTGCCGCCGCGATTGGCCGAGCCGTTGGCGGTGATTCGTCAGGAGGCGGAGCGCGCCTCGGCGATCGTACGCAACCTGCTCTCGTTCGCGCGTCGCCAGGAAGGCGAACGGCAGCTGCAATCGATCCGGCCGATTCTCGAGTCCACGCACCAACTGCTCCGGAATCAGCTGCTCGCGGGCCGCATCGAGCTGACGCTCGAGTTCGAGCCGGGCCTGCCGGAAGTCGAGGTCCATGCAAACCAGATCAAGCAAGTATTCGTGAACATCATCAACAACGCCGCCCAGGCGATCGCGGGCGCCCGTCCCCAAGCTGGTGGACGCATTCAGATCGTCACTCAGTGCCAACCGGATGGCATCTCCGTCAGCATCGCGGACAACGGTCCCGGAATTCCCGAGGCGCTCGCACAGCGCGTGTTCGAGCCATTCTTCAGCACGAAGTCCGAAGGCGCAGGCACCGGTCTCGGACTTTCCATCTGTCTCGGCATCGTGAAAGAGCATGGCGGCAGCATGTCCTTGGACCCGGGAGGCGCGGGAAGCGGCCGGGGCGCGACGTTCACGGTCGAGCTGCCGGCGGGCGAACGCAGGGGACTAAGCCCGGCGCGACCGGGAGCGGGAGAGCCTGAGCCCTCGGTGACGGCGGTGGCGGCAGAACGGCCCGAGCGGCTGCGCGTCCTCGTCGTCGATGACGAGCCGCACATCCTTCACTACATGCAGGCAACACTCGAGAGCTGGGGCCACGAGGTCGTGCTCGCGCGTGACGGCAGCCAGGCGTTGAAGCGCGCGCTCATGCAGCCGTTCGACCTGATCATCTGCGATCTGCGCATGCCCCGCCTCGGCGGGCGCGAGATGTTTCACACGCTCGCGCGCATGCATCCGACCGTCGCCGACCGGATCATTTTCGCCACCGGCGATACCGTCCGCGGCGACACGTTGCAATTCCTCGAAGAGCTCGGCCGCCCCTTCCTTCAGAAGCCATTCAAACTCGATGCGCTGCGTCGCGTGCTCGCCGGAGTCGTCAAGGCTAATGCGGGTCTTGCAGGTTGACTCCGGCCGTGAATGGCGCGGCGGGCAGAATCAGGTCTGGTTACTCACTCGTGAGCTCAGCCGCGTAACTGGGCTCGAGCAGATTCTCGTCACCCGACAGAGCAGCGAATTGGCCCGACGCGTGACCGGAGACGGCGTGACGGTCCGCAGTACCGCCTGGGAGATCGGGCTCGACCCGCGGGCGTGGTGGCATCTGCGGCGGACGATCACGGCCTTTCAGCCGGATGTCATTCACGTCCACGACAGCCATGCGCTGACGCTCGCCGCGACGGTCGCGATGGACCGGACACTCGTCGCCACGCGGCGCGTGGATTTTCACGTGGGACGCTTCGGCGCGTGGCGCCGTCCCGATCGCATCATCGCCGTGTCAGGCGCCGTCAAGCAGATCCTCATCGGCGACGGCATCGCGGCTGACGCGATCACGGTTGTGCCGGACGGCATCGACCCCGACGAGACCCGCCGTGCAGCCACTCCGCCGCTCGATACGCGCAGCCAGCTGGGACTCTCGGCCAAGACCCCACTCGCCGTGAATGCGGCGGCGCTCGTCGATCACAAGGATCAGCGAACCCTCGTCCGAGCCGCTCACTACGCGCGCCGGCTGGAACCGGGCCTCCATTGGATCATCGCGGGTGAGGGACCGCTGCGCGCCGCGATCGAAGCCGAAATCGCGCGTCTCGAGCTCCAGGACCGCGTGCATCTCGTGGGGTACGTCGAGCGCGTCGAGGCGCTTATCGCGGAAGCGAACGTCTTCGTGATGTCCTCCAAGGAGGAAGGCCTGGGCAGCGTCATCCTGAACGCGCTGGCGCTCGGCCGGCCGGTCGTCGCGACCGCAGCCGGAGGGATTCCGGAGATCCTGCCCGCCGACGTGCTGGTTCCGGTGGGCAGTGCCGACGCGTTGGCGCAGAAGGTCGTCGACGTGCTGCGCCGGCCGGTCCAGGTGCCCCCGCCCTTCCCTCCACGATTCAGCGCACGCGCGATGGCGGACGGCGTCTTGGACGTCTATCAGGCACTCTCCTAGATTGCAGGGCCATGATTTACGTCTGCGTGCCGGTTCGCAACGAGGCGAGCACCGTCGGCCTGGTCCTCTGGAAGGTCCGGCAGGTCTTCACCGCGTTTGAGCGTGAATACCAGATCATCGCGTGCGACGATGCGTCAACAGACGGTACCGCGGAGTTGCTTGCGACCTACGCGCGCGTCCTACCGCTCACCGTCGTCAAGCACCGCTCGCAGGAGGGTTACGCACGCAGTCTGGAAGAGCTGCTGCGGCTGGCGTTGCAGCGCACCGACCGGCCGAAACGCGACTGCGCCATCACCCTGCATGCCGATTTCGTACACGCCCCGGAGACCATGGAAGAGATGGTGAAGCGCCTCGAATCCGGCGCCGATCTCGTGGTGGCCGAGCAGGATCGGACGATGGGGGCGCGCTGGCCGGAGCGATGGGCGAGACAGTGGGCGCCCCGCCTGGTGCGGGTCGGCGGCGGGATCAAGGATTCCATTTCGGGATTTGTCGCGCTGCGGTTGATCGTGCTGCGCCAGGCGACCCGCGGCGGGGAGAAGGCTCCGCTGCTGACCACCGAAGGATGGGCCGCGAACGCAGAGTTACTGGCACGCCTGGGCGCGTTTGCCAGGCGCGTGGAGATGGTCCCCAGCGCGGCGCGCTACGACCGCAGGCAGCGACCGTCCCGGACGAAAGCCTGGCAGCAGTTGATCGATGTGTGGCGCTCGCGGGGCTTGATCAGCGCCGCGCGCAAGAGCGCGCTAGTCGTCGCGCTCGCGCTGTTGGCAGCGGGAGCAAGTCGTCCGCTCGCGGGCCAAGACACGGTATGCACCGGCGTCCTCACGAACTCCGGTTCGTCCGCTTCGTCATCGACGGTTCAAGCGGTGATTCGCGTCGCTCCGGCCGTGCCGTTCCCCGTCGGAGAGCGGCTGACCTATAGCGCGAAATATGGGATCTTCAGTGTCGGGAACGCCGCGATGGAAGTCGTTGGCATCGACACCGTCCATAACACCGAGACCGTGCACATCCGTTTTCGTATCAGCGGGGGCGCGCTCTGGTACCACCTGGATCAGACAATCGAATCGTGGGTGGGACGCTACGACTTCCGCTCGCGTCGCTACTGGTCCATCCAGGATGAGCGCGGCACGCACCGCGAGCACCGGTTCGAGATCTTTCCGGACTCTGGTTTCTATCGGGAGGAGGGGCGCGACACGACGTTCGCGACGGTGCTCGAGCCGCTCGATGACGCCGCCTTTCTGTACTGGATTCGGACCGTGCCGCTCGAAGTCGGGAAGCGATACGAGTATGCGCGCTACTTTCGCCCCGACCGCAACCCCGTGATCATCGAGGTCCTGGGGTACGATAATGTCAAAGTGGCCGGCAAAAAGTGGCGAGCGCTGGTTGTTCGGCCCAACATTCCCCAGGGCCGCGGGATCTTCGCGGAAAAATCCGAGACGCACATCTGGCTTTCGGACGACCCACAACGCCTCGTGCTCGCGATCCAGTCGAACTTCTCGTTCGGTCAGGTCACGCTGAAGCTCAAGGAGTACGTCGTACCTGCGGGAGGACAGGAATGACCGATTACCGCGAAGCCGATTTCTCCCGCCTTAAGACAGTCCCCATCGCCAAACGCTCCAACAAAGTCGACGCCTCACTACTAGCCCAGCCGCCGTTGCCATCTGATCGCTCGTTTAAGGCCTTCATCGACGCGTTGCCAAAAGTCCTCGCCGCGCAGGACTTTCGCTATGTCGTTGACCAGATCGCCGCGGCCCCGGGACGTGGCCGCGGGGTCCTCGCGATGCTTGGCGGGCACGTCATCAAAGTCGGTCTCGGCCCGCTCTTGATCGCGCTGATGCGGCGACGCGCGATCACGATCGTCGCGATGAACGGCAGCGCCGCCATTCACGACTTCGAACTCGCCGCCTACGGCGGTACCAGCGAAGACGTGGCAGCCGGCCTCGGCGATGGGACGTTCGGCATGGCGGAGGAGACCGGCCGGGAGATGAACGCGGCGATCGCGCGGGGTGCGAAGACGCAGCAGGGTGCGGGCGAGGCGCTCGCCGCATACCTCGGCGCGCGAAAAGACTTACCGGGTCGCGATGCCTCGGTGTTGCTCGCCTCTGCTGAGTTGGGAATTCCGGTGACCGTCCACGCAGCGATCGGCGCTGAGATCATTCACCAACATCCCACGGCCGATGGCGCGGCTCTGGGCGCCACGAGTCATCGCGATTTCAAGCGCCTCGCGGGTGCGGTGCCCGATCTCGACGACGGTGGCGTGGTCCTGAATCTCGGCAGCGCGGTGATCATGCCTGAAGTGTTTCTCAAGGCGCTGACCGTCGCGCGCAATCTGAACGGTGGGCAGCCCAAGAATTTCACCGCGTGCGATTGCGACATGCAGCGCCACTACCGCCCGCGGGTGAACGTCGTCGAGCGACCGACGCTCGCGGGTGGCCGCGGCATTCAGCTCACCGGCCACCACGAGATTTTGTTTCCGTTGTTGGCGTGGGCCGTACTGGCCCGGTTGGAGCCCTAAGAGGCGTCGGCAGGCCGGCCCTTGATCATGTCGCGGATGCGATCGGCCGTGCGCGGGCTGATGAGCCGCAACGCCAGATAGAAGAAAAACCCGATGACAGCGAGCCAGAGCACGGTCACCGCGAGACCGACTAGGCTGCCAAGGATCCCGAAAATCAGCTGGAGGCCGAACCACGCGACAATGGCGAGAAGTGCGAACCCCAAAATGCTCCGGAACATGAT